>Ga0187812_1000612_pt1 | contig 12575 bp, 12 predicted proteins | sample NC_S_2_FD_130582 | JGI IMG/M metagenome (GOLD analysis project Ga0187812, IMG submission 130582) | Wetland sediment microbial communities from Neuse River Estuary, North Carolina, USA - ASW-S_2 | ecosystem: Environmental > Aquatic > Freshwater > Wetlands > Sediment | place: USA: North Carolina... | reverse complement strand
CGGGCGGCGCGGGAGGCGGGTCACGTCGGCGCCATGTACCCATGGCAGTCCGGCAGCGATGGCAGCGAGCAAAGCGCGCTGCTGCACCTGAACCCCAAGTCGGGCCGCTGGCTGCCCGACTCGACGTACCTGCAGCGCCACGTGGGCATCGCCGTCGCCTACGCCGCGTGGCACTACTACCAGGCGACCGGTGACCGCGAGTACCTCGCCCTGCAGGGCGCCGAGATGATCCTGGAGATCGCCCGGTTCTTCGCAAGCACCGCCGCCTACGATCGCGGCCGTGACCGGTACGTGATCCGGGGCGTGGTGGGCCCGGACGAATTCCACACCAGCTACCCCGACTGCCCCGACGCGGGCATCGACAATAACGCCTACACCAACGTGATGACGACCTGGCTGCTGCTGCGCGCCGTCGAGGTCCTCGGCCTGCTCCCGGGCCACCGGCGGACCGAGCTCACCGAGAAGCTGCACCTGTCGGTGGCCGAACTCCAGCGGTGGGAAGACCTCTCCCGCCGCATGTTCGTCCCGTTCCACGCTGGCGGCATCATCAGCCAGTTCGAGGGATACGACGACCTGAAGGAACTCAACTGGGAGGACTACCACGCCAGGTATGGCGACATCAGCCGCCTCGACCGGATCCTCGAGGCCGAGAATGACTCGCCGAACCGGTACAAAGTCTCCAAGCAGGCCGATGTGCTGATGCTGTTCTACCTGCTGTCCGCCGAGGAACTCGCCGGGCTCTTCCGCCACCTCGGCTACGCCTGGGATCCGGGCAGCATCCCGGCAACGGTCGAGTACTACATGGCCCGCACATCCAACGGCTCGACGCTCGCCGCCGTGGTCCAGGCGTGGGTGCTGGCGCGGGACGACCGGGACCGGGCACTTGAGTTCTTTGTCGAGGCGCTGCGCAGCGATGTCGCTGATGTCCAGGGCGGCACCACCGCCGAGGGCATCCATCTCGCGGCGATGGCCGGCACCGTCGACGTGCTGCTGCGGTGCTTCGCCGGCGTGGAACTGCGCGACGACGTTCTCTGGCTCAATCCATCCTGGCCGGAAAGCCTCGGCACCCTCGAATTCCCCATCATCTACCGCGACCACATGATCACCATAAACATCAGCGATCACACCGCCCGGGTCAGCAGCCGGCCTGGAAACTTCCCGCCCGTCCACGTCGGCTGCCATGGCCAGCTGCACGACCTTACGCCCGGGCAGGCCCTGGAGTTCTCCCTCTGACCAGCCGATGAAAGCTACGTGCGTGCTGTCCGCGCTTGCCGCACCTCGTCAAGGTGGCGCTCGACGTCATGGATCATCTCGTCGGCCGTGTCGCGCTCAGGCGACACCCAGCCGCATGGGCACCCCGCGGTGAAGCTCTCCAAGCTCAACACGCGATACCACCTGTGCGCCGCCTCATCCTGGCCCTTCTCGCTGACGTCCGGCACCGGTAGCCGGGACGGCCGGTCGGCGCCGCTGCCAGCGTCGATGATCAGGGCGTCGAATCCGCCGGCCCGGATGGTGCGCAATGTTTCCTGTGCCTCGTCGAGTTCTTGATGCAATTCCTCCACGTCTTCCCCGGGCAGTGCCGCCCCGGGGCCAGTCTGCCGTGCGCAGCGGAGCAGCAGGGACAGGGCGGTCGCGGCTTGCAGGGTCAGCGCCTCCGCCCGCCGGATGTCTTTCTTGCGGAAGCTGTTCCGGACGCGGCTGTAGAGGCTGACCGCGCCGACGGTGGCGTCGTTGACGGTCAGCGGCAGGGAAACGGAGCTGCGCACCCCGGCTGCCAGCGCGTGCAGGCGATACTCACTCCACCGGTCATCTGTGGCGAGGTCGGGGACCTTGACCCGTTCGCCGGTGCGTAGTGCCTGCAGGCACGGGCCCTGCCCGCGGCCGTACTGGATCTGACCCAGCAGCACCGCGAACTCATCGCTGCTGGCCACGGTGGCGGCCTGATCGTCGCGGCGCAGCGTCACCCCGCACGAGGTCCGCGGCGCCAGCGCCGCGGACAGCGCGGCGAGCTGCTGCAGAAAGCCGACGACCTCCGGCCGGTCGAACAGCGGGTCCTGCAGCTCGCTGTGCGCGGCCGCCGGGTTCGACGCCGCCAGCCGCGTCGCAGGGTACTGGCCTTCGGGGTCCGCGGCGATACCGGTCACGTTGCCTCGCCTCTTCGCGGTCGAAGCTGCAGCCCGCTGAGGAGCCGATCGGTATTGGAGAGGTCACCGACGATCTTCCGGATGGGCGGCGGGAGCTTACGGACCAGGGTGGGCACGGCCAGGATCTGGTCGTCGGCCGCCAGCCGCGGGTTCTCCAGCAGGTCCACGACCTCGATGCGATACCGTCCCGCCAGGTGCTGCTCGCAGGCAACCTGCAGGTTCTCAATCGCGCGGACGCACTTGGGCGAGTGCCCGATCACGTATAGCCGCAGCTCCCAGATCTCCCGCGGGACCGGCGCCTCGCCTCTTTTACCGGCGGCGTGGGGTCCGGTCATCGTTGCCCTCCTTCATCGCCGGGGGCCGGATCGGCCCAGCGCCGCGAGGACATGGCCGACCGGGTCGCCTTGGCGTCGGTCACCTGGTGCCGCCCACGCTCGTCAATCCGCTCGAGCTCGGCCCTTTCCGCGGCGAGCATGTCCTGTTGGAGGGCGAGCTGTGCCTCTCTTTCCAAGATGCGCCGCTGCAGCTTCCGCGTGCGACGTTTAAGGTCTTCGCTTTGCCGCAGCTCCGCGTCGCGTTCCTGGGCTTCCTGCGCCACGCGGGCGGAGCCGGTCACGACGCCCGCCGGGCCCGCATACACGTCGACGAGTTCGGCACCATGGTCGGTGAGCACGAATTCCCGCACCTGGTTGGAATGGGCGCTCCCCCGGGACTTCAGCACGAACAGCAGCCGGTTGCGCTCACCGTTCGACTCGACGTTGCGCAGCAGCAACCACGTGTCCACCAGCGAGGATATGCCCACCACGCTCGTCTCGTCCCCGTGCGCGAGGGTGGTCGCCATCGCGGTGATCCCCCGGGCCTTAAGCAGGTCGATCTGGCGGGCCACCATCGAGTTCACCTCGGTGCCGGCGGGCCCATGGGTGAGGCTGCCGATCCCATCGAGCACGACGGCGGACGGCGCGAACTCCTCGATCAGCCGGGCCAGTATCGCCAGGTGGGTCTCCAGCCCGAACGCCGTCGGCCGGGCCGCCCACATGCGCAGCAGGCCCGCGTCGACCCAGCGCCGCAGGTCGAGCCCCACCGATCGCATGTTGCGGATGACCTGGTCGGGTGACTCCTCGAACAGGACCAGCAGCGCCAGTTCACCCCGTGCGCACGCCGAGTCGATGAGGTGCGCGCCGAGCGTGGTCTTACCCGTGCCCGCGGTCCCGCTGACCAGCACGGTCGATCCACGGAACAGGCCGCCGGCCAGCATGTGGTCCAGGCGGGCCACACCGGTCGAGATTCGCTCCTCGGCCGCGCCGTAGTCGAGGGCCACCGACGTGATCGGCAGCACCGCAAAGCCGCGGGCCGAGATCAAGAAAGGGTACTCGTTGGTCTCGTGTGCCGACCCGCGGTACTTGACTACCCTGAGGCGGCGGGTGGAAGTCTCATCGTGTATGCGGTGGTCGAGAACGATCACGCAGTCAGACACGTACTCCTCGATCCCCTGGCGGGTGAGCCCGGTTTCGCCTCGCTCGCCGGTCACGATGGCGGTAACAGCCCGGTCCTCCAGCCAGCGGAACAGCCGGCCGAGCTCCGCTCGCACGATCGCCTGGTCCTGGAACGCGGCGAACAGCAACTCGATGGTGTCGAGCACGACGCGCTTCGCCCCGATGCGCTCGATGGTGTCGGCGAGAAGGAGGAACAGCGGCTCAAGGTCAAACTCCCCGGTCTCAACGACCTCGGACGGGTCCACTCGGAAGGCATGCACTACCAGCAGCCCATCCTGCTGGAGCCCGTCAAGGTCGAACCCCAGCGAGGCGACGTTGGCGCTTACCTTTTCGGCCGACTCCTCAAAGGTCACCAGCACGCCTGGCTCGCCGTACTCCCGGGCGCCCGCGACGAGGAACTGCACCCCCAGCAGCGTCTTGCCGGTTCCGGTGCCGCCGGTCACCAGCGTCGTCCTGCCCTGAGGTAGCCCGCCCCGGGTGATCTCGTCCAGTCCCTTGATCCCAGTAGGGGCCTTCGGCAGCGCGAATCCCACAGCGACGTCAGCCAGGGCTGACATCAGATCGGTTCGGCCATGATCGGATGCCATAGTCCTCCCGGGGTCGGAACACACGCTTCGCCCCCGCACCGCCGCGGGCTAGGGCCAGAGGTCCTCATTCCTAACGTCGCGAGGAATCGTTCGGGGGGCCGCCGACAACACAGGGTCACCATGTCCTGCTGCCAATCGGAACGGTAGCGTGGCTCGTATGAGCGATCCGGAATTCCATCGCGACCGCCGCGAGCACAGCGGCGCCCCGCAGCACCTGGACGACGACCTGCTCGCCGAGATGACCGAGGACGAGCGCGTCGAGACGGGGCTGGACGACTTCAACCCCGACGAGGTGCCGTCGGCGACCGATCCCCTGCCGCCCGGCCTGACCCCGCCGCGCCCGGACGTCCGGCAGAGCGCCGAGTACCGCGACGAGCGGGCCGAGATCCGCCGGGAGGAGGAGGCGGGCGAGCTTCGCGGTCTCGACGCGGACGACCCGTTCCCGCCCACGCGGTACGACAGCGACTAGCGGCGGGCGGGCCCGGACCGGATGGGGCGGCAGGTTTGCCGTGGAGAGAAGCCACCTTTCGTTCCGGATAATGATGATTGAGAGCACGACCGGGGGTGAGCTTGCCTTCGCCCGCTGACCCGCCGACACTGTACGTGTGAGCCCGGTCGTCGAACTGGTCCTCGTCCTCGCGCTGATGCCGGCCGCCGGGTACGCGCTCATCGGCGCGTGGCGCGGCGCCCACTGGGTCGGCGAGGCGCGGGCGCGGCGCAACGCGCCGCCTCCGGCGCCGATCGAACGGCTGGCCGCCGACCTGCGGCGGCTGCGCGCGGAGCTTGACGACACCGAGACGCGGGCCGGGCTGACCGCCAAGCAGCACCGGGTACGGGCGCTGCGCGCCGCCTACCTCGACGCGCTGTCAACCGCGTGCCAGCGGCTCGACGTCGCGCCGCCCGGCGACGGCGCGCCCCAGGCGGAGATTTACCGGGTGGAGGCGGCGCTGCGGCAGCGCGGTCTCGACGTCCGGGAAACGGCCGCGCACTGAATGGCGCGCCGCGCCGCCTCCGCACCGGACCCGCAGCGCGCGGTCCGGGTGCTTGCCGTCTCCGACGAGGTCGACGAGGGGCTCGCGGCCGACCCGGGACCCGCTCGCGCGGCCGAGCTGATCCTCGCCTGCGGTGACCTGCCGTTCGACTACCTGGACACGCTGATGAACGCCCTCGACGTCCCGCTCGTCTTCGTTCCTGGCAACCATGACCCCGACCTTTCCGGCTACACGTCGTCCCGGGCCGGGCTGACGCTGCGGGCGGGGCTGCCGGCCCGGCCGCCCTGGCCGGACGGGGCGGTCAACGCCGACGGCCGGATCGTCGACGTGGCCGGGCTGCGGGTGGCGGGCCTCGGCGGCTGCCGCCGCTACGCCGCGGGTCCGAACCAGTACACCGACGCTCAGCAGGCGCGCCGTGCCTTCCGGCTGCGCGCGGCGGCGAGGTGGCGCGGGGTCCGCGACGGCCGCGGAGTCGATCTGCTGATCACCCACGCGCCGCCGCGCGGCGTCGGCGACGACAGCGATCCGGCGCACCGCGGGTTCGCCGCGCTGCACGGGCTGGTCGCCGCGCTGCGGCCCGCCGCGCTGCTGCACGGGCACACGCATCCGTCCTGCGTCCGGGACGCGGCCGTGCGGCTGGGCGGCACGCTGGTCCGCAACGTGACCGGCTGGCACCTGCTGGAGATCTCGCCGGGCGGCGACGTGAGCGTTCCGCTGCACGGACCGCGGGCAGGGAGCCGCCGCGATGCCGGCTGACACGGGGTTCCCGCGCGCGGACGTGGAGAACGACTTCCTGCGGGCACGCCGCCGCCAGGTGCTCGCCCGGCTCGCCGCCCGGCTGCGCCGCGCCCCCGACGACGTCAACGTCATCCTGCCGCTGGACGAGGTCGTGGCCGCCCTGGGGTGGCGCGGCGAGCGCAGCCTCGGCCTGCAGACGATCAAGCTGGACACGATCGTCGGCACGGTCGACTCGAGCCGCGACTTCGACCGCCGGTTCCGGCCCACCAGCGGCCGGGTCAGGGAGCGCTGGGAGCGGCTCGCGCTGGCACAGCGGCGCGGCGAGGCGATCCCGCCGATCGACGCGTACCGCGTCGGCGACCTGCACTTCGTGCAGGACGGCCATCACCGGGTGTCGATCGCCATCGCCACCGGCGCCAAGGCGATCGACGCGTACGTGACCGAGGTGCTGACCCAGGTGCCGGCCACCGGCATCCGGGGCCGGGCAGACTTGCTGTTCAAGAGCTACGAGCGGATATTCCGTGCCCGGGTGCCGCTGCCGCCGGCCGCCATGGCGAAGATCACCGTGACGGACCCGTGGTCGTACGCGGAACTCGGCGAGGCCGTGGAGGCCTGGGGGTTCCGGCGCATGCAGGACACGGGCCGGTTCGCCGACCGCGCGGAGACCGCGCGGCACTGGTACGCCGATGAGTACGTGCCGGTGGTGCGCATGCTGCGCTCCGCCGACCTGATCGGCGACCGGACCGAGGCCGAGGCCTACCTGCGGGTCGCGTCCGAGCGGTACCGGCTGATCATGACCCACGAGTGGAACGACGAGATCGTCGAACGGCTCCGGGACAAGATCAGGTAACTGGCGTGGTGCCCGGCGAGGCCTTCGGGGTGCTTTCCGTCGTGCCGCCCGCCGCGGTTCCCGTCGCGGTTCCCGGTGCGGGCGAGGTGGCGGGCGGAGCGCCGCGGCCGTCACCGTCACCGTCGCCGAGCGACAGGTTCCGGCCGCTGGCCGGGTCGAACACGTGGAGCGACCGGCCGTCCGCCCACAGCTCCGCCTCGCTGCCCTCCTGGATGCGGGTGGCGGCGTCGAGCCGGGCGACGATGGTGTCGCCGCTGCCGCCCGTGTCCGCGCGCCCGGAGTCCGCGGCGAGTTCCTCCAGCTCGGTAGAGGTCACCCCGGTCTCGCGCCCGCGGGTGAAGTAGACGAATACGTCGGAGCCCATAGACTCGAGGACGTCGATGGTGGCGCGGAACGTGATCCCGCTGCCGCGGGCGTCGGCCTGCACCAGTGCCGCGTCCTCGAAGTTCTCCGGCCGCACGCCCACGATGACTTGCCTGTCGGCGTTGGCGTCGGACAGCGCGCGGCGCATCCGGTCGGTGACCGGGAAGTCGCCGAGGCTGGTGCGCAGCTTGCCTTCCTCAAGGGTGCCGGACACGAAGTTCATCGCCGGCGAGCCGATGAAGCCGGCCACGAACAGGTTGGCCGGCCGGTCGTAGAGCTCCTTGGGGCTGCCGACCTGCTGGAGGAGGCCGCTGCGCATGACCGCCACCCGGTCGCCGAGCGTCATCGCCTCGGTCTGGTCGTGGGTCACATACACGGTCGTGGTGCCCAGCCGCCGCTGTATCCGGGACACTTCGGTGCGCATCTGCACGCGCAGCTTGGCATCCAAGTTGGACAGCGGCTCGTCCATCAGGAACGCGGAGGGGTCACGGACGATCGCCCGGCCCATCGCCACCCGCTGCCGCTGGCCGCCGGACAGGTTGGCAGGCCTGCGGTCCAGGTGCTGGGTCAGGTCCAGGATCCGCGCCGCCTCCTCCACCTTGGCGTTGATCACGTCCTTCGGCGTCTTGGCGAGCTTCAGCGCGAAGCCCATGTTCTCCCGGACGGTCATGTGCGGGTAGAGCGCGTAGCTCTGGAAGACCATCGCGATGTCGCGGTCCTTCGGCGACTTGGTGTTCACCACCTGACCGCCGATCAGCAGCTCGCCGGAGGTGATGTCCTCGAGCCCGGCGATCATGTTGAGGGTCGTCGACTTCCCGCAGCCCGACGGGCCGACCAGGATGACGAACTCCCCGTCGCGGATGTCCAGGTTGAAGTCGTTAACCGCCAGCGATCCATCGGGAAAGCGCTTGGTGATGTGTTCGAGCACGATTTCTGCCACTTGTCTGTCCTTTCTCCGCTTTCTCCGCTGACCGCTAGCCCTTGACCGCGCCGGACGTCAGCCCGGCAACGATCCGGCGCTGGAAGAACAGCACGAAGATGATGATCGGGATCGTGATGACCACCGCGGCGGCGGAGATCGGGCCGGTCGGGACCGTGAACACCGACCCGCCGCTGAAGTACTGCATCGCGGCCGGCGCGGTACGCGCGGCGATCGTCGAGGTGAACGAGATCGCCAGCAGGAAGTCGTTCCAGCACGCCAGGAAGACCAGGATGCCGGTGGTCACCATGCCCGGCGCGGCGAGCGGCGCGATGACCCGGATGAACGCCTGGAACGGTGTGGCCCCGTCCATCTTGGCGGCCTTCTCCAGCTCCCAGGGGATCTCCCGGAAGAACGCCGACAGGGTGTAGATCCCCAGCGGCAGTCCGAACGCTACGTACGGGATGATCAGGCCCGGCCAGGTGTTGAAGAGCCCGAGCGCGCGCTCGATGGTGAACAGCGGGGTCACCAGGGCGATCAGCGGGAACATGGCGATCAGCAGCGCCATCCCGATGAGCACGCTCTTGCCGGGGAATTGCAGCCGCGCGATGGCGTACGCCGCCATGGACGCCAGCACCACCGCGATGACCGTGGCGATGATGCCGATGCCGATCGAGTTCAGCAGCGGCCGGAGGAACTGCGAGCTGGTCAGGATCCCGTGGTAGTTCCCCCAGGTCCACTGGGACGGAATGAACGACGGGTCGAGGACGGCCGTCGGCGTCTTGAAGGACAACGAGACCAGCCAGAGCACCGGGATCAGCGCCAGGGCGATGACCACGAAGTTCGCCGTCAGCCAGCCGGTCCGCTGCCGGGGTGTGATTGCAGCCATTAGCGGATTACCTCTTTCCCAAGGCCGTGCCGGGGGCAGCGGTGCCGAAGCCCTTGATGAAGATGACCGCGATGATCGCCACGCAGATGAAGATGAGGATCGAGATCGCCGACCCGATGCCCAGGTTCAGCGCGCTGAACAGGTTGTCGTAGCCGAGTATCGACACCGAGCCGGTGCCGTTGCTGCCGCCGGTCAGGATGTAGATGTTGTCGAAGATCCGGAAGGAGTCCAGCGTCCGGAACAGCAGCGCGACCAGGATCGCGGGCTTCATCAGCGGCAGCGTGATCTTGGTGAACCGCTGCCAGCCGGTGGCACCGTCGACTTTCGCGGCCTTCTGCAGGTCTTCAGGCACCAGGGAGAGCCCGGCGAGCAGCAGCAGGCCCATGAACGGGGTGGTCTTCCAGATCTCCGCGATGATGATCACGATGATGGCCTGGACCTGGCTGGTCAGCGGCGCGCTGTTGTTGAACGCCGCGGACAGGTAGCCCTGGCTGGGCGTCCACGCGTACTGCCAGCTGTAGGCCGCGGCCACCGTCACGATCCCGTACGGGATAAGTGAGGTGGTGCGCACCGTGCCGCGGGCGAACAGCGTCCGGTGCAGCACCATGGCGAGCAGCATGCCGAGCACCAGCGTGATGGACACCGAGAAGACCGTGATGATCAGGGTCACCCATAGCGCCTGCCACCAGAACGGCGAGCTGAGCACCGCGCCGTAGTTGGCGAACCCGATGAACTTGGTGTCCTGCGGCAGCGCGAGGTTGTAACGCTCCAGGGACAGGAAGACCGCGTAGACGACCGGATAGGCGGTGACCGCGATCATTACGATGACCGCCGGCGCGATGAGCAGGAAGCCGAGCCGGCGCTCGGCGCGCGCGCCCTCCGACAGCTGCGGTTTAGCCTTCCGCGCCGCGTGCGCGGGCGTGGGCTTGGTTGTTACCGCTGGCGTGGTGGTACTCATCGGCCCCTCCTTCGGGTCACGGGACCAGTCCCTTGGATTGCAGGGCGTTGTTGATCCGGCCGACCATCGACTGCTCCGTCCCGGTCGGGCTGATGCCCGAGGCCGGCGAGATCAGGTGCGATATGTCGATGGACGTCACCTGGTAGACCGGGGTCTGCGGGCGCACGCTCGCGTTCTCGAGCGAGGTCAGGATGTCGGCGTGCATCGGGTAGTCCGGGAACAGCGCCGGGTTGTTGTACAGGCTGGCGATCGTCGGCGGGACGCCGCCGACCGTGGCCCCGATGAGCTGATTCTGCGCGTCACGCAAGCAGAGCGCCGCCTGGAAGGCGAGGTTCTGGTGCTGGGAGTACGCGCTGACCGCGAGGTCGATGCCGCCGATGGTCACCTTGGCGGGCACCCCGGGGATGACCTGGGGGTAAAGCGCCCACTTGAAGACCTTGAACAGCTTCGGGTTGTCGGCCTTCATCCCCGGATAGACGAACGGGTAGTTAAGCTGAAAGGCGGCGTTGCCCGCCTCCATCTGGAGCCGGTTCTGGTTCTCCATCTGCACCGACAGCGACGGGTCAGCGGCCGTCGAGTCCGCCAGCTGCTTCATGATCGACAGCGCCTTGACCGCGGGCGCGCCGAGCGAGGGCGCCGTCGCGGACGCGTTCAGGATGCTGCCGCCGGCGCTGGCCACCATCGTGTTGAACCAGACGGTCGCGCCCTCGTACTGCGCGCCCTGGATCTCGATGTAATGCGGCTTGCCCTCCTTGGCCAGCTGCTCCGCGTCGGCGATCATCTGCGCCCAGGTGGTCGGCGGGGTGGGCACCAGGTCCGAGCGGTACCACAGCAGCTGGGTGTTGGTGTTGTCCGGCACCGCGACGAGCTGCCCTTTCCAGGTGGCCGTCTGCAGCGCGGGCTTGAGCGTGCCGGCCTCGGCCTGCGCCTTGTAGGTGCCCGTCCACGGCACGATCCAGCCGGCCTGCGCGAACTCGGCCTCCCAGGTCACGTCGAGGCCCAGGATGTCCATCGAGTTGTCATGCGCGGCGAGCCGCCGGACCATCTGCTGGCGCTGGCCGTCGGAGGCCTGCGGCAGCTGCTGGTAGGAGATCTTGTACGCGCCATGACTCTGCGCGTCGCAGTTATTGATGGCGGTCTGGGTAGCGCCTGAGGTGTCAGGATAGAGGTAATAGTTCAGGGTCACCGGCCCGGTGGCGGCGCTGGAGGTGCCGCAGGCGGCCAGCGCCGAGCCGGCCAGCGTGATGCCCGCGGCGCCCGCGAGCAGCCGCCACAGCGATCCGCGCCGCCTTCGCCGGCCTGGCCCGCGTGCGTGGCGCGCGTGACGCGCGCGGTGCGTGTGACTCTGCACTGGCGCACCGCGCGCACCACGTGACGCAGCGCTGGTGTCGCCTCCGTGTTCGATCATCGTTGACCTCCCCGAGCGGAGTTGCCGCCGAGTTGCGCTTTAGCAAGGCAACGCGGCGGCGCGTACAACCGGCTGCATCATCGTTACCCCACGTCGCGCGCGCGTCAAGATCTTGACGCTGGCAGGGCGGCCGCTATGTCGGCCCTGGCGTCGATGCCGAGCCGGGTGAAGATCTGGCTTACGTGGTATTCGACGGTCTTGACCGTGATGTACAAATCGCGCGCTACCTGCTGATTCGTCTTGCTGGTCGCGACCGCCCTGGCCACGGCGAGCTGGCGGGCGGTGAGCGGCGGCAGCTGTTCCGCGTGGCTGACGGGGGCGTCATGACACAGTTCGGTATCGCAACGTGAGACGAACGGCGCCGCGCCGAGCCGGGTGAACGTCGCGCGGGCCGCGCACAGTTCGCGCTGGGCGGCGCGGCGCTGGCCCGCGTGCCGCAGGAACCGGCCGTAGTCCAGCCGGGCCAGCGCCTCCTCATGCGGCATGCCGAGGCCGTCCAGGCTCGTGATCGCGGCCAGGTATGCGTCCCGCGCGGCTTCCGGGCGGCGCGCGGCCGCCTCGATGAGACCCTTCACTCGCGCGGCGGCGGCGATGGCGGAGCGGCGGCGGCGGGCGCCGGCTAGTTCGGCGAACGGACCGAGGACGCGGGCCGCCTCCCCGAGACGCCCCATCCGGGCGAGCGCGTGCGCGTACAGCGGCCAGCAGCCGAGCAGCGCCGGCTCGGCGTCGGCGTAGCGGGCGAGGTCGGCGGCGACCGGGCGGACCGCGGCGAGCACCGCCTGGCGGCCGTCCCGGCGGCGATCTCGGCGGCCGTCCCGGCGGCGGCGAGGTGGCTGGCGGCCGCGGGCAGATCCTCGGACCAGAGCAGGATCGTGCCGAGCACCCCCCGGAGCAGCGGGCCGCGGGGATCGTCGTCGGGGTGGCGGCCAAGCTCGGCGCGCAGCAGCGCCAGCCCGTCGTCGGTCCGGCCGGCCAGGGCAAGGCAGCGGGCGAGGATCGCGTGCCCGCGTGCCCGCGGCAGCCCGGCGGCTCGGTCCGCCGCGCGGTGCGCCCACGCCGCGGCCTCCGGGACGCGATGCCTGTCGAGCAGGGCGAGCGCGAGCTCACAGGCGGCGTCCGCCGACTGCGCACCGGGGTCGACGGCCCACGCGTCGGTGAGCCAGTGCTGGGCGGCGCGGTGGTCGCCGTCGGCGGTGGCGAGGCGGGCGAGAACCAGGCTGCGTGCCGCGGACGG
>Ga0187812_1000611_pt1 | contig 12580 bp, 8 predicted proteins | sample NC_S_2_FD_130582 | JGI IMG/M metagenome (GOLD analysis project Ga0187812, IMG submission 130582) | Wetland sediment microbial communities from Neuse River Estuary, North Carolina, USA - ASW-S_2 | ecosystem: Environmental > Aquatic > Freshwater > Wetlands > Sediment | place: USA: North Carolina... | reverse complement strand
TGCTCACTTTCGTGTACGACTGGGCTTCCCCTGCCGTTGGGACATGAAGAGTCTGTTGCAGGTTGACCCCTTTCGAGCTTTCGCCCGTCGACCCAGGGCATGAACGGGGGGAACCGAGGACGAGGCCTCGATTCCCCCGCATGCCGCGCCCGGCGGACTGTCGGGGAGCCAGGAGGGCGGATGCCCGAGACGGCCGAGGGACGGTGCCGGAGTCCTCTCAGGTCCCGGATCCGCGCACGATGCACTTCACGTACACGACCTCGTCCCTGCCGCGCGGCGTCAGGCGGGTGGGAGCCGCCCGCGGACTGCAGGGCCTTAACGGATCTGTTAAATCACCTTCGAGCCCGGCTTGCCTTGCTCGTGGCCTTTCTGGAGACGCCCGGTCAGCGCTCCAGGTCGACCTGAAGCTGTTCCGCCAGGGATGCCAGGAAGAGGTCCGGGCGCACCCGCCAGCCGTCGCCGAAACCTAGTCGTCGCGAGATGGACAGGGCGGCCGCGTCGAGGGCCTCAAGGAGTTCTTCGAGACTTGTGCGGTTGAGGTATCGGTCGTGTTGACCAGCCACGCTGAGCGCGGCGACGGTCTGGCCCCGACTGCCGATGACCGGTACGGCAAGTTCGGCCGAGTACGGTTCCATCTCGCCGAGGCTGAGGGCAACCCAGCTTTGCCTGGTGGCCTGCACTCTTGTCCAGACCTCTGGCGCCGAGCGCGGCGTACGGGTGGTGAGGGCTTCGAATGGCTCCTTCGCCAGGATGGACGTCACGCGCGCGTCGTCGAGCGTGGCGAGGAGAAGCCTGGTCGACGCGCCGCAGAACAGGGGTGCCCGACGCCCAGCGCGGATGTACAGCCGCGCTGGAGAGAACGACGGCAGGACCTCCGCGTAGACACCCTCGTCGCCGCTGAGCACGACGAGCTGTACCGACTCATTCACCTGGTCGCGCAGGCGGTCCATGATGTCGCGTCCAGCTTGCAATGGCTCAATGCCGTCCTTGACGAAGCCTGCAAACTCGAGGATGCGGTAGCCGAGCTTGTAACCGTCCCCTTCTCGCTCGAGCAGACCGTACTGCTGCAGCGTCTTGAGTGCGCGATGACACGTCGCCCGACTGAGCCCCGAGCTGCGCGTCAGCCCGCTGAGGGTCTGGACATTCTCTCCACCTTGGCCGAACAGACCGAGCAGGTGCAGGGCCTTCTCCAGTGCGCCGAGATGATCGTTTGCCACGCCAACGCCTCCTGTGGTGTGCCTGGCGGCAAGCAGGAGCACGGGTAGATCGTACAAGATCCCACACGGTCGTTCGACACAAGGAGGATTATTCCTCCGGTCAGCGAACAGTGCTGGCCAACAGGGTGGACTAGATAGTCCACCATATGAGAAAGGGTGGTGCAGGTTTTGACTCGACGCAAAGGGATTCTTGCTTTGGGGGCGCTTCTCGCCCTCGCCTCCGGGTTGATCGGAGGTGTCGGGCTGCCGAGCGCCACTGCCGCTGGTCCTTCGAGCGGGGGAAGCCTCGTGATCGGGGAGGCGGACGCGGATCCGGGAAACTTCGACCCAATCGCTACCTTCACGCTTGCCTGGGGCGAGATCGCCTCCAACATCTTTGACGGCCTCGTCTTCCGCACGCCGACTCTGAAGATCCAGCCGGGACTCGCGACGTCATGGAAGTGGACCAACAACACACACCTTGTGATGCAGCTTCGGCACAACGTCCAGTTCCAGGATGGCGAACCCTTCAACTCAAGTGCTGTGGTATTCACCTTCAACCGCCTGATCGGTCCCCTGGGGCAGAAGGGGCCGGAGTACGCCAACTACAACGCGATCCAGAAGGTGGCGGCGCTAGGCCCCTACGAAGTGGAGTTCACACTGAGCCACCCGGACCCGACGCTGATCACGAAACTCGCTGGCTATGGCGGCATGATCGTGCCGCCCAAGTACATCGAGAAGTACGGCAGCACCTACTTTGGCACGCATCCGATCGGCACGGGGCCGTTCAAGATGGTCAAGTACGTGAAGGGGTCCGAGGTCGTGCTGCAGCGCTTCGACAAGTACTGGCGCGGCCCGGCAAAGCTGCGGCAGGTCACGTTCGAGTTCACCACGGAGGACTCGACGCGCCTTGCTGACCTGCAGACCGGGGCCATCGACATCATGCAAGCCGTTCCGGTGGCGCAGGCCTCGGTCGTCAAGAGCAACGCTCAGTTGCACCTTCTCCCAGTCTCATCGCCCACGGTCTATGAACTGGGCACCGACATGAGCGTCGCACCGACGAACAACCCCAAAGTGCGCCTGGCGATCGCCGAGGCCATCAACATGCGAGCGATCATCAAGACCGTCCTCCACGGCTACGCGCAACCGATCTCGACGTTCCAAGGATCGCTTTCCTTTGGCAACGATCCGAACCTGAAGCCCTACCCCTACGACCCAACCCAGGCCAAGGCGCTCCTGCAGCAGGCGGGTGTCGCTTCCGGCACGACCATCACGCTCGGCTACGTTGGCAGTGACTCCACCTTCGAGCAGGTGGCGCAGGCCGTCGCCGGGTATCTGCAGCAGGTCGGACTGCAGGTGAACCTCGAACCGTACGACGAGAACACCTTCTTCAACAACCTGATCCCCGCCGGGCACGGCAAAGCCGGCGACCTCTGGGAGTTCGCCTGGGGCGGCTGGACCCTGGACTTCGATAACACCGCAGTGCTGCTCTACACCCCGAAGCAGTTCTGGAACCCCACCTATTCCAACCCCGAGGTCACCAGCCTCATCAACGCGGAGCGCAGCACGCTTGATGCGCAGACCAGGCTCCAGGACTTCTACAAGCTCGACACCATCCTGCACGACCAGGTCGTCGGCATCCCGCTCTACGACGTGACGAACCTCTGGGCCACCGACAGTCGCGTCCACGGCTTCGTGGCACCTCCGGACGACCGCGTCTGGCTCTGGCCAGTCTCCGTCAGCCAGTAAGCAGGAGAGGAGCGGCGGCGCGATCATCGCTCCGCCGCTCCTCACCCCTGCGTCAGCGGGGTGGTATGGTCGGTGGACCTGGCATGGTACGTCGTGCGCCGTCTCGTCAATGCCCTGGTCGTCATCCTGCTCGTATCCGTGATCGTGTTCGTCGCCATCCGCCTCACCGGAGACCCGGCGGCGTCCATGCTACAGGGCGTCGAACCGACGCGGCAGGCGATCGACCAGCTGCGCCACGCGCTCGGTTTGGACCGGCCGTTGTGGCGGCAATACGAGATCTTCCTCGTCGGCGCGCTGCACGGCAGTCTCGGCACCTCCTACGATACCGGCCAGCCCGTGGCGTCGTTGATCGGCAGCCGCCTCGGGGCGACGGCTCTGCTGGCCGTGGCTGGCGTCGTCGTTGGCGCCGCCATCGCCTTTCCCGTTGGCATCATTGCCGCGCTGAAGCCGAACTCGCTCGTCGACCTCTCGGCACGGGTGTTCGCCTTGGCCGGCATCTCCTTCCCCAACTTCTGGCTCGGCATCATGCTGATAACAATCTTCTCGGTGGCCCTGCGCTGGCTTCCGGCTTCCGGCTACGGCACGCCGCAGGCCCTCGTATTGCCCGCCCTCACCCTTGGGCTCATCCTGTCCGGCATCCAAAGCCGCCTTGTCCGCTCGAGCATGCTTGAGGTACTGCGCCACGACTACGTGCGTACGGCGCGGGCCAAAGGGGTCAGGGAGTGGGTGGTGATCGTGCACCACGCCCTCCGCAACGCTCTCATCCCGGTCGTTACCTATATGGGTTCGACGTTCGGGGCCCTGCTTGGCGGCATTGTCTTCGTCGAGGTGGTCTTCTCTTGGCCGGGCATCGGAAGTCTAGCGTACCAGGCTGTGGAGCAGCGGGACTTCCCTCTGGTCCAGGGGATCGTCGTCGTCACTGCATCACTCCTCGTGCTGATGAACCTCATCGTCGACCTCGCCTACCTCCTGCTCGATCCGCAGATCCACCTGGAGTAGGGGGGAAGTCATGCTCGCACCTGCACAGGCGGAACACACCGCATCGACGACCGGGGCAAAGCGGAGCACTCGCTTTTTCCGCCGCTTCCTGCGCAGTCCGGGGGCAGTGGTCGGCGCGGTCTTTGTGCTGCTCACGCTGTTCGCCACACTGTTCGGCCCCATCCTCGAGCCGCACGCGGCGACTGCTCTCAACCTGAATCAAGCCCTGCTACCGCCCATTTTCATGCACGGCGGCACTGCGCGCTTCCCTCTGGGCAGTGACTACCTCGGGCGGAACCTGCTTGGGATGATCGTCTCAGGGACGCGGATCTCCGTGGACCTCGCCGTTCTCGCTGTTGTCTGTTCCATGCTCCTTGGCACCCTGATCGGCCTCTATAGCGGCTATTCGGGTGGCGTTATCGGCAACCTTTTGATGCGCCTCACCGACCTGCAGATGGCGTTCCCCTTCATTCTGATGGCTCTCACCCTGATGGCGATCTCTGGGCCAGGTCTTTGGAAGGTGATCGTGGTGCTGGCGCTTTCGGGATGGACGGACTACGCCCGCATCGTCCGCAGCCAAACGCTGCAGCAACGGCACATGCTCTACGTCAATGCAGCGCAAGCCAGCGGCGCTTCTCGCGCCAGGGTCATCTTCAGGCACATCCTGCCGAACGTCTCGGATTCGGTGATCGTGCTCGCGACGATGAACATCGCGGTGAACATCCTGCTTGAGGCTGGCCTCGCCTTCCTCGGGCTGGGCATCAGCCCGTCGACGCCGTCGTGGGGGTCCATGGTGGCGGATGGGCGCAACTACATCGAGACGGCTTGGTGGCTGACGGTTTTTCCCGGCTTCGCGATCTTCTTCAGCGTGATGGGCTTCAACCTCCTGGGCGACTGGCTCAGGGACATCAACGACCCATCGCACGGTCATTGAATGGAGGGCGGGGAAGTGGACGGCCTCTGTCTCGACCACTGGCTGCCATGCAGGCTGGGCGGCCCCCTCGATATCGCGCTCCTGCCGCTGGGTGACGTATCGCCAGCGGCCCTTTTGGGCCTGCCGGACTGGTTCGCGCACCTGGCACAGCGGCGGCGTGCCGTGCGCCGTTTCACCTGGGGAGACGATGCCGCAGCTGGACACGTCCTCGAGCTGATGTGGGATCCGGCGGGTCCGGATGCGGTCCTGACAGCCACGGCGGACGGACGCGCCCGCCTGCGATGGCGCGACGGGGTCGCGGCGGTCCAACTGTGCCGGGCACTGGCTTCCGTAGAATTGCCAGCCGGCATGCAGGAGATCGTCTGGCAGGGGGACGGGATCAAAGCGGTCTGCGCGTCCGGGGAGAGCATCGCCGCACAGGTCCCCCGCCAGCAGGAGGCCTCGGCGGGCACCATGCCCCAGGACCTGCTTGAGCTGATCCCCGGCCAAGGCGGCATTCTCAGCGGCATGGCTCCCGACGACGGGATGAGTACCGCTTTCGTGCTCGCGTACACCGCGTACGCCGTGCGCGTTGCCGTGTCGCTGGCCGCACCGCTGCCGTCGCCGCTGCTCGGGGCGCCGCAGGGCCTTGGGAACTCTCCTGCATTGTCACCGGATGGAGAGACCATGGCCTGGGATGCCGATGGGCGGCTGCGGGTCAGTGCCGGCGATGGCGGGGTGCGCCTCCTGGCGGCCTTGGCGGCTCTCCCGACCTACCCGGAGAGACCGCTCTGCTGGCACCGCTCGGCCCCGCCCGCGACCGCGGACGGCATCCTGTACGAGGGCAGCTGGGAGATTCCGTGGGAGGGGGAGCGACTGCTCGGGAGCCTGGACCGCATGCTGGGGCAAGGCCTGCGGGTGGCCAGAGTCGAGATCTACGCCTCCGAGACCCTTGCCGTTAGGCAGGACTTGGCCGCCCACGCACGACTGCGCCTTGGGGGCAGGGGTGTCGACATTCAGGTGCGGTCGGCATACAAGCAGGCCTACCACTGGGCCGTGGAGGAAGTCCTGCCCGAACTCCGCCTCGCTGCGCCGGGGCACCTCACCTTTCGCGTGCCAAGGCACCCCCTGCAGCGGGACCTGATCGGCGACACCTGCAGCTGGGTGGCCGGTCTCGCTCCAGCGGACGAGGTCATGCGCAGAGAGCTTGGGCTCGAGGCAGCAGCGGTGGACATCGCACTGCATGACGGGGTGGATTACGTCATCACGGCGCAGGGGCGCACCGGTGCCAAGATTCTGGAAGCCCACCTCTCGCCGCTCCACCGGAGGATCCCCTACAAAGAGGTCTACCCTGGGCGCGCGGCCATCGTCGAGACCGGAGGCTTGCGGGTTTACACAGCTGATGGGTGCCTTCTCAAGGAAGAACTGGTGGAGACTGACGCCGAAGCTGCGTTCGCAGCCTGCACCCAAGGTATTGCCGCGCTAAGGCCGATCCTGGAGAGCGGAACCGGCCTGCCCCTCTTCGGACGCCTGGAGGCGACGGTCTCACTGTCCGAACCCGACGAGGACCTGCCTGTGCCGTGGGAGCGCTTCTCGCCAGCCGAGGAACTCCACGAGGAGATCTACTTCGGCGCCCTGGCCGCCCTCGAGCCTCTGACGAAGGCGCGCGGCAGCGGGCATCTACGTGCGCCAGGGTCCGTTGTGCCGCGGATCGCTGTGGCGACGGCGGCGCCGACGCGGCTCACGCTGCGCGTCACGCCGCCCGGCGAGCGCCTGCGGCCCGAGCCGCCAAGGCCACTACGCCTGGGAGCAATCTCGCTGCGGGGCGGCACCCTGATTGCGGTTCCTGCAGATCCCCCGGCTGCCGGCTGGGTACTGCCGGAGGGCCAGCTGCCACTTGGACTGGAGGTGGAAGGCGTGCCGCGGACAGCGGCACCGATGAGTTCACCCTTGGATCTGGAGTGTGCCTATGATCCTGACCTCGCATGGCCCATGGCCTGCGTGGCGGCTAAGCGTGCAGGCGGTCTCGCCTGGGTGGAGGGCTTCAGCTACATGGGCCGGGCCATACCCGCCATCGCCATCTTCCCCGGCCTGGAGGCCCTCACGATCTCGCCGCCGCGCCTGTCCGAGCGGGTACCCACCCTTCTGTTGGTGGCTGGGCATCACGCCAACGAGACCTCGTCCACGCTCAGCGCTCTGCGCTTCGCCCTCGAGGCGTCCGAGGCGGGTGCGGGCGCGCTTGCACTGATCGTGCCGATGGAGAATCCGGACGGCGCAGCCCTGCACCGAGTACTCGCACGGCAGAGCCCGCGGTGGAAGCTGCATGCGGCGCGTTTCAACGCGCTCGGGCACGAGTTCGGGCGGGACGCCGACGATTCGCCCTTCGGCGAGGCCCATGTGAGGCCGCGGCTGCTAAGCGAGTTCGCGGTGGACGTCTTGGTGGACGACCATGGGGTTCCAGGCCACGAGTGGGCACAGCCGTTCAGCGGACGCAGCTCCCCGCCACTCTTCCCGGTCGCCTACACGTATCCCAGCGGCATCTTCTATGGCATCGGACCTGGCGCGGAGGGCGACGAGGCACCGGCAGAGGAGTTCCGGCCTGTGTGGGAGCGGGTTGTGGCGGAACTGGCCCTTGATCCCGCTCTGCGTGAGGCGCAGGCTCTACTCTGGGACCGCTACGAGCGCTATGGGCAGAGCCTTTGCCCTGAGCGCTATCCCTCGCGGCGCAGCCTCGGTTGGCCGTTCCAGTCTGCGCGGCGGGCCACGCAAAGAGTCTCGGGAGCCGGACTGCTCGAATTCGTGACAGAGGTCGCGGACGAGGGGGCGGCGCCCGAGCAATTCGAACTCTGTGTCAAAGCGCACCTCTATGCTGATCGGGCGGTGTTCGCCACGCTGGCCGGCTCGGGCGCGAAGAGAGGGCGCCTTGCGGGACGGCCCAGCACGTAATGGGAAGGGATGGCAACCTGGAAAGCAGGCAAGGCGGAACCGCGTTCTTACGCGTACTGCCGGCGGGCGACGAGGCCCTGCTGTTCTCGTTCGGTTCGGACATCGACCCGGCGGTGAACGCCCGGGTCCAGGCCTTCGCCGACGTTGTCCGCCGGGCTGGGATCCCCGGCGTGCGCGGCGTGACGCCCGGATACCTCTCGGTCCTCGTGGAATTCGACGGGCGGGTGCTGCGGCCGCAGGACCTCACGGCCAGCCTGCAATCCTTGCCTGTGGATTGGGCCGCTTCCCCGGCCGCGCGCACCCACGAGATCCCTGTCTGCTACGGCGGCCGGCACGGCCCGGACCTCGAGCAGGTGGCCAGGAACACCTCTCTCACGCCGGACGAAGTCGTGCGCCTGCACGCCGGGACGCCCTACCGCGTCTACTGCCTGGGCTTCTCGCCGGGATTCCCTCTATGCGCCCCCCTGCCGGCCACGCTCCGCCTGCCGCGGCGCACCGAGCCCCGCACCGCGGTGCCGCGCGGCTCGGTCGCCATTGCCGGCCACCAGACGGGCATCTACCCGCTCGACACGGCGGGCGGCTGGCACCTCATCGGCCGCACGCCTCTTCCGGTCTTCACATGGGATCGGCCTGATGCGCCGCGTATCCTTCCTGGCGACACCATCGTCTTCCACCCGATTGGTCCGGAGGAGTTCGAGCGCCTGCGGGAGGAGTCCCTGGCCTGCGTCCTGGAGAGAGGGTGGGCCAATGGCTAGCCTCGAGGTGCTCCGCCCGGGGATGCTCACGACCGTCCAGGACCTCGGCCGCTTCGGCCAGGGGCACCTCGGCGTGCCGCAGCAGGGAGCCGTGGACTCCTACGCCCTGCGCTGGGCCCTGCGACTTGCCGGGGCCCCGGAGGACGCCCCGGCGCTCGAGATCACCCTGATGGGCCCGGCGCTCGTGGTGCGGGAGGCCTGTTTTGCGGGGCTGGCCGGCGCGGAGCTCGGGGCGCGGTTGAACGGCGACCCCTGGCCAGCGGGCGAGAGCCGCCGCCTCGCGGCGGGCGATCGCATCGCGTTCGGGACACCCGATCGGCGAGGCCTGCGCGCCTACCTCGCCTTCGCCGGCGGCATCGCGGTGGACTGCATCCTGGGCAGCCGGTCGACAGACCTCCAGTCCCGGGTTGGGGGTCTGGGCGGGAGGGCGCTCGTCACCGGCGACGTGCTCGAGGTCGGGGACGGGCCCGGGATCCCCGCGAGGGCTCCCGTACCGACCGCCATCCTGCAGGAGGCCGTGCGCGTTCTGCCCGGGCCGCGCGATGAGCTCTTCCCTGCCGAGGCTTTACGGCGACTCACGTCGGAGCCGTACACAGTGACACCCCAGGTGGACCGCGTCGGCATGCGCCTCTTCGGTCCAGCCATCCACGGCGCGCCTGGCGACATCCCCTCCGAGGGCGTGCCGCTGGGAGCCGTCGAGATCCTGCCGAGCGGCCAGCCGATCGTCCTCCTGCAAGGTCGCGGCTCGATCGGTGGCTACCCCGTGCTCGCCACGGTCATCTCCGCCGACGTGCCGGTCCTTGCGCAGCTCAGACCCGGTGACCGCGCGCGCTTCGCCGCCGTGGACCTGCCCACCGCCCAGGCCGCGCGGCGGGCGCTGGAGGAGAACCTCGCCCTGCCGCTCCTGTCCCTCGATTGAAAGGAGGATCGCCATGCAGCGCAGCGTGGACCTCAACTCCGACCTCGGCGAGAGCTTCGGCGTCTGGCGGATCGGCGCCGACCCGTCGCTTCTGCCCCACATCACCTCGGCCAACGTCGCCTGCGGTTTCCACGGCGGCGACCCGCGGGTCATGCGGGAGACGGTGCGCGCGGCGAAAGGGCTCGGCGTCGCCGTCGGAGCCCACCCGGGCTTCCCGGACCTCGTCGGCTTCGGCCGGCGCAACCTCGCCGCGACGCCGGACGAGGTCTACACCGACACCCTCTACCAGATTGGCGCCCTCGCCGCCTTCTGCCGTGCGGAGGGCGTCACTCTCCAGCACGTGAAGCCGCACGGGCAACTGAACAACCTGGCGTACCGCGACGCGGCGATGGCCGAAGCCATCGCGGCCGCTGTGCGGGATTTTTCCCGGGACCTCATTCTCGTCGCCTACGGCGGCGAGCTCAGCGAGCAGGCCCGGCGCCTGGGCGTGCCGCTGGCGAACGAGGTCTTCGCCGACCGCGCCTACCGCCCGGACGGCAGCCTCGTGCCGAGGGCCGAGCCGGGAGCCGTGCTCGAGGGAGCCGGCGCCATCGCTGCGCGCGCCGTGCGCATGGTGGAGGAGGGCGGCGTGCGGGACAGCCGGGGCACCTTCATCCCCCTCGAGGTGGACACGATCTGCGTGCACGGCGACACGCCCGGCGCCGCCGCCGTGGCGGCCGCGCTCCGCTCGGCGCTCGAAGCGGCCGGCATCGCACTCCATCCCTTCGGCCACAGCGCACGCCGGGACTGAAGAGGCCAGCCGGCCCGCTTCAAGGCCTGCACTGCGGGTGTCGCTGCGCGTTCATGCCGGTGCCTCGGATCGGTCGCGCGACGGCCGATCCGAGGCACCGTGACAAGCGGCAGTCAGGGACCGCACGCCGTCCGCTCTCAGGCACCCGTGCTCTGGCCGCCTGACGGGCGGCGATCGCGCTTCATGGCGTACATCCGACGATCGGCGAGGCGGTAGGCCTCCGCGAAGGAGTGCGCCTCGCCCGGGACGGTCGCGCTGCCGAACGAGGCCTCGAGCCCGCCTGCGCCGGGTGGTGCGGCGAAGAGATCCTGCAGGCGCCCTTGCGGTACGCCGGACGCGTCCAGGAGCAGCACGAACTCGTCCCCGCCGATGCGGCCCACCGCATCCTCGGCGCGCAGCCGGGACCTGAGGTGGCGGCCGAACTCCTTCAGGGCGAGGTCGCCCGCGGCATGCCCGTTGCGGTCGTTGAGATCCTTGAAGTTGTCGAGATCCAGCAGGACGAAGAGGAACTCCGGACCGCCTCTGCGCAGATGCTCTTCGAGGCGCTCTTCGAAGAGCTCCTCGAGCGCGCGGCGGTTCAGCACCCCCGTCAGGGGATCGGTGCGGGCGAGCTGGTTGGCCGCCTGCCGCTGCACCGAGGTCTGGTACGCGAGGGACAGGTAGTCGAAGAGGGTGTGCAGGAGGACGCGGCGTTCAGGGTCCTGGGCGGCAAGCACCAGGAGCACGAGGTCCGGCACGCGGCCATCGCCGACGCCGCCCGTGCAGAGCGCCCCCTCCTCGCGCCAGCCCGTGTAGCGCTCGGGGTCCTGTTCGAGCTTCCCGATCCACTCGCTGATGGGTGAGCCCGCGAACAGCAGCGGCAGGCCCGGGCCGAAGGAGCCGGCGACGTGCCAGGCGTCTGCCTGGCGCGATAGCAAGAGAGCTGCGCGGACGCCGACGATCTCCTCGAGCGCCTTCGCGATCGGCGGCCACCAGGATTCGGAGGTCGCCCTGCCCATCATCAGGACGGGATTCATCTGCTGCACCCAGAGGAACAGGCGCTCCTGGCGGCGCAGTCGGTCGACGGCGTCCTGGCGGGCGATCAGCGTGCCGAGGAGCGGCGCGATCTGCTCGAGGCTCCGCACCGCCTCGGGCGGCAGGTCCTCGGACGCGTACACGGCTGCGGTGAGCACGCCGCGCACGGCGCCGTCCGCAAGGAGCGGCACGGCCACCGCCGCGCTGGTGCCGAGCTCCTCCGGCATGCCGAGGCGCGCGAACTCGCGGTCCTGGGGCAGGCGGATCGTCCGCACCTCCTGATAGGCGTGCGATACGAGTCCCGCGGGCGGGTCGAGGGGCAGCGTGAGCTCCCGCGCGGTCATGGCGCCGTACCCGCGCATCGCGAGCGGGAAGGACACGTTGCGTTGGGGGTCGGCGATGGCCAGCATCGCCACCGGGAAGGGCAGTTGGTCCACGATGCGCTGCGCGAGGGAGGAAAGGTCCTGATCCGGCTGCGCCGTGGCGGCGGCCAACCACGACATGAGGCGGTCGCGCCAGGCGAAGGCCCGCGCGAGCCCTTCCGCGCTGGCGCGCTCCACGCGCAGCACGTCGCCCCAGCGCCGGGCGATCTCGGCGTGCTCGCGGATGTGCGTCGTCTGGTAGTGTGCCGCGGCCGAGGCCTCGTCGCGCACTGCGCTCAGGCGGCGCGTGCTCCGGCTCAGGATGAAGCCCAGCACGACCGAAGTTAGGATGGCCACCGCCACCGCGAGCGGCAGGGCGTAGAGGAGGTCGGCGAGGAGATTCCGGAACATGGCCTGGAGGAGGGGGTCCTGGGGCGCCAAGGCAGAGAGGTACCCGGAGGGAGTCTTTTGCCACGCCAGGATGTACTCGCCGCGGCGCAGGGGCAGGTAGAGCACGGCGGTGCCGCGCTCTGCCGAGCGGAAGGCCTTGAGGGACTGCGCGGAGATCCGCTGCCGATCGAGGCTTGCAGGCGTCGTGTAGGTGATGCGGCCGGAGAAGTCGGCGAGGGTGAAGGTCAGGGGCCCGGACTCGTACAGCACGAGGCCCCGCCGGTAGCGCGCGATACCCCTCTCGAAGGCCTGCTGCGACGTGAACGCTGCAGACCGATCGGAGGCCAGGTCCACCGCTGTCTGCATCTCGCGCTGGGCCACGTCCATCACGGCCTTGTCGGCGCCGCGCAGGGCCACGAGCCCAACGAGCGCCAGCGAAACCAGGCTGCCGACGAAGAAGCTGATGAAGATCCAGGTGAAGAGGCCCAGACGGTAGCGCGGCGCACGGTTACCCAAGGTGGCTCCCCCGATGAGAGGCGCGTTGCCTTCATCGTGGCAAAGGAATCCT
>Ga0187812_1000610_pt1 | contig 12584 bp, 9 predicted proteins | sample NC_S_2_FD_130582 | JGI IMG/M metagenome (GOLD analysis project Ga0187812, IMG submission 130582) | Wetland sediment microbial communities from Neuse River Estuary, North Carolina, USA - ASW-S_2 | ecosystem: Environmental > Aquatic > Freshwater > Wetlands > Sediment | place: USA: North Carolina... | reverse complement strand
GAAAAACGAGGAACGCCATGCCATTCGTCCCGCGCTTCTCCCTGCCTTTGGCCGTTCTCCTCGCGCCTGCGCCGTGGTGAGCGCCAGCGCGAGGAGAACGGCCAAAGGCAGGGAGAAGCGCGGGACGAATGGCATGGCGTTCCTCGTTTTTCGCTTGACAGAATATTTCTATATGCCTATATTGTCAAGCAGAACTTTTACAGGCAGGGCGAGCCCCTGGAAGGAGCGACCCGGCTGTGAAATCCACTCCTCGCCCCGGCGCGCGCATCGAACTCGCCGCCGAATGGTTTCGCCTGCTCGGCGACCCCACTCGTTTGCGCATTCTCCACTTCCTCGAAAACGGCCGCCGCACCGTGGGCGAGATCGTGGCCGCGTTGCGCACCAGCCAGCCCAACGTCTCCAAGCACCTGCAGGCCCTGCACCAGGGCGGTTTGGTGCGCCGCGAGCGCTCCGGTAACTTCATCTATTACTCCATTGGAGCTCCCGTGGTCTTCCGCCTGTGCGAGCTGGCCTGCCACAGCGCCATGACCGCGGCCCGCGGCCGGTACGTCACTCTGCTCTCTGCTCGCAGCCGCTAGCCGAACCTCGCCGCTCGCTTTACGTGCTTCCGGAACTGTGCCACTTTATTGGCCGCACGAATTCCAGAAGGGGGCAAACATGAAAACTCTGCTGCGAGGTCGGTTCGGTTCGATCGTTGTCGCTGGGGCGGTACTGGCGGGCGCGGCGCTGGGCGGAACATCAGCGCGTCCGGCGAGGGACGCCGCTCCGCTGCCCGGCGGATCCGGCTACCACCTCAAGAAAAGGATCAAGGTCGGCGGCGAGGGCGGATGGGACTACCTCACGTTCGACAGTGCCACTCGCCGGTTGTTCATCTCTCGGGGTACGAAAGTGGTGGTGGTCGATGTGGATTCGGACAAGGTGGTGGGTGAAATCCCGGATACGCCGGGCGTGCACGGCATCGCGCTCGCTCCAAAGCTCAACCGCGGATTCGTTTCCAACGGCCGCGGGAACAACGTGACCATCTTCGATCTGAAGACCCTGGCCACTCGGCCATGCGGCGGCGGGGCAGAACCCCGATGCCATCATTTATGATCCGGCCACCGAGCGTGCCTTCGCCATGAACGGCCGCAGTGGCGACATTACCGCCATTGACGGCGCCAGCGGCAACGTGGCCGGCACCATCGCCGTAGGCGGGAAACTCGAATTCGCTGCCGCCGACGGCAAGGGCCGCATCTACGTCAACGTGGAGGATAAGAGCGAAATGGCCGCGATAGACGCGAAGAATCTCTCCGTCGTGGCGCGCTGGCCCATGGCGCCCTGCGAGGAGCCTTCCGGCCTCGCCATGGACACGGAACACCGCCGGCTGTTCGCCGGCTGCGATAACAAGATGATGGCGGTGATTGACGCGGACAGTGGCAAGGTGCTGGCTACACCGCCCATTGGTGCCGGCGTAGATGCGGACGCGTTTGACCCCGGCACGGAATTCGCCTTTGCCTCCTGCGGAGGAGGAGACGGCGAGTTGACCGTGGTGCACGAGGACTCCAAAGACAAATTCAGCGTGGTGGATAACGTGCCGACGCAGCGGGGCGCGCGCACCATGGCGCTGGATCCGAAGACTCACGAAGTCTACCTAGTGACAGCCGAATTCGGTCCCCGGCCCGAGCCCACCAAGGAGAATCCCCGGCCCCGGCCTCCGATGCTGCCGGACTCGTTTGTCGTCCTGGTATTCGCGCGCTGAGATCGGTGCAGGAAAAAGAGGTCCGGCCCGGGATCCGCTGGCCTAGGTCTTGCAGCGCATCATCGGGCCCAGGCCGGACTGTATGAAAACGACGTGCAGAGGCCGCCGGCTTATTCCGCGGCCGGCTTTTCACTCTCGGACTGCTTCCGCAGAGGAATCACGCCCGGGATGAGCCAGTTGTTCCACATGTCGTCGATTTGGGACTGGAAGAACTGGATATCCTCGTCGATGAAATGAGCAAACCTGCCCTGCTTGAGCAGATATTCCTCGACGGGGAGCCTCTTGAATCTTCCTTCGGCAATTTCCCTGGTTTTGCCGTAGAGCTTCAGCACGCCTTTTTCAACCTCGTAGAGAGGGAAGATGCCCGTGTTCACGGCCAGATTCCCCAGCTCGTAGGCGAGGATGGGATCGAAGTCCCAGCCCTTCGGGCAGGGGTTGAGGCAGTGAATAAACGTGGGGCCTCCGACGGACAACGCCCGGCGGATGCAATTCATGGCCTGAAGCGCGTAGGAAGTGGAGACCGTGGCCACGTACTTGCATGTCGGATGCCCGGCTACCATCATCGGGGCCATGTTCTTCTTCCAGCGATGATTCATGATGCGCTTCACCTTGCCCGGAGTGCTGAACGAAGTGTTGGCCCCGTACGGCGTGGTTCCGGAAACCTGGATGTCCGTGTTGCCGTACTCTTCGTTGTCGTACATCACGATCAGCAGGTTGTAGTCCGGGTGCGTGAGCGTGGCGGAGATGGCGGCCAGCCCCATATCCGCGCCGCCACCATCGCCGCAGAAGGCGATCACGTTGATGGGCTCGTCCTTCATGGCGCCCTTGCGCATCAGGGCGCGGAGAGCCGCCGCGGTCCCCAAGGCGCTCGATCCGGCGGCGCCGAGTTGCGTATGCATCCAGGGGATGCCCCAGGGGGTGCTGTAATAGGACGTGTTGGCCACATACATGCACCCTGTGGCGCCCAGGACGATCGTCCGGGGCCCGGCCGCCTTGGCCAGCAGCCTCATGAACTGCGCCGACTCGCAGCCTTCACAGGTGCGGTGGCCGGAGGTGAAGTATTCCTCATAAGGGACCTTCTTGACTCCCTTAAAGGGCTCCAACTTTTGCGTTGGTTTTTCTTCTACGAAGGTGCTCATGGGTTCTCCATCCTTTCCCGCTTTCGGGACGCGCCTTGCCGCGCGTCATCCCCGCAGCCCGATCCATTGCGTCAGCGGTTGCGGCTTTCCGCGCGCCGCCTGGAAGGTGATTTCCACAATCTTCTCGACGTCCGCCACCGTCACTTCGCGGCCGCCCAGTCCGCCGATGAAATCGAGCACCGGAGGCCGGGTCTTGGCATGTGTGTACATCGCCGAGCGGAGTTCCGTGGCCACCACGCCGCTCAGGTCCGGCGAACCCAGGCAGAGGTCGCGGTCGATCACGGCGATGGCGCGGAAATGATCGAGAGCCTTGGCGATTTCGGCGCCGGCAAACGGCCGGAACCAGCGCAGCCGCACGAAGCCCACCTTCTTGCCTTGCGCGCGCAGTCTCCGGACGGCCACTTGCACCGGCGTGGAAAGCGTTCCCATGCCGAAGAGCACGATTTCCGCGTCGTCGGTCATGTATTCCTCGAAGAACGGGTTGCCGTATTTCCGCCCGAAGACGCGCTCGAAGTCCGCATACACTTCTTTCAGCACGTTGCAGGCCCGCTCCGTCACCTCATAATTCTGGCGGCGGATTTCCATCACCCAGTCCTCGTTGCACTGCGGGGCGACGGAGATGACGTTGTCCGGATGGAGCAGCAGGTCGCCGCGATCGTAGCGAGGCAGGAACTTCTTCACCTGCTCCAGCGTGGGGATGTTCACCAGCGCTTGCGAGTGGGTGAGGAAGGCGCCGTCGCAGCTCAGGGCCACGGGCACGAAGATGCGGCGATCTTCCGCAAAGCGGTAGCAGATCAGCGCGGTGTCCAGCGCTTCCTGCGCGGTGTCCACCCACACCAGGTTCCAGCCGAGGTCGCGCACGGCCAGAGCGTCGTTGTGCTCTACGCCGAACGCGCCGGGATCGTCCAGCGCCCGGTTGCCGACCAGTGCCACCATGGGAATGCGCAGAGACGGGGTCACCGTGAGCACTTCCATGGCATACATCCAGCCGATGCCGCTGGAGCCGCAGAACACACGCGCCCCGCACGCGGAGGCGTGCTTCACGATTTCAAATTGGGAGTTTTCACTTTCCGCCACGATGAACTCGCAATCCATTTCGCCGTCGGCCACCAACTGGCTCATGTATTGCATCACCGTGTCGTACGGACGGATGGGATAAGCCGTGACCACGTCCACGTTGGCCAGTTTGCAGGCGACTGCAATGGCTTCCGCTCCCGTAATCAGGGCTTCCTGCTCGTAGGTTTTCTTTTGTTCTGTGACAGGCACTGTCAGCGTTGCCATTGCAGTCTCCTTTTCCCGCCCTCAGCTCTTTTGCGCGATTTCCAGCGCCTGGGGCACCTGCTCTTGATACTGGCCGCGATACCGGAAGCCGTGCGTCCTCTCGCTCTCTTTCGGCGCCGAGGCGATGGTCGCCTCCAACCACTCGAGGTACCCGCCCTTGTCCTTCTTGAATGACAGCCACTGGCTTTCGTTATCGTGAAACTGCGATTCGTTCACCATGGTGATGCAGTTCTTGACCGGGCAAATGGCTTCACAAATCCCGCAGCCGCAGCAGGCCGCCAGGTTGGCCTCGTAGGTTCCGTCGGGAGTAACGTCAAAAGATCCGTCGGGGCAATTCAGCCAGCACAGCGTGCACTTGGTGCAGGTTTGAAAGTTCACCACCGGCCGATCCGTGCGCGTCGTGTACTTCTGGAACTTGTCATTGCGTACCGGGCGGAATCCGCCCAGCTTCTTCGTTGCCGGGTCCTCGTACGGACCGCCTTGCGGCTGGCCCTTGATGGCTACGCCCAAGGCCATGTCCTCCCACTTGAGCAACTCGTAGTGGGGAAGCTTTTCGGGATTGCCCTGGCCGGGCTTGACCTCCACGGCGGTGAAGCGGTCATAGGCCGTGCGGGCCGACGTGACTTTCAGCTCATCCTTCAGTTTGTTCTTGATGTAGGCCTCCACCGACTTCTGGCTGACCAGTTCCGGCAGCGCCTTGGCAATCGCGCCCAGGACGCGCACATCGGTGTGGTCGTTCTTGTAGACCCACATGCCGGAGGAGCTGGCGATGCCCTTCACAATCCCCAGCTTGTAGGGCTGCTCGCGGCGATGGATCAGCTTAAGCAGCTCATCCGCGCTCTGCGTGGAAGTGACGATCAAAGTTCCGCCGGGCTTGGTCGCGCGGTTCACCGGCCGCACGCCGTCCCAGGCCCAGGACTCGATGCCCTTGCACAGCGTGTCGTCCAGCACCACGGTGATGTCCACCTGGTCCGGCTCGTAATGCGCCATGCCCAGTTGGAGTGTCTCCTCGTCCGTGGCCACGATGGCAAAGCTTTTTGCCGGAATGCCGTTGCGCTCCGGGCTGTCCGAGTAACGCCCAAAGGAAATGCCCCGCTTGCCTTCTTCGTGCGCCGCCAGGACGATTCCGCGGGTGATGTTCTTGGCGAGCGTCTTTTGGAAAATGCCTCGGTAAATCAGTTCGACCGCGAATAGCTGACCCATGGGTGACCTCCAATCTGTTGAGGCTTTTTCCCGAGGCTCACACGGTCCTCGGCTTGTCGCGAGAACGCCTCTGACTCTCGCCTCCCGAACCTTCGGGACCCCCACACGCTGAAAGTCTCCTGCGGGGCAGCAAGGCGACGCAATGTCGCGGGTCACCCAGGGCTGTGATTTGAGTCACGGGTGGCTCCAAGATGCGAGGGAGAAGGCAGTCCCGACCGGGTCGGGATCTCCGGCCCGCTGCGGGCCTCCGATGGCGAGGGAGGAACAGAGGTAGGAGGTAGGGAGTTTGCGAGCAGGCGGCGGGACGAGTGCGGAGTGAGGGAGATGGAAAGTGCCATTCTTTCGGGCAGAACTGCCCGGGAAGCGGAGGATTCGGAAGGTGCCATTCGTTTGCTGAAGAGAGTATCGAGGTATCGCCCCCTCCGTTTGTTTTGCGTAAGTGCAGAATCCAAAGGGTTTGCGGGCAATACAGTGATGGAGTGATGTAAGTGCAGATTCTGAAGGAGATAGAGAGACTGTGGGTAGTGGCTAGCTGGACAGGGGCAGACGGATTCTTCGCTGAGGGTACGGAGTCACGGAGAGCGCGGAGGTGCAGCACCTCGCCAAACCGCTCAAAGTGCGGTAAGTGTGGAGATGGGGGCAGTTCTCGCAAAGGCGTAAAGGCGAAGAGATCGCCGCGGAGGTGCGCAGCAGGGATCATCGCTTGCTCAGAGATTTTGCGGAGCCGAGTTCGGGGTCGAGGGGAGGAAGAGCGTTGACGGCGTGGGTGATGTACGGGTCGCTTTGTGGAAATCTCCGGGCGCTCCGGACCTCGCTCTTTGTTTCCGGGAGGGTTTGCAGCAGGAGTTGAAACGTATAGGCCAGGACCGCGGCGTTGCGGGGCGGAATTCGGTTGCGGGCCTGGAGAATGACGAGTCGTGCGAGGGCGTGATTGATGGAGGCGGAGGTTTGAAAGTCCTCGACGGGGCCGAGGAGCTCGTTGGCGAGATTGGGAGGAAGCGGATCGGGGCCGCGAGTGGCGCGGTGACACGTGGGACAGACGGATGCCGAGCCGGAATCGCGCCAGGCCAGGCGGGCGTGCGTCTCGCAGTAGATGGAATCGGGGCTGGTGGAGAGGGAGCGGCAGCGGCGGCCGTCGCGGGTGGTGTGGCTACAACGATTCTGGAGGTTCGAAGTCTGAGGTCGTAGCTCCGACGGCGAGAACGATGGGGAGTCGGGGGAGGTGGCGTGTGGCCCTTCGAACCGCTCCGCTCTCTCCCTTCGGCGCGACGCCTCAGGGCAGGCAGGGTCAACATCCTCGCCGGATGCTGACGGGCGGGGGAAATCGGCGGCCAGGCGGGCCAGAAATTCAGGGGAGAGGAAGGCGGCGGGATCGGTGCGAGGTCTTGCTGACTTGGTGGTCATGGCGAAATCCTTTCACTTCGTTGGGGAGTCACACGACTAGCAGGCGGGAACTTAAAGGAAGAGACGGCCCCCGGTCCGACGCGGAACTCCCGAAATGCCCCTTCTTAGGGAAGGGGGCGGTATCGCCGAGACAATATACCAAAATGTACTACAGAAGTCAATGAGTTTTTGAGGTGAGGACTGAAATGGGGCGGTGGGTGGGGGGAACCCCGCATAAAATCGAAAAAAAGGGGGATTTATTGACGCATGGAGCGGAAGTCGTTCCAAAGGCCTCGGGACGAAGCTCGAAGATCGATAGGGGAGTGAGCCGTGATCAGTGAGCCTAAGCCCGCCGCTGGAGGCGGGCCAGGCACGCCCGGCCCTGCTCTGCGATCCTGAAGTTCAAGCGGGCATCCGGTCCGCGCCAGCGCAAGACCAAACCCCAACGAGCGTCCCCTGCCAGAAGCCCACAAGGACCCCCGGGCGGGCAACTTCCCACAACGCCGTTTGTGGCCAACTGCGGGCATTTGTCGGGTTAGCGTTAGCCGACCTATCGGGACTTAGGATAACTTCCGAGTTGCCGACCACCCGCCCTGAATCAAGTCTAAGACTCCCCGTGTGCCATTTCCGACCCGAAGCCACTTGTCCAAGAAGCTGACTACACAGGATTTGCGCGCGGATGTAGTTCTGGCCCGAAGTTCGTTCTTTATCACAGCCATGAGTGACGGACAGCACGTGGTAAACGAGCACTTTAGACTTAAATTTTGAGGTTCAAAAATACCATCCTGCCAATAGAGGTTCATCCATGGAGAAGAAAGCGAAAGTTCTCTTCTTGTGTAGAGGGAGCGCGTCGCGGGGTCAAATGGCCGAGGGATTCTTGCGTCTTTTGGCTGGTGATCGATTCATTCCATGCAGCGCAGGAACGGAGGCCGCAGGCGTGAGTCCCCTGGCGACGGAGGTCATGTGTGAAGTGGGGATTGATATCTCCACTCAGAAGTCGAACGGCGTTGCTCCTCTTTTTCGGGAATCGTTTTATTGTGTGGTGGCCCTGTGTGATGAGGCACGCGAACGATACCCGCTGTTCCCGTTTACCCGGAGGTTACTCAGATGGTCTGTACCCGACCCTGAGGATGCGACCGGGGGACCAGAGGCCAGGATACAGGCCTTCCGCCAGGTTCGGGATCAACTGAGAAACCGGGTGGAGGAACTAATCGAAGCGATGAAGCCACAGGAGACTGCCTTTGCAAAGGGCCATGCCGCGGCTGCCTGAGGATTTGTGGTCCCGCCCGTTGACGGCGCGAGGCGGGAGCCAGAATCGCGCTACCGCAGAAGGACGATGCGGATTTGCCCGACGAGCAGGACGCTCACGGCAAAGGCGCAGCCAAACAATACTTCCCTAGCAGGCCCACTCCCGAAGGGGGAGCTTTATGGCAGCCGCCGCTGATGGCGGGCGGATGACAGGCAGCCGGAGGTCGCGCCAACATTCCCGAGTGGGCTGGAGTTTGCGCATCGCAGCTTAGCCACGCGAGGGGCGGGAGGAGGGCCAACTACGGACAGGCGTGCCGCCGAGCCGCACGGTTTTGCGGCGGTGAGGACCTTCCTGGCTGGGTCAAATCCCGCTGTGGAAGGCTCACCTCACCCACGCAGTGTCACCACGCCGCTGTTTCCGTCCACGGTGATGCGCTGCCCGCTGCGGATACGGTGGGTCGCCACGCCGGTCCCCAGCACCGCGGGGACGCCGTATTCCCGCGCCACAATGGAACTGTGACTCAACGGGCCGCCCACATCCGTAACAATGCCTGACGCGAGCGCGAACAGAGGCGTCCACGCCGGCGTGGTGATCTTGGCGACGAGAATATCGCCCGGCTTCATCTGGTCGAACTCTTCAGGACCGTGAATCACACAAGCCGCGCCAGCCACGCGGCCGGGGCTGGCACCAATTCCTCGGATGGTGCTGCCTGCCGTCTGCCCGCTGCGGGCGGGCAACCAGCGGCGGACGTTGATGCCGAAAAACCGGATGACACCCTTGACCGGCAGCGCGACCGGTGGCGTGACGTCATGCGCTTGCTTCCAGGTGGCGCGCCGTTCCTTTATTGCGCGACGAAAATCCCCCACGGGCTGACCGGCATCGAGCGCGCGCGCCGCCTCCTCCAGCTCTTCCCACTTCAGCCAAAAGACGTCATCGCGTTCGGCGATTGCGCCGGCCGCGGCCATCCGGCCGCCCACTTCTCGCAACATCCGCCGCAGCACGGGCCAACCCAGGCCGACGTCGGCGATCGCGTCTTCGCGCCGCGGCGTCCAGCGTTGCGCCCACCGGAGCACGCCCCGGAACAAGCGCAGCCGCCATCCCCTCAGGCGCGCCAGCACCGATTCGGTGGCTTGTTCCCGCGCCGCTACAGAGGCCGCCTGCCTTTCGTACGGGCTGCGGCCTTGTCCCGCAACAAAGTATTTGAGCGTTTCGAGCAGCGACACCGGGTCGTCGGCGGGCACGGCCTTGGCAAAATCCAGGTCGAAGACAGCGTGACCATGATGATTCAGATGTTCGGTGAAGCGGCCGGTGAATTCGCGCCAGCGTTCGCCGTCACCCAAAGGTGCCGACTGCGATTCGTATGCCGCCGCAATGTCCTTGCCGGTCGTCCGCGCCAAATATTCGGCAAGCTCGCCTTGCTGCCGCGCCCACATGGCCAGGTCATAGAGCGACTTTTCCGCGCGGATCGGGGCGCTATCGAACCCCAGCAGGAAAGTCAGAGCCGGCGGATCTCCCTTGCGCTTAATGAGCCGGTTGTAAACGATTGTAAAGCTCGCTTCTCCCCCATTCACAGCTCCCAGGACGAGCTGGATGCTCACATAGTAGTTCGCTGCCGACTCCACGATCTCGCGCGCCCCGGCGAGCAATGCGAGCGCGGGCGTCGCAGCCAGGTTGCGACCCGCCCACCTGCCGGCCACATCCGCGTAGCGCGGGCGTGTTTCCTCGGCCCAGCGCGCCCGGGCCGAGCGGTGCATCCGCACCAGCACCGGCAAGGCCAGAAGCATCCGTGCCCATTGCCCGGCGGTCAATTTGAAGTCGTAATACGCGTACTCATGGATCGTCACCAGCGCGAAACCCTGGCCTTTCAAAAGCTGGATCCGCATCGCTTCCATCAGCGTCTGCATCGCCTGGTTCCAGAGCGGCAGGGCCAGGCTGGCGAACAAGGGTGACAGCGGATCGGGAAGCAATTCGGCCACGCTGCCTCGCATGTATTGGTGCCCCTCGCGCGGCAACTTCCATTCGAGCGTCGCGGGCGATTCGGGCAGCCCGGTCACAGGCCGCGCTTGCACAATGAAGATCCGCCCATTGCACATGGCCCATTCGATGTCCATCGGCTGGCCGTAGAGCTGTTCGATCTTCACGCCGAGCCGCGACAGTTCCATGGCTTGTACGGGCTCCAGCGCAGCTCGTTTGCGCTTGCCGGCCGGAACGGGCTCTTCGCGCGTACCCTGGTCGAATCGCACGGTCATCAGGTCCTTGCTGGCAATGTCTTGCGATGCAATCGCGCCCGTCTGCTTGTTGATGATGATCGTATCCGGAGTAACCCGGCCGCCCACGATGGCCTCGCCCAAGCCCCATGCCGCGTTGATTACCAGCTCGTCGCGCGCTCCCGTCACCGGATTCACGGTGAAGACCACGCCTGCGACTTCCGCCAAAACAAGCTGCTGCACAACGACTGCGATGCTTGCGTCTTCAGGCCGAATCCCGTGCCGCTGGCGGTAACCGATGGCGCGTCCCGTCCACAGCGAGGCCCAGCACCGCCGGACCGCAACGATTACGTCATCGCCGCCGCGCACGTTGAGGTACGTCTCCATTTGGCCCGCGAACGACGCGCCGGGGAGATCTTCTGCCGTGGCCGACGAACGCACCGCCACGGGAGCATCGACGCCCAACTCACCGTACGACTGCCGTATCATCTGGGCGATGTCGCCGGGCACGGCGCCCTGCGCGATGAGGGATTGGATTTGTGCTGACGCGCGATCGAGCGTGGCGGGATCCTTGACTTGTGCCTGTGCCGCAGCGGCCTGAATTCCTTCGCCGAGATGGTTTTCATCCACATAGCGACGATAGGCGTGCGTGGTGATGTGGAAGCCAGGGGGCACGGGGAGGCCACCCGCCACCATGCGCGCAAGCGATGCGCCCTTGCCGCCAACTCGTTCCAGTGTTGCAAGGGGGCTATCCAGACTGAGAATGAATGGAGTGGCTTGGGGTGAAGTCATCTTGGGTTTCGATCCTCTCCCAAGCCCGCCTCCCGTGCGCAACGGATCAGCCGGACCCGATTCGGCCGTCTGTAGGCCTTAGCATAACCTCAGCGCAGAGATGCTCGCACCTTGTTAACATCACGCGCCTGGCATAGGAAAGGAGTCACGGGCTATCCGAAAGTAATCCACATGTCTGACAAAGGCGCTAACCGGACGAGTACCCGTAACTCCCCAGAAGTCGCGTTATGGGAAGTTACGGGAGGCTGCCTGGGCGGTGGCCGTAACTCCCCAGAACGCCGTTTGTGGACCGTAATGGGCACACGTCCGGTAACGCGACCAACCAGGCAAGTGAAATTCGTTGCGCGAAAATGCAAAATGCAACGCCGTCCCCCCTTGCGGCCTCGCTCAAAGAACATGTTCTACTTCTTTGGTGCGTAAATATAATTCACAAACACATAGCCCCACGGCACAGCAACGATGGGCAATATCACCCACAAGAACGCCGAAGTCATGCCTTCCGCCGGTGATCCCACCAACGTACCCTTTGACCATAGTGGATACGCCACAAGAATAAGCCACAGCACTTTGTAGAATATCTCCAGCAGCACGATGGGCAGCATTTTCACAGGACGGATGATTCCTATGCCCGCCAAAGTCGCGAACGCCGTCCAGACGCACCACGCCAGGGCATCTGTCGGGTCCCATGGTCCTTGGTGGGTGAGGATGTGCGTCCAGGTCTCTTTGCCCAGCACGAAGAACATCAATATATAGAGCAGTCGCAAAAGGTAAATGTTGATCCTGCGGACACCCTCGTATCGCTCGTTCCGCTGAAAGATGGCCTTGAATCTGAGGGTCATGGAAATGTTCTTGAGGTGATCGTCGCCTGCAAATTCTCTGCTACGCAGATATACGAGCGGGGAGATAGAGAGATTTCAGTAGGGAGAAGCATTTTCATATAGCCCGTTCGGCAATTCATATGCGGCGAGATGTTGGATTCGCAAGACTCCCAAGTCCTGGCAAGCCCGCTAAGCGGTAATCTGCCAGCCAGTTCCCCAAAGGCCGGGTTGTGGCAAATGGGAGTTCCTGTTTGGAGCTCACTGTCGATTGTGGGCGGATCACGGCCCGCCCGGAAGTTATTCTGGCAATTGAAGTGCTCGCCGGGTACTTGGCTGCAGTTCAGCGAAACGGGTCAGAACTCCTCGGAAGTTACAAGAGACTGCCTGAGCGGTGGGCGTAACTTCCCATAACGCCGTTTGTGGACCGTGGAGACCATTTGTCCTGCAACTTGAGTGACGCGGAGTTAGGTATGGGAGGAGATATGGCCGGGAGCTGCGATGAAGCTAGTGCCGTTCCAACTTGTTTCGGCAAACTCGACCAGTCGGCAGGCCTCGGACGATTCGCGAAGAAGCATCGAAGATTGGGTCAAGAAAGTTGGAACGGCACTAGCCGGCCCGCTTGCTGCTCGCTCGCCGGGGCTTCGGCTTGGTCTTCTTTACGACCACATGCGTTGGGCCCTTGAGATTGAGCGCCACTGCAGCGCGGATGAGATCCTTCAAGGCCGCCTCATCGACCTTGTCGCCTTCGTGGATGTCGATGGCGCGCCTGACATT
>Ga0187812_1000609_pt1 | contig 12599 bp, 10 predicted proteins | sample NC_S_2_FD_130582 | JGI IMG/M metagenome (GOLD analysis project Ga0187812, IMG submission 130582) | Wetland sediment microbial communities from Neuse River Estuary, North Carolina, USA - ASW-S_2 | ecosystem: Environmental > Aquatic > Freshwater > Wetlands > Sediment | place: USA: North Carolina... | reverse complement strand
GTACAGCCCCGTAAGAACCGCAGGCAGCAGCAACGCCTCGTCGGTCACGAAGCCGTATGGCGCGCACACCACGCCCGCCAGCAGCACGATCAGTCCCTGGTCCATCCAGTCCCAGCTCTCGCGCCGCGTCCACGCGAACCAGCCCGCCCACAGGCACGCCGCCGCCTCCGGCGCAAACTGGATCCACACCACGCGCGGATCGATCAGGTACCGCAACTGCGCGCCCAGCGCCGGCGTCACGTCGTTCAGCGCCGCGCCGCTGCGCGCCATCCGCGCATACTGCTCCCACCCCTGCGGATCAACCAGAGCCGCCACGGCGCAGCTTGCCGCCACCGCCGCCGCAAACCCTGCCCACACACGCCAGCCTCTCTTCGTCCGCAGCGACCACAAAAGCAGCGCCACTCCAAACGGCAAAAAGAAATGGGGCTTGAGAGCGCAGAACACCAGCGCCGCCCCCGCGCTCGTATACGCTTCACGCTTCATCAGAAAGAGAAAAGAAGCTACTCCAAGAAAAAGAAAAACACCGAACTGTCCCGCCATCAGGCAGGCCAGCACCGGGGCAAACGCGATGCCCATCAGATGAATCCGGCTGTTCGGCCGCCCATGCAGGTCCCAGATGAGGAAGCACGACAGCAGCACAATTCCCAGCAGCAAAAACAACCACAAAATCAGCCCGGCCTTGGGCGAAAAATATCCCAGCGGCGCTACCAGAAAGAACGCCAGCGGCGGATTGCGCATCACCAGCACGCGCTCCGCCGCGCCGCGCCCCGCCGCCGTCTCCAGCGACCGCACCGCCGCGAAATCGTATGGATCGTGGTGTTGCGCCAGGAGCTGCCCCGCCGACCAGTACGAAATAAAATCCCGCTCCGCTGCGTTCTGGTTGTCGAGCGTCGTCGCATAGACGCCCAGGACAAGCAAAAACCCCGCCATGATGATTAGCGCAGCAGCCAGTATGCGCACCGGTTTCTTCAAGCCAGTTCTCTCTTCCATTCAATCAAGGTTGTCACCTGAGCGACCCCGGTCCTGACCCCGAATGTAGTGAAGGGAAGGGGGGGCCGAAGGACCTGCGGTTGCTCTTCCCATTCTCCAGTTAGCTGGTGACGCGCTCGGAACGCCCTTACTCGTCTATCTTGGAGAGCTTCCAAGCGACTTGAGAGCCGGGTTAGCCAGGTGATGTTCGTCAATCTGCTCTTCGATCAAACCGCAGGAAACCACCGTCGTTTTTCCTTCAAACGTGCTCAGTCGATTCTCTGGAGCTCCGCACCAAAGCAAATTGTTCTTCGCGGCCTTTCTTGCAGATACAACGTTGATCGTGACGAAGTAGTCTTTGTTCGCGAGTCGGTTCCAATTGCTCTGTGAAATCTTGGTAGTGTCGAACGTCGCAACGTTTTGGTCGTCAACCAATTTCTCGTCATTCCCCAGAAAGACATCACGAAATGGAGCGTTGTACCGCCCCTGCCCGGGTAGCGGGTCACCGTCGAAATAGGCGATCACCAGCACAGATTCATGAATGCTCTGGAGCCGTTGACGCGCCCGCTCAGAAAGCTTGACGGCAATGGAGAATCGGGGAACAGGAACGATCATGTCAGCACGATCGTATTCTTTGGATTTCCGCGACCGACAATTTGCCGTTGATGCCGAAAATATCAGAACCAAAGCCGCCGAAGCCGCCGCTGCAATTCGATTCAGCCTAAATTGACGCATTACAAATGATACTGCTGGATTCCGTAATCACCACGAAGTTTGACCCAAGACTATGTAACTCCTGTGTCGTCGGCAATGCGGAGATTACCTGAAACCTGAAACCTCCTGCCCATCCGCACGCCCCCGCCCACGATAGACTCCCCAAGCCTCAATATCCGACAATAGCCTCCATGCCAAAGAGTCCGGCGCCGCACGCGGCCGCTCCCTCCCGCGACTGGGCCGAGCTGTCCATCGCCCTGGTGGCCGGTCTCGGCCTCGCCATCACCGCCATCTTTCTCTGCGCGGTCCCGCTCGCCGGTCACATGGCCGCCTCCCGCGACTTCATCTCCTACTGGTCCGCCGGCCGGCAGCTCGTCCAACACGCCAATCCCTACGACCGCGCCGCCGTCGGCAGCCTCGAGCACGCCAGCGGCCTCGATGTACGCGGCGTCCTTGTCATGCGCAATCCGCCCTGGGCCTTGCCGCTCGCCTACCCGCTCGGCTTTCTCGGCCTCCGCTTCGCCGCTGTCCTCTGGTCGCTTCTCCTGCTCGGCTCCCTCATCGTCTCAGTGCTCATCGTCCGCCGCCTGCACGGCTCGCCGCACAATCATATTCATTGGCTCGGCCTGGCCTTCACACCGGCGCTCATCTGCCTCACCATGGGCCAGACCTCGCTCTTCGCGCTGCTAGGCCTGGCGCTCTTTCTCCGCTGCCACGGCGCGCGCCCCTTCGCCGCCGGCGCAGTCCTCTGGTTCTGCGCCCTCAAGCCCCATCTTTTTCTGCCTTTTGGAGTAGCTCTCCTGGCATGGGTGCTGTACACCCGCGCCTGGAAGGTCCTGGCCGGCGCCGCCACCGCCCTCGCCGCCACTACGGCGCTCGGCTTCATCCTCGCGCCGCACGCCTGGCCCAACTACGTCGCCATGCTGCGCTCGCCGCTCGTCGCCGGCGAGTTCGTTCCCTGCCTCGGCGACGCGCTCCGCCACTGGCTCTTCCCCACGCGCCACTGGACGCAGTACCTGCTCGCCGCGATCGCCTGTGTCTGGGCGCTCGTCTACTACTGGCGTCGCCGCCGCGCCTGGAACTGGACCCACAACGCCAGCCCGCTCATGCTTGTCTCGCTCGCCGCCGCGCCTTACTGCTTCCTCTACGACCAGGGCCTCGCCATCCCCGCCCTCATGGACGCCGGCTACTCCACCCGCCGCCGCGGCCTGCTCATCGTCCTCGCCGCGCTCATCGTCATCCTCGACGTCCAGCTCTGCTTCGTGAAGATCGTCTCCGTCCTCTACCTCTGGACGGCCCCAGTCTGGCTGGCCTGGTATCTGCTGGCGGCGGAGCAGGGAATTGGAAAGAAATAGGGGCCGATTCCCCGTTCTTCAGTCCCCGCTCTTCAGCATCGCGATGGCCTGCTGGTAGGTGATGCCGATGGGCGCCGGCGCAAAGTGGCTCTCTTCTTCGGTGGTGATGAAGTTGCGGGCGCGGAACAGGACGCGGCCGCTCATCGCCATCCGCAGGCGCACGGTGCGCCACTGCCCGGGCAGCACCTCGGCCTGGTCGATGGCGATCCAGCCGCCCTTGTTCAGACGGCCCAGAATCCCCCAGCCAAAATCGATGTCTCCCTCCAGGTGCCCGGCCAGGTGCGCCACGCGCTCCTGCTTGGGATCGATCCAGATTTCGCCGGTCATGGCGGTGAGAATCTGCGTTTCCAGGTCGGGTGGCGAGAAGCTGGGATTGGGACGGAAGGCAAACTTTTCCACCTTGCCCGTGGGGCCATCGCCCTGGCCAATGTACCGGTAGGTAAACGCCGCCGGCAGCGCCCGCAGCACCTTGAGCGCGCGCCCGGTGTCGGCCTCTTCGGCCTGCTGGCGGTGGCGCTGGCGTCCGGGATCGCCGGCCAGTTCATCGAGGCGCGCCATCTCCTTCTGCTCGGCGTCGGCGCTCAGCGGTGCGCCGTTGAGCGAGAACAGCCGGGCCACGTCGCCCTCGTCCGTCTCGCAGATTTCGCGCGTTGAAGTGAGCCGCGGCGTGCTCCGGCGCAGTTCGTAGTGCATGGGGTGGCTGGGATCCTGCGCGGCGCGTAGCTCGTTGGCCAGAGCGCGATCGACCAAGGCCTGTGCCTGGGATGCAGAAAGGGAATCGGGAACGGCAGGCTGCACGGGCAACAAAAGAGCGCCCGAAAGCAAGAGGCCCGCGACCGGCACAAGATTGCGCACTACCATCAGTGTACCCGGCCCCGAAGTCAACGGCCTCGAAGTCAATGGACATTGACCGCCTTTCGCGCCCTGTTCAACCTCGCGTGATACATTAGACGCCTGAAGCTCCCCCGGATGCGAAGAAGTTTGAAGCAACGCGGTCCGGTTGCGTATAGTGCGGGCAAGGGCCCCGCGAAGCGGCCAACGGAAGGAAAGATTCATGGCAGTGGAGAATGTTCCCGCGCGCATCGGCAAGAGCGTCGTGATTTGCGGCGAAGTCAAGGGCAGCGAAGATCTGATTGTGGATGGGCGCGTCGAAGGGACCGTCAGTCTCTCCGAGAGCCGGCTCACGATCGGCGCCACTGCCAACGTGGCCGCCGATCTCTCCGCCCGCGACGTGCTGATTCTGGGCCACGTGCAGGGCAACGTGGTGGCCAGCGGACGGGTGGAACTGCGCGCCGGCTGTACCGTGGAAGGCGATATCCGCGCACTGCGGCTGGCCGTGGAAGACAATGCCGTCTTTCGCGGCAAGGTGGACCTGACGCAGGCGGCCAGCAAAGGCCCCGACGGCGCCAACGCGCCCCAGACCGGCGGCATCTTTTAGCTGCGTTGCGCGCCGTTCGGGTTCCCCGACCCAGCACGCACGCTTGAGGGCTTCATCTTGTTTCGCCGTTCCAGGAAAGAGGAAGGCGGCGAGCCCGCCGCGGTAGACGGGCTTACCGGCCCGCGCGTGCCGCGCCACTCCGGCGCATGGACTATGCTGCGCAAGCGGCTGGCGCAGGAGCCCGGGCTGCGCATCCTCGACATCGGCTATACCTCGCCCGTCAATATCAACTACCTCACCGGCCTGGGCCACAGCTTGTTCATGGCCGACCTGGTTCACGAAGCCTGCGTCGGCAACTGGAAGGCTGGCGAAGACCAGGACGGCAACCCCATCTGGGACGTTGACGGTTTTCTCCAGCAGACCCTGAACTTCAGCGGCCGCATGTTCGACGTTGTGCTGCTGTGGACCTCGCTCGACTACCTGCCCGAGGTCTTCGTCAAACCGGTCGTCGATTACCTCCACTCCGCGATGAACCCCGGCGGACAGGTGCTGGCGCTCTTCCACACCCGCACCCAGGGCGAGGAGAGAGTGCACTGCCGCTTCCATGTCACCCCCGGCGACGATATCGAAATGCAGCTCGCCGAATCGTTCCCCATCCAGCGCTCCTTCACTAATCGCAGCATCGAGCGCCTCTTTGCCGGCTGGAGCGGCCACAAGCAGTTCCTCGCCAAGGACGCGCTGTCTGAAGTGATCATGACGCGGTAAGACGGCCTTGGCTCTTGCCGGCCACCGGCCACGAACCTCACCCCGCGAACGGCAGCCACGGCTGCAATTCGACGATGCGCGCGGGTTCTTCTTCGGGCTGATCGGCATAGCGCTTGCCCAGCTTGTGCTCGCGGCAGATGGCGTCCACCAGGTCGGCGATGCGCTTGCGGTACTCCGCCGAAACAAATGCGCTGGCGCCGTAGCGGCGCTCATACGCCGCGAGCTGCGCGGGGAACTGCTCGCGGACGAACTTGAAAAACGCAGGCTGCGAGCAGGGCTTCAGGAAAAGCGCGCCGGCCGCGAAGAAATTGGCGCCCGCACCAGCCGCCGCCCGCGCCACCGCCGCCATCGACGCGCGTGAGTCCGTAATCCCCGGCATCACCGGCGAACACAACACCCCCGCGCGGATGCCGGCCTGGCGCAGCCGCGCCAGCGTACCCATGCGCAGATCGGGCCGCGGGGCGCGCGGCTCCAGAACCCGCGCCAGCTTTACATCCATGGTCGTCACCGTGAAGTGCACGGTCAGCCGGTGCCGGCGTGCAATCTCTTTCAGCAGGTCCGCGTCACGCGCAACCAGTGTGGACTTGGTCACCAGCCCCAGCGTAAAGCCGCTGCTGCGCGCGAAAACTTCGAGCAGCGAGCGAGTGACGCGCTGCTTGCGCTCCAGCGGCTGGTAAGGGTCGGTAGCCGTACCCAGCGCGATGTGGGTGCCCGGCTTGAGCTTGCGCAGGTCCTGCTCCAGCAGCCACGCGGCGTTCTCCTTGAAGTAAATCTTGTGCTCAAAGTCCTCGGGCGTGAGCTCGAGAAACTCGTGCGCATACCGGGCGTAGCAGTAGCGGCAGGCGAACTCGCAGCCGCGGTAGGGGTTGATGGCGTGGGTGAAGGGCATTTTGCGGCGGCTCGCGACCTTGCTGACAATGGAGCGCGAGGGCAGCGGCCGGTACTCGGTGAGGCAGCCGGCGGAGTCGAGGGGCGCCGCGGCCGCGCGCCGGGCGAGCGGGCCCGTGCGAATTGGGGGAGGGCCTTGGAGGATGGGGAAGAGCGGATCTGTTTTCGCCATTTATTCGCCTCAAGTCACGAGCGTACCGCGCTTCCCCGCCAGCGTCAACAGGTTTCAACCACCCCCGAAGGGGGGAAGTAGAATGCATCCATGTGCGGACGGTACGGCAGGCGCGCCGACAGGCAGCGCATCTCGGACTGGATGCAGACTCACAATACGAATGTCTTCGACGACTCCTATCTGGCGCCCTCCTACAACGTTGCCCCGCGATCCTTTCAGCCCGTGGTCCGGTTAGACCGGGACGGGGCCCGCGAACTCACCCGGATGCGCTGGGGGCTGGTGCCCTCCTGGGCCAAGAACCAGGCGGCGGGCTTTGCCCCCATCAACGCCAAGGCGGAGACTGTGGCGTCGAGTCCTATGTTTCGCGAGGCTTTCAAGCGGCGCCGTTGCCTGGTGCCCGCCGATCTCTTTTACGAGTGGCAGAAGACCGGCGAGAAAACCCGGCAGCCCTTTGCCATCGGGCTCAGCGACGGAAGCATCTTCGCGTTTGCCGGGTTATGGGAGACGTGGAAGGACCAGCCCACCGGCGCCACGCTCGAAACCTACACCATCGTTACCACCGATCCCAACCAGGTGATGGAGAAGATTCACGACCGCATGCCGGTGATCGTGCCACCGAAAGACTATGGCCGATGGCTCGAATCGGATCCGGCCCACCTCCCCATCGACCTTCTGCGGCCCTATCCGGCCGCGGAGATGTAGGCGTGGAAGGTCGGCTCCGATGTCGGCAATGTCCGCAACAACTCGCCCGGCCTCTGCGAGGAGACCCGGGACTAGGCATTGGGCCCGACGCCGCCGCACCGCCGCCCTCTCCACCGGCAATTCGCAACTTGAAGATTCCGGCCCCGCGCCGCATGATCCAGACTGGAGGAACTCGATGAGCGCAGTGAAGGCAACACGCATCACCTGGCTGGGCCACGCTACCGTGCTGGTTCAGGCTGCCAGCGGAACCAATCTCCTGATCGACCCGTTTATCGCGCAGAATCCCAAATATCCAAAAACCTTCAACCTGCCCGCCAAGATCGACTACATCCTGCTCACGCACGGCCACGGCGACCACATTTCCGACGCCGTGCCGGTGGCCAAAAAACACGGCTCCACCGTCGTCGCCATCTACGAGCTCGCCGATTATCTGGCCCGCAAGGGCCTAGGCAATGACAAGGTCATCGGCATGAATATGGGCGGAACGGTGAAGCTGAACGACATAGCGGCCACCATGGTGGACGCCAGGCACTCCTCTGGCGCGCAGGACGAGAAAGGCGTGCACTACGTGGGCATTGCCGGCGGCTTCGTGCTCACCGTGGCCGATGGGCCGGTCCTGTACCACGCCGGCGACACCTGCGTCTTCGGCGACATGGCCCTGATCCGCGAGCTGTACAAGCCGAAGGTGGCGATGCTGCCCATCGGCGGCCACTACACCATGGGCCCGCGGGAGGCGGCGCTGGCCGCCCGGCTGCTCCAGCCTGAGGTGATTCTGCCCATCCACTGGGGCACATTTCCCCCGCTTACCGGCACGCCCGCGCAGTTGGCCGCGCTGGTCGGGCCAGCGGTACAGGTAGTGGACTGGAAGCCGGGTGAGGAGTTTGTAGCGTAGAGGTGAGGGGCTATTTCCTAGGCCCTATTCCCTCGTCCCTAGCCCCTGCCTTACTGGTCTCGCGTCTGCTTGATGGCCCGCGGCGAAGGCGCTACCTCGTCGGGGTTCTCCGGCTCTTTCAGCGTGGGGCGGTCCTGGCCCTGGGTCACGCCGATGCGGAAGCAGCGCAGGTCGCGCAGGATCTCGGCCTTTTCGCGCGCGTAATGCCCGGCGAGGCGGGTCAGCGCGTAGGTGATGATGTCGCTGTGGTGCAGGTCCTGCATGGAGGGGTCGCGGCGCATGTTCAGCCACAGCCGGTGCACCAACTGCACGTCGTCGGGGCTGAGCTGCGGCGCGTGCGGCCCAATGTAGAAAACCTTGATGTCGCCGTTGGGAGAGACCACGCAGAAGTTGAATTGGCGCTTGGGCTCGGGCAGCGCCTCCCACGCCTGGCCCATGTGGAAGGCCTGGTCCTCCGCGCTCAGCGAGTTGGAAATGCCCGAGACCACCGACTCCACTTCCAGCGAGTTAGCCGTCTGCACCAGCGCGGCGAAAACGTCGCCCGCCGGAACCACCAGCAGCGAGACTTTCTTGCCGAAGCTCTCCGCGATGCCCACGGCCTTGGTGAAAACGGTCTGCTCGTGCTCGCTGAAGCTCTGTTGATCGGCGCTCAGGTATTCTGGGCCGCCGGCCCCCATCAGGCGCACGCTGACCACCACCACGTCGCGCTCTTCCGTGCTGGTGCGTGAAAGAACCCACTTCAGCGCCACCGGGTTGTTCACGTCGCGCATGGTCACAATCACGCCGCCCGGGCGGATGGCCACCGATTCGCGGTCGATGGTGTCCTGGTGCTCGAGCTGGAAGTGGTCCTTCATCGCGCGCGCGGTCTGCTCGTGTTTGCGCAGGTTCACGCGCTCCGAGATGGAGAAAATGATGAAGAACGCGGCGGAGAAGGCAATCCCGCTTTCCGTGGCCACCGACTTGGTGAACAGGTTCACGATCGCCGTGGTCAAAAGCACCAGGAACACCGAGATCAGCCCGATGGGGATTTCGGTCTTGCCGATGCGGATATTCGGCGGGACCTTCCAGCCCCGCTCGCCCTTGTACTTCCAGCGCAACACCAGGGTAGCCAGACTGTTGAACGTGAATGACCAGATGACGCCGAAGGCATAGGCTTCACCCAGCATGATCACGTTGCCGCGGCTGGCGATGATGGTGACCATCTGCAGGATGAACACCAGGTTGACGATCCGATAGCTCGTGCCGAATTTGGGATGCGGCTGCCGGAACCAGTCCGTCAAAACCCCGTCCTCAGCCACGCGCATGAGCACGCCGTTTGCGCCGATGATCGAGGCGTTGATGGCGCCCGAGAGAATCAGGAAGCCCACCACGACAACGAAGATGCGAAAGCCGATGCGCGCCCAGATCGGCCCCACCATGTACATCGCCAGGCCGGCGATCAGGTTGTTCTGGTAGATGTGGATGCGCGGACCGGTGGGGATGAGCATGGAGGCCAGCAGCGTAGCGCCGCCGGTAAACACCAGGCTGTAGATGGCGATGATAATGGCAGCCCGCTTCAGGTTCTTGAGCTTGGGATGCGCGATTTCGCGGTTGACCTGGGCCAGCGTCTCCTCGCCGCTCATCGCCAGCAGGGAGTGGCCGAAGGCCATCAGAATGCCGAACAGGCCGAACAGAGGCAGGCTGTGCCCCTTCAGAAATCCGAGTGCATCGCTGCTGAAATGGAGATGAGAGGGGATGGGTGACGGGGGAAGGTGAACACCCACGACCATCACCGAGTAGACACCCCAGAAGAGCAGCATGAGCACCATCACGGTGGTAATCTGCATCACGCGGAGGGCTTTGTCGCTCGATTCCTCGATGCCCTTGATGTTCTCCCACCAGTAGTAGGTGGTCACCAGCGCGGCGAAGAGCGCCGATGTGTAGTCCATGTTGAACTGGAAGGGCTGCCCGTGCGCATCCATCAGGGCCGGCGGCAGCCAATGCGCGTGGTTGGCTACATTGAGAAGCTCGTTCATCATGCCCGTGATGTACTGGCCGGCGGAGACACCGGAGATCGGGCCGGTGAGGATGTAGTCGAACATCAGCGCCGAGACGCTCAGCTTGGCGAACCCACCGCCCAGGGCCTCTCTGACCACCCGGTAGACCCCGGCGCGAGTGAACATGGAACAGCTCTCCACGTACACCGCGCGCACCGCAAAGCTGAACAGCATGATGCCGAGGATGAACCACGGCGCGGAGGCGCCGATGGCCTGCTCGGAGATGCCTCCCACGTAGTAAGCCGACGATGCCAGATCGTTGAGAACAATGGCGGCGGCGCGCCAAAAGGAGATGAACGTGAGCATCACGGAGGATGCCACGATGAGCCGGACGCGGTTACTCGGAGGGGCTACGGTCGTTCTGCTGGAGGCCATCTTAGGGTGCCGGAACGATTGCCGGCGGCGTACGAATATGGACGCATTCTCCCCCGCGCCCTGCGCTGAGTCTATTGGCGACGCGAAACAGTGTCAATGGAAAAACCAGCGCAAATCGCAAGACATTGAATCGCCGCCACTTCAGCGCCGGCCCGCATATAAGGATTCAATGAAATCACCTCGCGGCCCTGGTCTGTGTCTGACCAGTCGAGAACCGGGTGCTCTGTAACAAAGGCACGGCTTTAGCGGCCGCGGAAAAACTCAACGACAGGGCCAGGAAGTGTCAGGGCACGACTTCAGAAGATACGGAAAAACTCGACGGAAGAGCCAGGAAGTGTCAGGGCACGACCGGGGAACCCACCCAGTGGGTGGGTCGCGTGCCGCAAAATGCCCAAAAAACGAAGGGCTTTAGCCCCTGCGGAGGTCAGCATGACGAACGGCTCACCATTTATGCAACCGCTCTAATCCTTGCCGAACAGCTCCACCGCGTCTTCGACAAAGCTGATGATTACCACGATCGATGAGCCCACCAGCCCAATGAAGAACAGGGTCTCCAGCACCCGTATTGCAAGGACTGCGATCGCCATGCGTCGATTGTAGCCGGAAAGCAGAGACCGAGGGAACAAGAGAACAAGGGACTGAGGGAACAAGGGACCGAGAGACCGAGGGAACAGCCCGGTCTGCGAGCTGAAAGCTGATAGCTGATAGCTGATCCCCCCGGCGGCCTGCGATACACTCGGCCCTGTATGCAATCTTCCATGCAGCGCAGAGTCTCCGCCGGCGCGGGGTGGATGCCCTGGGCCGCCGCAATTCTTTCGGCGGGACTTCTTGAGCTGCCCTTCCCGCTGGCCGGGCCGCTGCCGCCGTGGCGCGCCGGCTTCGCCTGGATCGGCCTGGTTCCCCTGCTGTGGGCCGTGCTCTCGGAGAATACGAACGCCGGGCGGCATTCGCTTCGCCGCGCGTTCCTCATCGCCTACCTCTGCGGCTTCCTCTGGTACTGCGGCAACTGCTATTGGATCTACGCGACCATGCTGCATTACGGCTCGCTGGCGCCGTGGGTCTGCCTGCTGCTGCTCGTCGGCTTCAGCGCGGTGCTCGGGCTGTACTTTGGATTATTCGGCTTGGGGCTCGCGGTAGTGAGGCGAGTCACCGGATCGGCGCGGCTGGCCCTGGCGTTCGCTCCATTCCTGTGGGTCGCGCTCGATCTCGCAGGCGCGCGCATCACTTCCGTTCCCTGGGACCAGCTCGGCTATTCGCTCATCGACAACCAGGTCTTCACCCAGCTTGCCCCGTGGACCGGCGTCTACGGCATCACCTTTGTCATCGTGGCGCTCAACGCTCTCCTTGCCGAGGAAGCGCTTTTCGGCCGCCGCCCGGAGTTCGCCTGGGTGAACCGGCCCGCCTGGCGCGTGTTGCTGGCGGTCACCGTCTTCTCGTTCACGGCCATGGCCTACGCCATGCCGCAAAATCCCGTGCCAACGGCGGAGGCGGTGCTCATCCAGCCCAACCTGAACGTCGCCACGGACAACAACTGGATCGGTCCCGCGTGGGACCGCAACATCGCCCAGTTCGCCCATCTCGCGCGCCAGACCTGCAAAAGTTATATCGCCGGCATCCCCCAGACTGGCGCAGGCACTGCCGATGTCTCCTGCTATTACGATCCCCGCCCCGACCTCGTCGTCTGGCCGGAATCGCCCGCGCCTTTCATGCAGGGCGATCCGCGCCTGACCCAGGCGCTGCGCTCGGTGGCGCAGCAGGTGCAGGCGCCGCTCATCGTCGGCGGCATCGGCGCGGACTACGTGCCCCAGGCGCAAGAGTGGAACGACTACAACTCGGCGATGGTAGTGAACGCGCAGGGGCAGTTCATCGGCCGCTACGACAAAATTCACCTCGTCCCTTTCGGCGAGTACATCCCCTTCCAGAATCTGCTTAGCTTTGCGCACAAGCTCACCGGCCGCGTGGGCCAGTTCAACCGCGGCTCTGAGCGCCAGTCGTTTTTGTTGGGCGGCCATCGCTACGGGATCTTCATCTGCTACGAAGACGTCTTCGGCGACGAGGTGCGCCACTTCGCCCTCAACGGCGCCGAAGTGTTCGTCAACATCAGCGACGACGGCTGGTACGGCGACACCAGCGCGCCCTGGCAACACCTGAATGAGGCGCGGATGCGCGCCGTCGAAAACCGCCGCTGGCTGCTGCGCGACACCAACACCGGCGTCACCGCGGCCATCGACCCCTACGGCCGCGTCCGCCAGAGCATTCCCCGCCACCAGGTAGACGCCCTGCCCGCGCAGTTCTCGTTCTCGAGCGACATCACCTTCTACACCGCCCACGGCGACGTCTTCGCCTGGCTATG
>Ga0187812_1000608_pt1 | contig 12608 bp, 9 predicted proteins | sample NC_S_2_FD_130582 | JGI IMG/M metagenome (GOLD analysis project Ga0187812, IMG submission 130582) | Wetland sediment microbial communities from Neuse River Estuary, North Carolina, USA - ASW-S_2 | ecosystem: Environmental > Aquatic > Freshwater > Wetlands > Sediment | place: USA: North Carolina... | reverse complement strand
TTAAGAACATCGCCCGCCCCCCGCTCTGCACGTACTTCTGGATGGCTGTGACCTCGGGCTGCTGGTAGTCGTGCGTGGGGCCGGCCACGACCAGCACCGTGCATGCAGCCGGAACCTCCGGCTTCATCAGCAAGTCGACGGTCTGCGTCTCGTAGCTCTCTTTGCCCAGTTCCTGGTCGAAATCGGAGAGGCCGCCCCGGCTGCTGTCGTCCGTCTGGCGCTCGCCGCTCCCGCTCGCAAAGCAGATGGTGCGCGTGCTGGTCTTCAGGTCGCGGATGAAGGCCCCGGTAATGCCTTCTTCGTTAAAGGAGCTGGCCGCTTCTTTTTTGTCGCCAATCTCGACGATCGCCGTGCCCAGGTTGGTGACGCCGTCCTCGCGCGCCAGCGTGGGGTTCTTATCGGGATCGATGTATTGGACCTTCACCTTCGGCGAAAGGTCGGCGTATTCGCCCAGCAGATCGCGCGCTTCGCGAAAGCGCGTGCTCTGGTCGAAGTAGAGAATGGTCGCGTCCTGCTTGAGTCCTTTAACGATCTTGGCCGTCTCTGGCGACAGGCTGTAGCGCTTGTTGCTGGTGGTGTCGTAGCTCTTGTCGTAGCGGTTGGCCAGCACGTTCACCACCACCGCGATGGTGATCACAACCAATGTGTACAGCACCGCGTACGCGGCATACCGGGTCTGCTTTGCCTTCATCCAATCGCCAGCCATGCCGTTTTCTTATGACCTCCAGCGCAGCGATTCCAGGGAGCGCGCGGTAAAAAACAACCCGAGAAAAATCACGGTGAGAAAGTAAACGGCGTCCTTCGACTCGATGACGCCCTTGGCGAAGGACTCGTTGTGCGTGACTACCGAAAGATAGGCGAGCACCGTGGCCCACGCGGCCGTGTTGTAGCCGCTCACCCAGGCAAAGATCCAGAGCATCAGGCAAACCGCGAAGGTGGCCGCGCCGGCGATGATCTGGTTGCGCGTGAGCGAGGAGATGAAGGTGCCCAGCGCCAGCAGCCCGCCCGCCTGCAGCAACAGGCCAAGATAGCCCACCAGCAGCGGCTTCCAGTCAGGATGGCCGTAGTGAAAGAGGAACAGGAAGTCCAGCCCCGAACAGACCAGCATGGCCGCGTACAGGCCCAGCGCCGCGAACCACTTGCCCAGGATCACCTCGATATCGCGCACCGGCGAGGTGGCCAGCAGCTCGAAGGTGCCGCTGCGCTTCTCTTCCGCGAACAGGCGCATGGTGATGATGGGGATGAAGAACAGCCCCAGCACGCTCACGTTGCCGAGCAGCGGCCGGACGATCTGCTCGTTGATGTCCATGGGATACATCTGCCCGCTCATCTGCATCTCCATGCCGGCGGTGACGAAGTACTCGACCGCCGTCCAGAACATGAAGCCGAAGACCAGGGCGAAGAGGATCAGCAGCATGTACGCAACCCACGAGGAAAAGTAACTCTTCATCTCCTTCGAGAAAATGATCCAGACATTCTTCATGCCTGCGGTTCCTCCGCATCGGATTCCGTACCGCCGGTCTCAGTACCGCCGGTCTCTAGACCCGCACTCTCAACTTGCCCCGCCGCGGCCTCGCCGCCCGTAAGCCGCAGGAAGATCTCCTCCAGGCTCATCGCCGCCGGCCGCAGCTCGTTCAAATCCCAGCCGCCCTCGATCACCGTGCGCGCCAGGTCGCCCCGTCGCAGCTCGCCCTTGCGGCTCTCGGTCTCGAAGATGGCGGTGCCGTCGCGCTGTTCTTTGATGTTCACGTTGCCCACGCCGGGAACCTGGGCGAGCTTCTGTCGCACAAGATCCACGTCCAAAGGGCCGCCGTCCGCAGGACCCCGCGCAGCGGCGATTTCCAGCACCATCGTCTCCGCGCCGCGCGCGCGCCCCTGCAGGTCGGCCACGGAGTCCGTCGCCACCAGTTGTCCCTTGTTGATGATGATCACCTGCTGGCAGGTCTGCTCCACTTCAGGCAGGATGTGCGTGCTCAGGATGATCGTGTGCTCGCCGGCCAGGTCGCGGATCAGCTCCCGCGTCTCGTTGATCTGCCGCGGGTCGAGGCCCGAAGTCGGCTCGTCGAGAATCAGCACGTCGGGGTTGTGCACGATGGCCTGGGCCAGCCCCACGCGCTGCCGGTAGCCCTTTGACAGCTTGCCCAGCAGCTTCTTCTTCACATCGCTCACCGCGCAGCGGCCCATCACGTAGTCCACGCGCCGGTCCAGCTCCGCGCCGGAGAGCCCCTTGAGCCGCCCCACGAAGCGCAGGTACTCGCCCGTCTCCATGTCGTGGTAAAGCGGCGGGGATTCAGGCAGATAGCCAATGCGGCGGCGCACCTCGAGCGACTGCTCCTGCACGTCGAAGCCGGCCACCGTGGCCGTGCCCGAGGTGGGCGGCAGAAAGCAGGTCAGCATGCGCATGGTCGTCGTCTTGCCGGCGCCGTTTGGCCCCAGAAAGCCCACGATCTGGCCTTTGTCTACGGTGAATGAAATTCGATTAACAGCGACTGTTCGTGCGTACCGGCGGGTAAGCTCTTTGACAGTAATCATCTCAGGCTACAGTTTTTTGACTGCGTGGCAAGAAAGTCGTCACCAATGTGCGCCGGAAGGCGGCCATCTAGCGGGAGTACGTCGAGATCGAATCCGGCACAATGATCCGGGCGCCGTAGCGCTCGCTCAGGCTTGCTCGTAAACGTCCACCAATAAAAATGTCAGACTGACCCGCAATTGCGCAACCCGTTTCTTCTTGAGGCGCAGCCTGCAAAGTCGCGCCTGACACGAAACGTCAATGCACTAAAATGAATTGGCAACAACTTCCCGGCAGGACTTAAAGCGCAATGACGGCAGAACTGAAATCTTCTCTTGTAACCCAGATTGAAGCGGCGGCAAAACAGGCCGGCCTTGTCATGGTCTCAGCCACGCAGAGCGAGTCCATGGACGGCCGCGCCACCTCAGTCTTCCAGCTCGGCCTGCCCGATGGCGAAACCGGCCATTCCCTCAAGCTCGAGCTCACCGACGCCTTCGACTTCGACAAGCCCAATCTGCTGCCAGAGATGGCCGCGCATCTCGCCGCCGAGGCCAGGCGCCTGCGCAACCCGCGCCCCGAGTGCTACGTGACCCTGGCCGGTTTGCCCATGGCCTTCGGCCAGTTCCAATGGCCGTTCCACCGCTCCACCTCCGGCGCTGACACCTACATCGTTCACGGCGAAATCCACCTCGACGACGGCGGCGCGCACAACCTGCACGCCAAGATCGCCGCCAGCGTCACGCTCACCTTTGCCGAGATCGTTCCGGCCATGGAGCAGCCCTACGCTGAGAGCTTCGTCTACAACGCCGTCCGCAAAACCGTCGACATGGGCCAGCTCGAATTTGTGAAGTCCGGCAACCGCCAGCCCGTCCCCGTCACCACGCGCTACTACAGCCGCTGGCAAAAGAAGTTTCTGTTTACCGACACCGATGACAAGGAGCGCCTGCGCTACCTGCTCAGCAAGGTCTACTGGCTCTCCGGCGTGCTGGGCGCCGGCAGGCCGGTATGGATCGCCGACCCGCGCGACGCCATGTACCTCAACACCACCGAGGCCGACCTGCTGCGCATGGCCGGCCACGAAGCCGGCGAGGGCCTGATGAAGCTCGACGGCGAGTATGCCGCCGCCACACCGGCGCTGATGGCCAACGCCGCCGAATACGAAGCCCTCCGCGACGCCGCCCTCGCCTTTACCAAGCCGCAATTCAATGAATCCATGCGCTCCGGCCAGGCGAACATGTAAAGGCAGTTCGCAGTTGTCAGTGATCGGTGGTCAGCGAACTGCGAAGTCGCGGCAGGTGGGCGCGAGTGATCGACGTTCGATGGACAGAAGCGGCTCCTTCTTTCGCGGGGCCGCTTTCGGTCTCGGATCGTTCCTTGCGCGGCCCACGATCCTCTCCGCCCAACAGCAGCCGCCCATCCCCTTGCAACCGCGGGCGTGGAGCCAGTTGCGTTAAACCGCGTATCGCCTTGTCCTGCCGAAGGTTCCACGATCACCCACGCGGAGCGCCTGCAAACGCATTTACGTTACTGGCGGATGTGACTGGCCCCTGCATTTATTTGTTCCAACGCTCAATCCGGCTGGGGTAAAATTTTTTCACTCTCCCCGGAGTGGAACGATGCCCTACTGCTGCCAATGCGGGTCGGAATTCGAGCTGGGCGCCCGGTTCTGCAAGGACTGCGGCATGACGCTGCCTTGCGTGGTCGCGCCGCGGCTGCCCGCATGGATGGAGCCCGCACCCGCCGCCGTTCGGGCGCACGTCGCCGGCCCGCTGCCGCCGCATAAGAGCGTCATCGTGGCCGCTCTGCTCGCCATCCTCTTCGGTCCGCTGGGCATGATCTACAGCACGCTCATGGGTGCGCTGGTCATGCTCACTGCTTCCGTCATTCTGGCCGGATTCACCGAGGGAACTTCCCTGCTCATTACCTGGCCGGCGTGCATCCTGTGGACGGTCATCGCCGCGCGCATCTACAACGAAGACCGCCGGTAACAAGACAGTTTGCGGTTCCGATCCCGGCTTTCTCAAGCGTCTGACCACTTACCACTAACCACTGTTTCACAACCCGTTCCCGCACGCCGAGCAGAAGCGCGACCCCGCGGGGTTCGCGGTCTGGCAGCGCGGGCAGGCGACGAGCGTCGAAGAGGCCGGCGCAGGCGGCGCCGCAGCGGCCGTGCCATTTGCGGCCGGCGTGTTCACACCGGGCATCGGCCCCCAGTTAGGAGCCGCAATGCCCAGCGTCGCTGCGATCGCCGCCGCCTGGATGGCGTTGTACTCGCGCACCCGGCCCGGCATGAAGAAGCACTCGATGAAACCCAGCAGCGCTGGAATGCCCGTCCAGAAGAAGCAGCAGTAGAGAATCCCCAGCCCGGTGCGGCGCAGATAAAAGTGGTGAAGACCAAAGCTGCCCAGGAACAGCGCCAGCAGGATGCCCACGATCTCGTCGCGGCGCACCGCCTCGTACTGCTGGTAGAAAACCGCCTGGGGATTGGGGTAGGGAACGCTGCTCATCGTCTGCTCCTTCTTTGCCTGCTCTCGACATTACGCAGCGCCATCCCGCCCGGTTCCCGCCGCGCTCTTCGCATTGTCCCATGTTCGCGCGCCCGCGTAACATCTGCCTATGAGCGCGCCGAACAAAACATCGAACTCCGCCCCCAATGCCGCCCACTCCGGAACCTTCCTCATCGGCGGCGACCTCCCCGTACACCGCCTCGGCTACGGCACCATGCGCCTGGTCGGCGAAGGGGCGTGGGGCGAGCCCGCCGATCCTCAAGAAGCGAAGCGCGTGCTGCGCCGCGCCGTCGAGCTCGGCGTCACGCTCATCGACACTGCCGACGCCTACGGCCCCGAGATCGCCGAGCGCCTCATCGGCGAGGCCCTCGCGCCCTATCCGCCCGGCCTCGTCATCGCCACCAAGGGCGGCATCACTCGCCAGGGCCCGGCCAAAACCGAGTACGTCGGCCGCGCCGGCTACCTCATCCAGTGTGTCGAGATGAGCCTGCGCCGCCTCAGGCTCGAGCGCATCGAGCTCTACCAGTTGCACCGCTTCGATCCCCGCACACCGCTGGAAGAATCTCTTGGCGCTTTAAAACAACTCCAGGACCAGGGAAAGATCCGGCACATCGGCCTCAGCGAGGTCACCCCCGCCCAGATCGAAGAGGCCGAAAAGATCGTCCCCATCGTAACCGTGCAGAACCGCTACTCGCTCGCCGACCGCCGCCACGAGGAAACGCTCAACTACTGCGAGCGCCGCGGCATCGGCTTTCTCCCCTGGTATCCCATGGCCGCCGGCAAGCTGCTCCAGCCCGATCGCCCTGAAGCCGAAACTCTGCGCAGTCTCGCCGCCGCCGCGCCCAGCGCCACGCCCGCACAACTCGCCCTTGCCTGGCTGCTCCATCGCTCGCCAGTCATGCTGCCCATCCCCGGCACATCGAAGCTGGCGCATCTCGAAGAAAACATCGCCGCCGCCACCCTCAAGTTGTCCTGAAGTGGGATCCGACTACTGCACCTCGCACGGTGCGTACTTTGGCCTCGGGAGCAGTCGAATTCAAACCCATGAAATGGCCGTCGCAAGCCGGAAGGAGCAGGGGCCTTCAGGCCCCTGAAAACAGGCGCAACAAGATTCGGGCCTTCAGGCCCGGAAACTTCGTGCATTCCCCTCAGAACGACGAGCTATGCTTCTCTCCGCCATCCGCGCGGCTGGCCACCACCGCCAGCGGCCGCGGGCCCGGCTGTGCCGCCGGCGCCGCGCGCAACGGCTGCGCCGCCGGCGCCTGGTGCATGGTCACGATGATTGCCCCCGCCGGCTTGCGCCCCGCGCATTGGTACGAGTGCGGCGTCCCGGCATCGAAGTACGCCGAATCGCCCGCCTCCAGTGCCGACTCCTGCTCCCCGTGCCGCAGCAGCAGCTCGCCGTGCAGCACGTACAAGAACTCGAAGCCGGGATGTATGTGCGCCTTGGGCTCGGCGTTGTTTTCCAGCGGGATGAACTCCGCGTAGTACGGGTCCATGTGCCGGTCGGGAACCAGGTAGCCCAGGCTCTCGAAGTAGTACGTCGGCGGCTCCACGCCCGTCTGCGGCATGCGCACCCGCTCGCTGCGCCGATGAATGCGGAACACCGGCGCCGGCTCGCACTCGAAGAAATACGACAGGTCCTTCGAGAACACCATCGCGATGCGCGACAGGTTGCGCAGCGTCGGCACCACCCGCCCGGTTTCAAGTTGGGAAAGAAAGCTCGCCGAAAGCCCCGTATGCCTGCCCAGCTCCACAAGCCCCATCGACTTTTTCAGCCGCAGCCGCCGGATGCGCTCGCCGATGCGCTTCTCTTCGATGAAGCGCTCGGCCGTCTCGGGATCGGCCTGCGTCTTCTGCATCTCTTCGCTCTTGATTTCCAGCGGTTCGCCCATCGTCCCTCCGTCGCTACTACCTAGGATGCGCCGGCGAGGCCGTTTTGTCCAGATCAACAAAATTTATTGTGGGGTGGAAAAAGGGAGGATTGGGTCGCGGAGCTGTCTAACTTCCGAGTCGGCGGGCACACAACCGCAATAGAAGAGGTCGACCGGCAACGGAGGGAGCAGGGGCCTTCAGGCCCCTGAATACCAACCGCGGCCCACCACAAGGCTGTCATCCGCAACGCTGTCATCCTGAGCGAACGGGGCCCCGAACGTCTTTCAGTTCGGGGGTGGTGAGAGAAGGATCCGCGGTTGCTGTTCCGCTCCAGTCCGCTCCAAACTTCCGCATAGGCGGTCAACCGCTCGCGATCAACCAGCGGAGCTGTCACGCCCGATGGGGTCTGTTCATAGCGCGGCTCACGCAATCACTTGCCGAGATGCGATAGGGATTCCTTCAGGCCGCTCGACTCGAATGCCCAAATCAGCAGAGCCGCCGCAGTGGCAATTATGAGGGCACCGAGGCTCCCGTCATACACGGCCAACATGCACGTCAGTATCGGAATCACCGAACCAACTATTGCAAGAACCGACGGGAAGATCCCTGCAGTCGCAAATCCAGCTCCCCCAGCAGTGGCGTTCAACATGATGAACAGCCCTCCGGTGAGCCATACGCCGATTACCATGGCGAGACCAACCCGCCCAAATCCGCTGACGCGCGCACGTTTTCGGGAGATTACATATGCAATTAGGAGCGACGATGGCATCAGACACGTAATCGCCCATACATGGTGCGAATCGAATGAGCGACCCGCCCAAATGTGTACCGCGAGGTCAGGCACCCAGAAGCTTAACGCTCCAACAGAAGCAAACAAGAGGGTGGGACGCGCATTGACAGCGAGAAAACGGGTTTCCATATGCGGTCTAATCGTACACCCGAATCAACTTGCGCCCTCGAAACCACTGCCCTTTGGGCCATTGTTCCCGAATTGTCGCCAACCCGGAAATAACAATCACCGGAAACGCCCGGCAGCCGCCGCGGATTCCTCTCCTGCGCTACGAACGGAGTGACTTGTCAAAAATCGTGGTGATGTTCTTCGACGCTGGCCGCATGCAGGGCGCCCCGCTCCGCCGGCGGATTGCTCGAGTCCGTCTCCGCCCTCACCTTCGCCACCCGCAGCCAGTTGTCTTTCACCGGTTGCTCGGCAATCCACGGCGGCAGCGTCATGCACAGGTAGTCGCTCAGCGCCTGCGCATACCCCTCGTACATCGCGCGCAGCTCGTTCAGCCGCTCGATGGAGTGGCCGTCGCGGCACACCTTCACGCCGCTCTCGCCCAGCAGCTTGTAGAGCTGCTCGTAGCGTTCCGGCGGCAGCCGGTCCGGCACATTCAGGGCTGGCTTGAGCGAAAAAATCTGGGTAAGATCGACCACCGCATGCCGCGCCATGGCGAAGGTAAGCTGCGCCTGCCGCGCCTCGTGCCCCTGCACGCCGGCAATCAGCAGCGCCGAGGTATCCAGAATCGAGGTCAGCGCGCTGATCCAGCTCTGGTTGCTGTGCTGCGAGCGGAAGTAGCACAGCAGCGGGTAGGAGATGTGGCTCTCCAGCAGCTCCGCCGACCAGCGCTCCCACTCCAGCAGCAGCGTCGAGAGGGCGTTCTCCGCGCCCTCGTAGGCGTGCCGCCGCATCAGCTCCGCCGCGGTGGGCGGCGACCCGGCCCGCGCGTCCAGCAGCGAGATGCTGGCCTCGCGCCGCGAAAACGCCGTGTAAAGCACGGGGAAGTAGCCCATGACGACGGCCAGAAATCCCAGCCCGGTTCCGGCTTCCAGAATCACCAGCGCCCGCGTGCCCGCATCGAACGGGGTCACGTCGCCCAGCCCCAGCGTAAAGATGGTGGTGCCGCTGGCGTACAGGTCCGAGGTAAACCCGGCCGTGAGGCCGGTGGCGTCGTGAAAGTGGCTGCCCAGCGCAAAGTACAGCAGCCCGAATCCAAACACCATCGCCGCCGCCCACACCACCAGCAGAAAGATCAGCGACAGCGGCCCGTAGTAGCTGTACACCGTCTCGCGCTTGCGCGGATTGCGCATCCGCCGGACGACAAAGGCCCACGGCCTCCACGTAGCCACGTAGAAGAGGCGCGTAAGCCGGAACCGCCCCGTCGCCCGCCGCGGCAAAATGATCGTCTGGAAGGCGTCCAGCAGCACGATGAACAGGCAGGCGATGCCGGCGATGGCTGCAAAGGCGCGCATGCGGCTATTCTACCCACCTCCTTACGCCTGTCATCCTGAGCGGCCGCACCCTGACCCTGAACGAAGTGAAGGGGAAGGGGCAGGGAGTCGAAGGACCTGTGGTTGCTTTTCTCGTCGTCTACCAACCACTCTGCGGTACTTGCCCATTTGCAAACCCTCCGCAAAGGTGTTCCAATCGAAGAGTTGAAACAGGGGTGCTCCACGGCATGGTGGGGCTGAGAAGATACCCTCGAACCCGATCCGGATAATACCGGCGTGGGAAGTTTTCTATTCCGAGCGGCCATTTTCAGCAGTCGAGCGTTAGCTCTTGTTTCAGCAGGAAGCAAGGTATGCTTATGCTCCGCTCACGAGGCCGCAACCCATTTTTACCCTCACGCCGAAACCATCCCCGTCCCGCTCCCGGAGGGAGCGCCGAATTTAGCCCAGGACAAGCGCAGCGCAGTCCTGGGAAAGCGGAGAAAGAACGGCTCAGCCCCGTAGGGGCGACGGAACCGCTGCCACCACACCTCGCCCGATCCCGCAGCGCCTTCCTCGCCGCCTGCCTCTTCACCGCCGCCGCCGTTTCCGCGCAGACCGGAACCGCGGCCCAGCCGCAAAAACCGCCGCAGCAGAAGGTCGCCCCCGTCACCACCACCGTCATCGTCAAGGGCGAGGTGAACGACAACTATCTCCCCGAGCAGGTCACCGTCGGCAGCATTGGCAACCAGCCCCTCAAAGAAGCGCCGCTCTCCGCCATCGTCGTCACCCGCGACCTGCTTTCCGACCAGCAAGCCCGCCTGCTCTCCGACGTCGTCCAGAACGACGCCTCCATCGAGGACGACTACGTGCCCGTGGGCTACTACGGCGTCTACCAGATTCGCGGCTTTCCCATCGACCTGGCCACCGGCCTCGAAATCGATGGCATGACCATCGCCGGCGAGCAGGACGTGCCGCTCGAAAGCATGGAGCGCGTGGAGTTCCTCAACGGCCTCGCCGGCGTGGAGAGTGGCGTAGCCTCGGGCGCTGGCTTGATCGATTACGTCACCAAGCGCCCGGCCGCGCTTCGTGCCGTGGATCTTTCGGTCGATCGATTCGGAAGTGCGGAGGGCGCCGCCGACTTCGGCCGCTTCTTCGGCAGCCGCAAGCAGGTGGGCGCGCGCGTCAACCTGGCCGGCGAGCGCATTGAGACGTACATGAACGGCACCGGCGGCTGGCGCGCCATGGGCGCCGGCGCGGCCGACTGGAAAATCTCGAACGCGGCCACACTCGAAGGCGATTTCGAGTACCAGCACAAGACCGAGGCCGACGGCAGCGGCTACCAGTTGCTGGGCGGAACGACGCTCCCCGACATTCACCAGCTTTCGCGCTCCACGATGCTCGGCCAGCAGTCCTGGGCCCCGCCGGATACCTACGACACCTTCAACACCGGCGCGCGCCTCAATCTCGCGCTCAGGCGCAACTGGACGGCCTTCGCCGCGGCGAGCCTCAGCCACTCGCTCATCCAGGACAACGTGATCTACGCCTACGGCGCGGCGCTCGACCCCAACACCTACGCCGTCGCCTGCCCCAACGCCCCCGATGCCCCTGCCTACTTTTTCTGCCCCGACGGCAGCTACGGCATCTACGATTACCGCAACCCCGGCGAGCTCCGCATCGACGCCGAAACCGAAGCCATGGCCACCGGCATCGTGAAGACCGGCAAGGTTACGCAGTACGTCACCGTGGGCGGCGAAATGTTTCTCCGCACCGTCCACATGCCCGGCTATTATTCGGTCGCCGATCCCTACTCGCCCGATGGCATCACCCAGGACGGCGCCGTCTACTACTACCTCGGCGCGGAAAACATCTACCAGCCGCTCGTCGCCTATCCCATCGAGGCCCCCGTCGAGAAGGCAGGCCCGCGCCGCCTCTGGCAAAACAGCCGCCAGTCGTCGCTCATCCTGCAGGACCGCATCCAGCTTCCCGGCCGCGTGCAGCTCATCGCCGGCGGCCGCTACGACTCCCTCCGCGACCACAATTACTCACTTACGGCCACCGACCCAACCACGCCGCCCACCAACACCGACAAGCCCGTCTGGCTCCCGCAGTACGCCGTCACCTTCAGCCCCGCGCGCAACCTCACGCTCTATTCGAACTACGGCACGATGCTCTCGCTGGGCCCGCAGGCTCCGTGGTGGGTGGACGACGCCAGCCAGTTCCTCGCGCCCTACAATACGCGCCAGTTCGAGGCCGGCGCCAAGTACGAGCCCGCGCAGCGCATCCTGCTCAGCGCCGACTTCTTCCACATGCGCGCTCCGTTTTTCTACCCGAAAATCCTTCCCCCAACGGTACTGACTGTGCCGGACACAACTTGCCCCAGCGGCGTGTCCGGCGACCTCTGCTTCGAGCAGCAGGGCCGCGAAACCCACAATGGCTTCGAGCTGAACGCGCAGGGCAAGGCGGCAAGCTGGCTGCGTCTCACCTCCTCCACTGCATTCCTCAGCGCCGTCTCGCAGAACACCGGCACGCCCGCCTACGACAACCAGCAGGTCATCAACGTGCCGCGCTTCCGCACCACCGCCTTCGCCGACGTGAGCGCATCGCGCCTGCTCCCCGGCCTCGCCCTGCTCCCCGGCTGGAGCTACACCAGCCGCAAGCAAGCCCTGCGCGACGACTCGGTCAGCGTGCCCGGCTACAACCTTTTCAACCTCGGCCTGCGCTACACGCCGGGCGGCGAGCGCGGCCGCACCAGCTTCCGCGTCTACGCCACCAACATCGCCAACAAGAAATACTGGTCCGACACCGGCGCCAGCCTCGGCGACACCTTCGTCTGGCTCGGCGCCCCGGCCTGGGTGAGGGCCTCGGTGCGTTATAGCTTCTAGCTGTCAGCTTTCAGCTCTCAGCTCCTGGCAGGCGCAAGCCAAATTCGTCGAAGATGGATCGATCGGTTTTCTTTGCAAGAAAGGCATCGACAGCGATGCACCAACTGAAAGCTGATAGCTGAAGACTGAAAGCTAAATGGACTACGCCCTCCAATCCCACGGCCTTGACGGCACTCTCGTCGCCCCCGACTGGCCGCCCCTCACGCTCGCCGAGCTGCGTCCGCTCTTCGCCGCCTATCCGCAACTCGGCGAGCCCGTCGAGATCGCCTTCGCCAGCCCCCGTCCCTTCTCCGCGGCCGCCGTCGTGCGCACCGCAAACACCTCCGTCTTCGTCAAGCGCCACGCCCGCGCAATCCGCGACCGCGACGGCCTCCTCGAAGAGCATCGTTTCCTCGCTCATCTCCTTGCCCGTGGTGCATCGGTCCCTCGCGTCCTCCCCAACGCCGCCGGCCAAACCGCAATCGAGATCGGCGGCTCGACATACGAAATCCACCAGCTTGCCCCCGGCATCGACCTCTACGGCGAAGCCATCTCCTGGACGCCGTTCTTTTGCGCCGCGCACGCTCGTGCGGCCGGCCAGGCGCTCGCCCGCCTTCATCAAGCCTCCCAAGGCTTCGCCGCCCCGCG
>Ga0187812_1000607_pt1 | contig 12608 bp, 10 predicted proteins | sample NC_S_2_FD_130582 | JGI IMG/M metagenome (GOLD analysis project Ga0187812, IMG submission 130582) | Wetland sediment microbial communities from Neuse River Estuary, North Carolina, USA - ASW-S_2 | ecosystem: Environmental > Aquatic > Freshwater > Wetlands > Sediment | place: USA: North Carolina... | reverse complement strand
TACCTCGGTGGGGTACGGGCGCGGGGGCCGGGGCGAGGCGGCCCTCAACGCCATGCTGCAATCGTGCGCCCCGATCGCGGTCGTGAACATCGATGCCGCAGTTCCGGCCGCGCTCTTCGCCGCACAGCGGTTCGCGGAACGGCCCCGCCGCCGGGGCGCCCGCTCCGGACGTCTCGAGGGTTGAGCGCCCGGGATGGGTCTCTCTTCGGGTCTCCCCTCCCTGGCGCCGAGAGAAGGGCTTTTGTGACCCTCGACACCTCGGTGGACCGTGCCTCCGCGGGCCCTGCTCTCCGACGAGGAAGAACGCGAAGACCGCGAGGATCGCGAGAAGCTTCGGGCGATCGACACGAAGCTCCGCTCCCTCTTCGATCGTCGGGAGGACTTGATCGCGGAAGTCCGTCGGATCTCCTCCGAGCAGAAGTCGATTTATGACCGTCGCCAGGCCCCGCAAGAGGAGGTCGAGCGGCTCTACGAAGAGCATCACGCCCTCGGACGGCGGATCGCGGAGCTTCGGAACGCTCGGGAGGCGGCGCGCAAGAAAGTGGAGGAGGCAATCGTGCGGGTTCGGGAGGTTCGCCTTACGTTCGCTCCCGGGGAGCGCGTTCGACCGGACCAGATCCGCAAGGAGGTCGCCCAGCTTGAATTGCGTCAACAGACCACCGCGCTTCCGATCGACGAAGAGAACGCGTTGATCGCGCTCCTGCGACAGCGAGCCCAGGAGCTCAAGCGGGCCGAGACCCAAACGGCCAAGGTGGCCGCCCACCAACAAGCGCTCAAAGACGCGGAAACCACCCTTGGCGCCGCCCGGGAGGAGTTTGACCAGAGCGGGAAGGCGCTCCAGGTGGCTAAGACCGAACGGGACGCCAAGATGTCGGCAGTCCGGGAGAAGCTCCAGGTCGCGGGGGGACTCATTGCATCACTGCGCGAGAAGGGACGGGCCCGGGCGGAGGCGATCGAGAAGGTCGACGCGGCGAGCCGCGAGATGGAAGAGCTCGAGCGCGAGGCCCGGCGGCTGCTCGGGCGCTCCCGCTCGCGGCGCGACCAGGCCCGCCGGTTACTCCGCACTTATTCGCACGGTCACGGCCCTCCGTCCGAGGACCTCCTCGCCACGACTGCAGAGGCCCAGCTCGAAGAGCTCCTGAAGCGCGGGAAGATCACCCTCGGAGGGTGAAGCCCCGGTCACCCGGGCAGGATGTTGACCACCGTCACGGCGAAATCCAGGGTCTCGCCCCGGGTCTCGGGGTTGAAGTTCTCCGTGTAGGTTCCGGCGGCGAGGTTCACGGCGCTGACGATGAACTTTGTCGTCCCGCAGACCCAGCTCCCTCCCACGTGGCCGAGCACCAGTCCGGCGTTCGCCGGAGTGAGCTGGCTCGACAACGTGATCGTGGTCGCGTTCACGGCGGAGACGGTGAACGGGAGCCCGTCGGGTTGGGAGCTCTCCCCCACGGTCGCGAGCGATTGGACCACCACCGTCGTCAGATTCACGGCGAAGACCGAATCGTTCCAGCCGAACGTCGGGTCCGGGAACACCGCCCCGGGGCTTGCGGTGACGTTCGGGAACAGGGTGGAGAAATCCGAGATCGGGATGCTCGAGACCACCGTGATGCGAAGGGTAAGCGGAGCCGAGACGAGGCAACTGAGATTCTGGGAACCGTAGGCTAGGGCGGGCGGGATGTCGATAGTACGGGTCTGATTCCCGGCGAGACCGATGATCCCTTGCCAGAAGCCGGTGACGACGCTGCCGTAGGTGACGTTTCCGATGGTGTACGAGCCGGATGGCCCGACGTGAACCCCCAGCGGAGTGTACGCGGACGGGGCTCCTCGCGACTGATACTCGAGCGACTTCGGGTACGATTGGTTCTCGGTCGCGACCGAGTAGATCGACGTGTCGAAGACCCGTCCCTGCTGCGCCCCGCTTCCGAACGTACCGATGTAGTTGACCGTGACGTTGTCGCCCGCTTGGACGGTCAGGATCGGCGAGGCCGCCTTCGGTTTGTTGTACTCGTAGAGGAAGGCCGCTCCCCCACCCGCGACCGCGATGACGACCACGACGAGGACGACGAACAGGATGCGGGGAGGTTTGTCAGCGACCATGGGCTACGGAGTGAGGAGCGTGGGGGTCAGTTTGTCGCTGGTCTCGTCATCGGTTCGGAGAGACAGGTGTTCCTCATTCCCCCGCCCCCGAAGAGGGGCCCGATATAAACCCTCGGGAGGGGCTCTACGCACGCCGGAGCTTCCCGACGATCGGCTCCTCGATGACCCCTTCCTCTTCGAGGCGATTGAGAATCGCTTCGGCCCGGTCTCCGACGAGCCCATGGGAAGAGACCCGGGAAAACACCTCCTTGAGGTCAGCGTACCCGTCCGCGGACACTTCCGCCACTTCGTCGAGCTGGTCCAAGAACAACGACTCTTCGGTCCGTTCGGCGGCCGAGGGAGCCGGTGAGGGAGCTCGCGGGGGCGGGGTGCGCGTCACCGTAACCGTCGTGGGGGCCGCTGGGGGCGCCCGGGAGGGGCCGCTTTCGCCGGCGACCCGACGCACCGCGTTCCGAAGGTCGCGCCGGAAAGCGACCCGGTCGACATTCGGGTAACGACTCCGCGACTCTTGGGCCGCTCGCAGCCAAGCCGGCGGGATCCCCTCCTTCCGGATCGTCTCCTCCGAAAGTCCGGGGTCCTTTTCGACGCGTTCCAAGAGGTCCAACCGGTCGAACGTCTGACGGACAATATCCGCAAGCGCGGCGCGTTCTTCGGCTTCTCCCACCGAGCGAACGGCTTCGGCACGTACGGAGACGTAGCCAACGCCATCCCGTCCGCGGAACAGATGGAGCTTGCCGACAACGATCGTGGGACGCGGCACCGAGCCCGCGCGCAGCTGGGCCATCGCTCGGGGTTGGAACGAGCCGGCGGTCACCGCCACCGCTCCCGTCGGGTCGCTCAACCGTGCCCTCCAGAATGCCTGCGAATCGTCGCGGCCGATTGATTCCGCCGGAGAGAGACTGCCGGCCATGAGCACCCGGTTCATCCGGGCGGCGAAGGGGGAGAGCAGGTAGGTCGCCGGGCGCTCTCCTTCCCCCTTCTCCTCTTCGAGCGAGCTCTCGAGTTCCCGGGCCGTGACGCGCCACGCGGGCTCGCGCAGCGACATCAGTTGCGGTCTCCGAGGCGCGCCGCGAGCTCCTCGGCGGCGGCGTCCAGGTCGATCTCCACGGGGTCGATCGACTCCGGCGTGAGCGTCACCCCAAAGTCGTCCTTCGTGCCGAGCCCTCGTACGCGCAGCCGGCGGCCGAGCAGGCTCTCGAGCAACTCCTCTTCGAGGAGGGTCGGGTCCGGCTGGTTCCGGAGCCGGGCCTGAGCGGCATCGAGCGTGACTCCCCACAGCCGCTCGGTGTCGGCCCGATTCGCGTTCACGGTGACGGCCCCCGTACCGTCGTCCAAAACGATCCGCGCGCGCAAGTCCGCCTGGCCCTCGACCTGTCCGTGGATGCGACAGATGCCGCTGCGGACGGACCGATGGCAGGTCGGGCAACGGTAGACCAGGCCGCTTGGGGGAAGGAGACCGACGACGACTCCTTCCACTGCGACGGCCTCTCCTCCTCCCTCCTCCTCGACCTGCGCCATAGAGCGCGGCGGGGAGCGCAAGAGTTCGGCCGGGTCGGGGAGGTCGTTCCCCTCGACCCGGACGACCACGGACCGCTCGTCCAGAACGATCGACGCACGTCCTCGGAAACTCCGAACGTATCCCCCGGCGATTCGGACCGCCTCCCCGACCTTGAGACCGAAATCGCTCCAGGCCGAGAGGGCGATCGAACCGGTCCGGTCGGCGACAAGGCCTTCGTGGACGATCCTCCGCTCCTCTCCGACCGTCACGCTCTTCGGGCTGATGCGAACGACCCGGACCTCGACCCGAAACCCCTCGTCCGCCGCCTTGAGGTCCCGCACCGTCCGAAAGGGGATCTCTTCCGCGTCGATCCGGGGCAGTTCCGCGGGACTGGCGGGAGCGACCCGGGTCTTCCACGTGAAGGTTACCTCGGCCCTTCCGCGGAATTCACGGACCTCGGCGCCGACCGCGCGCAGCACCACCCCACGCTCGATTCCCTCCCGGGGTGGGTCCCACCAGGTGAACCGTACGGTCGCGGTCCCGTCACTGAGCAGACCGGAGAGCAGCGGGCGGCGGCCCCCGTCGGACTTCCGGGTGACCTCCCGCCGCTCGCAGGTGACGACGCGAGCTACGAATTCAACGGGAGAGGTGGTCACCCGGAGGTCGCGAAGACGGGTTTCCACGGGAGCCGTGGGAGTTGGTTCGGCGGTCATGCACGAGGTATTCCGGGCCACCACCTTCTCCGGTGATAAAAGCGTCCCGTGGGGCGTGGACGATGAACGGCGGGACCGGCCCCGCTTGGTCGATTTTGTGAGCCGGCCGGCGGTCGGCTTTCCCGGTCATAATCCTTTTCCCCCGAGGGCCATGACTCGCGAGCCGTGGCACAGAAATTCTCCCAACGAGTGGACCGTATCCTGTCCGCGCGGGACTCGCTCGTCTGCGTCGGACTGGATCCGGACCCGACGTTGATGCCGAAGATCCTTCGTCGACTGCCTCCCCGCCCGCAACTCGGCAAATTCCTGAACGGGATTATCCAGGCGACGTTTCCGCATGCCGCGGCTTACAAGATGCAGTTCGGCTCTTACTTGCAGTACGGCGCTCCGGGATTCGAGGTTCTCTCTCGATTGTGTCGCCAGATCGGCCCGACCCGGCTCCGAATCCTCGACCTGAAGGCGAACGATATCCCGAATACGTTGCGGATGGTCCACGAGGGCGCGTTCCGCCAGCTCGGTTTCGATGCCATCACCTTCACCCCGTGGCTCGGATGGGAGACCCTCCAGCCGTTCCTGGACGACCCCGTCCACGGAGTCTTCGTCGTCGCCCACTCCTCCAACCCGGGCTCACTCGATTTCCAGGAGATTCCCACTCCGCGCGGTCCCCTGTGGCTGGCCGTCGTCGGAGAGGTGCGACGCCTCGCCCACGCTCACGGAAACGTGGGGGTAGTTCTGGGAGCCACCTTCTCCGATGCGTTCCGCGCGGCTCGCGCGACGCTCGGGAACGGGATCCCGATCCTGGTTCCGGGCGTGGGAGCTCAGGGCGGCTCTCTCGCGACCGCCGTCCGGGAAGGGGTGGACGCGCACGGCCGAGCTCTTCTCGTGAACGCCTCGAGGAGCATCCTCTACGCTTCGGCCGGAAATGATTGGAAGAAAGCCGCCGGGGCCGAGGCGGAGCGCTTGAAGATTCAGATCAACCAGCTGCGCGCAGGGCTTCGTACAGGCTGACGAGGGACCGGGCGACGATCGGAAGCGCGTAGCGGGCCTCGGCCCGTTGTCGAGCGGCCTGTCCCATCTGCTTCGCGAGCTCGCGGTCGTCGAGGACCTTCAGGATCTTCTCGGCGAGGTCGCCGGCCAAGAGGGGTTCCGCGAGGAGACCCTCTCGGCCGGGCTCGATGACCTCTCGCACCCCGGGCATGTCGGCGATCACGACCGGCAGCCCGACCGCCATCGCCTCCGCCACGGCGAGCCCGAACCCCTCGAGCCGATTCTGGGAGGGGAAGACAAAGACATCGCCCAGCGCGAGGTACCGCGGGAGGTTCTCGTCGGAGACGGCGGGGCAGAACCGGACGCGGTCGTCGACGCGAAGGCGGCGCGCGAGCCCGACCAGGCTCGGGAGACGAGGCCCGGCGCCGATGACCACCAGGACGACGTCCTTCGGCAACCGGACCAGCGCCTGGAGGATGACGTCCACGCCCTTGTGCGGAACCAGTCGCCCCGTGAACACCGCGACGCGCTTCCCCTCAAGGAGGAGGTCGCTCTTGAGTCCGCTCGCATCGATCCCGGGGCGGAATCGGTCCAGGTCCACGGCGGAGGGAATGACGTTGAGCGCGCGACCGCGCAGCATGGCCGAGGTCCCGCCGTAGCTCTTCGTATGGACGATGATCCCATCGGTCCGATCGAGCGTGGAAGGTAGGAAGACCCGTTGATAGAGGCCCGAGAGCAGCCGACCGGCGATCCCGGGCAGGTAAAGGTCGCAATGGTAGGTGAGACAGACCGGGACGGTCCGGCGCACCATGTCGCGCGTCGCGAAATACGAGGTGAGCGGAGGAGGGTAATGTAAGTGGAACACGTCCGGCGAGAGAGACCGCACGGTCCGACGGGTGCCGACGTCGAGAGGGGTGTCCAGCAAGACTCCCCAGGTGCGCGTTCGAAGGACCCGATAGCCTTCGGTCTGCTCTTCGATCGGGAGCGAACGGTCGAAGCGGGAGGTGACGACGGTCACGTCGTGGCCCTCCCGGGCCAGCTCGCGCACGATCCCTCGGACGTGCGACTCCACCCCCCCGGCATGCGGGTGGAAGAACGGAGTGACCTGGACGATCCGCACGAAGCCGCCCTAGGACGGCCTCCCCTTTACGACCATCGCCGGGGGAGAAGCCCCGCCGTCACGTCTCGGGGTACGCTCGTCGCGGGGGAGCCGCGATCGGTGCCGCCTCTCGGGTCTGCAACAGGGCCTCGGAAGGCAGGCTCGAGATCTCGACCCCCTTCATCGCTTCGCCCAGGCCCGACGAGACCCGCGCGAGGATCTCGGCATCGTCGAAGTGGAGCGATGCCTCCACGACCGCGCGCGCGACCTTCATCGGGTGTTGCGCTTTGAAGATCCCGCTGCCCACGAAGACCCCGTCGACCCCGAGGAGCCGGCACAACGCCGCGTCGGCGGGCGTGGCGATCCCGCCCGCGGCGAAATTGACGACCGGAAGTCGTCCGAGCGTGCGGACCTCGTTGACGAGCGCCTCGGGGACGCGTTCCTTTTTGGCCCACGCGCCGACGTCTTTCTTCGCCAGCTGCTGGACCTCGACCACGTCGTAGCGCATCTGCCGGATATGGCGGACGGCTTCGACCACGTTACCGGTACCCGCCTCGCCCTTCGTTCGGATCATCGCCGCCCCTTCGTCGATGCGACGAAGGGCTTCGCCCAGGTTTCGAGCGCCGCACACGAAGGGAATCTTGAACGCCTTCTTGTCGACGTGTTGGAACGGGTCCGCGGGGGTCAGGACCTCGGACTCGTCGATCATGTCCACCGCGAGCGACTCGAGGATCCGGGCCTCGGACGTGTGGCCGATCCGGCACTTCGCCATGACGGGGATGGAAACCCGTTCCTTGATCTCTCGGACCTTGACCGGGTCTGCCATGCGGGCAACTCCGCCGGCCGCCCGGATGTCGGCCGGGACGCGCTCGAGGGCCATCACGGCGACCGCCCCGGCTTCCTCCGCGATCGCGGCTTGGTCGGCCGTCGTAACGTCCATGATGACTCCGCCCTGCTGCATGCGGGCGAAGCCCCGCTTGACCAGCTCCGAACCGAATCGAAGCTTCTGGATGGGGTCGGTCATACGACGATTCGCCCGTGTAAGGGACGGCGCGCGTATAAGACGGTCGGCCGGGGTCGTCCGGAAGTCTTAATGCCCTCTCCGTCCTCGAAGGAGTAGGTAGGGGGAGCTGGGCACCGGCTGAGAGGACGAGGGCGACCTCGTCGACCCCAAGAACCTGCTCGGGATAATGCCCGCGAAGGGAACGAAGTGCAGCACCTGAGGCGAATCTCCGCCGGCCCGCGGAGGACGTGACGAATACTCGCCAGGAGGAGATTTCGCGCCCTCGTCGGGTGCGCCGCCCGGGGCGGGTCGGGAAGGCGCTCTTGGCCATCGCCGTCGCTCTGGTCACCGTCATCGCCGGCTTCGGAACGTACGAGTACTACGCCTCGGGATCAGCGAGCGGGGAAACCACGCTCGTGGTCTACACCTACTCGAGCTTCTTCGGCGGCAACTGCGGCGGGGGGGCAGCGAACCTTTCCGTGCTGCTCGGGGAATTCGAGCAGGCTCACGGGGTCCGGGTCGAGCTGGTCTGTCCGTCCGGAAATCTGGTGAGCGCGCTCGAATCGCCGGCCGACTTTGGCCTTCCGGCCGCGGATTTGGTGGTCGGTCTCGATGAGGTGACCGCCCCGGAAGCGGAAGGGATGGGCCTCCTCGCCCCCTATTCGCCCCCCAACCTCGCGGACATCCCGCCCTGGATCGTGGCGGAACTGAGCCCCGACCACGGCGTCGTCCCGTACGAATACGGCTACCTCGCCGTGGACTACACCTCCACCTTCCTCAACGCCACGGCCGGGGCGGTGGCGCACGCCACGATGCCCGAGCTCGTCTCGAATTCGAGCTGGGCCGCCCAGCTCGTTACCGAGAATCCCCTCTACGATATCACCGGCGAGGAGTTCCTGGCCTGGCAGGTCGAGTACTACGAGACGGTGCTCCACCAGAACTGGCAGGAGTTCTGGCAGCGGTTCTTTGCGGAAGGGCATCCCAATCCGGCGCCCGACTGGTCGACCGCGTTCGGCGAGTTCGGGACCCCGGCGGGCCAGCATCAGCTCGTGGTCAGTTACGCCACGGACCCGGCGTACGCCCTTGCCAACGGGGAAGGAGGCACGTTCAACGCCACCGTCTCCTGGTGGAACGGAACCGCCTACGGGTGGCGGACCATCTACGGGGTCGGCGTGGTGCAAGGTTCGCGCCATGTCGCGCTTGCCCGGGCGCTGGAGGACTGGATCCTCGACGGCGCTTTCCAATCCAGCGTCCCCGAGAACGAGTGGGAGTATCCGGCCAATGAGACGGTGACGCTCCCGTCGGTGTTCTCGGCGGCGATCGACCCGGCGAGCGTGGTCGCGTTGAACAACGCCACCACTCCGGCGGCGGTCGCCTCCAACCTGACCGCCCCCGGCGGCTGGATCGACACCTGGCAATCGCTCGCGGGAGGCGGCGGATGAGGTTCCGAGGCGAGGGGGTCGGGTTTCTCCTTCCCGTCCTCGCGTTCGTCGGGCTCTTTGCCCTGCTTCCGGTGACGATACTGTTCGCCAATGCTGTCGTTCAACAGGGCGGCGCCGCCGGGTTCGTCTCCGTCTTCTCCTCGCCCCACAACGTGCGCTCGCTCCAAAATTCGCTGGAACAGGGAGGTCTCTCGGCGGCTTTCGCCGTCGCGTTGGGATATCCGGCGGGCGTCTTCCTCGGTCGGTACTCCTTTCCGGGCCGGTCGCTTCTTCGGTCCCTAATCCTAGTCCCCTTCCTTCTGCCGACCCTTGTCGTGGTCTTCGGAGTCCTCGACCTCTTCGGCCCCTCGGGGGTCATCTCCTCGGTCCTTCCGGTCACGGGTTGGTTCGGGAGCGGGATCCCCGCGATCGTCGCCGCGAACCTCTTCTTCAACGTCCCGATCGTGCTTCTGCTGACGGCGACGGGCTGTGAAGGAGCGTCCGTCGAGCTCGAAGAAACGGTCGCCACGCTCGGAGGGTCTCCGTTCCAGGCGTATCGCGAAGTCTGGGCCCGGCCCACATGGGTGGGGGCGGCGGCGGGGGGCCTCCTCACGTTCTTGTTCTCGGCCCTCTCCTTCGCCCCGCCGCTCCTACTCTGCGGCGCCAGCTCCCGCTGCTACACCCTCGAAGCGCAGGTCTACTCGCTCGACCAGACGTTCCTCGAGCCCAACGCGGCCGCGGTGCTCGCGCTCGGGATGGTGCTGCTGCTGCTCGTGCCCACGGCACTCTACCTCGCGCTCGTGAGCCGCCTGAGAGCGAACCCGGGCCGACGCTCGGGGGGACTGCGGCCCGTCGACTGGCACGTTCCCGCGGCGTGGGCATTGGGACTCGAGACCGCGCTCGTCCTTGCGGCGGAGGCCGCCTTGCTCGCGGCCGTGCTTTACCGAACGGTGGCTCCGGCCGGGGGCTTTGGTGCCGGGGCCGCCTGGACGGCGCTCTTCTCTTCCTCCACAACCGCTCACCTCGGGGTCTCGGCGGTCGGCGCCCTGGGGAACACGATGTTCTTCGCGGTCGTGGCCGCCCTACTCGCACTCCTTCTCAGCGTCGCGAGCGGGTACGCGGTCGTGCGTCGTCCGGACCGGGCCATAACGCTCGGACTCCTGCTCTTCGTCCCCCTGCTGCTCTCTCCCGTCGTCCTCGCGTTTGCCCTGTCGTCGTTCTGGCGACCGTTCCTCGGCACGGGGTCGAACGTATGGGTCTTGGTGATCGTGAGCCAGTCGATCCTCGCGCTTCCGTTCGCGCTCCAGAGCCTTGAGATCCCCCTGGCGGGACTGTCGGCGAGCGCCCGCGATACCGCGCGAACCCTGGGAGCCTCCTCGTTCGGAGCGTTCCTGGACGCCGACCTTCCCCGGGTCCGGGACGGGCTCGTGACCGTGGGGTTGTTCGCTTTCGCTTTTGGACTCGGTGAATTCACGGCGACGAACTTCCTGGTCCCACCCCCGCTGACGACCTTGCCCGTCGCGCTCTATGCGCTCTCGGAGGTTCGGCTCTTCCCCGTCGCGGATGCGGCCGCGGGTCTCCTGCTACTGCTGAGCCTCGCCGTCTTCGCGGTGATCGCGGTCGGAGGCCGTCGTGTCGAGCTCTAAGCCGTTGCTCCAGGTCCATCGCCTGTCGGCGGCCTGGGACGGGATGCCGGTCCTGACCGACATTGAGTTCGACGTCCGGGAGGGCGAGATCTTCGTGCTGCTCGGCCCCAACGGGAGCGGCAAGACCACGCTGCTCCGGTGTCTCGCGGGCCTCGAACGGCCGACCCAGGGAACCGTCCTGCTCGACGGCGTCGATATCACGAGCCGTCCTCCGCACCAACGGGGAGTGGTCCTCATGTTCCAGGACCCTGCGCTCTTTCCCCACCGCACGGTCTACGAGAACATCGCGTATGCGCCGCTGTTGCGACATCGCCCCCTCCCCGAGGTAGAGGAGCAGGTCGGGCACCTGATCGAACTCCTGCACCTTTCCGGCTTCGAGGACCGTCGACCGAACCAGCTCTCCGGCGGAGAGCTCCAACGCGTCGCGCTCGCCCGAACGTTGGCGGCACGGCCCCGTCTGGTGCTCCTCGATGAACCGTTTGCCTCGATCGACGTGGAGCTCAAGGCGGAGCTTCGGGCGGAATTCCGGCAGGTTCTCCAAGCTTCGGGAACGTCCGCGATCCATGTCACCCACGACCGGGAGGAGGGGCTGTTCCTGGGGGACCGGGTCGGGCTGCTTTTCGATGGGCGCCTCCAGGAGCCCGGTTCGCCCTCGGAGGTGTTCGGCAGACCGCGAACGCCCCGGGCCGCCCGGTTCCTGGGCTACAACGTCCTCGCCGGTCCGGTGGGGACCGTCGGGGTGCTCCCGGCGGAGCTCCACCTTCTTCCCGCCGGCGTCGCCGGTTTGGATGCGACCGTCCTCGTCGCGGGACCGGTGGGCCGAGAGACCGAGGTCGTGCTACGGACCCACGACGGTCAGCGTCTCGAAATGAGAACCCCCGCTTCGGGGCCCTGTCCCGAACCGGGACACCGAGTGACGGTCGGCTGGGACCACTCGGTGGCTCTGGCTCCGGAGTAGGTCGACCGTCGCCAAAGAACCCAAGAACGCTCGCCTCTTCGGTCGCGCATGAGCTCCTCCGACCCGCTTCGTGTGACTGACTCCCTGACCTGGGGTTCCGAGCGCGCCACGATCTACCGGGTGGACCGTCTCCCCGGAGTGGACGCGGTCCGCTTCGCGCGGCGCCCGCGAACGATCCGGGTCCTGCTCGAGAACATCCTCCGCCACTTCGACCCGGACGTTACGGACCCCGCAACGCTCGTCAAGCTCGCGAACGGCGAGAACGTCGCGGACGGGACCGAGCTAGCGTACTATCCGGAGCGCGTGCTCCTCCAGGACTTCACCGGGGTCCCGGTCATCGTCGACCTCTCGACCCTTCGAAGCGCGGCCGCGCGTCGCGGCCTCGACCCAACCCGGGTCAACCCGGTCGTTCCGGTCGACCTCATCATCGATCATTCGGTCCAGGTGGACAGCTTTGGTTCCTCTCGTTCCATCGGAATCAACCTCGACCGGGAGTACGAACGAAACGGAGAGCGGTACCGATTCCTTCGATGGGCCAAGGGCGCGTACACGAACGTTCGCGTAGTCCCCCCCGGGAACGGGATCTGCCATCAGGTGAACCTCGAGCACCTTTCGACCGTGGTCGAGACTCGCGGGGGGAATGGAGATCGGGTCGCCTTTCCCGACACTCTCATCGGAACGGATTCGCACACGACGATGGTGAACGGGCTGTCGGTCCTTTGCTGGGGGGTCGGAGGGATCGAGGCGGAGGCCGTCATGCTCGGTGAACCGTACTTCCTCGCCCGACCCCCGGTCATCGGGGTCGAACTGACCGGTGCACTACCGGAGGGCGCGACCGCGACCGACCTTGTTCTGACCGTGACTCGCCGGTTGCGAGAGAAGGGCGTCGTCGACAAGTTCGTGGAGTTCTTCGGGCCGGGAGTCGGGCATCTCTCCGTCCCCGACCGAGCCACGGTCTCGAACATGTGCCCCGAGTACGGCGCGACCGCGGCGCTGTTTCCGATCGACGAGGCCACCCTGGCCTACCTCCGCGGCACGGGGCGCAGCCCCGAGCATGTCGCTCGGGTCGAGGCCTACGCCCGCGCCCAGGGACTCTTCGGTTCCCCCGCACCCGGGTCGATCGACTACGACGACGTTCTGTCGATTGACCTGGGCGCGATCGTCCCGACCGTGTCGGGCCCTCGAAATC
>Ga0187812_1000606_pt1 | contig 12614 bp, 10 predicted proteins | sample NC_S_2_FD_130582 | JGI IMG/M metagenome (GOLD analysis project Ga0187812, IMG submission 130582) | Wetland sediment microbial communities from Neuse River Estuary, North Carolina, USA - ASW-S_2 | ecosystem: Environmental > Aquatic > Freshwater > Wetlands > Sediment | place: USA: North Carolina... | reverse complement strand
CGCCGCGGGTGGCGGCCCGCGGCGTAAGCAGCAACCAGTAGCCGAGCATGCCGGTGACCAGCCCGGCGGCGGCGCCGATGACGCAGAACCAGGCATCGGCGACGATGAACGCGCTCGTCTCCGCGTTCACCAGCTGAGCCGTCCCGGTCCCGATCTCCTGGAGCAGCGCGCGCGGGGCGACCTCGCCCCAGATGTACCCGGCAGGCAGGCCGAGCAGCGCGCTGCCGGCCAGCGGCACCGCGAACCATGCTGCGGCCGTGCGCAGTGCGGGCCGCCTGCCCGCCGCGCCCGCCTCGACCGGAACCGTACTCATTCGCGACATCACACCTCGCTTCCCGGAAGATCGTATCGGCATGGCGGCCTGACGCGGTTGCCCGCGGGTGGCGGGGTCCCCGGGCGGCGGAGGTTTCGGTTCCGGCCTGCCGGGCAGTGGATGGCCGGCCACGTAGTCGATGCGGAGGTTGGCATGGCCACCATCATCGTGATCGTGATCGTTCTCGTCGTACTCGCCGTCGCGGCCGCGCTGGCCGCGACCGTGCTCCGCCGCCGGGCGCTGCGGCAGCGGTTCGGCCCGGAGTACGACCAGCTAGCCCGGGAGGTCGGGCCGCGCCGGGCCGCGGCCGAACTCGCCGAGCGGCAGCGTCGGGTCGCCAAACTCGGCCTCCGCCCGCTCAGCCCCGAGCGCCGCGCCGGGTATGAGCGCGAATGGGCATCACTCCAGGACAGGTTCATCGACGGCCCCGCGCAGGCCGTGGAATCGGCGGCGGGCGTGGTGTCCGCCGTCGCGGGAGACCGCGGGTACCCGGCCGGTGACGACGACGAACTGCTCGCCGACCTGTCGGTCCACCACGCGGACCGGCTCGACGGGTACCGGCGGGCGCGGGAGATCACCGGGCAGGCTGGCACGGCCGGGACCGAGGAGCTGAGGCAGGCCCTGCTGGGGTACCGCGCGCTGTTCCGCGACCTGCTTGGGACGCCTGAGCCTGCGGCTGAGTCCGGGTCCGAGCCGGCGACGGACCCGGCCGACGACCCGGCGGCCGTCCCGCCCGCGCGGGACGCGGCTGACGATGGCGAAACCTGGGCTGACAGCGGCCGGGATGGCCGCGGGCCTGTCGCGACCGGAAGGAAGGAATGACGCGACCTTGTTCAACCAGATCTGCCGGCCATCACCCCAGCCGCCGGTTGCCTTAACCCCGCGGCTTGCCCTAGTCGCCAGCCAGCCATCCCCGGGGGTACCTCTGTTACCCGGTGACCCCACCGCCCCGCTGAGGATCGGTCCCGTCAGTCACACCAGTCCCTCCTGCGAACTTTGTACCGCAGCCGACCACTTTCGGGCCTGAAATGACCCCGATTCTGGTCATCTGGGGTACAAAGTGACGCCCAGGGTACAAAGACAGGGGTGTCGTGACCGGTGGGCGCGCCCATGCGGTCAGCCAGGTGCCGTCGCGTCGTCGGGCACGTAGTGCCTGCTGCCGTCCGCCGGATCGACCCATACCCGCATGATCACGCCGCTCGATGGGTCGCGGAACCGCTCACCCGTGGGCTGCCAGCCCGGAGCCGGCTCGGCGGTCTCCGCGTGCCGTCGGCCCCACAGCGAACTCCGGCGCGGCTGCTGGCCCGCGACTGGCGCCGGCGGCGCCGTCTCCGGCAGTTCGGCCATGGCACCTTGCGCCTCGTCGAGGTAGGCGGCGGCGAGGACGATTCCCGCGCGGCGGCGCAACTCCTGCAGGCTGAGCCGCCCGGCGGCGTAGTGCTCGCGGAGGGTGGCGACGAAACGGTCCCGTTCGGAATCACCGAGCAGAGTGCGGCCCGGAGAGTCGCCTGCGCCTTCCACGAGTTCCAAGCTACCTAGGCGGGCGCGACGACTACAGCCGTGCCGTAGGCGACGATCTCGGTGAGCTGCTGGCCCATCTCCGAGGAATCGAACCGCACGGAGATCACGGCGTTCGCGCCGAGCAGGCGAGCGTTCTCGATCATGCGGTCCAGCGCGTGCCTGCGGCTGTCCTCGAGCAGCTCGGTGTACTGCGTCACCTCGCCCTGTTGCAAGCTCTTGAACGCCGCCCCGAACGACTTGGCGATGCCCATGCTTCGCACCACCAGGCCGAATGCCACGCCCAGGTTCCGCGTGACCGTCATTCCCGGGAGCTCGAGCGCGGTCGTGACCGGGAAGGCTTCCGTCGGTTGAGTCATGCCTGGAAGTACACGCCTCGCTACTTGCCGGGGTCAACGCCCATCGCGTGAACCTCCGGCAGAATCTCGGCGAGAGCGGCGATGCGATCCTCCGCCCAGCCGCGCGGGGAGACGATGACGTGATCAATGCCCAGGGCAGCCAGCTCCCGGAGGCGGGCGAGCAGGGCGTCGGCCCCTTTCGCGGGATCGTCGCCGAGATCGGCGCCGGTGCCGACCGTCTTCTCGATCTCGTCGTAGTCCCGGCCAGCCGCCGCGCAGTGCTCCCTGAGCACGTCGAGCTTGTGCCGCAGGTCGTGCCCGTGCTGAGAGCCGGGGGCGTCGACCAGGTGACACGCGTCCGCGTACTGAGCGACGAAACGCAGCGTCTTGCGCTCGCCGCCGCCGGCGACCAGGATCGGCGGACGCGGACGCTGGACGGAGTTCGGCGAGTTGAGCGGGCGGGCGAGCTGGTAGTGCTTCCCGGCGTACGGCGTCTCGTCGCCGCGCCACATCTGGTTCGCGATCTGGAGCAGCTCCTCGAGCATCTCGAACCGCTCGGCCAGCGACGGGAACGGGATGCCGAGGCCCTCGGCTTCCCACGCCGTGCCCGGGCCCTGCGGCGGAATGTTCCATGGCGCGCCCGCACCGACACCGAGGTACATCCGCCCGCTGCTGAGCATGTCCAGCGTGGTGACCGTCTTGACGAGGACGCCAGGGTGCCGGTAGGCGACCGAGGTCACCAGGGTGCCGAGCTTGATGCGCCTGGTCTGCCCGGCCAGCACGCCGAGGGTGGCGTACGCCTCCGGCATCGGGGACTCCGGCGGCAGGCCGGTCAGGCGTATCTGGAAGAAGTGGTCCATGACCCACAGGCTGTCGACGCCCGCCTCGTCCGCCTGCCGGGCGAGGCGGATGATCGTCGCGCCGAGGTCGCCGACCGGAACGGGCCAGGAGAAGTTACCGAGCACTATCCCTAGCTTCATCGACTAGGCTCCTTGTTCGTTAGCCGGTTAATAAGTCGATCATAAGCCGGCTAACGAATTTTGGACAGGTGCTCCGCCGGACTCGCCGGCGTACGCTTGGCGTGCCATGTCCGAGACAAACAGCCGGGAAGCCACCGAACCGGCGGGCGGCGATTTCCAGACTGCCTTCTGGTCGGCGAAGCACGCGCTCGCCCACGCCTCGGCCGTCGCGTTCGCCGAGCATGGCGTGCACGAGGGCCAGCAGTTCGTGCTGCGCTGCCTGTGGCGCGAGGATGGCCTGTCCCCCGGCGAGATCGCCAGGCGGCTCGGCCTGTCGACGCCCACGGTGACGCGGGCGGCGACCCGGATGGCGGCGGCCGGGCTGCTCCGCCGGGAGCCGCACCCCAGCGACCGGCGCCTGGTCCGGCTCCGCCTCACCGACCGCGGCCGGAAGCTCGAGAAGGTCATCGACGAGCAGACGCGCCAGCTCACCGAGCGGGCGCTCGCCACGTTCAGCACCGCCGAACGGGTGGCGCTCGTCGCGGCGCTCGAGCAGATCCGCCGTAACCTCGCCGCCGGCTGATCCCAGCCCGGGGCGTGCGGCCAGCGGACGGTCCACGGATCTCCGGCGAGGTGCCGGTGCAGCCGCAGCAGCGTCGGGCCGATGCCCGGCGCGCCCTGCAGGTAACCGGTCTCCGGCGGCAGGTCCGGCTCGGCGATGCGGTCGCGCCGCACCCAGAGAGCCATGGCGGTGTGTCAGCTCGCGATGCAGGCGGGGCCTAGGAGCTGCTTGAGGTCGGCGTGCAGGGCCGGCGACGCCGTGACGCGCAGCTTGTCGTCGAGGCGGACCACGGTCGTCTTCTGGTTGCCGCGCAGCCTCAGGTGAACCTCGGTCGGGCCGGGGTGGGTGCGCAGCACCTCACGGAGCTGGTCGACGACCGGCGGCACGCAGCGGGCCACCGGGAGGGACACCACGAAAGGGGCGTTGCCCTCCGCGGCGCTCAGGTCGGGGATCGTCATGTCCATGGCGATGAGCTTCGGCACGTCGTCGCGGCGGTCTACCCGGCCCTTGATGACCACGATCGCGTCCTCGGCGATCGCGGTGGCGTAGAGCTGGTAGGTCTGCGGGAAGAACAGCACCTCGATCACGCCGCCCAGGTCTTCCAGGTTGGCGGTCGCCCACTGGTTGCCCTGCTTGGTCACCTTCCGGGTGACGCCGGACAGGATGCCGCCGATCTTGACGATCTGGCCATCGGTGCGGCCGCCGGGCGGTGGGGACGCCAGGGCGGGGCGGTCCTCGTCGCCGCCCTGCTCGTCGGCGGGCGCCATCAGCTCCGCCAGGGACATGTCGGTGTCCCTGGCGAGGATGTGCTCGACGCCGAGCAGCGGATGGTCGGAGACGTACAGGCCGAGCATTTCCCGCTCGAAGTTCAGCCTGGTCTTCTTGTCCCACTCGGAGTCGGGGACCGCGATCTCGAACGCCGCCTCCGCCTCTTCGTCCCCCCCGAACAGCGAGTCCTGGCCGATCGCCTCGTTCCGCTTGATGTCGATGACCGAGTCGACCGCCTGTTCGTGGATGAGCACCAGGCCCTTGCGCGGGTGCGCGAACGAGTCGAACGCGCCGGCCTTGACCAGCGACTCGATGACCCGCTTGTTGCAGACCACGGCGGGAACCTTGCGCAGGAAGTCAGCGAAGCTGGTGAAGTCGCCCTTGGACTTGCGCGCCGCGATGATCGCGTCGACCACGTTCGAGCCGACGTTGCGGATCGCGGCGAGACCGAACCGGACGTCCGCGCCGACCGCGGTGAACGTCGCGGCGGACGCGTTCACGTCGGGGGGCAGCACCTTGACCCCCATGCGGCGGCACTCGCTGAGGTACAGGGCCGACTTGTCCTTGTCGTCGGCGACCGAGGTGAGCACTGCGGCCATGTACTCGGCGGGGTAGTTCGCCTTCAGGTAGGCGGTCCAGTAGGAGACCAGGCCGTAGGCGGCGGAGTGCGCCTTGTTGAACGCGTACCCGGCGAACGGGACGAGCACGTCCCAGACCGCCTGGATCGCCGCGTCGGAGTAGCCGTGCGCCCGGCAGCCGTCGCGGAACGGGACGAACTCCTTGTCCAGGATCTCCTTCTTCTTCTTGCCCATCGCCCGCCTGAGCAGGTCGGCCTGGCCCAGGGTGTAGCCGGCCAGCACCTGGGCCGCCTTCTGCACCTGCTCCTGGTACACCACCAGGCCGAACGTGGGCTCGAGGACCTCCCTGAGGGGCTCTTCGAGTTCGGGGTGGATCGGGGTGATGTCCTGCAGGCCGTTCTTGCGCAGCGCGTAGTTCGTGTGCGAGTTGACGCCCATCGGGCCCGGCCGGTACAGCGCGCCGAGCGCCGAGATGTCCTCGAAGTTGTCCGGTTTCAGCAGCCGCAGCAGGGTCCGGTACCCCGATCCGTCGAACTGGAAGACCCCGAGCGTGTCGCCGCGGGCCAGCAGGTCGTAGGCGGGCTGGTCGTCCAGCGGCAGGCTGAGCAGGTCGATCGTGATGCCGCGGTTCTGCTCGATCGCCTTCACCGCGTCGGCCATGATCGTCAGGTTCCGCAGCCCCAGGAAGTCCATCTTCAGCAGGCCTAGGCTCTCGCAGGTCGGATAGTCGAACTGCGTGATGACCGCGCGGTCGGGATACCGGGTCCACACCGGGATGTGCTCGGTCAGCGGCTCGGCGGACATGATCACCCCGGCCGCGTGCACCCCCGGCTGGCGGATCAGCCCCTCGATGCCCCTGGCCGTGTCGATGATCTGCTTGACCTCTTGCTCGGTGCCGTAGAGGTTGCGCAGCTCGCCGGCCTCGTTGTACCGGTCGTGGCCCTCGTCGAAGATGCCGGACAGCGGGATGTCCTTGCCCATGACCGCGGGCGGGAAGGCCTTGGTGATCCGGTCGCCGAGAGCGTAGGGGAAGCCGAGGACCCGCGTCGAGTCCTTGATCGCGGCCTTCGCCTTGATCGTGCCGTAGGTGATGATCTGGGCGACCTTGTCGCTGCCCCACTTCTGGGTGACGTACCGGATGACGTCGGCCCGGCCGCGTTCGTCGAAGTCGATGTCGATGTCGGGCATCGAGATGCGCTCGGGGTTCAGGAACCGCTCGAAGATCAGGCCGTGGTCCAGCGGGTCCAGGTCGGTGATGCCCATCGCGTAGGAGACGATGCTGCCCGCGGCGCTGCCGCGGCCCGGGCCGACGGCGACGCCGTTGTTCTTCGCCCAGTTGATGAAGTCCGCGACCACCAGGAAATAGGCGGGGAAGCCCATCTGGCAGATGATCTGGATCTCGTACTCGGCCTGCTTGCGCCGCTGCTCGTCGTAGCCATCCGGGTAGCGCTTGGCCATGCCCTGCCAGACGGTGTCGGCGAACAGGGCGTCCTCGGAGTCGTAGCCGTCGGGGATCGGGAACCGGGGCATCAGGTTCCTGAACTCGAACATCCCCGTGGTGTCGACCCGGTCGGCGATGAGCAGCTGCGAGTTCCGGCAGCCTTCCTGCCAGACATCGCTGTTGTTGACCAGGTACATCTCCCGGGCCGGCTTGACGTAGTAGCCGGTGCCGTCAAACTTGAACCGGCCCTCGTCGGCCAGGGTCGTGCCGGTCTGGATGCACAGCAGCAGTTCCTGCGCCTGGGCGTCGGCTTCCCTCGTGTAGTGGCTGTCGTTGGTGACGACGGGCGGGATATTCAGCTTGCTGGCGATGGCGAGCAGCCCGTCGCGGACCCGCGTCTCGATGTCGAGGCCGTGGTCCATCAGCTCGAGGAAGTAGCTGTCCGCGCCGAAGATGTCCCGCCATTCGGCCGCGGCCTTCAGCGCCTCCTCGTCCTGGCCGAGCCGGAGCCTGGTCTGGATCTCGCCGGACGGGCAGCCGGTGGACGCCATCAGCCCGCCCGCGTGCTCGGCGATCAGCTCCTTGTCCATCCGGGCCTTCTGGAGCCAGCCCTCGGCGAACGACCGCGACGACAGCTTGAACAGGTTGCGGACGCCCTCGGCGTTCCGCGCCCAGATGGTCTTGTGCAGGTAGGAGCCCGACGCGGAGACGTCGTCCTTCTTCTGGTGCGGCTGGCCCCACAAGATGCGGTTAGGGTTGTCGCGGCGGTCCGGGGCGACGTAGGCCTCGATGCCGATGACCGGGGTGATCCCGGCGTCCCTGGCCTGCTTGTAGAACTCGGCGGCGCCGTACATGTTGCCGTGGTCGGTCATCGCCACGTGCGTCATGCCCAGGGCCTTGACCTCTTTGAACAGGTCCTTGAGCCGCGCCGCGCCGTCCAGCATCGAGTACTCGGTGTGCACGTGCAGGTGGGCGAACGGGAGGTTCTCCCCGGCTGAGGCCGACGCGGATGCCGCCATGAACCAACCGCCTCCTAAGGCACGCTTCGCGCCGCCCGTGCGCTGGCATGGCGCGAGCGCGGCGCGGTTGTCCGACGTCCGGAACCGGGGGAAGGCAGCCGGCGCTGTGGTCATCGCGCCAGCCCGGTGATTGCTACTTTATCGGTTCGCGGTGACGGTGGCCCGGGGGCGCGCCGGGGTTGTCCGGATGCTCCGGGAAGATGCTCCGGGATGGAGCTCGCTACCAGCGGACCCGGATGCTGTGTCCCCACGTGCCGAGGACGGCGGGGTCACCGCTGACGGTGACCGCCCCTCGCGCGCTGTCACAGCGGTTCCACAGGAACGCGTACAGGCCGGCCGCCGGGCCGTCGAGCACGCAATCGGCGGCGCCGGCGCCGCGCATGACCTCGGTGGCCCCGCCGGCGAACCGGACCCGCCAGCGGCCGCCGGTGTCGCCCGCCCGGACCGCCAGCGAGAGCTCGCCCTCTCCCCGGGCCCGGTACCGCCGCCTGGGGGCGAAGCCCATGATCAGCTCGTCCAGCCCGTCGTTGGCGAAGGCGGGCTCGAACGCCGCCGCGGGCCACGGGGCGCCGCCCGGAGCGGCGGCCTGGGCGTCGAACCGGTGGATCGCCGTCTCGTGCGCCTGGCGGCGGGCCCAGAACGCGAGCGGCGACGGCGCGGGCATGAACGTCGCGCACTGGACGCCGGGATCGGCGTCCCGCAGCACGGCGACCAGGGCGGCGTGGCCCGCCCGGTACGCCGCGATCAGTTCGCCGTCCGGCGGGCCGCCGCCCAGGATCGCGGCCTCGTCCGCCTCGTCGATGAGCTCGGGAAGCCGCTCGCTGACGTGCCGCGCCGCCCAGCCGTGCACGTACGTCTGGTGCCGGACCAGGTCGCGCACCCGCCACCCGGGGCAGGCGGGGACCGGTGCGGCGAGCCCGGCCCGTTCCGCCGCGTCCGCGAGCAGCCGGCCGTCGCGGTCGAGCGTGTCAATGTGCTCGGCGATCTCCACGCGCCCATCGTGCCACGGGTCAGCTCTCCGCGCGGAGGATGTCCAGGGCGCGGGCCAGGTCGTCCGGGTACGGGGATTCGAAGGACATCTCGCGGCCCGTGGCGGGGTGCTCGAAGGACAGCCGCACCGCGTGCAGCCACTGGCGGGTCAGCCCGAGGCGGGCGGCGAGCACCGGGTCGGCGCCGTACAGCAGGTCCCCGCAGCAGGGGTGGCGCAGCGCGGCCATGTGCACGCGGATCTGGTGGGTGCGGCCGGTCTCCAGGTCCACGCTCACCAGCGACGCCGCGCGGAACGCCTCGATCGTGTCGTAGTGCGTCACGCTCGGCCGCCCGTCGGCGACCACGGCGAACCGGCCGTCGCCGGACGGGTGCCGGCCGATCGGCGCGTCGATGGTGCCGCGCAGCGGGTCCGGGTGCCCCTGGACGAGGGCGTGGTACGTCTTGTCGACGGTGCGCTCGCGGAACGCCTGCTTGAGGACGCTGTAGGCGCGCTCGCTCTTGGCGACGACCATGAGCCCGGTCGTGTTGGCGTCGAGCCGGTGCACGATGCCCTGGCGCTCGGCCGCCCCGCTGGTCGCCACGGTGTGGCCGGCGGCGAGCAGCCCGCCGAGGACGGTGGGGCCGGTCCAGCCGGGGGTCGGGTGGGCCGCCACGCCGCGCGGTTTGTCCACCACCACGATGTCGTCGTCCTCGTAGACGATCGCCATCCCCGGCACCGGCTCCCTGGGCACCGCGGGCGCGGCGTCCGGCGGGGGCGGCAGCGTCACCGTCAGCGGCGCGCCCGCGAGCACCCGGTCCGACTTGACGGCCGGCTGGCCGTCGACGAGCACCTGCCCGGCGCCGATGAGCTCTGCGGCGCGCGCCCGGGACAACCCGAACATGCGGGCGAGGGCCGCGTCCAGCCGCTCGCCGTCCAGGCCCTCGGGGACCAGGACGAACCGCGCCGCGGAAGTCACCGCTCCGCGTCCGCCGTATCGTCCGGGGAGCGGGCCTCGTCCGGGGCTGCGGCGCCACCGGGGGCTGGCGCGCGGCGGGCGCCGTGGCCGCCGTCCAGGTGGTAGCCGAGCATCGCGAGCAGCACGGTCAGGATGCCGCCGCAGACGATCGCCGAGTCGGCCAGGTTGAACACCGGCCAGTACCGGGTCAGCTCGATCCAGTCGACCACGTTGCCGCGCAGGAAGCCGGGCGACCGGAAGATCCTGTCCCCCAGGTTGCCGAGCGCCCCGCCGAGCAGCAGCCCGAGGGTGATCGCCCAGCCGGTGCTGTATAGCTTCCGCGCGGTCCGCGCGATGTAGACCACGACGGCCACGGCGATCGCGGTGAACACGATCGTGTCCCCGGTCCCGACGCTGAACGCCGCTCCCGGGTTGCGCAGCAGGTTGAGCATCAGCACGTCGCCGAGGACGTGCACCGGCTCGCCTTCCCGCAGGTGCGCGACCACCAGCGCCTTCGTGGTGATGTCGGCGGCCAGCACGAAGGCGGCGACGCCGGCGAGCACGCCGATCCGGCGCCGCCGCGGCCTCACGGCCGACTCCGGCTCCGGCTCCGCACCGCTCAGCGGCGCTCCTGGCGCTGCTTGCACTCCACGCACAGCGTCGCCCTCGGAAACGCCAGGAGCCGCGCCTTCCCTATCGGCTTGCCGCACGATTCGCACACCCCATATGTTCCCGCATCGATCCGCGCCAGCGCGTGCTCGGTCTGCTCGAGCAGTTCGCGCGTGTTGTGGGTGAGCGCGAGTTCGTGCTCCCGCTCGTAGAGCTTACTGCTCGCGTCGGCTTCGTCGTCTCCGGCCTCGGCGACCGCGTCCCCGAGGCGCGTGGCCATCTGCGACTCCGCCGCGTCGATCTCCGCGCTCAACCCCGCCGCCTCGTCCTGAAGCTCGGCACGGACCTCGCCCAGCTCCTCGTCGGTCCACGGCTCCTCACCGGGCCGCACAGGAAGGCTGGCGGCGCTCGAGCGCGGCACAGCGGTCATGACAGCTCTCACCACTTATTGCGGATCTTCGATTCGGACAGTGAAGGATACGACTCGGCGGCCGTCTGCGCCAAGTTTCAGCTATCGCCCGGGAGAATTGGCTTTGCGCCGTCGGCTATCCTGTTGGTGCGGTGATGGGGACAGCTGCCGCGGAATGCTGCGAGGAGCGACCCGGGGACGGTGCGAGCCCGGGTGCGTGCGCCACGGACCAGATCACCCCGGAGCGGCCGGAAGAACGGCCGCCTGCTCGCTGGCAGGACGGCTCAGTAGAACTGGCGAAGATCAAATTCGAGAGGTCCGAACGCACGCGGGCGACTGCGTTCGGTCAAGGAGGGTGGTACCGCGGGGCCGCGCGTGAGCGTGCCTCGTCCCTCCGGCAGAGCTAATCGCTGATGCTGGAGGACACCCTGATGGCGGAGTTGGCAGAGTTGGCGGAGCGGAAGCCGGGCGGCCCTATGCCGGCGGTGCCGGCGCGCGCGGACTTTCCCGCGATCGAGCACGAGATCCTGGCCAGGTGGACCAGGAACCGTGCGTTCGAGGCCTCGCTCAAGCAGACCGAGGGCGGCCCGCGCTGGACGTTCTACGAGGGGCCGCCGACCGCCAACGGCATGCCGGGCGTGCACCACATCGAGGCCCGCGTCTTCAAGGACCTGTTCCCGCGCTTCAAGACCATGCAGGGCTTCCACGTCAAGCGGAAGGCCGGCTGGGACTGCCACGGGCTGCCGGTCGAGGTCGCCGTCGAGAAGGAACTCGGCCTGTCCGGCAAGAAGGACATCGAGGCCTACGGCATCGCCGAGTTCAACGAGCGGTGCCGGGAGTCGGTGCTGCGGCACGTCGACGCGTTCTCCGCGCTGACCACGCGGATGGGCTACTGGATCGACCTGTCGGACGCCTACCGCACGATGGACGCCGAGTACGTGGAGTCGGTCTGGTGGGCACTGAAGTCCATCTTCGACAAGGGCCTGCTGGTCCGCGACTTCCGGATCAGCCCGTACTGCCCGCGATGCGGCACCCCGCTGTCCGACCACGAGATGGGGCAGCCGGACGTCTACCGGGAGGTCACCGACCCCTCGGTGACCGTCAGGTTCCCGCTGACCAAGCTCCCGGCGGGCGCGAACAAGCACCTGGAAGGCGCCGACCTGCTGGTCTGGACGACGACCCCGTGGACCCTGGTGTCCAACACCGCGGTGGCGGTGCACCCGGAGGTCGAGTACGTGGTGGCCCGTAAGCCGGGCCAGGAGGACAAGGTCGTGGTGGCGGAGGCGCTGCTACCGCGGGTCCTCGAGGACGGCTGGCACGTGATCGCCCGGGTTCGGGGAACCGATCTGATCGGGGCGGAATACACGAGACCGTTCGGGATGGTCGATATCCCTAACGCGCACCGGGTGGTCGCCGGCGGCTTCGTGACCACGGAAGACGGGACCGGCCTCGTGCACCTGGCACCGGCCTTCGGAGCGGACGACATGGAGGTGTCCCGCGCCTACGGGTTCCCCGTGGTGAACCCGGTGCGGCCGGACGGGCGGTTCGAGGACGGGCTGCCGCTGGTCGGCGGGATGTTCTTCAAGGACGCGGACCGGCCGCTGGTCGCGGACCTGGCCGAGCGCGGGCTGCTGTTCAGGTCCGAGCCGCACGTGCACAGCTACCCGCACTGCTGGCGGTGCAACACCGTGCTGCTCTACTACGCGCTGCCGTCCTGGTTCATCAGGACCACGGCCATCAAGGACCAGCTGCTCGCGGAGAACGAGAAGACGAACTGGCAGCCGGTCACGATCAAGAACGGCCGGTACGGCGAGTGGCTGCGCAACAACGTCGACTGGGCGCTGTCCCGGACCCGGTACTGGGGTACGCCGCTGCCGCTGTGGGAGTGCCCGTCGGGGCACCTGACGTGCGTCGGGTCGCTGGCGGAGCTCGGCGGGCTCGCCGAGCGAGAGCTGTCCGGGCTCGACCCGCACCGGCCTTACGTGGACGACGTTGTCTTTCCATGCCCATCGTGCGGGCTCGACGCGCGCCGCGTGCCCGAGGTGATCGACGCCTGGTTCGACTCGAAGTCATGCAGGTTCCGCAGCGGCGCCCCCCACTGCGCGAACGGCATGACTTCGAGGAGGCGTACCCGGCGCAGTTCATCTGCGAGGCGATCGACCAGACCCGCGGCTG
>Ga0187812_1000605_pt1 | contig 12626 bp, 10 predicted proteins | sample NC_S_2_FD_130582 | JGI IMG/M metagenome (GOLD analysis project Ga0187812, IMG submission 130582) | Wetland sediment microbial communities from Neuse River Estuary, North Carolina, USA - ASW-S_2 | ecosystem: Environmental > Aquatic > Freshwater > Wetlands > Sediment | place: USA: North Carolina... | reverse complement strand
GCCGCCGCCTTTCATCTCTCCGCGGACCGCGTTCGCGTCATCGTCCCCGACACCGGCTCCGCCTACGGCGGGAAGCACACCGGCGAAGCCGCTGTCGAGGCGGCGCGGCTGGCCCGCGCCGCAAATCGTCCGGTGAGCCTCCTCTGGACGCGCGAGGAGGAATTCACCTGGGCCTATTTCCGTCCCGCGGGTGTCATCGAAATCAAAAGCGGCGTGACGCAGGGCGGGAAACTGGCCGCCTGGGAGTTTCACAACTACAATTCCGGCGGCTCAGGCATCGGTACTCCCTACGTCGTCGAAAACCAGCGCATCCAATACCATCCTGTGCATTCGCCGCTCCGTCAGGGTTCCTATCGCGGCCTCGCTGCCACGGCCAATCATTTTGCCCGCGAATCGCATATGGACGCGCTCGCCCATGCCGCGGGAATGGACCCGCTCGAGTTCCGCCTGAAAAACCTGTCCGACGAGCGCCTACGCGCCGTCTTTGAAGCCGCTGCGAAATCCTTCGGCTGGCCGCGGAAGCGCGAGCGCCCCGGCCAGGGCTTTGGCCTGGGCGGCGGAGTGGAAAAAGGCGGCTACCTCGCGACCTGTGCGGAGATCGCGGTGGACCGCGCCTCGGGCAGCGTGCGCGTCGTGCGCGTGGTCACCGCCTTCGAATGCGGCGCGATTGTGAATCCCGACGGCCTGCGCAATCAGGTGATGGGCGCAACCATCATGGGCCTCGGCGGCGCGCTGTTTGAAGCCGTGGAATTCGACAACGGCCGCATCACCAACCCGCTCTTCTCGCTCTATCGCGTCCCGCGCTTCCAGGACGTGCCGGAAATCGAGGTCATCCTGCTCGACCGCAAAGACCTGCCTTCCGCCGGTGCCGGCGAAACTCCCATCGTCGGCCTCGCCCCGGCCATCGGCAACGCGCTCTTCGACGCCACCGGCGTCCGCCTCCGCGGGCTCCCCATGGTTCCCAACGGCTTGAAAATCTAGGGTCTTCCCTGAGCCGCACCCGGAGCCGCCGCCACCCATCGCGAGGCCATACGCTCCTCTCGGGTGACCTAGGGGGAAAAGCGATAGGGTGCGAAAGAGCAATCCCTCATCTTCATTGAGGAGTTTTCTGCACTTCGCGGAAAGAGTGGCAGGGAATGGTGGGCCCTAGTTGACGATCTTAGAACCTTTGGCAGTCAACCCAAGAAGACAACTGAAGCCTGTCGTTCCGGTCCAGCGGGGGCTACGAGCTGGGAGGAACCTTCAGCTCAACGTGCTCCCAGTGATTTTCACGAAAAACGAGCACGGCTACATGTCCTTGGCGATGGTCAACCGCGCATGCCCCGAAGGATTTAGGTCCCGCGCCCGGCAGGATGGCCAACAGTCGAAGCGGATGCAGTTGCACTGCGGCGAAATCTGTACCTTTGTAATCGTAATTGTCCATCAGGTAAGGAAACGCAACTGCTTCCTTCACCAACGGGAACACCGCAACCTCCCCATCGGGTGACAGTGCCGCCGCACCGTGTATTTCCTCAGAATTTGGGAAGTGCAGACGCTTCGGCAAGGTCAACCGGTTCAAGGTCTGTTTCTGTACGTCCGCCAGCCAGATTGTATTGAGGCCTGCCACTGTCTCAGCAACAGCGACCGTGCTTCCGTCCGGGGCTGCGAACGTCCCTGGGGACATCCAGAAGTCGGTTCGTTTTTCGCCACTCCTGCGAGGGTTGAACTCAGACGAAGTTGATGAGTCCCCGACCAGCGTCATCCAACCCACTGGACAATCTGGTTGGCGAGGCAGTGGTGCAGAAACTACGACACAGCGAAAGAACCACAGACGATTATGGCTGGCATCGGCGTAGAAGGGGAAGGGATCTGAATCGGAACCGTAGTCTCGCATCGTGGGCGTCGAGGGTAGCTGCTGGCCTTGTGGATTGAATAAGAGGGACTCAAACGACCCGTGTCGCATTCCAGGCCCGTATTTGGTCGGCGTCGAAGGCCCTCCGCCGACAACAACGGATTGTGTTCCTTCAAGAAAGCCAAGGAGGAAAGGCTGATAGGTTCCGGATGCCGGCCCGACCGTCCACTTCCCTATCCATTTCGACTCTTTTGCATCGGCCACGCCAATACGCAGGCTGTAACGCCGCCGAAGCCCATAGGATACGCCGATGGCGATCAGATCACTGTCGCGATCGAAATAAGCTCTGCACGAATTGACCCGCGCATTGGCAGGCTCGTTTTCCGTCGCCGGATCAACCAAAGGCAGGCTGAGACGTGACACACTCCCGGCCGGATCGGTTATCTCGGCGGAAAGATTCGCGGCATTAGTTGTGGCAGTGACCCAGCCACCGTTTGAAGCGAACGCGGCGCAAGCCGCGAGGACGTCCTCGCTGTCACTAGCCCGTGCAGAGGGTGCCAACTCCACTATCAAAATCGCGGTAAGACTCACGGCACTCAAAAACTTAAAGAATTGATTAATCAAGTGACTCGCCCTGTTCATAACATCTCTATAGCTTTTCGTAGATTCTTTTGCAACTCGTCGCCGCGCTTACCAGGATGAACACAGAAACACGCGCAGTGTTCACACCAAAAGCACGCGTTGCGTTCACCCCCTTCGAGGCCGATCACGCTCCGAACCACAACACTGAAACCGTCGCAGCTTTCTCAGGCACCTTGACTCTACACAACTGGCTGTGTAGGATATTACACACAGGAGGACGCTAATGCCCAGCAATTTGGCAATTGATGACCGGCTGCTAGCACAGGCCCAGAAGGCCGGCAAGCACCGCACCAAGCGGGAAACCGTCACCGCGGCCCTGGAGGAGTACATCCGTCACCGCAAACAGCAGGAGATCCTCTCGCTCTTCGGAACGATTGACTATGATCCCTCCTATGATTACAAGCGCGAACGCAAGGCCAAGCGGGCATGAATGTCTTGGTGGACACCGCCGTTTGGTCCCTGGCCCTCCGGCGGAAAAACGGAAACCTCGCGACAAGGGAAAGGCTCCTCGTTGCGGAACTGTCCGAGCTCATCCGTGAGGGCCGGGCCCGGCTGATTGGTTTGGTGAGGCAGGAGTTGCTTTCCGGCCTGCGAAATGCGGAACAATACGAAAACCTGAGGCAGTCCCTGCGTGCCTTTCCGGATGAGCCAATGGAAACCTCCGACCACGAGGAGGCTGCCAAAGCGGGCAATCAGTGCAGGGCCAAAGGGGTTGCCGCCTCGATTGTGGACATCCTCCTGTGCGCGGTGGCCACGAAACGCGACTGGGCGATCTTCACCACCGATCCTGATTTCTTAAATTATGCAAAAGTGCTTCCGGTCAAGCTCCACACACCGCGAACGTAGGCTGTCCCGTGCTAAGATGGCCTTCTGCAAGAGGGCCTGTAGCTCAGGTGGTTAGAGCGCGCCCCTGATAAGGGCGAGGTCGGATGTTCGAGTCATCCCAGGCCCACCATTCTGGAAGTTCGATACTGCACGCTGGAAGCCGAAAAAGAGGTTTCCGGATTTGTCCCCCGGTAGTGCATCCCCTCCTTCTTTCATGACGAGAACCCGATAAAGCCGGCGCGGATCAGCGGGCGGCGATACCCATCCGCTCACAGAAAGAATCAGGCCGGCAAAGAACAATGCTTTCGCGTAGGCGAGCGTCACTGGATTCTTTGTTTTCCCTGTGGAATCGGAGGTCGAAGGCGGACGAAAACCTCTGCCATCACTCATGCCAGGGCGATCACTTCGATTTCAACGCGGGCGTCGCGGGGCAACCGCGCGGCCTCGACGGTGGAGCGTGCCGGCGGATTCTGCGCGAAGTAGCGCCCGTACGCCTCGTTCATGGCCGCGAATTCATTCATGTCCTTCAGGAACACGGTGGTCTTCACCACGCGGTCGAGCGAGCTGCCCGCCGCCGTGAGGATGGACTTGATATTCTCGAGCACGCGCTCGGTCTGCTTCTCGATATCGCCTTCCACGAGCTGCATGGTCGCCGGATCGAGCGGAATCTGTCCGGCCAGGAACAGCAGCCCGGCCGAGCGAATCGCCTGCGAATAGGGACCAATGGCCTTCGGTGCGGTGTCGGTTGCGATGACCTGTCTCACGGTTCTCCCCCCGGCGAAAAAGTCGAATGATCCAAAACGATAGCACACTCGCGCGACGCGCGGCGCCGGCGTCACGAGCTGCCGATCAAGATGCCGGTCGCAAACACCAGCGCCCCGCCCACGCCCACCTGCACGGCAGCCGTGAGCGGCGGCGTATCCATGTATTTGTTCCGAACCCAGGAAATGATGGCCAGCTCCTCGATCACCACCACGACGGCAATTGCCGTGGCCACGCGAAAATCGTGAATCAGGTAGGGTAAGGTATGTCCGATACCGCCCAGCGTGGTCATCAGTCCCTCGACCACGCCGCGCAGCAGCGGCCGCCCGCGCCCCGTCAGGCTGCCGTCGTCGGAGAGCGCTTCGGCGAATCCCATGCTGATGCCGGCGCCCAGCGACGCGGCCAGACCCACGGCGAAGGCATCCCAACTGTTCCGTGTGGCGAATGCGGCGGCGAACACCGGCGCGAGCGTTGACACCGACCCGTCCATCAGTCCGGCCAGTCCCGGCTGGATGATCTGCAGCACGAAAAGCTTGCGATTCGCGTCTTCCTCTTTCTCCAACTCTCCGGGCCCCAGTTTCTCCCGCTCCAGTTCTTCGGCGCGGTCGGCGTGCTTGCGTTCTTCCTGCGCCAAGTCGTCGAACAACTGGCGGGTGCGGGCGTCTTGCGAGCGGGCTGCGGCGCGCTCGTAAAAGCGGCGCGTCTCCACTTCCATGGCGCTGGCCTGCCCGCGGATTTTTTCGAGCTGCAAGGGCTGCGCCAGCCACAGCGGCTGGCGCACGATGAAACCCTTCACGTCCTGCCGGCGGATCAGAGGAATATGCTCTCCGAACTTCGACCGGAACAGCTCGATCAGCCGCTGGCGGTGGCCGGTCTCCTCCTTCCGCATCTCCTCGAACACCGCGGCCGTAGCCGGAAAACTCTCCCGCAGGCCTTCCACATAATCGGAATAGACGCGCTCATCTTCCTCCTCCAGCGAAATCGCCAGCGCGAGGATGTCTTTTTCGGTGAGACTCTGGAAGTCCTTCATCGTCGCCTCCGGGATTCTGGAGAGCCGCGGCGGCGCGCGCCGCGAAAGAGGACGCTCGCCGGTGGGAGCCGCCCGTCATTCGCATCCTTCGATGCGCGGCGCCGCGGCGTCGCTGCACCGATCACTTGCTGTTCCTCCGGCTTCGCGGCAGGGGGGCTTTTCCGCACGGGTCAATACCGGCTCCGAAACTCGCCGGGAATTCCGGTGCCGATGAGCCACTCGCGGAACAGCGCCGCCAAATCCTTCCCGCTTTCCCGCTCCAACGCGGCGCTCAGGTCCTCGGCGCGCCACGTCTGGCCGCGATACGCCCCCAGCAGATGCACGATGGCGCGACGCAGATTCTCCTTTCCGGCGGCATCTTCCAGCGCGAAGAAAAAAAGCTCGCTCTTCACCTCTGCGTACTCTGCCTCGGAATCGGAAGCGCGAATCGACAGAATGGCCCGCTCCGGCTTCTGCAACCTGTCGAACTCCCGGATGAGTTCCTGGACCTTCCGCCGCCGCGCATCGTCTCCCTCCCACGCGGCGGCGGCCAGATCGGCCGCGTAGTTGCCCAGCACTGCCATGGGCAGTAGTTCCGCGTCCCAATCCGGATGCACGCGGAAGTCCAGCCACGTGCGCGCGAGATGCCGGTCAATCTCGCTTTCCCCGGGCGACCAAAACTTCGCAACGAACACTTCGCGGCCCGGCAGCACGGCCTGCGGCACTGGCCAGCACACGAACCCCGAAGGGCATTCGATGATCCAAATCGTCTGCTCGTCCGGATCTCGTGGGCCGAATTCCTCGTCGTAGAAGTCGGCGGTCTGTGCAACGACCTCTGCGGCGCGTTGCGCCAGACCCGGCGGCATGGCCTGGAACGTCCAGATAATCACCCCACCTTCCGCTGCGGCAAATCTCTCTTCTTGAAATGCGCCGGCCGCCACGAACGGTGAAAAGCCTTCCCTTTCCTGTTCCCAGCGAAGGACGACGTTGCCCGCCTCCCGCTTCTTCCCGCGCTCCCGGCCGCTGGCATGGACGCGAAAGCCGGCGGGAACGCGCACCGTCATTTCCCACTGTTTGGGAGGTTCACCGCCGTGCGCGAACAATCCCTTCGGGGGCACGAGCGCGGGCGCCCAATCGCTCGGCGGCGGAGGAAGCACGAACCCGCGCTCTTCCACCACAACCCCAGTGCCCATGCCGGCTATTCCGGCCAGTTCGTAGCTCACGCCGATTTCCTGTTTCGCTTTGACGGCGAGCGGCGCTGGAAACGCGATGCTCACTGTGTTTCCGGCCTCCGTTTGTGCCGGCGTGATCTCGCTTCCTCCGCTCTCCAGGCGCGTTCCGCTCCGCCCCTGCGTGTCGGCGTCCGGCAGCTTCACTTCCACGGCAGAGAGCGCGCGATCCCCGGTGTTCTTCACGCGCCAGGTGGCCCGCACGTCCACGTGAGGCCGCGGCTCGGAAACGAAGGCGACCTCCAAGCGCTGGCGCTCCACGGTGTAGCCCGGCCCCAGCGGTGCGGCGCAGCCCGCGGCAACAAGCGCCGCGGCGAGCATTGCCGCCGGCAATGCGGCGCGCCGCACGCGGCATGGGGATGACGCTGAGCACATGGTGGGCCGATTCTAACCCGCATCCCTGGCCAAACGGTCTGGAGTCACGAGCGGAATCGGGGCGCGAGCCGCCGGCTCTCGCTGCGGCGGTCCGCAGGGATGCGTGAGCTCGCTCAGGATTTTGGAGGGAAATCGTGCAGGATTTGCTCGTCCGTCCAGCGGTGTTTTTTTTGAAATTCCACGGTGGCCGCGCCGGAATCGGTCAGGCCGCGGTTGATCAGCTCCACGAGGGTGGCCTGGCTCACTCCGGCGTCCTTCATCCTTGCCAGCGACGCGCCGGACGGCACGGGCATGCCTGCCGCGCGGCGCTGCGCCACGGCCACAATCACGCGGTCGGACGTGCCCGTCAGCCGGATGGCGGCGGCCTCGCCCGACCACGACGCAATCTGCCGCAGTCGCGCCAGCTCCACGATCGTTTCGTCGGCAATCCCGGCGGCGTGCAGCGACGCGGCCGCGTCGCCTTCCGCGAAGTGCGTCTTCTGCCCGCGCGCCACGTGAACCAGCAGGATGCAGGTGGCCTGATCCACGCCGCCGTTCGCGGCTTTCGCGAGTTCCGCCACCTCTTCCTTCGTCACGTCGAGTTGCTGGAGCTGCTGGATGGAGCTGTAGCGGAAGCCCGCATCGTCGAGCGGGCGCATGCTCACGTACTCGAACCGGCGGCACGCCGGCGCGGCGAATGCCGCGGCCACGAGGAGCGCCGACGCGAGCACGCACCGCTGGCGCGACAGGGAAGGCAGGCCCATGCCCCCATTTTAGGCGGAATCTAGAACGCGCCCTTCTCACACAATTCTCCTGTTTCGCTGTGGGCACTGGCCCCCAGCCGCAAAGGCGCGGGAATCCGCTCCCGCCCGCCGTCCAGCACCAGCCCGGCCAGGAATTCTCCCAGCGCCGGCCCGAATTTGAAGCCGTGGCCGGAGCCGCCGCCCGCCAGCCACACGTTTTCCCACTGCGGATGGCGGTCCAGCACCAGGTGGGAATCCGGCGTGCGTTCGTACTGGCACACGCGCGCGCGCACCAGCGGCGCGCCCGCCATGGCCGGAAAACGCCGCTCGAGATACGCTCGCGCGGCCGCCAGCGTTTCCGCCGCCGCAACGCGCTCGCCCGCCGTCGGATCGAACCCGGCCTCGCCCACATTGTTGGCGATCTTGAAGCCGCACACGTCGCATCCCGGCGTGCCGTAGAACTCGGTCTCGTAGTCGGCCCAGGCGGGAAGTTGCGGCGCGTCGAAGCGCCCGTCGCCCGCCGGCGCGCCGAAATAAAACACGTCCTGCCGCGTCACCACGATGCGCCGGCCCACGAGCCGCGGGAAAATCCGCGGAAGCCACGGCCCACAGGCAAAGACGAATGCTCCGGCGTGTAAATCGTTCCGTGTGTCGGCGCATGTGACGCGGACTGATTCGAGCCGTCGAGGCGCAGCCAAGCGTGCGCCCTCCTCCTCCACCCAGCCCACGCGCACCTCTCCGCCGAGCCGCTCCACCTGCGCCGCCACCGTCTGCATCGCGCGTTGCGCGCGCAGGAATCCGCTCGCCGGCTCGTACAGCGCAAACTCTTCCGGCGCGGCCGCCATCTGGGGAAAACGCCGCGCCAGCTCGCGCGCCGTCAGGCGTTCCCAGGGCTCTTTCAGGGAAGTAAGAGAGGATGCACTCAGGCGATAGTATTGGTTTTCTTCTCGAAACACCCACAGCATCCCGCAGGGAACGAACAGCGGCACGCCCCACTCTTTTTCGCACGACCGCCATATTTCCCGGGCGCGATGCGTCCACTCGCTGTAAATGGATTTCTCGCCGTAGGAGAAGCGCAGGATGCGCGTCTCCCCGCTCGAGGTTCCCCGAGGGTTCCCCGCCCCCCAGGCGTCCACGAGCGCCACCCGCGCGCCCCGTCCGCCGCGGCGGACCAGATGCCACGCCGTCCACCCGCCAAAGGCTCCGGCGCCGATCACGGCGACGTCGGGAGTCTTGGAGATTCGAGGCGGGATGTTGGAGGTTGGACGGACGGATCGCCCTCTGCTGGCTGGTCGCCGCTTGGCCGCCCCCGATTTTCGTCCGCGCGTCATATCGCTTGTAGAGGCGGCTTTACGCCGCCATCCCTTGTTTGTAGAGGTGACCCGCCGCGGCGGGCCGCCATCTTTTCGGGCCGTGGCGGGATAAACCCACCGCTACACCTACGAACCCAGCGCTTGAATCAGATCCTCAATCAAATCCTCGGCATTCTCCAGCCCCACGCTCAGCCGCAGCAAATTCTTCGGTGAAGTGGACGACGGCCCTTCCGCCGACGCGCGATGCTCGATCAGGCTTTCCACGCCGCCCAGGCTGGTGGCATTGCGGAACAGCTTGACTCGAGAAGCCACCCGTACCGCCTCTTCCCATCCGCCCTTCACCAAGATCGACATCATCCCGCCGAAGCCGCTCATCTGCCGCGCGGCAATCTCGTGCCCCGCGTGCGAGGCCAGGCCGGGGTAGAAGACCTTTTCGACGTGCTTCGACGTCTCGAGCGCCCGCGCCACCGCCATCGCGTTCGCCGCGTGCCGTTCCATCCGGCAGGGCAGCGTGCGCAGGCCGCGCAGCACCAGCCAGGAATTGAACGGCGACCCCACAGCGCCCAAAATCGTGCGCGTGCGATTCAGCTTGTCATACAAAGCATCTCGCTTGCGCAGGCAGAGCGCTCCTCCCTGCACGTCGCTGTGCCCTCCGCAGTATTTCGTCGTGGAATGCAGCACGATATCCGCTCCCAGCTCCAGCGGCCTTTGAAACACGGGCGTGGCAAACGTGTTGTCCACCAGGACGAATGCCCCCGGAGCCTTGCTCGCTCGTACTGTCTGCACGATTGCTTTGATATCGGTAATGTTCATCCGCGGGTTGGAAGGCGTTTCGATCCAGATGAGCTTTGTTTCCGGGCGGATAGCGCGCGACACGGCTTCGGGTCCTGTGGCGCTCCGACTCGTCGGAGCGCTCGTCCCACTCATATCAACCACGGTTGCCTGGATGTTCCACTTGGGTAGGAATTCGCGGTGTGCCACGCGCACGTGCACGTAAACGTCTTCCGGAAAAATCGCGTGCGCCCCCGGCTCGAGCGACTGGAAGACCGCCGCGGCCGCGCCCATCCCCGAAGCAAACACGAGCGCGGCAGTTGTTGCTTCTCTGGCCCGCCGCGGCGGGCCGGCGGCGTCCTGACCCTGGGAATCTGCTTGCTCTTTCCCTGTTCCCTCCGCTCTTTGCTCGCCACTCGGCATCGGAGCCCCGCTGCGGGGCGAAGATCCCGACCCGGTCGGGACTCGCCCCTCGTCACTGCCTTCAAGCTGGACCAATGCCTGTCCGGGCTTGCCATAGCGCGCGCATTCCAGTTGTGCCAGCGCAGCTTCCAGACGGTCCTGCGTGGGATTCTCGTCCCGCACGTACGTGTAACCGTGCAGGACCTCCGTGGCCGGCCCGTGCTCAAACGTGGTGGAAAGATGGATGGGCGGGGCGATCGCCCCGGTGGCGGGATCCGGCTCGGCTCCGGCGTGCACGGCAATGGTTTCTAATTTCATAGCAAACTCCTGGGATTTCCAGATTTGATAGCGAGTCTATCGCGTTGCGTGGGCGTCTCAACGGCCACATTGGTGTGCGGCAGGCCGCCGCGGCGGCCCGCTTTTCCTGCGACGGCTTGTCGGGAGTAGCCACGGTCAGCGGTTCTCTGACCGAGGGTATGTTCCACTTGATTGGTAGCGACGTGGGAACCGAGAGAATGGAAATGCGGGATCTTTGTTTTTGAACAGGGGTATCCCCCCTCCCCCGGAGTTTGTAATCGCCAGAAACCAAAGGAGATCGATCGCAGAGGGGAATGCGGGAGTTTGTAACTCGTTGAAACGGTTGAACATCGAATTTGGGCGGTTGCGCGGGAGTGCGTGATCGCTTGATTCTAATGGCGTTAGATCGAGAAACTCTCTCGCTGTGCGGGGTGCTCTTTGAACTTGGTCGGGCGGAATGCGGTGCGCAAGGCATCCGCCGAGGCTAGCGCAGAGGACGGCGCCTGGGAACCCGGTATAAAATCGAAAAAATCGGGCATTTTATTTCGCACGAGGGAGGGGTAACCCTGCGGGGTGTTGATGCCGAGCGGCCCCGTGGGCGCCCCGGTCAGCGGGTTCGGCCGGCCCCCAGGCAGGTGCGGCAATGACTCCCAGTCGTTCAGGGTTGGGCTAGCTATATAAATCCTCGGGGTTGTCCGGGCCCCAGACCTTTGTGGGCTGTTCGTTCGGGCCCATAGCCACGTCGTCGGTCTCGTGCCCGAACCCGCGTCGGTGCGTGGATGGAAGGCGAGTTTCCGCTTCGATAATCGCGGGGATCTCAGAGTGCCGAATGCCTTTGTCTATCTCCCGCCTGCCCGTGACGACTGCAGCCTCAAGAGCGGCTTCGGCAGTCGGAAAGACGTCCGTCAGAAAGAAAGGAGTGTCCAGGATGTTGCCGCCAATGTACTCGGCGACGTATACTTCCGCCGTCCAGCCGGAACCGTCCCGCAGCTCGAAGGCGCGCGAGTCAATCACACGGCCTTTATATACCTCGCTCACAAGCGGAGTATCGCATTTTTTATTGTGGCAGCCAAACCGAACAGAGCGCGCCTAGGAATCCACCGGGCGGACCGAATTGGGAAAAGCTGGGCCGAAACGGCGAGGCCGCATCACGTTCACTCTCAGGATGGTGCGCTTCCGCGGCTAATTGTCTCGAATTTGAGCATGAGGTACTATCTGGCTGAAACGAGTACACGTTCTCAGCGGGATGGACACCCTTAGCGCAAAGCAACGCAGCCAGCGGATGGCCCTGATCCGCAACAAAAGCACCAAGCCGGAACTCCTGGTGCGAAGGCTGGTAAGTGCCTCTGGATTCAGGGGCCGACCCAACGTCACTAGCCTACCGGGTAGGCCGGACTTGGTGTTTCCAAGACGGAGGAAGATCATTTTCGTGCACGGTTGCTTCTGGCATAGGCATCCGAATTGCTCGCTTGCGAGGCTACCGAAATCGAAGCTTCGGTTCTGGCTTCCGAAACTGACCCAGAATCGCGCCCGCGACCTCAGAAATATCGCCCGTCTGCGAAGGTCACGCTGGAGCGTCAAGGTAGTCTGGGAGTGCCAGCTCAGGAAACCAGAAGCCCTGCAAAAGGCAATAAAGTGCTTCCTGGAGCGTCCTCATGCGTAGCGTCGAACTTTTCGCGGGTGCCGGCGGTCTGGCAATCGGAATGTCAAACGCCGGTTTTCGGCACGCCGCAGTGATCGAATGGAATCACGATGCTTGCGATACCTTTCGCGAGAACCAGGAACGACATACGAGATTCGAATGGCCGGTCTTCGAGGGAGATGTGCGCAAGTTCAACTACAACACCTTAAGGGGAGGCGCGGTCGTTGTGTCGGGAGGTCCGCCTTGCCAGCCATTCTCGCTAGGGGGCAGGCACCGTGGGTATACGGACGAGCGAGACATGTTCCCCGAAGCGGTTCGGGCCGTGCGAGAACTTCAGCCTAAGGCCTTTATCTTCGAGAACGTTAAGGGACTGATGCGCGAGACCTTTAGCACATACTTCGAATACATCTTCCTCCAACTTAGCCACCCTTTCCTCGGCCGGCGGACCCCGGAGAGCTGGAGGGAGCACCGTGCGCGGTTGGAAAAGCACCACACCTCCAAACACACGCGGTCTGATTACAATGTTGTCTACCGCCTTCTTAACGCTGCGGACTACGGGGTTCCGCAACGTAGGGAGCGCGTGTTCTTGGTCGGTTTTCGGTCTGATCTCGCCGTTGAATGGTCGTTCCCCGAGCCCCGCTTTTCGGAGGACGCACTATTCCGCTCAAAGTGGATCACGGGGGAGTATTGGGAAATCTGGAATGTTCATAGAAGAGAGAGATCCCGACCAAGCGGCCGCCTTGCGGCACGAGTCGAGAAACAGCGCCAGGCCGACTGTTTCGATGGCAAGCTTCCTTGGATTACTG
>Ga0187812_1000604_pt1 | contig 12628 bp, 14 predicted proteins | sample NC_S_2_FD_130582 | JGI IMG/M metagenome (GOLD analysis project Ga0187812, IMG submission 130582) | Wetland sediment microbial communities from Neuse River Estuary, North Carolina, USA - ASW-S_2 | ecosystem: Environmental > Aquatic > Freshwater > Wetlands > Sediment | place: USA: North Carolina... | reverse complement strand
TATTTAAAAACGAATTTTTATTTCGTTTTCTCAAAATTTATTTATATATTTTAATATCTTTTTGAAAAATTAGAATTCTAAAATATATACAGCTAAAAAAATTAATATACCGTGAAGCTCCTTAATTCAGTTGATTTTACTATAATTTCAATTTATTTAACTATTTTAGTTATTATTGGAATATATTTGAAGAGCCGTGCCTCCAAAAGCTTAGAGGATTACTTCCTCGGTGCCAATAAGCTTCCTTGGTGGGCAATGGGAATTTCAGGCATGTCTTCATATATAGATATGGCTGGCACTATGCTCATCGTTTCATTTCTTTATATGTTAGGACCGCGTGGATTATATATAGAATTTAGGGGTGGAGCTGTTTTGATTCTTACTTTTATGTTATTGTGGTCAGGCAAATGGCACTATCGTTCAAAATGTATGACCGGCGCTGAATGGATGGAATATAGATTCGGTAATTCCCGTGGCGGTCAATTTGCAAGAGTAATCGCTGCGCTTGCAGTAATTATTTCTACAGTTGGCATGCTGGCATATTTAATTAAAGCGCTTGGAATGTTTGTAGCAATGTTTTTACCATTTTCTCCAGCGGTCTGTGCCTTAATTATGATTGGTGTTGCGACGGTTTATACTATTATATCCGGATTTTATGGCGTAGTATATACGGATTTACTCCAATCTTTCATAGTTATCTCGGCAATAATTTTTATTACTGTTTTAGCGGCAATGAAAGTTTCGCAGATTGGTGATCTATCTTTGCTTGCAGGAAAAGTTACAGGAAATAGTGATTGGGCGGGCTCCTCATTGAAATTAAAAGTATCTATGCCAAAAGGATATGAAGCCTATCAGGATTTAGCTTTGCTTGCATTCTTTTATCTTTTAAGAAATACATTAATAGGAATATCTTCCGCAGGTGCGGATCCAAAATATTTTGGCGCTAGGAATGAAAGGGAGTGCGGGACTTTAAGCTTCTTGTGGACATCTCTAATGATGTTCCGGTGGCCTATGATGATTGGCTTTGCAATCCTCGGCATAATACAAGTAAATAGTTTTTTCCCTGACCAAACTATCCTAACTCAAACTTCCGATTTTATAAAATCAAACATTCATAATCTCTCAAGAGATCATTGGACAGAAACAATTACCAATATTATTAATTATCCCGGCAGTCAATCTCCGGAATTAATTAATGGAATTAAAAAACTTCTTCAGAATAACTGGCAATCTAAGCTTCATTTACTTAGTTATAACGGAACCATAAACACTGAAGAAATTGTTCCTGCGGTTATTCTATATAATTTTCCTATGGGCGCAAGAGGATTTTTTCTTATAGCTTTTATTGCTTCTGCTTTGTCTTCATTTAATTCAAGCGTTAACTCTACTACAGCTTATTTTACCAGAGATATTTATCAACGGTACTTTCATATAAGAGCTAAAAATAAAGAGCTTATCCTCGCATCATATGCTTTTATTATTTGCTTGGTTTCAATAGGCTATTTCTTCGCATATACTTTCCATAGTATTAATCAGATTTGGGGCTGGATTATTATGAGTCTGGGCGGAGGTCTTGCCGTTCCGGCTATGTTAAAATTTTATTGGTGGCGTTATAACGGAAGCGGCTATGCTATTGGTACTGCAACAGGAATTTTAACGTCAATTATTCAAATAAATTTTTTCCCTTACTTAGCTGAATGGCAGCAGTTTATTGTTATTTCAATTGTAGCATTAATTGCCACTATCATCGGGACATATTTAACTGCGCCCACTGAAGAAAAAGTTTTAAATAATTTTTATCAAACCACAAAACCATTTGGCTTTTGGAAACCGTATAAAGAAAAGTTAGATCCTCATATTAGAAAATCAATGGAGCGTGAGCATAGAAATGATCTTATATCAGTGCCTTTTACTTTGGGCTGGCAAATAACGCTCTTTTTATTGCCCATGCAATTAATGGTAAAATCTTACGCCGAATTTTTCCTTACTCTTCCGGTTTTTCTAATTTGCGTAATTGGTATGTATATTTTCTGGTATAGAAATTTACCTCCTAAAATAAATCCGGTTAAAAATATTCGGTAAATCGATTTGGATGTGAAAATAAATTTAAATATTTATATGATGCATTATTTCTCAAATAATTTTTTCTTAAATAAAAACCTTTGGTTAAACTATTTAAAAAGTTTAATTGTCCCTAAAAGTACGAAAAGGAAAAAGACGATTGAATATTTTATCTGTCTTATCAAATAATGCAGTATTAAAGAAATAGAAAGAATTAAAATGGCTAACGAAAAAAACAAAAAGAAGTACCTTATTTTAAGAGATGAAATAATTGCTCATATTAAAAGTCAAGGACTGCAGCAAAACGATAAACTGCCAACGGTAAGAGAGCTTATTAAAAATTCCGACTTCAGCTATGCAACGGTACATAGAACACTAATTGAAATGGAAAACGAAGGACTAATAACTAAGCGGCAGGGGAAAGGACTTTATGTAAACCGGCTCGAACCCCAATCAATTAAAAAACATGTCGCTTTAATAATTCCCGATCATTTCAGCAGTCATAAAATTTTTATAGATATTCTAAAAGGTGTTAAAGACGTTCTCGGTAAGGCAAATATAGGTCTGCTTATTTCCATATCAAACATGAGCCATGAAAGAGAAAAAGAAACCATAGCGAAACTAATATATAGAAACATTGACGGCATTATTATTTTTCTTGAAGATAATTATATGCAGGACTTTTCCCATATTGCTGAGCTCAAGGAAAGAAATTTTCCGTTTGTTTTGATTGACAGGTACATCCCCGAATTTGATGCCGACTATGTTGCCATTAACAACAAAGATGCTATGTATAAAATATGCTCATATCTAAAATATAATAAGCACTGTGATAAAATAATTTTTGTACCCGAATATGATAGCCCGACAAATGTTTCCTCTTCCGTAGAAAAATTAGCGGGATATAATATGGCTGTAAAACTTTTATACGGAAACGATGAGGGCTTAGTTCTTCAGTTCGAGGAATTAATTGGAAACATAGAAAGCCTTTGCTCAACTTATCAAAACTTAGGCATAAGCTTTAACCACGACGCAATGATTCCCGAGCTGCATAAACGACTGCACGAGCAGGAAAAAGTATTGCCTCCGAATTGCCATGTGTTTGGTTATAATAATAGTTTTGAAATACCAACTTTTCCCACGGTTGAACAGTTCAATGATCAAGTAGGAATAAAAGCGGCGCAAATTTTAGTTGATAAATTCAATAACCCTAACAAAGAAACCGTGCAAATAAAAATTGAACCAAAACTAATTCTTCCTAACGGCAACGGCGGATTTTATCAAGAAAGTTAATATAGCTAACTGGCTTTTTTTCTAAAAATTTTTTAACTGCACACCAAGCCGTCACATTTGTTGGCGCAGCGCACTCCTTATTTGAACCTACAATTAAGTAATTAAAAATTCTTTAAATTATACCTGTTAATTTTTTAATTAATAAAACTAATTCTAAGGCTAATGATGATTAATAAAATTCAAGCGGATTCTCCTTACTTTGAATTTGCCAATAAGCTTTTAGTAAAAAGAGAATTGCATTCCTGCAACGCCTCGTTGAAAACTGAATCAATCGAATTCTTAAATGAACTAAAAGATTTTCTCTTCCCGCATTTTTCTAATAAATTTTATTACTCGCAGGAAGATGTCGTATCAAAGCTTCAGTTACTGGAACGAAACTTAATCTCACTATTAAAACTTACTACGGAATTTCCGGAACATGATCTTGAAAAAACCGCATATCAATTCATATCAAAAATTCCGTTTGTTCATGACATGCTTTGGGAAGATGCGGACGCAATATACAAAGGCGATCCGGCGGCTGAAAGCGTTGATGAAGTTATTCTCGCTTATCCCGGGTTCATGGCAATCCTTATTTACCGGCTTGCGCATGAACTGTACAAAATAAAAATCCCAATAATTCCAAGAGTTTTAACCGAACACGCGCATCAAACAACGGGCATTGATATTCATCCGGGCGCTGAAATTGATTCGCCATTTTTTATCGACCACGGAACGGGCATTGTAATCGGCGAGACGACAAAGATCGGAAAAAATGTGAAGATTTATCAAGGTGTAACACTCGGCGCCTTAAGCGTTGACAAATCTCTTGTGAACATAAAACGTCATCCGACAATTGAAGATGATGTTATAATATATTCCCAAGCTGTAATTCTTGGAGGCGAAACAACAATCGGAAAGAACAGCATCATCGGCGGCAACGCCTGGGTTACTCAAAGCGTACCGCCAAACTCGGTCGTCTACAGCAAAATTGAAGTTAAGGTTAGGTCTAATGAAAATTATTTTAACACGATGGAATTTATAATTTAAGGAGACAGAAATGAAGTACGAAAATATATTAAAAGCGATTGGAAATACTCCGCACATAAAAATAAACAGACTGTTTGGAAATAAGCACAATGTTTGGGTAAAACTTGAAAAAGCAAATCCCGGCGGAAGCATAAAAGATAGAATTGCTTTATCGATGATCGAAGATGCGGAACAAAAAGGTATACTAAAAAAAGACAGCGTTATTGTTGAACCAACATCCGGTAATACTGGAATTGGATTGGCTATGGTAGCGGCTGTTAAAGGTTATGAAATTATTTTAGTAATGCCGGAATCAATGTCTATCGAAAGAAGAAAATTAATGTCGGCATACGGAGCAAAGTTTGAGCTTACTCCTCGTGAGCTTGGTATGAAAGGCGCAATTGAAAAAGCGAAAGAGATTGCCGCAGGCAATCCTAAAGTCTGGATACCGCAGCAGTTTGATAATCCCGCAAACGTCGAAGCGCATTATAATTTTACAGCGCAGGAAATTCTTGCGGATTTTCCGGGAGGAATTGATTATTTAATTACCGGTGTTGGTACCGGCGGACATATAACCGGCGTGGCAAAGTTGTTAAAAAATAAATTCTCTGATGTAAAAGTTTTTGCAGTTGAACCGAATCTTTCCGCAGTTATTGCCGGCGGGAAACCGGGTCCGCATGCTCTGCAAGGGCTTGGCGCGGGTTTCATCCCGAATAACCTTGATACAAAACTACTTGACGGATCTATTTCCGTTTCTAAAGAAGAAGCTTTCGATTATGCGCAGCGCGCAGCAAAAGAAGAAGGATTGTTCATCGGAATTTCTTCCGGAGCCGCTTTGGCTGCGGTTGCTAAAAAACTGAAAGAAATTCCGAACGGAAAAACTATTTTAACTTTTAATTACGATACCGGCGAAAGATATTTATCAATCGACGGATTATTCTAAATAAAAAATATTAGAGGGATAAAAAATGAAATTAAGATTTCTTGGAAATACGGGCGTAAAAGTTTCTGAAATATGTTTCGGAGCCATGACGTTTGGCGGGAAAGGTTACTGGAAATACATCGGCGAACTAGAACAAAAAGAAGCGACCGATCTTGTGAACTTAGCACTCGAAGGCGGGATAAACTTTTTTGATACTGCTGATGTTTATTCCGAAGGACTGTCCGAAGAGATGCTTGGTAAAGCGCTCGGCACAAGACGGAAAGAAATTGTTCTTGCTACAAAAGTAAGAGGCAGAACCGGAAAAGGTCCAAACGATGTCGGCTTATCGCGTAACCATATAATTGAAAACTGTAATGCAAGCTTGAAAAGATTGGGTACAGATTATATTGATCTCTATCAAATCCACAGCTTTGATCCTTATACTCCGCAGGAAGAAACGCTTCGTGCGCTTGATGATTTGGTACGAACAGGAAAAGTCCGCTATATCGGAGCATCAAATCATACCGGCTGGCAGCTTATGAAAGCTTTGTCGATTTCCGACAAACATAATTTAGAAAAATTCGTAACGCTTCAGGCATTTTATTCTTTGATTGCCCGTGATCTTGAAAATGAATTGATCCCGCTTTGCCAGGATCAAAAGCTTGGAGTGCTTCCGTGGAGTCCTTTAGGCGGAGGATTTTTAACCGGGAAATACAGAAGAGGGAAGCCGCGTCCGCAAGACGCAAGGCGTACTGATCCGACAAATCAATTTCTTCAGTTCGATGAAGAAAAAGGATTCGATATTGTTGACGAGCTTGAAAAAATTGCAGAGACTCACCGCGCCTCGATTACTCAAGCCGCATTAAATTATTTGCTAAGGAAGCCAGCCGTTTCATCAGTTATTATCGGCGCTAAAACTAAAGAACAACTTGCGGATAATTTGAAAACTTCCGATTGGGAAATGACTGATGAAGAAGTAAGCCGTCTTGACGAGCTGAGCAAGCCGCCGCGCGTTTATCCAAACTGGATGCTTCAAAGAACAATTCAGGACAGATAGGTTTAAAATTGCCGCATCTTCATTGCGCCGCTGTGTGCTTCCGGATGCTGCTGTTTTTTTAAAGGAATCTTTTGATCCTTTTTCATATCTAACAGAATAAAAGGAAATTTTTATCTATGAACAATCATCATCATGAACATGCCGCGAATGAAAGGGTTTTTAATCAAGGCGCCGACAGACTTCGTACGCCTGAACGGGTAGAACGACTTGAAATTGAACGCGTCGTTAAATCATCTCTTGAAGGAAAAAATATTAAATCCGTTTTAGATATTGGAACCGGAAGCGGACTCTTTGCAGAAGCATTTTATAATAATAAAATTATTGTCGCCGGAGTAGATTCAAACCAGAGCATGATTGACGCTGCGAAAAAATTTCTTCCTAATTCGGAATTGAAACTTTCACCCGCGGAAGTTTTGCCTTTTAATGATAATTCTTTTGATATGACTTTCTTCGGAGTGGTTTTTCACGAGGTAGATAATTATCAAAAAGTCATGAAAGAAGCTTATAGAGTTACCAATCTGCGGACTTCTATTTTAGAATGGGATTATAAAGAAGAAGATTTTGGTCCGCCGCTCGCACATAGATTAAGATCTGAATTTATAAAAAGTCTCGCCGATGAAGCCGGCTATAAGAATTTTCAAAAAATAAAATTGAAGAGCCTGGTTTTATATCTTCTGGACAAATAAAATAATTTTTTTCTTTGTGAATCTTCAGAAATATTCTATTTTTTCGTCGTAGAATTTTTATTTCTTTCTTTGAAAGATTAGTAACAAGCGATAAAAAATTTGAAAGAAAAAGTTAGATTTATTTTTGTTGATCTTCTCCGCGGCTGGGCGTTGCTGGTAATGTTTGAAGTGCATTCTTTCAATGTTTTACTTAAGCCTGCCCTGCAAAAAACCGAGTGGTACGGTCACTTAAATTTTATTAACGGATTGGTTGCGCCGTCTTTTCTTTTCATTTCCGGGTTCGCATTTATTCTTTCAACTCAAAAAAATTTGGATGAGTTGAGAAAGTTCGGGGAAAAATTCTGGAAGAAGATCTCCAGAATTGTATTAATCTTTTTAGCAGGCTATTCACTTCACATTCCTTTTCTTTCGATCAGGCTTATTCACGAGCGCGCCAACCAGGATATGATGCTCGCCGCTTACAATGTTGATATTCTTCAATGCATTGCCGCCGGGCTTTTATTTATTTTTATCGCGCGGTTAATTTTTAAATCAGACAAGCATTATAATATTTTTCTTATCGCAAACTTTCTCATAATAGTTTTTGTCTCTCCTTTCATCTGGCAAATTAATTTCACAAACTTTCTGCATCCTTTCATATCGGATTATTTTAATTCAAGCAGCGGATCATTTTTCCCTTTATTCCCGTGGATGGCGTTTTTGCTTGCCGGAGCAATTGCCTGTCCGTTTTATCTTCAAGAAAGAGAGAAGGGAAATGAGAATAAATTTATGTACACGCTTACGCTTGCCGGACTGGCTTTGGCATTTGCGGGGCATTTTTACTTATCTGAGATTGTTGATCTAAGCTCAAGCCTTGTTAAGCCTCACCCTGCGTTCTTTTTCCAAAGGCTTGGTTACGTTTTATTTCTATTAGGGCTTTGCTGGTATTACGCGGAGAAACGGCAAACGAAAAATTCTTTTGTTCTGGACATCGGAAGAGAATCGCTTTTGGTTTACTGGCTGCATCTTCAAGTTCTTTACCGGCATGTTCTTCACGGCGGTCAGAATGTAGCTTCAATTTACGGCGGAACTTTTAATGTCTGGCAGTGTGTTTTATTTACCGTTGCCCTTGCAATTTTTATGATTGTAGTTGCAAAAGTTTGGGGCGCAATAAAAAAGAAATACAAATGGTTTTCTTCCCGTTTAACATTAACGGTGGTTGTTGTTTGCATAGTACTATTTTTTATTTATTAGCCGGAATAGCTTAAGATACTAAAAATAGAAATCTTGTCCGCGTAAGCCGCGCGCCCGGCAGAGGAATGTGGGGCAGTCGCCTAAACAAATAAATAAAAAAATAAATCTGTATTTCGCTTCACTCTTTAAAATCTCAATTCAGAATACAAAACTTCTTATTAAACAGATATAACTTATCATTCCGCAAATTGAAATTTAGGTTCTTACGAAAAAACTTTTCCCCCGGTCGCAACTACCTTTATTTCCGAAGAGAGAAACTTCATTTCCGATGTTCTAGCTTTACATTTAGTGGAGGAAACTTCTGCGTCTGATGAGCCAACTTCCGGGTCAGAGGAGAAAACTTCTACGTCCGATGAGCCAACTTCCGGGTCAGAGGAGAAAACTTCTACGTCCGATGCGCCAACTTCTGGGTCAGAGGAGAAAACTTCCGCGTCCGATGAGCCAACTTCCGGGTCAGAGGAGAAAACTTCTACGTCCGATGCGCCAACTTCCGGGTCAGAGGAGAAAACTTCCGCGTCCGATGAGCTAACTTCTGTGAGCGATGCACAAACTTCCGCTACCGATGAGCCAACTTCTGTGAGCGATGCACAAACTTCCGCTACCGATGAGCCAACTTCTGTGAGCGATGCACAAACTTCCGCTACCGATGCGTCAACTTCTGTGAGCGATGCACAAACTTCCGCTACCGATGTGCTAACTTTTGTGTTCGATGTCAAAACTTTTGCTTCCCAGTAGGCGTTTTTTGATACTTTTTATGAGAAAAGCCTTATTTCTGTCTATTTTTAAGCTTTTTATCTTCCTGCAAATCAACCATGATATTTCAATTAAGAAGGACAAGAAGAAATGTATTAATGAGACGAGTAAGAACCCGTAATAATTTTAAAAGCCGAAATAGCTTTCAGACTCTTTGCCGCTATTTATGAAATTTATTTAGATATATTATGAACAATAGTTCCTATTCCCAAATTAAGTTGTTCTAATTTTTTATCTATTGATCTCATTATACCTATAATATATTCGGCAAGATTAGGTTTTGGGGTCATATTCGACTGAACTTTTTGAGTTGAAAGATTCCTATTTAATATCTCCAACTGTTCAATAAGTTTAGTTTCAAATTCTGTCATGATTTTTGTCCTTTAATTTGTTCTTTGAGTTATTTTTTATAATGTCCATCATACATGGCAATGCCAACATTTAAAGCTTGTTGAGCTAAGCTAAAATTTACGCCCACATAATCATTTGGAATTGAAATATTACAAAATGGACATTTTCTTGTGTTATTAACATTATCATTTATTGATAATAATACACCATGCTTAGGACAATTAGGAATTATATTTGATAATTTTTTCAATGGTATTGACATCTTCCATTGATAATTATTGTATTCAAAAAGAAAGAATTCTTTATTTCTTTCTAATTTCTTGTAATGTTTTACGGAAATAATTTTTAAAAATAAAGAGTAGGAGATAAATAAGCATGATAGGAATATTATTGATTGTGCCGTCCATTGCATTATTGGTTTTTGAAATATTTCCTTTAATTGATTTGAAAGCAGGCCCTTCAACAGCAACAGTAATGTGGCAAGACTGGAAAAACTTAATAATGTCTGTATTAAATTCTTGGATAGCTCTTTCAAAAGAGTTTGGAAGAATTTGGTTAGTGTGGATTCTTTTTCCATGTATAATTTTTTAATGATTTATGGAATAGAACTAATTATTAGTTGATAATTTACAGAATAGTTTGCATTAATAGCAAATCAAATAAGTCTTTGCTTTGGCGATTGTTATATCTAGAACAGAGCTGATTAACATAGAATTGTAATTGCTTGGTTGAGACATAATGATAGATCCCATAAATACAACTTCTAAGAGTAGCCCAATATTTTACTATCTTAAAACACATATCCTATTAAGAAATTAAATAAGTATGACCTATATTTTTCAAGGGTTACAGGATTTACATTAATTATTAAATCGGAATACTCCTTTATATACCTTAGATCAAATTGAAATTTTTGATAGCTTATATTAATGCCTGCGGCTATATAGGGTCCGGTGTTAGTCAAATGCTGATATTTATAATATGAAGCGGGATAAGCATTATAATGAATAATTGGCGTTGCCGGCAAAACCAAATTTTGTTTATCCGAAACATTCCATGAAGAACCCGGACCGAAATAAACATCAAGTAAAATATCTTTTACCGCAGCTATATTATAATTTATCAGCAGGCTGTTCTCAAGGTTCCACAATGTGTATTCTTGATATCCATAAACAACATTATTCTGCGAGTCCTGACCCACGTTAATTCCTGTGACCTTGCCGTTTTTTTCAATTACACCCGGCTCCAAAGCAAGATATAAATTCCCAACAAGGTGCCAATTTATTCTTAAGGAAAGAAAAAAACACGGATTTGATTCAAGCCTTATAGTATTCCTGAAATAATCGAACTCACCGGTTTGATAAACGTATGAAAACCCGGTACCGGCTTTAATGCCGAATTCTTGCGCAAATAAATTAGTAGAAATGATGCCCAAGAATAAAAAGACTAATAAAAAAAAATTCAATTTTAATTTTCCTTTGTTATAATGAATATCCTAATGATATTGAAGTTGCGCTTAAATAAATGCCCTGGTAAATTTCAGTGACACCTTTTGAATAACGAATATCTAAAAGAAAACGTTTATAGGTGAAAGTAGCACCGGCTAAAAGATTATAACTTAAAAATGCTGGCATATCTCCCAATGTCACTGGATAAAAGGGAATATCAATTATGTTATACGAATATTCTGGATTTGAATCTCTAATGCTCCTTGTGACATCTACAATATCAAAAGATAAAATGCCGCCGCCGTACAGTTGCGCATGAATATTTTTTGTAAACATATAATGTAATTTTATGGTGTGGGGCAGCTCTAAATAATAGCCATACATTTCTCTGTCGCTTATATCCCATATTTCAGGAGGATTGATTTCTGAGTAAACAACTTTATTACGTATGATCGCTCCTTTTACAGAAAGGTCTGTTTCCAGCCCGATAGAAAAATAATATTTGCGTGAGGAATCTTTTGCAATATCCCAATCTTTAAAGTAGCCAACAAAGGGAGCAACAAAACTTTCATGTTTTATCCCGCCGTAATTTGCATTTACTCCGTAGTAGTTTGAAATGTTGATCCCGGCTTTGATACCAGACTGTGCAAGAACATTTATGCTAATAAAAAATGAAAGAACTATAATGTATTTGAAATTCATTTTATCTCCCAAAAAATTTCATTTTTACCCGTGTGTTGTGCTTATCAATTGACTTGCGATTATTATAAATTATTTTATCTTCAAGAAATAAACTATGAAAAGAATAACTTCATTCGGTGAAATATTGTTTGACGTTTACCCGGACGGCAGAAAGCTCGGCGGGGCTCCGTTTAATTTTATTTACCATATAAAAAAATTGACCGGGAACGGGAATTTTGTAAGCAGAATAGGCAATGATCTGCCAGGAGATGAAATCTTTTGGTTTATGAGATCCAATTATATGCCGACAAGATATATCCAAATAGATACCGAACATCCTACCGGCGCGGCTTACGCAAATTTAGATGAACATAAAATCCCGCACTGGAAAATAGTTGACCACTGCGCTTACGATTTTATCGAACCTGAAGAAAAAATTATTTCTTTAATTGAAAACAACACCGACTGCCTTTACTTCGGCTCGCTTGTCCAGAGAAATATAAACTCCATGCAAACGCTTCATTCGCTTTTCGGCAAAGGGAAAAAATATTTCTGCGACCTAAATATCCGCCAGAGTTTTTATACTAAGGAAATAATCGAGAAATCTCTTAAGGCATCAAACGTATTAAAGCTGAATGAAGATGAATTGAAGCTGCTGAACGAATTATTTATAAAACGGAACGCTGACGAAATAAGTATTGCGAAAACAATTTCTGAAATATTTGAACTTGACCTAGTTTGTATAACGCAGGGAGAACGCGGCGCAATTTTATACTCCAACGGTAAGTCCGATTACCTTCCAGCCGCCGCTGAAAACGTTGTTGATACTGTCGGCGCCGGCGATGCCTATGCGGCAATTTTATGCCTTGGCTATCTTGCTAATTGGAATATTAAAAAAATAAATAAAATTGCCACGGATTTTGCGGGCAAGATTGTGGGGATAAAAGGAGCGCTTCCAAGCGATAATTTATTGTACGAAAAGTTTAAGGAAAAATATTCTTTAGTCTAATCTTTGCTCATAAATATAGTTTGAGTCGGATAAGGCATCTGAATGTTCTGCTTATTAAATTCTTCAAACAGCTTCAAATTAATTTCCTGCTGTATATCCATATATTTTTTATAGTCGGCGGAATTT
>Ga0187812_1000603_pt1 | contig 12632 bp, 14 predicted proteins | sample NC_S_2_FD_130582 | JGI IMG/M metagenome (GOLD analysis project Ga0187812, IMG submission 130582) | Wetland sediment microbial communities from Neuse River Estuary, North Carolina, USA - ASW-S_2 | ecosystem: Environmental > Aquatic > Freshwater > Wetlands > Sediment | place: USA: North Carolina... | reverse complement strand
GGAAATGCGCACCGAGGTCTCCGCGAAGTTCCGCCGCTCCGGCGTCGAGGCGGAGCTGGCCGCGGCCGGCTTCGCGATGCGCTCCTGGTGGACCGACGAGGCCGCCCAGTTCGGACTCTCCCTGTCGGCTCCGGCGTGACCGTGCGTAAGCCGATCGAGGATCCATCAGACCCGGTGGTGATCCTGCGGGATCTCCCTGAGCAGGAGCGCGGCGAGTTCCTCCGCCAGTACCAAACGACGAGATCGCCGCCGTGCGCGCGGGCACGTCATCGACAGTCCCGGTCACGGCGGGCTGGTCAGTTATTTAATCAACGACGGCACTCGCACGGTCATCGTCCTCGACGTCACGTGGACCGGATGACGCCGGATGCGCCCGGGCTGGCATGATCGGAGCCATGACTGTGGTGAAGATCAACGCGATTACGGTGCCCGCCGATGGCGGGGACGAGCTGGCGCGGCGGTTCGCCGCGCGGGCGGGTGCCGTGGACGACCAGGAGGGCTTCGAGGGGTTCGAGCTGCTCAAGCCGACCGATGACCGGTCCGTGTGGCTGGTGGTGACCCGGTGGCGGGACGAGGAGTCGTTCCAGGCGTGGGTGAACTCGCCCGCGTTCGCGCACGGGCACCGGTCGGCGGCCGAGCGGGCCGGCGGAGAGGCGCCCGCCCGGCCGGTCGGCGTGCACAGCGAGCTGTGGTCGTACGAGATCGCCGGCGGCTCGGCGGGCCGCCGTCCGGCGTGACCGGCCCGGCACTGACCGGCCTGGCATGACCGACCTGTGGGCGGACCGGGCATTCCTGCGTGACGTCCAGTACCGGACCGACGCCAACCTGGCGGCCCGCCAGTCCATCTACGCCTGCCAGCACCCGCCGATCGACCTTCCCGCGCGGGTGCTCGACCTGGCCGCGCCGGCCGCCGGCGAGACGGTCGCCGACATCGGCTGCGGGAACGGGGCGTACCTCGCGGACCTGGCCCGGCGCGGCTTCGCCGGACGGGTGATCGGGGCGGACCTGTCGGCCGGCATGCTAGCCGCGGCGCGCGGCCGCGCGGGCGCGGCGGCGCTGATCGCCGCCGACGCGACCGCGGTCCCGCTGCGGGACGGCGCCGCGGACCTGACGCTCGCGATGCACATGCTGTACCACGTGCCCGACCCGCGGCTCGCGATCCGCGAGCTGCGGCGCGTCACCCGGGCCGGCGGGCGCGTCGTGGTCGGCCTGAACGCGGCGGACCACCTCAGGGAGCTGCGCGCGCTCATCGCGGCGGCGCGCGGCGCCGACCTGCCCCCGCCGGGCGAGCGGCTGCGGCTCGACGACGGCGAAGCGCTGCTTCGCACCGTCTTCTCCTCGGTGACCAGGCACGACTTCATCGGAGAACTGCGCATCCCCGGTCCGGAGCCGGTCGCGGACTACGTGCGGAGCATGTCGCAGACGCTCGATCAGGCCGATCCGGAGCGGCTCGTCGCGGAGGTCGTCGCCGCGGCTTTCCCGGCCGGACCCGGACAGGGGCTGCGGGTCACGACACACTCCGGATGCCTGGTTTGCGGCTGAGACGGGCGGTCGCGGCGGCACAGCGAGGCGCCCGGGGGTTTGTTTTTCGCCACAACCACACCACCCTTATTCGCGGCGTTACTCCGTTGACACTGTATTGATCATTTTCTAGCGTGAGCGCTACCGGAGAAAACAGGCCTGCTGAACTCTGTTGACACTGACGCAGCAAGAGCCACAAGAGGTGCCAGCATGGCAGATGTTGTAATTGGCGTTGCTTCGTCGCATACACCTCAGCTGAGTTCTGGGGTGGATATGTGGTTCGATCACGCCGAGCGTGACCGGCGCAATCCGCAGCTGCTCGGCAAGGACGCCAGGTACCACACCTACGACGAACTCCTCGCAGAGGCTGACCCGTCCATCGAGCAGGAGCTCGCTCCGGCGATCTGGGAGCACAAGTACCAGCGCGGGCAGGAAGCCGTCGAGGCGCTAGCGGTATCGCTGGCGAAGGCGAACCCGGACATCGCCATCGTGATCGGCGACGACCAGCGCGAGCTGTTCACCGACGACGGCATTCCCGCGTTCGCCCTCTTCACCGGGTCCGAGCTCGTGGACATGCAGGACGAGGAGGCACTGCAGCGTCTGCCCAAGGGCATCCGCGCCGCCCGCTGGGCGGTGCACGCCGACCACCCGGCGACGCACCCGGTCGCCCAGGAGCTGAGCGCGCACCTCGCGGAGCGGCTCACCCGGGACGACTTCGACCTCACGGTGTTCAGGCAGCAGCCCGCCGGGCGCACCCTGGGGCACGCGTTCACCTTCCCCCGGTACCGGCTGGGGCTGCCGACCAGCACGCCGATCGTGCCGGTCTTCGTGAACACCTACTACCCGCCGAACGTGCCGTCCGCCGCCAGGGCCTACGAGTTCGGCCGGGCGCTGCGCCGCGCGGTGGACTCCTGGCCGCAGGACGCGCGGGTCGCGGTCATCGCCTCCGGCGGGCTCAGCCATTTCGTCGTCGACGAGGAACTGGACCGCCAGGTTCTCGACGGGCTCATCGCCCGCGACGCGTCGATCCTCGGCTCGCTGTCCAGGGATCAGCTGCGCTCGGGCACCTCGGAGATCCTCAACTGGATAGTCGCCGCCGGGGCGCTTGAAGACCTCGCGCCGGTGGTCGTCGATTACATCCCCGGTTACCGGACCCCGGCGGGGACAGGCGCTGGCATGGCTTTCGCCCGCTGGGAGTGACTGACTAGAAAGGATCCCCGTGTACAACAACGTCCGCGTGCTCGACGTCCACGGCCACGTGTCGGTACCGTTTGGCGCCAACTCCTTCCTCGTGCTGATGATGGGGTCCAACACGGCGATGCCCTCGCCGATCGGGCAGGACAAGGCCGGGCCGGCCGGGGTGTCGCGGGAGGACTTCCACGCCGCCGCCCTCGGCCACGCCAAGTACATGGACGAGCGGAACATCGACGTGCAGGTCATCGGGCCCCGCCCGTTCCTGATGCTGGGCTGGATGGAGCCGCACCTGCTGCCGGCCTGGACCCGGTACGTCAACGACATGATCCACCAGCAGTGCCAGATGTTCCCCGACCGGTTCCTCGGCGCGGCGATGCTGCCGCAGGTATCCGACGCGCCCGACCTGTCGCACTGCCTGTCCGAGCTGGACCGGTGCGTGAGCGAGCTCGGGTTCGTGGCCGCCTACGCGTCGCCCGACCCGGCCGGTCGGCGCACCACGCCCGGCATGCACGAGCCGTACTGGTTCCCGCTGTACGCGCGCGCCCAGGAGCTCGGCATCCCGCTCATCGTGCACGGCACGAACTCGCTCGACCCCCGGTTCCGGGTCGTGCCGCACAACTACCAGCTCGGCTTCTACACCGAGCAGTACCTCGCCGGGCAGTTCCTGTCGCACGGCGACGTCTTCCAGCGCTTCCCCGAACTGAAGGTGATCATCTGCCACTGCGGCGGTGGACTGGACAGGTTCATTCCCACGGACCACCACATCGCGCAGAAGGACCTGTCGGAGAACCTGTTCTACGACACCTGCGCCTACGACCTGAACTTCCTCGAGGCCGGCATCAAGCAGCGCGGCGTGCCGCGGCTGGTGTTCGGCACCGAGGCGCCGGGGTCGGGCCGCGCGGTGCGCCCGGAGACCGGCCGGACAAGCGATGACCTGGTTCCGGTGATCGGGTCTTTCGACTTCCTCACCGAAGATGACAAAATCAAGATTTTCAACGAGAACCCGGCCCGGGTGGTGCCCGCGCTGGCCAAGATCCGCTGACTCAGGGGAGCGTGCGTGAACGATCGGGACGATGCGACCCGGGCCGAGACGGTTGGCAGCCTGCTCCGCGACGACGCCGTGGTCCGCGCCGCCCGCCGCGGCGGCCCCGCCGACGCGGCGGTGCTCGACGACGCGGCGCGCGACGCGATCAAGCTGCAGGAGGACATCGGCCTCGACGTCATCACCGACGGCGAGGTGCGGCGCGTCGCCTGGGCGCAGACCACCCGGTTCCTCGACGCGTTCGCGGCCACGACCGGCCGCGGCGCGCTGAACTGGCGCGGCGCCAGCGAGGGGCAGTCCGGCGCGCCAGCCAGCGATCCCGGCCGGCCAGCCGGGTACCCGGCGGTGGTCCGGCGGGTCGCCACCGCGCCGCGGATCGGCGACATGACCGATGAGTACGCGTTCCTGGCCCGCTACGCTCGGGCCAGGACGAAGTACACGATGCCCGCGCCGAGTTACCACCGCCGGTACTGGTCGCCGGCGCACTCGTCGGGCGTCTACGACTCGGCGGAGGAGTACCTGACCGAGATCCGCGACTTCCTGCGGACGGTCGTGGATCGGCTGGCGTCGCTCGGCTGCGACTACATCCAGCTCGACGCGCCGAACTACGGCTCGCTCTGCGACCCGGACACCCGCGCCGCCATGCGGGCCGAAGGCCGTGACCCGGACGCGGAGCTGGCGTTCGACGCCGAACTCGACAGCTCGCTGTTCGACGGCGTGTCCGGGGTGACCACCGCACTGCACGTCTGCCGCGGCAACGGGCCCGGCGGCGCGTGGCATTCGGCCGGCGGGTATGGCGCGATCTCCTCGGCGCTGTTCCCGAAGCTGGCCTTCAGCCGCCTGCTGCTCGAGTACGACTCGGACCGGGCCGGCGGTTTCGAGCCGCTGGCGGACGTCCGCGACGGCACCGTGGTCGTGCTCGGCCTGCTCACCACGAAGTCGGACAAGCTGGAGTCCGAGGACGACGTGACCGCGCGGATCACCGAGGCGACGGAGTACAAGCCGCTGTCCGAGCTCGCCCTGTCCACCCAGTGCGGGTTCGCGTCCGTCCCGGTCGCCAACCCGGTCACCCCCGCGGTCCAGCGGGCCAAGCTGGAACTGGTCGCCAGCCTCGCCCGCCGCACCTGGCCGCAGCCCTAGCCGTCCCTTTCGCCTGCCGCCTGCTCTATCGACTGCGTAATTGATTTCGATATTCCGTGATCACGAAAGTTCCGCATCGTATAGGTGCATCAACTCTTCGTGATCACGGAACGCGAGCCGCGCGGACATGCTCGGGGCAGATAGCCGGGGCCAGATATGCCCCTGATGCGAAAGTGGCGCGGCGACCGGTGCGCTGACTCGGGGGGCCACATAACGTGCCAGTGCTCCGCTGGCCGCCTTCCGCGAGCGGTGAGGAGGCCAGCGACAACGCGAGATCTGCGCAAGGATCTCTGGCGCCCGGTGCCCGGGCGGGGAGGAGTTACCAGGTCGCCTGGTGGAAGGCCCAGGCGTCGGCGATGATCTCGTGCAGGCCGGGCTTGGCGGGACGCCAGCCCAGCTCGCGGCGGGCCTTGTCGCTTGAGGCGACGGTGACGGCCGCGTCACCGGGGCGGCGCGGCGCGACCTTGACCGGGACCGGGCGGCCGGTCACCTCGCGGACCGCCTCGACCACCTGCCTGTTGCTGTAGCCGTCCCCGTTGCCGAGGTTATAGATCTCGTGCTTGCCCGGCTGGATCGCGTCCAGGGCGAGCAGGTGCGCCGCGGACAGGTCGGCGACGTGGATGTAATCCCTGATGCAGGTGCCGTCCGGGGTCGGGTAGTCGTCCCCGTACAGCATGAGCTCGTCGCGCTGGCCGCCCGCCACCTGGAGCACGATGGGGATCAGGTGGCTTTCCGGGTTGTGCCGCTCGCCGAGCGAGCCCACCGCGCCGGCGGCGTTGAAGTAGCGGAGGCTTGCGGCGCCCAGGCCGAACGCGCCGCACTCCCCCGCCAGCATCAGGTCCACCGCCAGCTTGGTGGCCGCGTACGGGTTGCGCGGCCGGACCGGCGCGTCCTCGGTGAGCTTGCCCGTGTCCGCCGCGTCGTACATCGAGCCGGTCGAGGAGAAGATCATCCGGGGCGTGCCCGCCGCGCGGATCGCGTCGAGCACCGCCATCGAGCCCGCGACGTTGACGTTCCAGTACAGATCGGGGCGCGCCACTGACTCGGCGACCTCGATCTTCCCCGCGAAGTGAAGCACCGCGTCGAAGCCAGCGTCCGGCGTCAGCACCCGCGCCACCTCGTGCACGGGCAGCCGGTGAAACTCCACGCCAGCCGGGATGTTCTCGATGAACCCCGCCGACATGTCGTCGAGCACGACCACCTCGTGCCCCGCCGCGGCGAGGGCGTGGGTCACCACACTGCCGATGTAGCCGGCTCCGCCGGTTACCAGAGTCTTCACAGGAGCAAGAGTAGCGGGCGGGTGGCTCCGCCCGCGCGAGACGGGCCGGGGGGCTGCCCCCGGCCCGCGGATGCGCGCGGCGAGTCATCACGCGTACGTTCGGGATGATGGATCTTCAGAGCTTGAGCATGCTGCGCAAGCTACTGCCCTGCTTCGGGACCATGCCCTCTGGGGTCGCCTTGTCGACCATCTCCGGCAGCGCCTGGGCGACGTGGTCGCTGTACTCCTGCGGCGACATGTTCTGCTGCTGTGCCATCTGCTCCAGCGTCGACGGGTCGACGGCCCGCTGAACATCGCTGCCGGAGACGGGCTGGTTCTGCCCCTTGCCGATCCAGGACTGAACCTGCTGGCCCATGCCGCTGGTGGTGAGCTTCTGGACGATGCCCTGGAGGCCGCTGCTGCCGAACAGCTGCTGGATGTTGTCGAGGCCGCCCTGATGGCCCTTGCTACCGCCGAGTTTGCCTAGGACGTCTTGAAGTCCCATGGTCTCCCCCATGATGCCGTTGGCTGGCCCACCTAGCGCATCATTACGCTAGGTGAGTATCCAGCGTCATTGCGGTGACTATTGTTCCCTTTAGTCACAGGGGTAACCAGGCATGAGCGATCATGAGCCGGGCAGCGGGGTGCCGGCGAGCACGATCCCGCGCCCGCTAGTGCAGCCCGACGAAGGCCGCCAGGTGCGCGACCGCGTACGCGAACAGCGCGTCCGCTGGCTCGAACGACCCCACGAACTGGCCGAACAGCTCGAAGCTGATCATCCCGTACAGCTGCGTCCACGCGATCACCGCGCGGACGAGCATGTCCGGCGGCACGGCGGAGGCGCCCGACGCCGCGAGGGCGGCCGCCAGGGTCTCGGCCTGGGCGGCCAGCGCGCCGCCGAGCGACGCGTGCCCGCCGGGCACCGGGGCGGCGCCGGGCACCGGGAGCTCGCCGCTCGCCACCGCGTCCGCGAGCACCCGGGAGAAGGCCAGCGGCACCCGCGACGCCGGGCCGATCGTCGCCTGCGGGGCCCGGTAGCCGGGCACCGGCGAGCCGTAGATCAGCGCGTACTCGTGCGGGTGGGCCAGCGCCCAGTCCCTGATGGCGTGGCAGGCGGCCAGCCACCGGACCCGGGGCCTCAGGCCGCCCGGGCCGCCCCCCGCGTCCGGTCCGGCGGCGGCCTCGGCGGCCGCGCCGAGCGCGTTGTAGGCGTCGATGATCAGCGCGGTCAGCAGGTCGTCCCGGCTCGGGAAGTAGCGGTACAGCGCCGAGGAGACCATGCCGAGCTCCCGGGCGACCGCGCGCAGCGACAGCCCCTGCGCGCCGGTCTCGGCGAGCTGCCGCCGGGCCTCTTCCGTGATCTCGCGCGTCAGCTCGGCCCGGGCGCGCTCGCGCGCGGTGTGGCTGGCCTTGACCGGACTCATTCGGCACCCCCTGGCAGATTGGAGATCAGTTGACTAAAACGAGAGCAGTGCTCTTGACATGTGCCCATCTCATCGTGTTCACTGATCTTAGTCGAGAGCGGCGCTCTCGCAAAGCCTTAGCCAGGACGAAACAACGAGGAGTGATCCCGATGACCGCCAGCAACCGGTACGTCAAGCCGAAGAAGGCCACCAACTTCTTCAACGAGTCCGTCGGCCGCCTGACCCGGCTGGGCATCAGCGTCTACGGCTCGCGTGTCCTGTACGTGCGCGGCCGCACGAGCGGCGAATGGCGCAGCAACCCGGTCAACCCGCTGACCCACGAGGGCACCAGGTACCTGGTCGCCCCCCGCGGGAACACGCAGTGGGTCCGCAACCTGCGCGCCGCGGACGGCACCGGCGAACTGCACATCGGCCGCCGCGTCGAGCCCTTCCGGGCGACGGAACTCGCCGACGACGACAAGCCGCCGGTGCTGCGCGCCTACCTCAAGCGCTGGAAGTGGGAGGTCGGCGTGTTCTTCGACGGCGTGGACGCCAAGGCGTCCGACGAGACGCTGCGCGGGATCGCGCCCGGGTATCCCGTGTTCCGGATCGAGCCGGCCGCGGCTAGCCGCTGAAGTCGGCGGCCAGCTTGTCCATCAGCGCGTCGAGCCTGTCGTTGACGACCTGCCGGGCGGGGGCCGCCAGGTACCAGTCCGCGATCTGCCTGGCGCCCCGCTCGAACGGTATCGTCGCCCGCCAGCCCGGCACGACCGAACGCAGCTTGGCGTTGTCGAACACCATCGAGTGCGCCTTGTCCCCGAGCAGCCCGGCCCCCCATTCCGGGTCGGCCGCGGCGATCACGTCCGAGGGCACGTGCACGATGCGCGCGGTGACGCCCAGCGCCGCCGCGAGGGCGCGCGCGATCTGATCCCAGGTCAGCACGTCGTCCGAGGTGATGTGGAACGCCTCCCCGCATGTCCGCGGGTGCCCGAGCAGCGGCACGAACCCGCGCGCGAAGTCGTCGTGGTGCGTCACGGTCCACAGCGACGTCCCGTCCCCGTGCACGATCACCGGCTTGCCCGCCAGCATCCTGTTGAGCGATGTCCACCCGCCGGACAGCACGGTCTTCGTCGCGTCGTAGGTGTGCGACGGCCGCACGATCGTCGCCGGGAAGTCGTTCTCCCGGTACTCCCGCACCAGCAGGTCCTCGCAGGCGATCTTGTCCCGCGAGTACTGCCAGAACGGGTTCTTCAGCGGCGTCGACTCGGTGACGGGCAGCCGCCCCGGCGGCGTCTGATACGCCGACGCCGTGGAGATGAACACGTACTGACCGGTCCGCTCCCGGAAGATCTCGATGTCGGTGCGCACGTCCTCGGGGGCATACGCGACGAAGTCGACAACTGAGTCAAACTCGTGGTCTTTCACTTGATCCCGAACGGACGCGGGGTTCCGCACGTCCGCCCGCATCTCGTGGACGCCGGCCGGCAACGGCCGCGTGGTGCTCTGCCCCCGGTTGAGCACGTACAGGTCGATGCCGGATTCGACCGCGACGCGCGCGCACGCGGATGAGATGACCCCGGACCCGCCGATGAAGAGAACCTTGAGTTTGCCCATGAACCCACCCTAAGCGGGCACCTAAGCTAGGCGGCGTGGGGACGAGCCCCGCTGAGGAGAATGAGCCTTATGTACTCGGACCTGGCGTATCAGGGGTATGCGACGCGCGACCGGACGGCGACGCTGTTCGGGCAGACGATGGGGCTCGTCGCGATGACGGCGGGGTTCTTCGCGGCGGGGGCGTACGCGGGGCGGCACCTGTCGGAGGGGGCCGCGATCGTCTCGTGGATCGCGGCGTTCGTGGTGCTGCTGATCATGAACTTCGCGGCGCGCCGGTCGGCGGCCGCCGCGACCGTGCTGCTCGCGATCTTCGGGGTGCTGATGGGAGTGGCGTCGGCGCCCACGCTGGTCTATTACGCGTCCACCGACCCGCAGATCCTGTGGCAGGCGGGCGGGGCGACGGCGCTGTTCATCGCGGCGTTCGGGTCGATCGGGTACCTGACGCGGCGAGACCTGTCGGCGATCTACCGGATCGCGTTCATCGCCCTGCTGGGGCTGCTCGTCTTCGGGATAGTGCTGATCTTCGTGCACATCCCGCACGCGTCGCTGATCTACGCGGTGCTCGGGCTGGTGATCTTCGCCGGGCTGACGATGGGCGACTTCCAGCGGCTGCGCCGGGCCCGCGGGCTGAACTCGGCGCCGCTGATCGCAGCGTCGATCTTCCTCGACGTGCTGAACGTGTTCTGGTTCTTCCTGCGGATCTTCTCGAGCGGCAGGGACTGACCCTCAGGCGGGGAACGGCGCACCGCGTCCCGGTTCGACCAGGCGCGAGGCTCCGCGGTGACCTGGGTGCTGACGATCGCGCATCGCCGTGCCGTCGATCGGGTCCGGTCCGAGACCGCGGCGGCGGAACGGGAGGCGCGCGCCGCTCCGAGTGCTGCGAGCACCTCGGCACGGTCAAGACGCGGATCCGTGACGGGCTGCGGCGGTTGCGAGACTGCCTGGGGGTGAGCTGGTGAGGTTGCTGCCATGGCGTCCCGTGCACGCGCTGACCGGCGCCTACTCGCTTGACGCGATCGAGGGGCGCCAGCTCGCGCGGTTCGAGCGACACCTGCGCCGGTGCCGGGACTGCACGGACGAGGTGCGCGGGTTCACCGCGACGGCCGCCATGCTTGGCCTCGCCGTCGCCACGCCGCCGCATGTGGTTCATCGGAGCCGGCGGCGCGCGGCCCGCGGGTCTCGTGCCGTCGGCCGCCGCCCCCGGCGCGCCCACGCCGCCAGTGCTGGCGTCCGGGCTGGCGAGCGGCGACAGGGTCGGCGTCACCGTCGAGCCCGCGGGCGGCACGAGCCGCCCGACGACCACGCCCATCGTGGTGCTGACGGTGCCGGCGTAACCGGTGGTGCGCCGGGGACCGCGCGGCGCGGCAACTGGCGACGCCTGTTCCCCGGGTGCGTTGTCCGGGGCGCCGCAATTCCATGATCACGAAAGTCTCGCATCGTATAAGTGCACAAACTCTTCGTGATCATGGAACGCGAGCCGCGCGGGGCAGCCGGCCGGGGCCAGATGTGCTCCTGATGCGAACGTGGCGCGGCGCCCGGTGCTCTGCCTCGGCGGCCAGGCTGGCGACAGGCCGGTTAGCTGCTCGAACGGGCGCACGTCAGCCAGGTCGAAGACGGCGCCGAGGTCCACGTAGAAGCCGGCAGGGCCACCGGATGGGCGATCGCCCCGGGACGTGATCAAAGCGTTACGTGCGAGATCGCGTAGGCTTCCGGCGTGGCCGCTGACGGACAGATCTCCGCTGACGATCCCGGGGCGCCCGACGTGCGGGCGCTGCTCGAACGGCACCTGGCGTCGATGCTGGCGGTCACGCCGCCGGAGCACAGCTTCGCGCTCGACGTGGACGGGCTGCTCGATCCGGCGGTGACGTTCTTCAGCTTCCGCGCGGACGGGGAACTACTCGCAATCGGGGCGATCAAACAGCTCGACCCGGAGCACGCCGAGATCAAGTCCATGCATACCGCGGCCGCGGCGCGCGGACGCGGGGTCGGCCGGGCGATGCTGGACCACCTGCTCGGCGTCGCCCGGTCCCGGGGGTACCGCCGGGTGAGCCTGGAGACCGGGACGATGGCCGAGTTCACGCCCGCCCGGGCGCTCTACGCGAGCGCAGGGTTCACCGCCTGCGGGCCGTTCGCGGACTACCGGCCGAGCGAGGACAACTGCTTCCTGACGCTGGAGCTCGGCGCCCCGGCGTCATGACCCACAGGGCCCCCGCGGGACCGGCAGGACTAGACCGGGACTAGACCGGGCTAGCGGTCCGCGTGCGGGACGATCACGACCGGGCAGTGCGCGTGGTGCGCCACCTGGGTGCTGACCGATCCCACCAGGAGGCTCGCGAAGCCGCCGCTGCCGCGCGCGCCGAGGACCACGAGGTCGGCGCCCGCGGACGCGCGGATCAGCACGTCGGCCGGAATGCCGTTGACCGCCTCGACCGTGACCGCCTCGGGACGGGCGCTGAGCCCGGTGACCACCTTGTCGGTCAGCTCTTGCGCGGCCGCCTTGGTCTTCTGCACCAGCTGGTTGTCCTCCGGGTAGGCCACCCCGTGACCCTCCCAGCCGGCAGGTACCTGGTGCACGCTCAGCACCGTAAGCGGCACGTGCCGCATTGCTGCCTCTTTTGCCGCCCATTCAAGGGCGCGCTCCGAATGAGCGGAGCCGTCAACACCGACGATAATTCCAGGCATATTCGTCATCTCCCGAGGGAATGCCCGCGACTTATTTGACGTTAGCGCCCCCGGCCGCATTAAGGAAGACCCGGCTTTCAGGGTGGGCGCCAGAGGTTGAAGTTAGGGCTGTGGCGTCAGGGCTTGGCCGCCTGTTCGGCGGCCATGGCGAGCAGTTCGGCGGCGTGCGCCTGGCCGAACTCGGAGTCTTCGAGGCCGGCCAGCATGCGGGACAGCTCGCGGACCCGGGCGTCGTGGTCGAGACGGATCACCCCGCTGCTCGTGACCGTGCCGTCGCTCGACTTCGCGACGACCAGGTGGTTGTCGGCGAACGCGGCGACCTGGGGCAGGTGGGTCACGACGATGACCTGGGCGAGCCGGGCCAGGCGGGCGAGGCGGCGGCCGATCTCGACGGCGGCCTTGCCGCCGACGCCGGCGTCCACCTCGTCGAAGACGAACGTCGGCACCGGGTCGGCGCCGGCGAAGACCACCTCGATGGCCAGCATCACCCGGGACAGCTCGCCGCCCGAGGCGCCCTTGTGCAGCGGGAGCGGGGGCGCGCCGGGGTGCGCGGCCAGCCGGATCTCCACGTCGTCGACACCGTAGGGCGTCGGCTCGTCCAGTTCGCTGATGTGGGCCGAGATCCGGGCGTGCGGCATGGCCAGCGCGGTCAGCTCGGCCGTCACGTCGACGGCGAACCGTTCCCCCGCCGCGCGGCGCAGCCCGGACAGGCGCGCCGCGAGCTCGGCCACCTCGCCCGCGAGCGCGGCTTCCTCGGCGGTGAAGGCGGCGATCGTGT
>Ga0187812_1000602_pt1 | contig 12642 bp, 8 predicted proteins | sample NC_S_2_FD_130582 | JGI IMG/M metagenome (GOLD analysis project Ga0187812, IMG submission 130582) | Wetland sediment microbial communities from Neuse River Estuary, North Carolina, USA - ASW-S_2 | ecosystem: Environmental > Aquatic > Freshwater > Wetlands > Sediment | place: USA: North Carolina... | reverse complement strand
GCCGTGCTTCCATGGAGCCGCGGCGAGGACGCCGCGGTCGGGTACGGCACCGAGGCGCACCCGCTGGCGTTCAACTTGCTTCCATGGAGCCGCGGCGAGGACGCCGCGGTCGGCCTGAATGGTGATCGTCGGCAACTCACTTGGGAGGAGCTTCCATGGAGCCGCGGCGAGGACGCCGCGGTCGGCCTCATACTCCCGCGCGACGTGGGAGGCGAGGCGGTCGCTTCCATGGAGCCGCGGCGAGGACGCCGCGATCGGGGGGAAACTGCCCCGGACGCTGTTGTACAGCGCCGAGCTTCCATGGAGCCGCGGCGAGGACGCCGCGGTCGGGTACTGGAGAGCGGTAGGGTTTAGAGGAGTTGCAGCGCTTCCATGGAGCCGCGGCGAGGACGCCGCGGTCGGTCTCTTACAGGTCGCCGACCGCGACGTACGTCACGGTGCTTCCATGGAGCCGCGGCGAGGACGCCGCGGTCGGTTGGCCCTGCTGCTGCTGCTCGTCTACCTCGCGGCGACGGGGCTTCCATGGAGCCGCGGCGAGGACGCCGCGGTCGGGGGCTCGTCAACCTGCGGCGTGCAGAGCGTACGTTTCCAGCTTCCATGGAGCCGCGGCGAGGACGCCGCGGTCGGTCAAGGTCCTTGATCTGACGCACGAGGATGTTCGCGCGGCTTCCATGGAGCCGCGGCGAGGACGCCGCGGTCGGCGACGGTGACGGCTACCCCGACCGCAAGGGGGACTGGCTTCCATGGAGCCGCGGCGAGGACGCCGCGGTCGGGAGACGTAGACGCCAGGGCTGAGCGCGTACTCATAGCTTCCATGGAGCCGCGGCGAGGACGCCGCGGTCGGTCGTCAGTGCGTAGGCGGTGTTGGCTGTGGTGGCGAGCTTCCATGGAGCCGCGGCGAGGACGCCGCGGTCGGGAATCTCGGATGAAGCTAGCGAAGTATCGTGTGGGAGCTTCCATGGAGCCGCGGCGAGGACGCCGCGGTCGGTTAGCCATAATGGCCCTATACGACGACAGATTGTGCGCTTCCATGGAGCCGCGGCGAGGACGCCGCGGTCGGCCCGGCGGGGTAGTCCTGCGTCGGATCGGTGGGGATGCTTCCATGGAGCCGCGGCGAGGACGCCGCGGTCGGTGATACCGGCCGCGATCGCGTTCCCGCCCGGTGCCATGCTTCCATGGAGCCGCGGCGAGGACGCCGCGGTCGGCCGGGAAGCGTGATCGTGTCGGGCTTACCGTTCACTAGCTTCCATGGAGCCGCGGCGAGGACGCCGCGGTCGGCTGTACGACCTTGGCGCGAAGGGCTTTGCAGACTTTGCTTCCATGGAGCCGCGGCGAGGACGCCGCGGTCGGCAGGATGGACAGGACCGAGTTCTGCCGCCTCCTGCGGCTTCCATGGAGCCGCGGCGAGGACGCCGCGGTCGGGAGATACCAGAGGTTGCCAAGACGCTCATGCTGATCGAGCTTCCATGGAGCCGCGGCGAGGACGCCGCGGTCGGTATTCACCCCGAGAAAAATTATTTCGTGCTATCAGAGCTTCCATGGAGCCGCGGCGAGGACGCCGCGGTCGGGGTTGCGCTCCGACAGCGGCCGTCCTTTGCGCGTCGTGCTTCCATGGAGCCGCGGCGAGGACGCCGCGGTCGGACGCCAACGTCATCCTGGCGCAGTGGCAATGCGAAGCTTCCATGGAGCCGCGGCGAGGACGCCGCGGTCGGCCCGTTCGAGGCGTACACCGTGCAGAACTGGATCAAGCTTCCATGGAGCCGCGGCGAGGACGCCGCGGTCGGAGGCGGCCATCGAGGCCGCTCTAGTTGCGGGCTTCCACGTCGCAGTGCGAGTACCTGCTGCGGGTGACGTGCAACGATCGACGCGGCGCGGCGCCATATGCTGAACCTGGCTTGTGCGGCTGGGTTCAGAGTGCGAGTGAGTCCTTGCGGTGTGGCAGACCGTGCGATGCTCGCACCATCAGACGACAATGACGCGCTTTCCGGCTTCCCAGCGAGCGGTCCCGAAGGTTGTGACATGACGGGAACCGGAATCTGCAGGGCCGAGGTCAATGATGGCCAAGGCGTCTTCGGCGTGGTTCAGGACTTCGTGGAGACGGGAGATCAAGACCTGACGTTCGGTGGGGGACAGCTCGCAGAGGAAGACCGAAAGCTGCAGGGGATCGCCGTGGCCGAGCATCATCTTGTGGACCCGGCGCCAACGCTTCGGATCTGCTATGTCGTAGCAGACGATGTAGGTGTTGCGCATGTCAGCGGGTAAGGTAGGGGGCGTAGCGAGGCAATTCGCCGGTGAGAGCGCGGGACAACAGACGGGCCTGGACCTCCAAAGCCCGGCGGTAGGAGATGCGATAGCCGAACATGGGATGCTCGGCCACGGTGGCCATGCGGTCTTCGTAGGCCTGGATGGTGGTCTTGCGGCCGGAAGGGGTGAGGGAGACGGCTCCTGCACGCTGCACGAAGTCGTTGGGCTGGAGCATGCGGCGGTTGAACAGCGCGAGCGTGGTGGAGTCCACGATCAGAGAGCGAAACTCCTCCATGAGGTCGAGCGCGAGGGCTGGCCGCCCATGGCCTGGGCGGTGGTAGACGCCGACGAAGGGGTCCAGACCGACAGCCTGGACGGTCACCGCGAGATCGCGCACCAGAAGGGCGTAGCCGAGGGAGAGTACGGCGTTGACCGGATCCCGTGGCGGCCTGCGGTTGCGCTCGCGGAAGTCGAAGTCGAGGCGCGTGGCGTCTGAAAGCATGTCGCGAAAGTGGCTGAAGTAGATGCCGGCGGCCGTGCCCTCGATGCCAAGGAGCTCCTTGGCGCTGGAAGCTGTGAGCGCACGGCGGGCCAGGGATCGCATCTGCGGGACGACGTGGTCGGGCAGGTTCGCAGCATTGCGACGCAGTAGGGTGCGCTGGTTGAGCACCTTGCCGCGCACGATCTCCCGCGCAAGAGGAAGGGCGGCAGATGGATCCGCGGCGACGGCGTGCTGGGCGATCCGCAGCGTGGCTGCTTTCGTTGGCAGTCCCTGAAAGGTGCCATAGTAGTAGCCGCCGTGGGACAGGAAGACGACAGGGATGCCGCGACTCGCCAATTCCTGCAGCACCGCGGTGGAGACCTGGACTGCTCCGAATACCACGAGTTGAGAGACGTCGATCAGCTTGACCTGGGCGAGAGTGGTCCCGTCCTGACGCACGACCAGACGCTCGCCCGTCTTTCCCACCCATGCCCCCTGTTCGCTCACGTAGAAAGGGAGAGCGTCGGGTTTTGCCGGGTAGAGCAGACGCAGGTGACGCGCGAGCTGTGGACGCGGCGCGGGGGCGTGCGAGAGGAGGACCGTCTCGTCCGGCAGACAGATGCCGACGAGGGAGCACCGCGGGCACTTCGGGCTGTCGAGGAGGGGTGGGGGAGGGTGCGGACCGGCCAAAGCCGCCCGTACCTCTGTCAGGAGTGCGGTCGTGCGCGCGACGAGAGCATCGCTGAACGGCACCTCGACGCGGGTGTGGGAAGCGGCGAAGTACAGGATGCCGATCTCGGAATGGTAGCCGTTCGCGCGCAGCACCAGGCCCTGGGCGCAAAGCTGGACGCGCTCGGGCTCCCAGGCGTGTTCGGCGTTGTCCGGCGGTTCACCCCGCTTGTAGTCCACGGGTGAGACGCGGGTGCCGTCGCCTTCGACGAGGTCGATCTTGGCGATCAAGCCGAGAACGGGATCGCTGAGGTCGACCGAGCGGGCGTGGATGGTCTCGGCGTGACCGGACGTTGGCATGGCGCCGCCCGGCCTGTCGACGCGGCGGTGGACGAACCGACCCTCGATGGTGTCGGCGCTCTCGGCCCACTCGCCGTCCATGTACTCCAGGTACATGAGTCTCGGACAGTACGCGAACTCATTGAGCATCCGTGCGGGGATCAGCGCATCGTCAGGGCGTATCTCGACTCCCCTCTCTCGTGCGTTCGGATGGCAGGAACAGGCCCATGCCGAAGTGCGAGGCGGCACCGAGCGTCACCGGTCCGGCAACAGGGCGCGGAAACTCGATCTCGGCGGAGTAGCGGGGACCCGGGGCCAGGTGGGGGCCGTGCACCGGTGCGAAGTCGGCGGCTGCCTCAACGTGCACCAGGCGAATGCCGGTAGGCGTCGGCAGGCCGCGGCGGGCGCACTCCAGCATGATCTGGTCGATGGGCCGATCCTGCACGACGCCGCGGACCTTCTTTGGGTGTCGCACCGGAGCGAACGGCACGTGGCTGAGCCACACGGTCGCGGGCCCGAGGATTGGGGGCATGTCCGCCGTCCTTGCCAGATGCGCCGTGCGCCGGTCGCCAGCCCAGACGGACAGTGCTTTGAGCGCTGTCAAAGCCTGCAGCTCCGGCGGGCCGAACCCGGCGGCGCTGTACACGGTGAGGTGGTCGAGGAAGCCATCGCCGTCTTCGTCCGTCGGCAAGAAGTGCGCGTGGAGGTGGTCCGTGACCGGGGTCCCAGTAACGGGGTCCTTGCCGGCGAGCAACGCCGAGACGGTGCCAGCCTGCTGGCGCCCGTAGATCGCCATGGTCACGCGCCGTGCCTTTTCCGCGAGGTGGTACCCAAGCACCAGTGGGAGGCGCTCGTCGATGGCGTAGCGGACGAAGCGCTCGTCCTTGGCTCCTGACGCACGGGCTTCGAGCCGACCTGCAATCGCTGCCTTCGGCCGGAAGTAGTCGACAAGGAGGGCCGTTCGCGGCAGGCCAGAGACCGGGCGCCTGACGTGGAGCGCCTGGGGGTCGGTCGCGGGACCTGCGGCCAGCAGGGGTACCCGATCAGCTGCCAAGGGCCCGGCGGCAGGCGCACAGGCGTACAGGCAAGGGTCTGCCGGAAGGCCGGGCGGGATCTCGATGGATACGGCGGTCTCGTGGTGCCCGAGGTAGGCGACGAGCGGCAGGATCCGGGAGAGGATCTCCCGCTCGCCGGGCACCAGGTCGAGATCCGGCCACGACGCGTAGACCGTGGTGTGGGGCGGCGTAAGCGTCACGTGGCCGAGCGGGTGCGTTCCGGATCGCGCGCGCGCAAAGCCGACGGCGGCCGGGGGCAGTTGGAAGACCGGAGGTTCGCGCAGTTGCATCAGGATGGGCCAAGCGGCGGGCAGACTGCCGGCGCGCTCGGCGGCGTCGGTCAGGGCCCGGAGCATGCGCCAGGGAGCCGGCGGCCATTCGAAGAGGAGGGAGCCCGCCGGCGGCGTCCAGGGCGTGGCGACGTAACGGCCCCCAGGGAATGTGAGCGCGAGTGTCAGCATGCGATACGCCCCTTTCTCCATCCGGGGGCCGGTGGCGCCAAGCGTTGCTAGATCGCTTCGGCACGGGTGAAGTTCATGAACTTGCCGTTTGCGATGCGGCGCGCGACGAACGTGAACGCCACGCTCAGGTGGCGGAGTTCGCCGGGGCGCCTCAGGTCCGGATGGGCGAGCAGGCCGCGCACGGCGGACAGTGGTGCGGGATCCCGCCACACCGGCCAGGCGAAGGAGAATCCCTGGCGGTCGAAGGCCCCTCCCGGGATCGTGGGGCGCACGCGGCCGGCGCGGATCTCTGGCGCCACCGGCAGCGCCGCCAAGCCGACGGCTGCGAGCCGGTTCGCACCGTGCTGGGTCCGGGACTTGTAGGCGTCATCCGTCGGGTCGCCCGCCTGCAGGGCATAGCGCACGTCTTCGTCAGGATCCCAGCGGAACGCGAATGTGGCATCCTCCCGACGCCATGGCGCGAAAAGAGCCTGCCCAAGGCAGGCGGCCGCCGCATCTGCCGTGGCGGCGTGGCCTGGACGGGACGGCACGGGCAGCGCCGGCACCCCCGCGAGGCGCTCCAGGAAGTACTGCCAACCTTGGCCCCAGAGGAGGCAGAGCGGCGTCGGATCGACGGGCGCATCGTGCGGATCCTTGGCCTTTTCGAGCTTCACGGCAGCATCGCTCATCAGGGCGGCGAACAGGTCGGCGCGGCCGCGCGACGCCTGGGAGGCGGCCAGAGCCACCTCCTCGAGCGTCCGGTGGCTGTCCGCGGCTTTGTAGTCGAGGTTCTGGCGGCCGCCGAAGTCGTGGTCGGCGACGAGAGCGGCCACCCCCTCTGCCGCCGCGGACGACACCTCCTGCTGCGTGGCCTGGCGCGCGAGGTGCAGTACCGGACGCAGAGGTCCCACATCGAGGTCCCAGGCAGCGCGCGCGCACAGACGATCTCCTGCTGCGCGTCGGCTGTCTGCGGCGTCGAGCGCACGGAGCACGCCCAGCAGTGCGAGGAAGGCCAGCAGGTTGTCGGCTTCGAGACCTTCGAGGCGATGCCGACTCGCGCCTCCGCTCATGTCACAACCTCCCTCTCGGGCTCCACCACGCGCTCCCGCTCGGAGACGCGATGGTCCGCAAGGCGCAGGATCGCCTCCATGCGCGCGAGGCCCCAGGTGCCGTACCTTGCCTTCAAGCGTTCGAAGATCTCCGTCCAGGAGTGCCCCCGGTAAAGGAAAGCGAGGGATTGCGGGCCGGGTCCGGCTGGCAGGACGTCCGCCGTCAGGCCCAGGACCGGCGGGAGGTCGCGGCGCTCTTCGCTGTCCAGAGGGTCGAGGTGGGGGAAGAACGGGCGCCCCCGGCCATGGTGGGTGCCGATCAGCCAGAGGACGAGCTCCGGATCGTCCGCCTCGCTGACGCGCGCATCCCGCGCGGCAAGCCGCACCGAGAGCGCCTCGTGGCGCCAGTGCGGCGGAAGGCCGGCGCGTTGCCACGCCTGCCTTGGCACCGGGCACGACGACTTCGCCAGCGTGCGGTCCGGGTCGGGACCCAGGGGATCGCCGTAGGCCATCACGGACTGGAAACGCCGGTCCGCTTTGCCTGCGTCGTGCAGAAGTCCCGCGAGGCGCACATCGCGGATGCGCGCAGCCGGCAGTCCGGCTTGCGCCGCGAAGACTTCCGCCTGCTGTGCGACGTCCTGCGCATGCCGGGCCAGGGGGATCTCGACGCCGGAGAGCGAGCCGATGGCGTCGTCCTCCGTGCTGCCTGGGAGTCCGGCCTCGGCACCAGATGCCTGCTCCAGGCCGAGCGGGGCGACGAAGACGACGCCCAGCGGCCGGCCGGCCGCGTCGGTCGGGTAGACGTCCAAATGCGTGGTGACCCGGCGGTGACGACCGACCACCGTCGCGAGATCGAGATTCCGAAGATCCTGGCGGATCTCGGGCGGCAGCGGGAGGTCGAGCAGAGCGTCGCGCAGACCCCGCCAGTCGCCTGTGCCATGCTCTGCCAGCGTGGCTGGAAGCTGGGCTCGGAAGGCGGAGCCGTCCTCGCCTGCGGGTGCCAGCCCAAGGGCAACGCGCACGACGAATCGGCGCGCGCGGTACGGCTCCGCGGCGCGCGCAGCCACGTCCGTCACCGGTTCCCGGCTGGCCGGGTTCCAGCCGAACGCGTCCACGCCGCCGGACGCGGAAGGCAGCACGAGGGTGTCGCCGGGCCGTAGGTCTTCTGCGTTGAGCCAGCGGGAGGCGTCGTTGTCGCCCGCCCAGCGGAAGGCCCTGAGCGGCTTGCCGCGACGCTCTCCGTCCCCCGCCGGCGCGATGCCCGCGACGTCGCCGAGCAGGTCCGGCATCGCGCCGCCCTGCAGCCAGCGACGAACTGTCCACAGCGGCAACTCGATCGCCTCGGCGGCGCGTGGCGGCACCAGGAGCAGCAAGCGGCGCAGCCGCTGCTCTTGATCGTCCTCGCCGACGTCGGCGCGCCACAGGGCCGTGATGGAGGCGGACTGCCGGTCCGGGCCGTGCAGGAAGAGGGAGACTTCGGGATCGGCGGACGGGATGGGCGAGGTCTGGCTGAGCAGGTCCAGGTGCGCGGGCATGAGCACCGGGGCGGCCGCGCCGGGCGCGAGCGTGCCCTCGGGGATGGCGGCATCGCGCGTCAGCCGGTCGAAGGCGGCGATGCCGAAGTCCACGACAGGGGGTTCGCCTCGCGCGGATGCCTCGGCAGCCTGGGTCAGGTACTCCCAGGTGGCCTGCAGGGCCGTGCCATAGATCGGATCCGGCGCGCGCGCGGCCACGTCGCCCTTGGCCGCGACCACCGCCGCGTAGGCGGCGACGTCCCGTCCAGCGCGGTTCAACCTGCCGAAGCGCTGACGCAGGGCATCCAGTGAGGCAAGGTCCGTCACGAGGGCGTCGAGGTCGATGTCCACGCCGGCTTCGATGCACTGCGTCGCGACGAGCACCAGAGGTCGGGTCAGGTCGCGTGCTGCCCCGGTGCGGATCGGCGCCAGCGCGGCCGCGCGTTCGTCTCGCTCCACGGCTCGCGCAGGCCCGATCATCAGTTGGACGCCTGCGGCATCCGGGTCCAAAGCGGCTCTGAGAGCCCGGTGGAGCAGGCGCGCGCGCTGGACGCGGTTGACTACGGCCCCGATGGCCGGATGCGCCACCCCCTGTCCCTGCAGGGCGGCGATGGCGTTGCGCACTTCCGCCACCATCTGGCTGACGCGCTCAGCGTCCGCGGCTTCCGCTGCTTCCTTGGAGTCCGCCGCCGAGCGGCTGCCACCGACCAGCACGAGACGCGCCGGCTTGGCCGCCCGCCAGCGCCGCCCCAGCACCGGGTGCGCGAAGTCTTCATCGGTGGGGCGCAAGGCGTCGCCGGCGGCGCTCCCTGGAGTGGCCGTCATGAGCGACACGCCCCACGGCGCCGTCGGCGGGGATTCGCGCCAGCCTTCGCCCTGGTACCGGCCTACCCAGGCCAGGGTCTCCCGGAACGGCGCCGCCAAGTGGGCCTCGTCGAGGAAGATGCGGCAGTCCGACCCCAGCAGGCCCGCCTGCATCGGCTTGGCGCTGTCGGAGATGCCGTACCCGCGGAACAGCAGGCGGGAGCCCACCTGATCGACGGTGGAGCAGAGGATGGTGGGTTGGGATGGCGTGCGTGCCCAGTCGTCCTCGAGCGGGACGCCGCCGCGCAGCCGGCGCGCGAGAAGGGGCGGGCCGCTGCCGGCCAGGACCTGCAGGCGGGCGGCCACGCGCTGGACGGCGCCATCCGGGGCATCGGCCCCGGCGCGGGCCAGAGCGGCGGCGATGCGTTCGGCTCGACCGAACGCGTCATCCACGACGAGTCGCCGGTCAACGGCCAGCACGATCCGCGCGGCAGCGCGCCGCTCGGACCCGTGCTCCGCCTCGAGGGCCAGATGGAAGACGGCGATGTCGAGCACGGCTGTCTTGCCGAAGCCCGTCGGAAGGTCGAGGAGATCTGGCCAGAGGCCCTCGCGCGTCACCCTGGACGCCAATGCGCGTTGCCATGGGAAGGGGTCGTGACCGTGCACCTCGCGGAAGAAGGCGGGGAAATCGTCGGGCTCCAGCGGCATCACCATGGCGTGCCCTCCCGCAACCGGATCGGGCGGCAGAGCCCCAGTCCCAGGTAGCGGCCTGCGCCCAAGATGACGGGGCCCTCGATGGGCTGTGCGAACTGCATCACGGCGTGGGTGAGGTAACGTCCGGCGACGAACGGCGGCATCTGCCACGCTGTCCACGCCGGTGACCTGGCGTTGGTCCAGGCAGGCGGGCAGCCCTCGATGGCTGCGTGCTTGTCCGGGATGACGGCGTACTGCCCCGCCGCGGTCGCGAGACGCGCCGGCGCGGGCAAGCCGATGTTCTGGCACATGCGTGCGACTTCCGCCGCGACCTCCGCGTCGCGCGCCGCGCCACGCTCCCTCGGAAACCGGTCGAGGGCGATGGGGGTCACCGTCGCGAACGTCCGCGCCGGTCCTCCCTCGCCGGTCACGTACAGGCGCGGCTCGCAGGACTGCCAGGACGGTTCGACGGTCGGCGAGAGGCCGATGCGCGACACGCCACCCGAGACTTGAGGGAGGTCGAGGCGGAGGATGCGCCGCCCGACGGACGCATCCCAGGGAAACACGATGCGCAGGACCTTCAGGAACTCCGGGTCCTCGAGCAGCCCGCTCGCGCGCGGCGGCACCAAGCCGAAACCGAGCAGATGCCCGTCGGCGTGAGGGAAGCCGACGAAGGCCAAGGGCACGATCGCCAGGTGCGGTGTCTGCGCGGGGTTGCCGTCCGGCGAGCGGCCGCTCAGCACGTCCGGCGCCCGGTCTGTCAGACCGGCGTCGCGGTAGCCCGCCACCAGGCGGTCGCGGATGGCCTGGGCGACGCGGGCTGTGGCGCGGAGGTCGGGCAGTGCGTCATCCGTCGCCTGCTCGAGCACCAGCCAGCGGTCGGAGAAGACGCTCTGCGCCGAAGGCTGAGGCGCTGGAAGGCTGCTCGCGGGAACGATCGCACCAGGATGAGGCCTTGTCCCGGCGGCGAATGCCGCCACCAACTCCCGGAACCTCCCGGGGTAGACGCTCCTTCGCGCTGGCACATAGCCATCGGACTGGCCCGGTGGCTGCCGGAAGCGGCAGCGCGTCAGGCTGGCGGAGTGGCCCACGTACGATGTGTCGGCAGCCAGGGCCTGAAGAGCGTCGAGAAGCCGGTCGTCCGCCTGTGCCTCGGGCCAGAGCAGGTGGACGCAGGGATCCTCCGGCCTGATGGCCGGGAAACGGCGGGGCTGACGTTGGCGAAGTTGCGGCATCACGCCCAGAGCATGCTTCTGCTTCGCGGATGTCTGGTCGTTCGGGGGGACGAAACTGACGTGGGCCAGGCGCTCGCTGCCTTCGGAGGCCCGGATCAGCGGTGGCGGCAGGGCCTCCAGCCACTCGAGGGCCTGCGCCTCGTCGGGCGATTGGCCTCGGGCTGCCCAGGAAGCGACCAGAGCGCTGAAGACGCGATCTGGTTGCGGCGGCCAGTCCGCCGCACCGGTTCCCGGCGCGACGGCAGCGAAGGCCACGCCGGAGAGGTACTCGATCTCCAACTCCAGCGCCATGACTACTCCTGGACCTCTCCGCCCTCCCCGGCCAGGGCAAGCTGCTGGCTGCGTTGCACCAGCTGGACGAGCTTCGGCTGCGGCGCGAGGCGCACCGCCTCACGGAACGTGAAGCCTGCTGCCTCGGCGTTCCGGTAGGCCGCCTGGTAGAGAGTCAGGGCACCGTCATGGTCGAGGTCGACGCGCTCCGCAGAGCCATCCGGGTGGACGAGCTCGAGCGGGCTTCGACCGTCGCAGATCAGATCGCAGCGCGACCTGAGGGCGTACCCGCGAGCATCCTGCTCTGCCAGCGCCAGCAGGCCCAGCGCGGCGAGCAGCGTCCGCGCCGCCGAGTTCTTGGTCTCGGAGCCGAACCGCAGGCGGCGCAGGGCGGCAAAGCTCAGCACGAAGGTGTGCTCGAGGTAGTCGCAGGTGATGCCGAGGGGCTGCACGGATGGGGCGATGTTGCCATGGTTGATCTCCGACGGCCGCACCTTCTTCGCGCCCCTCCCGGCTGCGCGCTCCTCGAAGTCCCACCCGGCCTCCCCCTTGTACACTTCAACCTTGCGCAGCACTCCGAGCGGATCCATCCGGCTTCCGGTGCGGCGGGCGGCGCTCTGTGGGCCGCCGGAGCGCCTGTCGTCCTCCACGGGGACGTTGACGGCTGAGATCTCGGAGATCAGGCAGCGCGCGAACTTGGCGCCGAGGCCGCCGCCAGTGCCGGTGGAGTGCCAGGCCCCGAAGAGAAGTGCGGTCGGCGACACCTCGAGGATGGCTGTGGCGTCGTCCGGCCGCGCCTGTGCCAAGGCCTGGCCGACGTCGCTCTGCATGAAAGGTGTGCCGTCGAGGGCGCTGTCCCGCAGGATCGCGTCATAGATGCGGTGAGGAGCGTCGAGCGAGGTGATCTCCGCGATCCCGATCAGCCCCGAGCCCCGGAAGTCGACAGCGACGTGCGGAATCCTGGCTGCGCCGGATCGCGCGACTGAGAGCAGGCTCTCCTCGAGCCGGTTGGCCTGGGATTGCACGCTGTCGACGAGAGCACACCAGACGTCCTGGCCGTCGACGCGGCGGACCTCGAAGACGTGGCGCGGCGGCGCGTTCTGCCCTTCGCCGGGGTACGTGGGTGGGAAGATCTTCTCCCCGGGGCCGCCGACCGGCTGCAGGCGTTGACGTCGGCGCAATGCGGCATCGTTTTCGACCAGCGAACCGAGAGTCGACACGTCCATGGCAATCCCCTCCAGTTCGGAGCGTGCTCCAACCCGCGCGAGGTGTCAAGATTGCCCAGAATGTCGGCCGCTTTGGACCCGGCGGGGCGGACCGTGCGCCGACCACAGGATGGGGCCGCGGCGTGAACGCCGCGGTGCGTACGGAGCAGCTGCGCTGACGCGTCAACCGAGCTCCCTTCCATGGAGGCTTCTAAGCAGAGGAACCGGGGTGGAACCGGGCAGGGCGGCAGCCTTTGGACGGCTGGTCCCTGCCCGCCCGGTGCATCCCTGGCGCCTGGGATACGCCAACAGGCTATGATCAGGAATTCTCTCGCAGACTTGCGCCCTCACACGTCAACCTAGCTCCAAGCGGCGGTCCCCTGGCGCGAGGGCACGTCTACGGCCGCAGGGCAGGGCATAGCGATGTGGTCGGAGGTGCATGGGCATGCCTGCGGAGGCCCGGGCCCGAGCCAGCGCCGAGACCGCCTGGGCCGAAATCCGGCCGTACGTCGCGGAACGGCTCGCCCATGCCCTGGACCGTCTCGACGCCGCCGCCTGGAGCACGGCGCAGGAGCTCCGGCTGCGCGCGGGCCAAGAGGTGCGGCTCGTGCTGGGCGGCCGGCGCGAGCTGACGCTCGCGCCCG
>Ga0187812_1000600_pt1 | contig 12667 bp, 12 predicted proteins | sample NC_S_2_FD_130582 | JGI IMG/M metagenome (GOLD analysis project Ga0187812, IMG submission 130582) | Wetland sediment microbial communities from Neuse River Estuary, North Carolina, USA - ASW-S_2 | ecosystem: Environmental > Aquatic > Freshwater > Wetlands > Sediment | place: USA: North Carolina... | reverse complement strand
CGGGCAGCAACGTTCCCGCGCTGCGGTGGCCGACCCGGTCGTCCGCCGCGCCCGCGTCGACGGCGCGGCGGTCCTTCCTCGTCACCGCCGGGGTCTCGGTGGCGGCCGCCGCCGTCGCGGAGATCGGCGGCAGGCAGCTCGCGACGCGGCGCAACGTGAGCTCGGCGCGGTCGGCGATCAGGTTGCCGCGCGCGGCCGACCCGACGCCGCCGCTGCCCGCCGGGGTGAACCTGCCGATTCCAGGGATCAGCTCCTTCATCACGCCCAATGATCAGTTTTACCGCGTCGACATCGACCTGCTCGTGCCTCAGGTGGATCCGTCGAACTGGCAGTTGCGCATCCACGGGATGGTCGACCGCGAGGTCGTGGTGACGTTCGACGAGCTGCTCCGGCGGCCGCTCATCGAGAACTACATGACCCTGTGCTGCGTCTCCAACCCGGTCGCCGGCCCGTACATCGGGAACGCCAAGTGGCTGGGCGCGTCGCTGGCCTCGCTGCTGCGTACCGCCCGCCCGCAGGCCGGGGCGTCGATGCTGCTGTCCACGTCGACGGACGGGTTCACGTCGGGCACGCCGTTGTCTGTCGTGCTCGACGGGCGCGACGCGCTGGTCGCGGTGGCGATGAACGGCACGGCGCTGCCCACAGAGCACGGGTTCCCCGCGCGGCTCGTCGTCCCCGGCCTGTACGGGTACGTGTCGGCCTGCAAGTGGGTGACGGACATCGAGGTCACGACGTTCGACGCGGCGGTCCCTTACTGGGCGTCTCGCGGCTGGTCGCTGCAGGCGCCGGTCAAGACGGAATCGCGGATCGACGTGCCGGCGGACGGCTCGCAGGTTCGCGCGGGGGAGGTCGCGGTGGCCGGCGTTGCCTGGGCGCAGCACAAGGGCATCGAGGCGGTCGAGGTCCGCGTCGACGGCGGGCCGTGGCACGAGGCCACCCTCGCGGCGGTGCCGAACATCGACACCTGGCGGCAGTGGGTCTGGCAGTGGCCCGACGCCCGGCCCGGCTCGCACTTGCTCGAGGCGCGCGCGACCGACAAGACCGGCTACACCCAGACTTCGGTCCAGGAACCCGTGGCGCCCAACGGCGCGACCGGCTACCCCAGCTCCCAGATCACGGTGTACCAGCCGACGTGAGAGCGTGGACTCGCCGGCTTCGCCTCAGGCGAGGGCGACGGAGATCGGGGTGAAGAGGCGGGCGGGTTCGCCGGGCAGGCTGGGGTCGCCGTGGACCATCACCGTGGTCAGCGCGACCGGCTGGAGCCCGTGGCTGACCGCCCAGTCCGGGAGTTCCGGGCGGTCGGGATCCAGGTCGAGGCGGACCGGGCCGCTGATCCCCGCGGCTAGGTCGGCGATCAGCAGCCGGGCAGCGGCGCCGTCGGGCGCGACGACCGGGCCGATCACCGTGGAGGTGACGTTGTGCCACGCGGCCGCGAAGCCCGCGACGCCGTTATCCGTCTCGAGCACCCGGAGCTGCCTGGCGAACGCGGGCAGCCGACGCAGCAGCCGGCTCCGGTCGGCGCCGAATGCCGCTTTGTCGACATCGAGGATCGCCGCCATGTCCGTGTCGGCGGCCGGGCGTGTCCGCTTCTTGCTGTTATCAGTGGGCTGGCCGGCTCGGAACCGGCCGGTGAAGGCGGCGCTCCGGCGGATCGTCCGGAAGCCGAGCTTCTCGTACAGCGGCTTGCCGAGGTCGGTGGCGAACAGTGTCACGGTGGCGTCGCCGGCCGCGGCGAGCAGGTGCTCCATGAGCGCGCGGCCCAGTCCCCGCCGGCCATGCCGCGCCGCGACCAGCATCATGCCCACCGAGGCCAGGTCCGCCCCGTACCTGGTGAGCACCACCGCGCCCGCCAGCCCGCCGTCCGGCGCGTCGACGCCGAAGACCTCGGACACCTCGAGCAGCAGTGACCACTTGGCCTTCTCCGGTGACCAGCCGCGGTCGAGCGAGAGCGCCACGCACGACCGCAGATCTTCGAGGCCGAGCCGGCGGACCGGCGGGAACGGAGCGCCGTTACGATCGCTGAGCACGCTCCGGGAGCATATTGCCTGTCCGCGGCTGACGGCCACCGAGGCGGCCACCGGCGCGGCCGGCGGGCTGGCGGCGCCGCGAGCCGGCGAACACCCACCGTTCGCCGGCGCTCCAGGCGGTCGACACCACGAGGTACACAGCCGCGGCCAGCGGCGCGAACGCGGCGATCACCACCGTCAGGTACGGCAGGACCTTGGTGAGCAGGCCGGCCGCCCCGGCTCCCGGGGAGGCCGCCGCCGGGGATTCCGTGACCGCCGCCGTCATGCGGCGCGCCACCCGCACCGACAGCCAGCAGATCACCGCGAGGACGGCGAAGACGCCGAGGAACACCGCGCCCTGCGCGCTCATCACCCCCGTGCCGCTCAGCCAGTGCTGACCGAGCGGGACGCCGAGCAGGTCGCGGGACAGCAGCCTGTTCGGGCCGCCCGCTATCGTCGGCGACCGGAACAGCAGGTACAGCACGCTGAACACCGGCCACTGCGCGAGCAGCGGCGCGAACCCGGCGAGCATGCTGGTGCCCTCGCGCGCGTACAGCGCGCTCAGCTCGCGCTGGAGCCGCTCCGGCTGGCGGCCGTACCGCTGGCGCAGTTGCTGGATCCGCGGCGCCAGCCTGGCCATGGCGGCCTGCCCGCGCAGCGCGCGGAAGCTCAGCGGCGCCAGCAGCAGCCGGACCGCCATCGTGAGCACGACGATGCCGGCGAGGGCGGCGAAGCCGCCGAGCGCGGGGGTGAGGACGGTGGTGAGGGCGAAGACGAGGTGGTACGCGGCGTCCACGGGGACGCCGAAGAAAGCAGACATGGGCGAACGGCCTTCCAGCGACGAGGGATAGGGTGCTGGAAGCGGCCGCGATCAGCGCGTCACGGACAAGCGCGAGTCATCAGGCGGCCGCTGGGGCCGCCGACGGCGCTCTGGGTCTGGTTCTCCCCCGGGCGTCGGGGTCGCGCTGCCGAAGGAACGCGACACGCCACGACTTGTCACGCAGCGCGGCGACGCGGCGGGTAACGGGAAGGCCAGCCGCCGGACCGGCGAGGGTGGCGCGTGCCGCCATGCACCCGACCACGGCAACGGCGACGACCGCGACCGCGGCGACCGCGAGCACCGCCGCGCGCTGCGGGGAGTCCGCCCACATGAGGACGGCCAGCACGTGGCCAGCGACCTGCCACAGCCCAGCGAGCACGGTAACCTCCGCCGCTCAGCCCCGGTCGAGCAATTACTCAAAGAGTACACCGCCGTCAGCGAGCCAGTTCGGCGACGCCAGCCAGCAGGCGGTCGACGTCGGAGGCGTCGTTGTAGTGCACCAGGCCGGCCCGCACGGCGCCGTCGGGCTCGAGGCCCAGGGCGGTGCACACCTCGTAGGCGTAGTTGTCCCCGTTCCACACGTTGACGCCCCGCGCGGCCAGAGCGGACGCCACCGCCCGCGGCGGCAGGCCCGCCACGGTGAAGAACGCGGTCGGCGTGCGCCGGGCCGCCTTCCCGTACAGGGCCACGTGGCTCATCGCGGACAGCCCGTCGAGCAGCCGGCCGAACAGCGCGGTCTCGTACTCCTCGACCGCCGCCATCGACGCCAGCACGCGCTCTCGCCGCGACGCGCCGGCATCGGCCGCGCCCGGCGCCAGCGACGCCAGGTGCTCGACCGCCGCCGTGACGCCCGCCAGGTCACCGAACGGTAGCGTGCCGCGCTCGAACCGGCCCGGCACCTCGTCGGAGGAGGGCAGCAGCTTGTCCGGCCGCAGCGTCTCGAGCAGCGCCGGGTCGGCGACGACCGCGGCGACGTGCGGGCCCGCCCACTTGTAGGCGCTGGTGGCGTAGAAGTCGGCCCCGAGCGAGGTCACGTCCACCGGGATGTGCGGGGTGGCGTGCACGCCGTCCACGTAGCACAGCGCGCCGGCCGCGTGCGCGGCGCGGGCGATCGCCGTCACGTCCGGCCGCGTTCCGAGCACGTTGCTCGCCGCCGTCACCGCCACCAGCCGGGTCCGCGGGCCGATCAGGTCCGCGTACTGCGCCACGGGCAGTTCCCCGGTCGCCAGGTCCGCTTCCGCCCAGCGGACCACCGCGCCGGCCCGGGCCGCGGCCTGCACCCACGGCCGGATGTTGGCGTCGTGGTCGAGCCTGGACACCACGACCTCATCCCCCGGCGCCCAGCCGCGCGCAAGCGCGGACGACATGCGGTAGGTCAGCGCGGTCATGCTCGGCCCGAGGACCACGCCGGACGCCGTGCCGCCGGTCAGGTCGGCGATCGCCTCCCGGCATGCGGAAACGATCAGCCCGGAACGCTCGCTCGCCGCGAAAGCGCCCCCGACGTTCCCGATCCCCGCCCGGTAGGCGGCCGCGATCGCGTCGATGACCGGCTGCGGAACCTGCGTCCCCGCCGCGCCGTCCAGGTACGCGTGCCCGTCGAGCAGCGCGGGGTAGCTGGCGCGGACGCGGGAAACGTCGAAGGTCGTAATCATGGCGCACCAGGATATACCGCCATCGAAAAAACCAGGTGACATCGCCGGGGCCGCGAATTACGCTCCGCCTAGTGTCCTCCCGCCCAGTCGCCGCCCTCTGGCGGCTGCGCCCTTACCTGCGTCCGTACCGCTTCCAGCTGATCGGGATGATCGCGGCGTCGATCGTCGCGGAGGGCGCGGAGATCGCCATCCCGCTGCTCATCAAGGCCGTCATCGACGGGGCGATCGCGCATCATGACCGGGGGCTGCTGATCCCGCTCGGCATCGCCGCGATCGGCCTCGGCGCGGGCGCCGCGGTGCTGAACCTGATCCGCCGCTGGGTGCAGGGCAACGCCGTCTCCGACATGGAGAAGGCGATCAGGGACGACCTGTACGCGCACCTGCAGCGGCTTGACCCCGCGTTCCACGACGAGTGGCAGTCGGGCCAGCTGCTGTCCCGCGCCACCACCGACCTGTCGTCCATCCGCCGGTTCGCCGGGTTCGGCATCGTCTTCCTGTTCATCTCGATCCTGATCTTCGCCGCGGTGACCGTGCTGCTGATCAGGCTGAACTGGTGGCTCGGCCTGATCACGGGCGCCATGTTCGCGCCGGTGCTGGTGTTCTGCACCCGGTTCGAGCGCCGGTACAAGGTGCTGTCCCGGCGGGTGCAGGACCAGGAGGGCGACCTGACCACGCTGGTCGAGGAGGCGGCGACCGGCGTGCGGGTGCTGAAGGCCCTGGGCCGCGCTCCCGAGGCGGCGCAGGCCCACTTCGCCCAGGCCACCGAGGTCTACCACACGCAGGTCGCCAAGGCGCGCCTGCTCGGCGGGTTCTGGGCGGTGCTCGACCTCATCCCGAACGCCGTGATCGCGCTCGTCATGGTGCTCGGCGCGATCGCGGTCAGCCGCCACACGCTGACCATCGGCGGCCTCGTCGCGTTCATCACGCTGGCCCTGCAGCTCGTGTGGCCGATCGAGGCGCTCGGCTACATCATCGCCTCCGGCGAGGAGGCGGCGACCGCCGCGCAGCGGGTGCTGGAAATCTTCGACACCGCGCCGGAGATAAAAGAAAAAACCGATAGTTCCGAACGGACCCGTGCCTCCGCCCGGTCCCATCTGCGCTTCGTTCACGTCGCGTTCGCGTATCCGGGGAACCCGCAGCCCGTGCTGCGGGATGTCGAGCTCGAGCTTGCGCGCGGGGAGACGCTCGTGCTGGCCGGCGCGACCGGGTCGGGCAAGACGACGCTGCTGCAGCTCGTGCCGCGGCTCGCGGACGCGACGAGCGGCCGGGTGCTGCTCGACGGCACGGACGTGCGGGACATCCAGCTCGCCGCGCTGCGCGCGGCCGTGGGCTGCGCGTTCGAGGAGGCCACGCTGTTCTCCGCGAGCGTCAGGGAGAATGTCACGTTCGGGGCGCCGGACGCGTCCGAGGAGGAGATCGAGGCGGCGCTGACCGCGGCGCAGGCCAGGTTCGCCTACGACCTGCCGTGGGGTCTCGACACCCGGATCGGCGAGCAGGGCATGGCGCTGTCCGGCGGGCAGCGGCAGCGGGTGGCGCTGGCCCGCGCCATCCTCGCCCGGCCCGAGGTGCTGATCCTCGACGACCCGCTGTCCGCGCTCGACGTGCACACCGAGGAGCGGGTCACCAGGGCGCTCGGCACCGTGCTTGCCGGGACCACCGCCCTGGTCGTCGCGCACCGGCCGTCCACGGTCGCGCTCGCCGACCGGGTCGCGCTGCTGGACGGCGGGGTCATCGCCGCGATCGGCAGCCACCGCGAGCTGATGGCGGCCCAGCCGGCCTACGCGGCCCTCATGACGATGTCGGAGGTGCGGGTGTGACCGTTGACGCGTCATGGCGCGGCATCGCGACCGAGCAGGTCGACGACATCTCCGCGCCGCTCGCCGCGCTGCTGCGCAAGCGCAGCCGGCTGCTGCTCGCCGACCTGCTGTGGCCGTACCGGCGGGGCGTGGCGTGGACCGCCGCGGCGATCGTGGTCGCCTCGCTGGCGGCGCTGGCCGGCCCGTGGCTGGTCGGCGTCGCGATCGACAGCGGCATCCCGCCGGTGCTCGCGTCCGGCGACGTGGCACCGCTGCTGCGGATCGCCGCGGCGTTCGCCGTGACGGTGGTGGTGCAGGCGGTCGCGACGCGGATGTTCGTCACGATGACCGGGCGGATCGGGCAGTCGGTGGTGCTCGAGCTGCGCCGCCGGCTGTTCTGGCACGCGCTGCGGCTGCCGGTGGCGTTCCACGAGAGCTACACCTCCGGGCGCGTCATCTCCCGGCAGACCTCGGACGTGGAGGCGATTTCCGCGCTGTTCGAGGAGGGCCTCGACTCGCTGATCTCGGCGGCGCTCACCCTGGTCCTCGTCGGCACCGGCATGCTGCTGCTCGACTGGCAGCTGGCCCTGGTCGTGCTGGCCGGGTTCATTCCGCTGGCCTGGCTGAGCGTCTGGTACCGGCGCGAGTCCGCGACCGCCTACCGGCGCATCAGAGAGACGAACGCGCTGGTGATCGTGCACTTCGTCGAGACGTTCGGCGGGCTGCGGGCGGTGCAGGCCTTCCGGCGCGAGCGGCGCAACGAGGAGATCTTCGACGGCCTGTCCCGTGACTACGCCCGGGCGACCAGGCGGGCGTCGCAGCTGATCGCCGTCTTCGGCCCGGGCATCTCCCTGGTGGCGAACGTGATCATCGGCGTCGTGCTCTGCTATGGCGGGCTGCTCGTGATCGACGGCGACATCAAGGTCGGCGTGCTCGCCTCGTTCCTGCTGTACCTGCAGCGCTTCTTCGACCCGCTGCAGGACGTCTCGCAGTTCTACAACTCCTTCCAGAGCGCCGCCTCGGGCCTGGAGAAGATCTCCGGCGTCCTGGAAGAGGAGCCGTCCGTCGCCGAGCCGGCCGTCCCCGCGCCGCTGCCGCCGGCGGCGGCCGGCCGCCGGGTCCGGTTCGAGGCGGTCAGGTTCGGGTACCGGGAGACGGTGGTGCTGCCGGACTTCGACCTGGACATCCCGGCGGGGCAGACGGTGGCGCTTGTCGGCGAGACCGGCGCGGGCAAGACCACCGTGGCGCGCCTGCTCGCCCGGTTCTATGACCCGGACGCCGGCCGGGTGCTGCTCGACGGCACCGACCTCCGCGACCTGCCGGACCAGGTGCTCCGCCAGGAGATCGTGCTGATCACCCAGGAGAGCTTCCTGTTCGAGGGGACGGTCGCGGAGAACATCCGGCTCGGCCGGCCGCTGGCGTCCGACGCCGAGGTCGAGGCGGCCGCCAGGGCGATCGGCGCGCACGAGTTCATCGCCGCGCTCCCGGACGGCTACGCCACCAAGGTCGGCAAGCGCGGCGGCCGGCTGTCGGCCGGCCAGCGCCAGCTCATCTCGTTCGCCAGGGCGTTCATCGCGGCCCCTGGCGTGCTCGTGCTCGATGAGGCGACCGCGCTGCTCGACATCCCCGGCGAGCGGCTGGTGCAGTCGGCGCTGCAGACGGTGCTGGCAGGCCGCACGGCGGTGATCATCGCGCACCGGCTGTCCACCGTCGCGATCGCGGACCGGGTGCTGGTGCTGCGCGCCGGGCGGATCATCGAGGACGGCTCCCCCGCCGACCTGCTCGGCGGCGACGGCGAGTACGCCGACCTGCACGCCCGCTGGGCCGCCAGCCTGGCTTAGCGCGAACGCCTCTTGCTGTTATCAGGGCAGGAGGCACTCGACTTCGCATCACTTTTCGTCTTTCCATCACTTTTGGCCCCTTCCGCGTCCGGTTTGTCCGGGTTCTAAGGGCCAAAACTGATGGAAAGTTGATGGTCGGCCGCGCTGGAAGAACCACAGGCCACGTGATTGCGCTCGTGTAACACGGCGCGTCAGCATTTGTTGACGGGCTTGTCGGCGTCAGCTTATGCTGACGGCATGGAATCGAGGGCTGATATCGCGGAGGCCGCCGCGAGCGCCGACCCGGACGTGGGGCTGCGGGCCGTGGCGGCACTGCGGGTGCTCACCGAGCGACTGGAGATCCTCCAGGTTGACAACGCGCGGCGGCTCGGGTGGTCCTGGCAGGACATCGCCGCGCGGCTCGGCGTCACCAAGCAGACCGTGCACAGGAAGCACGGCAGGCGGGCCGGGAGGAGCGGATGATCAGGCGCCGCAGGCAGCCCGCTACCCCGCTGCTGACCAGGGAGGCCATGATGATCCAAATGGCCGCCTTCGAGCATGCCCGGCGGCTCGGCAATCCCTACGTCGGCGGCGAGCACACCCTGCTCGCCCTGGCCGGCGCCGACCACCCGGCCGGCGCCGCGCTGCGCGAGCACGGGGTCACGCCGGACCGGGTCGAGGACGAGGCGATCAGGCTGGGTGGCGGCGGGCTGTTCGGGGACCTGGACAGGAACGCGCTCGCCTCGGTCGGGATCGACGTCGACGCGGTGCGGACCCGGATGACGGAGACGTTCGGCCTGGAGGCCCTCAGCCGGGCGAGCCACGCCGCGCGTCCCCGCGGGATTTCCGGACCGCGGTGGGATCCGCGCCGGCGGGGCGGCGGTCCCGGGATACACGCCCGCGGGGTGTTCCTCCCGCACAGCCCCGACGTGATCCAGGCCTTTCGCGGCGCCCGCGCGGAGAAACAAGCGCGGCACGACACCCAGATCGGCGTCGAGCATCTCACGCTCGGCGTGCTGTCGGTCACGAAGGGGCTGGTGCCGCCCATCCTGTCCGCGCTCGGCGTTCCGGCTCACGAACTGCGCATGGCGGTCGCCGATCGCTGCCGCGAAACGGGGGAGCCGCCGCACGCGTAATCTCGGGGCTGGCGTACCCTACGGTGCGGGCCGACACGGAGGACGGAACAGGGATGTACAAGCCCGGGCAGTACAAACCGAGCCAAGAGGCGCTGGACAAGCACGAGGCGGACGTCTCCGCGGCCGCGCAGCGCGGGAAGCTGCTCGACGCGGCGCGCGACGCGGATACCGCGCTGCGCCAGGCGCAGCAGCGCCGCGCCCCTGTCACCGAATTGCACCAGCTGGCGAAGGAACTCGACGCGGCGCTCACGGCCGCCATGCGCGCCGCCTACGCCGCGCAGCGGGCCGAGATCGGGCCGCGCGGCTACGACGACCGGATCTACCTGCGCAAGGCCAAGGCGAAGCCCGCCGTGCACGCGCTGACCACGGAGGCCGAGCGGCTGCTCACCCTCCGCGAGAACCATCGGATGAACCACATCCCCCAGGTACCGCGTGAGCCAGCCGTCTAGCTGACGCAAACCGCCCCCAATCGGTTGCCATGGGGTGCCACAGAACCTCTGGGGCGGCGTTGTGCTACGGACCAAAGACGGTGGCGTTGCGCAGTCGCACGGGTCCGTTTGGATAAAATTGGTGCAGTACCTTACGGGGACCGCCACATGGCGGGACGGCGGGAAGCGCGGCGGAACCGGGCTGCCCGACATGCCGGCAAGCGGGACACAGGACGTCTGAACCAATGCCCTGGCCTGCGCGTATCAATAAACGGAAAACTCAGCTCAAACCTGTCGCCAAGTTGCTTGCATGAAACGGCGTGGCGGGGCAGAGTTGAGGTAGTGGTCTAGGCCACTTGGTAGGGGCAAGCAGGTGGCACCGCATTGTGGGGGTCACAGGCAGGGCCAAGTGGTACAGACCGTGGTCAGCAAGAGGAAAATCAGGAGGCACTGACATGTGCCCGCACAATCCGCCTTGCCCCGATGCGTCAGCACCGGACCGCGAAGCGGCGCACACCATAGCGAGTCACCCGGAACAGGGCTGGAGCCTGCTCTGCAACGGTGTCGTCATCTTCGATGACACCGGCGAGCTGCTGCCGAACGGGGCGGTGATCGCCCCGCACCGTCCGAGGTGCGACAGGCATCAGGCCCCCGCGGCCTGACCCGGCAGGCTTAACCGGGGGGCGACCGCCCGTCGGCGGTCAAGCCCGGGGAGAGTGCCCAGCCATCCGGCGACGGCTTCGCCGACCGCCGATGGGTTCTTCGAGAGGGCATGAGTTTCCCCCGGGAGGATGACGACCTTCAGGTTGATGGCGTCGTCCGGTTCGGGGATCCCGAACGGATCCCGATCTCCGTTGAGGACAAGCACGCTGGTGCCCGCGGCGCGCAGTTCACCGTCCCGTGACTTGCCCGGCTGCCCCGGCGGGTGCAGCGGGAACGCGAGCGCGATCACGCCCATGGCGCCGACCTGGCGCGCGGTGCGGCAGGCGACCCTGGCCCCGTTGCTGCGCCCGCCCTGCACCAGCGGAAGGTTTTCCTCGTTGAGCGCCGCCACGATCTCCGCCCAGGCGGCGTCCTGCCTGGCCGCGGAGCCGGGCGCGCGGCCTCCCCTGACCCGGTACGGCTGGGTGACCAGCGCGGTGACCGCGCCAAGCGGCCGGTCGGCGTCACGGACGGCGAGCACGTCCGGCGTGTCCGGGGTGCCGCCCGCGCCGTGGGTGAGCACGACGAGCAGGCGCGGCCGCGTTCTGGGGCGCTCGACTGCCACGTGCGCGGGCCCGGCGGCGGTCATGATCTCCACGAGATGCACCGTACCCAGCTGCCGGGGGGTCGGCTCAGCTTCGGCCGGCCGCGTAGACCACGGAGAGGTCGTCGTCGGCGTGGCCGTTGCTCTCGGCGCTGCGCCAGCTCGGCAACAGCGCCTCGGTGAGCGCCAGCCGCGTGTCGCTGGCCCGAGCGGCGTCGACGGCCAGGCCGGCGTCCTTGACGGCGTGCTTGAGCGCGAAGGCCGGGCGGAAGTCGCCGGCGATCATCGCGCGGGCCTTCTGCACCGTGTACGGGGAGCCGAGCGGGGTCTGGCCGAGCAGTTCCACCACGGCCGCCGGGTCGAGCTCCAGGCCCTTGGCGAACGTGAGCGCCTCGGCCGTGACCTCGACCAGGTCGACGAGCAAGTTGTTCAGCACGAGCTTGGCGCTGGTCCCAGCGCCCGCCGCGCCGAGCCACACGGTGGACCGGCCGAGCGCGGCGAAGACCGGGGCGAGCGTGTCGCGCACGCCGGCGTCGGCGTCGGCCGCGCCGGTGGCGCCGCTGGCCAGGATCACCAGGTCGCCGGTCGTCGCGGGCCCTTCGCTGCCGGAGACCGGGGCGTCGACGAAGGTGACCCGGCGCGCGGCGGCGTCGCTGGCCAGCCGCTCCGTCCAGGCCACGCCCACGGTGCTCATCTGCACCCAGATTTGCCCCTTGTGCGCGCCGGCGAGGCCGCTCTCGGGGCCGGTCCCTGACATCGCCGCGCGCACCGCCGGCCCGTCGGTAAGCATGGTGATGACGACGTCGGCGCCCCGGGTGGCGTCGGCGGGGGTGGCCGCCGGGACGCCGCCCACCGCGGCGAAGTCGCTGGTCTTGCTGAGGGTGCGGTTCCACACCCGGACGTGGAAACCGGCGCGGACGAGGTTCATGGCCATCGGCCTGCCCATGCGCCCGAGGCCGAGGAACGCGATCACCGGCTGGCTTGTGCTTGTCATGTCACACCTTCTTCGTGAGCGGCTTACATCCAGCTCAACAAGCCGTGGCCGGCCGGCGGTAGCAGCACGGTGATAGATCTTCGTGCTAGAGGTCAGCAGCTCGAGCGATAACTCCATCGCGTGCTGGTAGCTGCGCGTGCCCCACCACAGCGCCAGCGCCGCCGCCGCGCCGGTCACCAGGAAGCCGATGCCGACCGTGCCGGTGACCACGGAACCAGCGGCCAGCGACCGCGACGCCTGGACCGCGTAGTACATGGGGTTGAGGTGGCCGAGCACCCGCAGCCAGGAGGGCCCGAGCGACAGCGGCAGCAAGATGCCCGACAGCAGCGTAAGCGGCAGCTGCACCCCGGTCACCACGGCGGCGAGGCTGCCGATCTGCTTCAGGGTCAGGCCGAGCGCGGAGGACGTCGCCGAGCACGCCGCGGCGAGCAGCGCGAGCAGGACGAGCAGCACCGCGAGCCCGCCCCAGTGCGCGTGGAACCCGAACAGCGCCGCGATCGCGATCACCACCACGCCGGGCACGCCGAACATCACGACGTCGCGAAGCACGGTGCCGAGCAGCAGCGCAAGCCTGCTCGCGGGCGTGACCCGCAGCCGTTCGATCACGCCGGTGTCGAGTTCCCATTCCCTGCTTGATGTCATCTTCGGCTCCACTACTTCTCCGCCGCGGCCGCCGGGCTGGCCTGGGCGATCGCCGACGGTCCGGGCCGGGCAGCCGCGCACGCCGCGTTCGGCATGGCGCTCGCCGCGGCCGCGCTCGCCGCCGTCG
>Ga0187812_1000596_pt1 | contig 12733 bp, 8 predicted proteins | sample NC_S_2_FD_130582 | JGI IMG/M metagenome (GOLD analysis project Ga0187812, IMG submission 130582) | Wetland sediment microbial communities from Neuse River Estuary, North Carolina, USA - ASW-S_2 | ecosystem: Environmental > Aquatic > Freshwater > Wetlands > Sediment | place: USA: North Carolina... | reverse complement strand
TGTCGGGGGCCGGCGTCCCATGACAGTCTGCCCGGCCGCTTCGATGCATGAACTCACGACAGTAACAGCGCCGTCATCCGCCGGCAGGGGACGATAGTCCCGGGACCAATGGCCCTAGGTCCCGCCGGGCCGGGACATCCCGGCCTTGCCCAACCTGGGATGGTTCATCACGGTGAGCTAAGGACGGCAGGCCTATGTTCCAGCCTTGCCGCGGACGGCGCACCGGGAGAGCTCATGAGCACGGAAGACAGATCCGCCAATGCCCTGGAATTCATGTCAGAGGCGACCGAGGCGGCGGCCGGCATGCTGCCGCTGGACATGGTCCACGCGATCGCCGAGCTGGCCGACCCGGCCACGGTCGCCAAGGAAATGCCGTGGTTGGCCGGGGAGCTGACCAAGATCGCCCTCGGCACGTCCGACATCTCGCCCGACCAGCGGGACCAGCGCTTCGCCGACGAGGCGTGGCAGACGATCCCCTACTTCCGCATCCTCGGCCAGTCTTACCGGCTGTTCGAGATGTGGATGAACCGGATGTACGAATCCATGGACAGCTCCTGGAAGGACAAGGCACGCGCCCGCTTCGCCGTCGACGTCATCTCCGCCGCCCTGTCCCCGACCAACTATCTGGGCACCAATCCCGCCGCCCTGCGGGAGGCCGCCGAGACCGGCGGCCTGTCGGTGGTGAAGGGGGCCCAGAACATGCTGCGCGACATGGCCCGGGGCGGGATGCCGTCCATGGTCGACCGGAAGGCATTCAAGGTCGGCCAGGATCTGGCCGCCACCCCGGGTGCCGTGGTGTACCGGGACGAGATGTTCGAGCTGCTGCAGTACACCCCGACCACCGCCAAGGTCCGGGCCATTCCGGTGCTGATGGTCCCGCCGCAGATCAACCGCCACTACATCCTGGACCTGTCGCCGGGGCGGTCGGTAGTCGAATTCGCCGTCAGCCAGGGCATCCAGGTATTCATGGTCGTCTGGCGCAATCCCAGTTCGGTGCGCGGCGAGGGGAAGTGGGGACTGGATGACTATATCGCCGCGGCGGAACGAGCCGTCGAGGTGACCAAGAAGATCGCGCGCGCCGGCCAGGTGAACATGCTCGGGCTGTGCGCGGGCGGCATCACGGCCTCCTACGTGCTCGCGCACCTCGCCGCGATCGGCGACGACACGGTCAAGTCGGCGACCTTCGTCGTGACCATGCTGACCGGTGACAAGCCGAACGTGGTCGGCATGCTGGACACGTCCGAGTCGCGCGTGCTGCTCGAGCAGGCCGCCGCGGCGAAGCAGATCATCCCAGGGACCGCGCTGCGCAGCGTGTTCGCCATGCTGCGGCCGAACGACCTGGTCTACAACTACCTGGTCAGCGGCTGGCTCATGGGCAAGGCGCCGACCCCGTTCGACGTCCTGGCCTGGAACGACGACGCGACCCGGACAACGGCCAGGTTCGCCCTCGAATCGAGCAGCCTGGCCATGGACGGATGGGACGGCAGCGGGCCAACCCTGCTCGGAGTCGAGACCGACTTCAGCAAGGTCACCTGCGACAGCTACCACGTCGGCGGTTACACCGACCACATCACGGCCTGGCGGGCCTGCTACGACACCGCCCACCTGGTCGGCGGGGCCGACAAGGAGATGACCCTCATCAAGTCCGGTCACATCCAGTCGGTCGTCTACCCGGCGGACAGCACGCGTTATGACCGCTGGTACGGACCGCCCACGCCGACCGATCCCGACGAGTGGCTCAAGACGGCCGCCGTGGAGAAGGGCTCGTGGTGGCGTCCGTGGACCGAATGGCTGATCGCCCGCTCCGGCAACGAGCGGTTGCCCCACAAGACCCTCGGCAGCCAGCAGTACCAGCCGCTCGACCCGGCCCCCGGCACCTACGTGTATGAGTAGCCCGGACTGAAGCGCCCGTCCCCGGAACGGAGGGTCCGGGGACGGGCATCACGGGGTTCGGCGAGCCTAACCTTCGCGGAACTGGACGCCGAACCCGCCGCGGGGATAGTGCCACTTCAGCGCGCCGGGGGCGGCGATCGCAAGGCACGTTCCGCACTCCAGGCAGGCGGCGTACTCCACCGAGATGGTCCCGTCGGCCTCCTCGGTGTACACGTGGGCCGGGCAGCAGGCGACGAGGAGCTTGCCGGTGCCGGTGGCCTTGGCGATCTCCTGGTTGACCTCTATGTGGGACTGCTCCTCGTCCAGGATGAAGCGGTTCTTCGTCAGGCGTTCGGGGACAGACAGAGGTTTCATAGTGCGCGCGCTCCTGCGATGCCGTCTCGGACGAGCTGCCGCATCTTCAGCGGAGACCGGGCCAGGCTCTGGCGGGCCACCTTGAGCAGGTGCCGGCGGGGCTGGGTGTCCAGGTTGAACGTGCCGTACATGACGCTGGCGAGCAGTTCACCGTACTGCCTGTACATCCGCTCCGCCTCGAGGAAGTGGGGGGCCTTGGCGTAGGTCTTCATGTCCTGGCCCACGTAGGAGGCGAACAGCTTGTCCCGGTAGCTGCCCAGGGCCGCCTTGGAGGTGTCCTTCCGGTCCAGCGCATCGCCGATGGCCTCCGCGGCGGCGACGGCGGAGCCGACCGCCAGATCCATGCCGCGCACGGTCAGGCCGGTGTTGAGGGTGAGGCCGGCGGCGTCGCCGACCACCACCATGCCGTCCATGACGATCTCGCCGACCATGTGCAGCCCGCCCTCGGCGACCAGGTGGCAGCCGTACTCGAGCACCTCGCCGCCCTCCAGGTAGGGGGCGATGAATCGGTGCGCCAGGAAGTGGTCGAAGATGTCGGTGACCACCTTCTGCTTGGCGGTGAGGTCGTCCAGGCGCACCACGATGCCGACGGACAGCGAATCCAGGTTGGTGTACAGGAAGCCGCCGCCCCCCACGCCCTGCGTGCAGTCGCCGACCACGGCCAGCGCCGCGCCCTCGTCACCGGTCAGGTTGAACCGCTCCTCGATCGTCTCGCGGGGCAGCGATATCACCGATTTCACGCCGACGGCGAGGTCCTTCAGCGGCTCCTTCTGGCGTAGGCCAGCCTCCTTGGCGATGAAGGAGTTCACCCCGTCGGCGGCCACCACCACATGGGCGCGCAGCTCGTCGTCGCCGGCCTGCACGCCGACCACCCTGCCGCCCTCGGTGAGCACGCGGTCCACCCGGACGCCGGGCATGATCATGGCCCCGGCCTCCTCGCACCTCTCGGACAGCCACGCGTCCAGCTTGGCCCGCAGCACCGTGACGGCGTTGACCGGGTCGGCCAGCCGGGCGTCCTTATAGTCGATGGCGACCGAGCTGTCGGCGTTGAGGAAGCTGACGTAGTTACGGGTGATCCTCCGCTCGACCGGCGCCTCGGTGCAGAATCCGGGGAAGACCTGCTGCATGCCGCGGGAGTACAGGACGCCGCCGGAAAGGTTCTTCGAACCGGGCGTCTCGCCGCGCTCGATCAGCAGCACCGAGCGTCCCTGCCTGGCGAGCTGATAGGCCGCCACGCAGCCCGCGATGCCGGCGCCGATGACGATGACCTCGAAGTCAGGCTCAGCCGTCTGCGCTGTTTGCGTCATCTGGCACCGTCACTTCAGCGCGGCGGTGATCGCCGGCACGAGCTGGTAGAGGTCACCGACCAGGCCGTAGTCGGTCTGGCTGAAGAGCGCGGCGTTCGCGTCGGTGTTGATCCCGACGATGGTCTCCGCGCCGGTCACGCCGACCATGTGCTGGAGCTGGCCGGAGATCCCGACGGCCAGGTAGAGCTGAGGGGCGATGTGCGCGCCCGAGCTGCCGATGTAACGGTCCTTGCCCATCCAGTTCAGGCCCTCGGCGACCGGGCGGGAGCAGGCGATCTCGGCCTCGAGGGCCTGGGCGAGCTCCTCCACCATGGCCAGGTCCTCCTGGGCCTTGACGCCGCGGCCGACGCCGATCACCCGGTGGGCCGAGTTGAGGTCCACCTTCTCGAAGCCGTGCGTCCTGGTCTCGATCACCTTCAGGCCCAGCGGCGCCACGGTGATCTCTTCGATGGGCGCGCTCGAGCCGGCGTGCGGCGGCACGGAGCCGCCGTCGAGCAGCAGGGCCACCGGGCCGGAGACGGCGACGGTCTCATCGGAGATGTCGCCGAAGACGGCGTTGACCACGGTGGTGGTGTCGCCGTCGAGGCTCACCGACCGGACCCCAGTGAGGACCGCAGCCTTGAGCCGGGCTGCGGCGGCGCCCAGCAGCACGCGCTCGCCGGGGTTGCGGCCGGCCAGGACCACGCGGGGCGGGTCGGCGGCCACGGTGTCGGCCACCGCCTGGGCGCTGGCTTCGGGGGGCGCGTCATCCGGCGCGTGGCACCAGACCACCTTGTCCACGCCGCTGTTCGCGACCGTCTCGGCCACCGAGCGGGGCCCGGCCACCACGGCTGCCACCGGCCCGCCCAGGGACCGCGCGACCGTGACGAGGTTGCCCACCGTCGGCTGGTCCGCGACGACGATCCAGGCGTTCACGCTCATTGTCTGGCTCCTTCGGTGTTGTCTACAGCGCGCCCGCCGCGCGGAGCGCCGCGACGAGCTCGGCGGCGGCGGCGGCCGGGTCGGCGGTGTCGATGAGCTGGCCCTTGCGGGCCTTGCGCTCCGGCCGCGCCCGGTCGACGACGGTCATGACCGCGTTCTGCTGTGGCACCTTGAGGGCCGCAAGCTCCAGGAGCTCGACCGGCTTCTTGGCCGCCGCGAGCAGTTCCTTCATGCCGGGCACGCGGGGTACCGCGGCATCGGCGGACGCGGCCAGCACGGCGGGCCCGGAGATCTCGAGCACCTGGACGCCGCCCGGGATCGCGCGCTCCACGCGCAGCGCGCCAGCCTGGCCGGTCACCGCGGCGACCTCGGCGACGGCCGGCCAGCCCAGCTCGCCGGCCAGCACGGTCGGCACCATCTTGGCCGCCACGTCGACCGACGAGTCGCCGGTGATGACCAGGTCCACGTCGCCGATATGCCGGATCGCCTCGGCCAGCACCGCCGCGAGCTCGGACCGCCCGGCCTCCCGCAGGGATTCGTCCTCGACGATCACCACACGGTCCAGGCCGCGGCCGAGGACGGCCTTGGACGCGATCGGCGCACCCACGCCCTTCCCTCCGACCGTCACGCCGATCAGCTCGGCGCCCGCTTGCTCGGCTAGATGGCGCGCCAGCTCCATGGCCACGGGATCGTAGGTAGACAGGCCTGGCTTCGCCCGGCTCCAGTCCACCGTGCCGTCGGCACGGGCCGTGGCCTCCTCCGGATCACAGGTCCACTTGTAGGCGACCACAATCCTCATCGCGATCCTCCTGATGGCAGCGGTTTGCGGCGGTTGTTCTCACCTCAGGTAGCTTCGCGCGATGACCATGCGCTGTACCTCGGACGTTCCCTCGTAGAGTTCGGTGATCTTGGCGTCACGGTAATTCCGCTCCACCGGATAGCTTTCGGTGTAACCGTATCCGCCGTGGATCTGGATCGCACGGTCGCACACCCGGGTGGCGGTTTCCGAGGCGAACAGCTTGGCCATCGCCCCTTCCGTGCCATAGGGGCGGCCCTGGTCCTCGCACCATGCGGCGCGGTAGGTGAGGAGCCGGGCCGCGTCCAACTGGGTGGCCATGTCGGCGATCATCCACTGGATGGCCTGCAAGGCCCCGATCGGCTTGCCGAACTGGACACGCTCCTTGGCGTAGGCGGTCGCCGCGTCGAGTGCCGCCTGGGCGATGCCCACGGCCTGCGCGGCGATGCCGATCCGCCCGCCGTCGAGCGTCTGCATGGCGATCTTGAAGCCGTCGCCCTCCCCGCCAAGCAGCGCATCCCTCGGGATGTGGCAGTCGGCGAAGTACAGGGGCGGCGTGCTGGAACCGCGGATCCCCAGCTTGTGCTCGGCCTCGCCGACGGAGAACCCGGGGGTATCTTTCTCGACGATGAACGCGCTCATCCCGCGCGTCCCCTGCGCTGGATCGGTCTTGGCGAAGACGATGTAGATCTCGGCGAACGGGGCGTTGGTGATGAAGATCTTCGACCCGTTGAGGACGTACTCGTCGCCCTTCAGCGTCGCCGTGGTGGTGCCCGCGCCGGCATCTGTTCCCGCGCCGGGCTCGGTCAGGGCGAAAGCCCCCAGGCGGCGGCCGGACGCCATGTCATGAAGGTACCGTTCATGCTGAGCGTCGGTTCCGAACTTGTATACCGGGTAGGTGGCCAGGGAGGCGTGCGCCAACAGTATGACGGAAGTGGTCGCACATGCTCTCGCCAGTTCCTCCGCCGCGATCATATAGCTCACGTTGTCGGCTCCCGCGCCGCCGAACTTCTCCGGGTAGGGCATGCCCATGATGTTCAGCTCCGCCATCCTCGGCACAAGCTCGGAAGGAAAGCGGTGATCACGGTCGACCTCGGCGGCAATCGGCGCCACCTCGGATTCGGCGAATTCCCTGACCGCTTCACGGATCAGCTGCTGCTCATCGGTCAACTCGAAGTCCATGGTGGGGTACCTCCCTGAATATCGGCCGTCCCCGGGGTAGCGCTATTCGAGAACAGTATTATGCGGGGCCTTACTGATGACCGCGGCCGCGCCCAGGGCCTTCGGTAATTTCCGGCCAGCTGGAAATGACGCGGCCAACGTTAAATTCATAACTCGAACATATGCCGGTCCGGGTTGATCCGGTAGGGACGAAGGTCCCAGGGCGCGGGAGCCCGCGCCGCGGGCACGTCACCGGCCGGGACACCGCTGGACTGCCGCGGGGCCCCGGGTGGCCCGGGGGACCTTAATCCTGAGGGTCCTGGCGGGCCGGAGCTTCGGAGTCAGCCGCGGCGGTCGCGGACACCGGGACGGGCTCGGCGTGCCAGATGCCGCGGCAGTAGTCGCGGACGGTCCGGTCGGAGGAGAAATAGCCCGAGCGCGCCGTGTTCAGGATCGACATCCGGGTCCACCGGTCTTCGTCGGCCCAGGCCGTCGCGACGGCCCGGTCGTGGCAGTCGACGTAGGACCGGTAGTCGGCCATGACCAGGTACTCGTCCCAGTCCAGGATCGAGGAGAGGACCTGCTCGAAGGCGTCATGGTCTCCGCCGGAGAAGACACCCGAGGTGAGGGTGTCGATGGCGGCCTTCAGCTCGGCATCGTCCCGGTAATAGGCGCGCGGGGAGTAACCGGCCTGCCTGATGGCGACGGCCTGGTCGGCCGTGACCCCGAACAGGAAGAAGTTGTCGGCCCCGACCCGGTCGCGGATCTCGATGTTGGCCCCGTCGAGCGTGCCGACCGTGACGGCTCCGTTGAGGGCCAGTTTCATGTTGCCGGTGCCGGAGGCCTCCTTGCCGGCCAGCGAGATCTGCTCCGAGACGTTGCCGGCCGCCACCACGAGCTCGGCGACCGAGACGTTGTAGTCGGGAATGAACACGACCTTGACCCGGCCGGCCACGTCGGGGTCGGCGTTGACCACGGCCGCGACCGAGTTGATCAGCTTGATGATGCGTTTGGCCTGGTGGTAGCTGGGCGCGGCCTTCGCGCCGAAGATGACCGTGCAGGGCGTCACGGCGGCGGCCGGGTCCGCCTTGATCCGGTTGTACAGGGTGACGACGTGCAGCACCTTGAGGAGCTGGCGCTTGTACTCGTGCAGCCGCTTGACCATGACGTCGAAAAGCGAGGCGGGGTCCACGGCCATGCCGGTGGTCTCGAGGGTGTGGAAGGACAGGTCGAGCTTGTTCTGCCGCTTCACCTCCCGCCACTGCGCACGGAACTCCGCGTCGTCGGCAAAGGCCTCGAGCTCCCGCAGCCGATCGAGGTCGGTCAGCCACCGGCCGTCCCCCAGCCGGGCGGTGATCAGGCCGGACAGGCGCGGGTTGGCCAGCCGGAGGAACCGGCGCGGGCTGACGCCGTTCGTCACGTTCAGGAACTTCTCCGGCCACAGGTCGGCGAAGTCCCGCAGCACGGTCTGGGTCAGCAGCCGCGAGTGCAGTTCGGCCACGCCGTTGACGGCGAAGCTGCCGAGGGCCGCCAGGTTGGCCATCCGCACCCGGTGTTCCGGTCCATCCGCAATCAGCGACAGCCGCGCGACGCGTTCCTCGTCACCCGGATGCCGGGCGCGCAGGTCCTTCAGGAAGGAGTCGTTCAGGGCGTAGATGATTTCCAGGTGGCGGGGCAGCAGCCGCCCGAACAGCGACACCGGCCAGGTCTCGAGCGCCTCGGGCAGCAGGGTGTGGCAGGTGTAGGCGAAGGTGCGGCGGGTGATCGACCAGGCCTGCTCCCAGCCGACCCCGTTCTCGTCGACCAGCAGCCGGATGAGCTCGGGTATCGCCAGCACCGGGTGGGTGTCGTTGAGCTGGATGACGACCTTGTCGGGGAATGCCTCCCAGTCGCTGTTGCGGAACCGGAACCGGCGGATGATGTCCCGCAGCGAGCACGAGACCAGGAAATACTGCTGCTTGAGCCGCAGTTCCCGGCCGGCCTCCGTGCTGTCGCTGGGGTAGAGCACCTTGGTGAGATTCTCCGACCGCATCTGCGCCTCGACGGCTTCCGCATACCGGCCGGCGTTGAACAGGTCCAGGTCGAACGACTCCCCGCTGGCCCGGGCGCGCCACAGCCGGATGATGTTGACCGTCTCGGTGCCGAAGCCCGGCACCAGCATGTGGCTGGGCTCGGCCCGCACCGTCTCGCCCGGCACCCAGCGCGCCCGCCGCCCACCCCGGTCTTCATCGGCCGACTCGGTGTGGCCGTAGAACCCGACCACCTGGAGATCATCGGGGGCGGGGAATTCCCACGGGTTGCCGTAGAAGGTCCAGTCGTCGGGGTGCTCGACCTGATAGCCGTTCTCGAAGGCCTGCTTGAAGATCCCGAACTCGTACCGGATGCCGTAGCCCACGGCCGGCAGGTCGAGGGTGGCCAGGGAGTCGAGCAGGCAGGCGGCCAGGCGGCCCAGGCCGCCGTTTCCCAGGCCGGGCTCGACGTCGAGGGACTCCAGGTCCCAGGCCGGGAAGCCGGCTGCGGCGGCGGCCCGTTGAGCCAGGGCATCCGTGCCGGTGTACACCGCATTCTGGCGCAGCTGGCGCCCCAGCATGTACTCCGCCGAGAGGTAATAGACGAACTTCGGGTTGGCCGCGTAGTTCGCCCTGGCCGTCCGGGCCCGGCGGTCGGCCAGGCGGTCGCGGATGGTCATGGCCAGTGTCCAGTACGCATCCTGGGCGCTGGCCGACTCCAGGGTCGTGCCCCGCTCGTAACACAGGTTGTCAGCCAGATCACGCTGGAACTCCTCCAGGGAGTTACCCGTTCGCCGATCCGGCTCAGGTCCGCCGGACATCGGGCTACCCCCCCGCCCCGGCGCGGAACAGGCTGCCGGCCGTGGCGTATTCGGCCAGCAGGGGTACCGGGGTGAACGCCGGATCACCGGTGGCCGCATGCATCGCATCCAGGACGGCGACGACGTTCGCGGCGCCGGCTTCGTCGAGCGACTGAAGCGGCCCGCGGGGGTAGCCGCAGCCGAGCATCATCGCGGTGTCGATGTCGGCGGGGCTGGCATAACCGTCCTGGACCATGCGGACCGCATCGTTGAACTGCGCGTAGGCCAGCGCCTCGACGAGGAAGCCAGGCCGGTCCCTGGAGGTGACCGCCCTCAGCCGGATCCTGGCCGCGAGCGCGGCCGCCTTGGCGGCCGTGCCCGCCGCGGTCACATCGGGCACGACCAGCTCAGCGAGCCTCAGCTTGCCGGTGAGTGTCTCGATGATGTGGACACCGACCACATCGGCCGGGTGGCCTGCGGCCAGGGCCGCGTCCAGGACCCGGTGGCGCGGGTCTGCCGCCACGATGACCAGGCCGGTCTGGTCGGATGGCTTCGGCACGACACTGATGCCGGCCAGGCCGATCGCGCCGGCCAGTTCGTCCAGCAGGCCGCTGGAGTCCCCGATCACCGCGACCGTATCGGGAACGGGCGCCAGCTCGCGGTCAGCGGCGGTGCTTTGCCTCTGGTAGTCATAGAACCCGCGCCCGCTCTTGCGGCCGAACAGCCTGGCGTCGCACAGCTTGCGCAGCAGTGGCGCGTGTACGTAACGGGTACCGCCGAACTCATCGTGAAGCGTCTCGAGGACGGCCAGGCACGTGTCCAGGCCGATCAGGTCGAGCAGGGTCAGCGGCCCCATGGGCAGGCCGAGTCCCACAGTGGCCGCCCGGTCGATGTCCTCCCTCGTGGCCTGTGCCGTTTCCAGCAGGTGTACCGCGTGGTTGAGGTAGGGCACCAGCAGCGCGTTCACGATGAACCCGGCCCGGTCAGTGACCCCCACGGGAGTCTTGCCCAGGTCACGGGACAGCAGGGTCAATGTCTCGGCGATCTCCGGCGGGGTGAGGACGGTGGAGATCACCTCGACCAGCTTCATCACCGGGGCAGGATTGAAGAAGTGCAAGCCCACTACCCGGGCCGGATCCCGCGTGCCGCCCGCGATCTGCGTGACCGATAGGGAGGAGGTATTGGTAGCCAGGATCGCATCGGCCCGGCAGGCCTCGTCCAGCTGAGCGAACAGGGTCCTCTTGAGCTCGATGCGTTCCGGAATGGCCTCTATCACCAGGTCGGCGTCGGCCACTCCGGCCGCGACATCGTCGGTGGGCCGGATCCTGGCGAGTATCTCGTCCCGCGCGGTATCGGTGAGCTTCCCCCGGCTGACCGCCCGGTCCAGGGAGGCATGCAGCCGGGCCATGCCCTGGTCCAGGAAGCTCTGGCTGATCTCGATCGCGTCGACCGTGCGGCCGCTGCGGGCGATCAGCTCGACGATGCCCGAGCCCATCAGGCCGAGCCCGATCACCGCCACCTCGCGGATGTCGCCCGGCTGGATCACGCTGCTGGTCATGTTTCTTGAGCCCTTCGTCTTGCGGGTGGCACGGCTGACGGTGAGGCCGGCACATCCGGGACCTCGGAAATACGGCTCGCCGGCGGATGGCCAGACCGGCCTTCAGCACAACCGTAACGTCGCGGGCCAGACGAGAGTCTTCGGTCCCGCATCGGGCGGACCAAAGACTTCGCTCGGTGGACCGCCGCTTCCGGTACGCCCGCACCGCCAGCTTCCCGAGGCCAGAGCCGGTCAACGGCTGACCGGCCGGTTTCGACCCGTCCTGATCTGGCAGTATGTGAGCCTATGCCTGCTCGGCAGAGGTTCCGCATCACGGTGGCCGTGGTCGCCATATGCTGCCTGCTGCCGCTGGCCTACTCGGTCTTCCGCGTTGCCGCTGACCGGCCGTCGAGCTCTGCGCCGGCCACCACGCGTGCGCCCGCGTCCCGGGCTCACGGCTCGCCCGTCACCAGCCTGGTCCCGCAGGTCATGCCGGCCCCGTACCAGCTGCCGGCCCCGCTGTCCCGTGAGGTGGCGCTGCCCGCCGCGGGAGGGCTGCTGCTCGCGGGCGGGCTGACGGCCCAGGGAACCTCGACGGACGCGGTGACCGCCCTCGACCCGGTGACCGGCGTCACCCGCGCGGCCGGGCACCTGGCCGCCGCGACCCACGATGCCGCGGGCGCCAGCCTCGGCGGGCAGGCCTACCTGTTCGGCGGCGGGACAGCGGCCAGCGTGCCCACGGTGCAGGCGTTCGCAGCCGGGTCCGGCGCTGCGGTCGTCGGCCAGCTGCCCGCCGCCCGGTCGGATGCCAGCGGCGTCACAGCCGGCTCGGTCGCCTACGTGATCGGCGGCTACGACGGCACCAGCTGGGACCCCCGGGTGCTCGCCACCCGGGACGGCCGCCATTTCCGGGTGGCCGCGCGGCTGCCGGTGCCGGTGCGGTACGCGGCGGTGACCGCGGGCGCGGGCGAGATCTGGGTGTTCGGCGGCCAGGCGCCGTCCGGTGCCACCCGCGCCATCCAGCGGATCAACCCGGCCACCGGCCAGGCCACCGTCGTCGGGCACCTGCCCGTTCCGCTCCAGGGCGCGGCCGCGATCGTCCTGGACGGGCAGGTCTACCTGGCGGGCGGCGTGGCCGCCGGCACGACCAGCCCGATGGTGTACCGGTTCGACCCGGCCACATCCAGCGTGAACGTCGCGGGCCAGCTGCCGGTGCCGGTCGCCTACGCGGCCGGGGCGGTGGCCGGCGGCGTCGGTTACCTGGTCGGCGGCGAGGACGGGCCGCGTGCGGTGCCCACGGTGACGACCATCCGCCTGGTCCCGGCGGGGCAGGCCAGCCCGGCGCCGTGGCTGGCGCCGGCCACCGGACGCGCCCTGCTCGCGCCCGGCTCTGACCCGTCGGTACTGCCTGCGGACGTCCTCATCGCCGACCACCACAACAACCGCCTGCTGATCGTCGACCCGCAGGGGCGCATCAGGTGGGAGTTTCCGCGTCCCGGGGATCTCGCGCCCGGCCAGACGTTCCTCCAGCCGGACGACGCGTTCTTCTCGCCCGACGGCCGGTACATCATCGTGACGCAGGAAGACGACTTCGTCATCTCGGTGATATCCGTCGCCACCAGCAGGATCGTCTACCGGTACGGCGTGCCGGGCGTCCCCGGCGCCGGGCCCGACCACCTGTTCAACCCGGACGACGCGATGCTGACCCCCACCGGTGTCATCGTCTCGGCCGACATCAAGAACTGCCGCGTGGTGATCATCTCCCCGCCCGCGCACGTCCTGACCCGCGTCATCGGCCGGACCACGAACGCCTGCAGGCACGATCCGCCGCACCGGCTCGGCAGCCCGAACGGCGCGTTCCCCATGACCGACGGGAATTACCTGATCACCGAGATCAACGGCGACTGGGCCGACGAGATGTCCCTGGGCGGCGCCGTGTCCTGGTCCGCGAACCC
>Ga0187812_1000595_pt1 | contig 12736 bp, 10 predicted proteins | sample NC_S_2_FD_130582 | JGI IMG/M metagenome (GOLD analysis project Ga0187812, IMG submission 130582) | Wetland sediment microbial communities from Neuse River Estuary, North Carolina, USA - ASW-S_2 | ecosystem: Environmental > Aquatic > Freshwater > Wetlands > Sediment | place: USA: North Carolina... | reverse complement strand
GCGTAGAACCCGTATTGGACCAACAGCACGAGCGCAGAGACGAGGAGGGTACCCGAGATCTGGTAGGCGAGCCAGAGGACCGAGATGCTCCACGCCGAATAGCCGAGGATCCCCGAGAACTCCGAGGCCAGCCAGAGCGCGAACCGTCGGTTGGCCAGGACCGACCGGAGTCCGGTACCTGCGGCCGATTCCGCCACGAGGTTGGGTCAGCGTTTCGGGGATTAAGACCGCGCCGCGATCGTCGGACCCTCCTCGAAGGAGTACTGGGGCGGGCGGGGCGGCGAAGGGGCCGGTCCCGTACGGCGGTTAACAGTGCGTTTCGGTAAGGCCTTGGGTTTGTGGCCATCGGGCCAGGCCGCCGGTCCGAGGGCGCCTCCTCGGGGGCCGGGCGGGACCATGTGGGTTCTTCAGCGCGGAGGCCGGACGTGAAGGTCCTCGACGCGCCCTCCTAGCCTCCAACGGTGGGCGAGGTCGTGGCGCATCAGCGCCGTGCGGCCGCCACGACGAACCCTTCGCCGGCCTCGAGGACGCCCGGTCGCCGGCCGACCTGCTCCTCGATTCGAAGCAGGGCCTCCCACATTCGCCCCTCCCGTCGAGCGATGGCGGCGATCCGATTGTGGGTGGCGGCGATCGGGGCCACGCTCATCACGTCGAGCAGACGAAAGCCGGAGCGAACGATCGCCTTCTTGGCTTCCCCGACGGTGTAGAATCGAAAAGCCCATTGCGCGAACCGGTCGGGGTCGTACGGCTGGAACCCCGTGGTTAGAACGCGGTCGATGAAGAAGTAGTGCGGCCGACGGAGGATGCGGGGAAGGAGGCGTCGATGAGCGGCGACGTAGAAGAACTCCTGCGTCGCGGCCGCCGGAGAAGCAAAGTCGGCGATGAGCAGCCCGTTCGGCTTCACGACCCGTCCCAGTTCCTTCAACAGGACCGGCCCGTCGTCGGCCGCGAAGCTGACGATGTTCCCGAACGCGACCGCGACATCGATGCTGCGGGTCGAGAGTGGAAGATGCTCCCCCGCCCCTTGGACCCAGTGGGTCGCGCGCGACGCGGACGTTCCTCGGGCGCGCCGACGGGCGGCCCGGAGCATTTCGCGCGAAAGGTCGACCGCGATGACCCGACCTCGAATCGCGCTGCGGAGGATGGGACTGAAGCGGCCGGGGCCGGGCCCGAGCTCGAGGGCGTTGCCACGGGAGCCTCTCAAGTGCAACCGAAGGAATCTCTCCCGGAGGACGCGGTTAAGGACACGACGAGGCTCCCCCGCGTAGCGCTTCCATTCCAGCTGGACCCGGTCGTCGAAGACCCGGCGCACGTGCTGGCGGCGGGTGGTAGGGGAAGGGTCACGAGCTCGTCGCATCGCCAGCGGGGCTTGCAGGGGGTCCCTCTATTTCCGTTGTGACGGTCCGCCCCCGGGTCGCCCGGTCGGACCCGGTCGCGAGCGAATCCCTGGAGCGCCCGGAGGGGGCAGCCGGTCGAAGGTGGCGAGCGAAGGTCAGTCCGCCGCCCCCGCCGACCGCGAGGGCTTTGAGGGAACGGCTCTGTTGCTCTCGGGACCGAGAGCGGCGATTGACGGCCATCGACCAGGACGTTCTGAAACGGGTCCGCAGGATCGCCGGGGTGGTCCGTGTGGAATTCCTGGCCTCGGCGGACCGGGAGGCGCTCCTCGCCCGGGCGTCGCGGGGTTCCTCGACCAACGAAGGGGTTTCCGTCACGTTGCGGCATGACCGCGTGCTCTGCGTGTTCAAGGATGCGTCGTTCCGCCCGCCCCCGGCGCCCACGCTCCGGTTGGTCGACGCGGTCGGCACGGTCGTGGGCGAGGAATCGATCCCGGGAGTGCCGTCCTCGGGACCCGAGCGAGGGCGGGTCGAGCTGCTAGGGCGGGGGTTCGTCCTGTGGTCGAACGTCCGCGCCCAAAGTCCGCTGAGATGGCAGCTTCCCCCAGTACCCTTTCCCGAGCTCGCCGACGTACCCGGCGTGTCGAACATCGACTCCGGCAGCCCGGATCCTTTGCAAGACCAGTACTTGCGGGAACGGTTTCGCATCCCGGACGAGGTCCGATGCGGCTCGGTGCTGGTCGGCTACGACCTGGGCACCCCATAGCTCCCGGTCATGTCACGGAGGGAGACCATGATGCGGCGGGTAGTGATCTTCCAACCGGAAGGGCGCCGGGTGGACCTCGGAACGGAGGAGGATCTCCTGGATGCCGCGGTCCGGTGTGGCGCCGGCCTCGAGGACCTCTGTGCGGGCCGAGGCACGTGCGGGAAGTGTCGCGTCCTGGTCCGGCACGGCGCCGAGCTCCTGAGCGCGCCGACCCCCTCCGAGAAACGCTCCCTCGGCGAGGTTGGTGGGCATCGAGTCGTTCGCCTCGCATGCCAGGCGCGTCCAATCGCGGGAGGGACGGTCGTGCTCGGGATCCCTCCCGAGGCCCAGCGAGGATGGCAGCGGCTCCAGACCTCAGGGATGGTTCCCCGCCATCGCCTCGACCCGGCAGTCCGGGAGCTCCCGCTCTTCCGAGGGACGACTGCCGCTGAGCTCATCGCGCGGGGCCTGCGGGTGCGGCCCGTTAGGGCCCAGCTCGCGCTTGCTCCTCGACTGCCGGGGAAGTGGCCCCGAAAGCTGGTCGTGCGGGGCCGTGAGGTCCTCGCGGTCTCCGCGTCCAACACTCCCCTGCTCGGGATGGCGTTCGACATCGGCTCGACGAAGATCGCCGGGTTCCTCCTGGACCTGTCCAGCGGCGCCGTCCTCGCGACCGTATCGGCGCCCAATCCCCAGCTCGTTCACGGGGAGGACATCATGTCCCGCCTCGCCTTCGCGCTCCAGCAGCCGTCGCACGAGGCGGACCTTCATCGAGAGGTGGTCGGTTGCGTTGGTCGTTTGATCCAGGACGCCTGCGCTCGCGCCCACCGACCTACGGAGAGCGTCTACGAGATCACGGCCGTGGGGAACACGGCCATGCAGCACCTCTTCCTTGGCCTACCGGTGGACCGACTCGCCCGGGCCCCGTATACTCCGGCGTCGCGTCGCGAGGTCGTTCGGTCGGCCAGCACACTAGGTCTTCCCGTCGGTCCCGCGTCCGAGGTGGTGGCGCCTCCCGTTGTCGCGGCGTTCGTCGGAAGCGACCTGGTCGCAGGGGTGGACGCGACGCGCATGGACCGGGCGCGGGGCCTGAACGTTCTGGTCGATGTGGGGACGAACACGGAGATCTGCGCGGGGGATCAAGAGCTCCTGGTCGCCTGCTCCTCGCCATCCGGGCCGGCGTTCGAAGGCGCCCACATCCGGTTCGGCATGCGCGCGGCCGATGGAGCCATCGAGCGGGCGAGCGTGGAGCCCGAGACGTGGCACGTCGATTACCGGACCATCGGCCGGAAGAAGCCCCGTGGGCTCTGCGGCTCCGCGTTGCTCGACCTCCTCGCGGGACTGTTCCGAGCGGGCGCGGTCGACTCCGTCGGCCGCCTTCAGGCATCGTCGGGTTCGGACCGGATCCGGCGGGTTTCCGGAGAGACGGCGTTCCTGGTCGTTCCCGCCGGGGACACCTCCATCGGCGAGGATATCGTGCTGACGCAGAACGACCTTGGCCAGCTGCAGCTCGCGAAGGCGGCAATCCACGCCGGGATCGACGTGCTTCTGGCGGAGCTCGGTCGATCCCCATCGGATATCCGGAGGCTGTACTTGGCCGGCGCGTTCGGTTCCTTCCTGGCCCCGGAAAGTGCGCGGACGGTCGGCATGTTCCCGAACGTCTCGCTCGACCGGGTTCGGTTCGTGGGGAACACGGCAGGATCCGGCGCCCGGCTGGCCCTCGTATCGTTGAAGGAGCGAGAGAGGATGCGAACCCTCGCCGGTTCGATCCGCCACGTGTCGCTCGCCGGAGACCCCCGATTCTCCCGGGCCTTCGCCTCTTCCCTGGCCCTTCCGCACCGAGACGCGTCGCGATTCTCGGGCGTTCCGCGGCCCGCCCCTCCTCGCTGACCTCTCGAAAGGAGTCGGGTACGCCGCGTTTGGCTCCCCTGGCCGGGCCGCCGGAGGCCGCGGAGGACGTTCCCGACGGTCCGCCCTATCGGGAGTCCGCGGGGGCGTCGCCGCCCAAGAGCCGGCGAACCAGATGCACCGCTTCCGCCGCGTCGGGCGCGGTCCCGTCGGCACCGATCTTCGTGGAGAACTCGTCGGTGACCGGGGCGCCTCCCACGATGAACCGTACCTGCTTTCGGACCTTTCGGTCGTCGGCGAGACGGAGGAGCTCGCGCATCCTCGGCATCGAGGTGGTCATGAGTGCGGAGACCCCGACCACATCGGCCTCGGCCTCGTTGGCCTTCGCCAGAATCTCCTCCGCGGGTTGGTTCACCCCGATGTCCACAACCTCGTAGCCCGCGGCGGTGAGCATCGTGGCGACCAGGTTCTTTCCGATCTCGTGGATGTCATCCTGCACGGTGGCGAGGAGGACCCGCCGGGACTTCCGGGCTCCCGCACCCTTCGGAATGCGAGGTTGCAGGACGGCGACGCCGGCACGGAGCGTCTCGGCGGCCATCACGAGCTCCGGGAGGAACAGTTCGCCGGCCCCGAACCGCTGGCCGACCTCGCGGATACCCGCGGCGAGCCCATCCTCGATCCCTCGCAGCGGGTCGAGGCCGTGGTCGAGGCCTTCCTGGGCGAGCGCGGCAACTCGGTCCATGTCGTATTCGAGCACCGCCTGCTTCAGGCGGGCGACATAGTCCTCTTCCACCCGCTATCCTCGGGAGCCCTTCTCGGGAGGGAACGCCTTAGATGAATTCTTTTCCGGGCCGTGGGAAGCCGTCCTCTCACGTCGAAGAGGCCGCTCCGTGGTCGGTGCGGCGGCCGCCCGGGGAACGATCATGCCGCCCCGGAAGGGCTCGATACCGGTCGGAGGCTCGCTAGGACCTGCTCCATCTCGAGGACCAGCTCCGGGTCGATCGGGTCTGGCCGGTGTTCTCGAAGCAGCCGGCCGGCTCGATCGTGCGCCTCACTCAGGAGGGCGAGGGGAGAACGGGGGTTGAGGGGATCCGGGGCCGAACGCCGCAGGACGTCGGGGAAATAGAACTCCTTCCGCATTCGCTCGCGTGCGAACTTAAGGGCTCGGCGATTGCGGAGAAAGCCGCCTCCCGGACCGACCTCGCGGAGGAGGTCCAGGCCGAGCGTCTCCTCGGTCACCTCGATCCCTTCGGCATAGCGGAACGCGTACCCCGCGATGTCATGATCGAGGACGATCTGTTCGAAGCTCGTCGTATCGTACCCGGCGTACGACCCGAAGAAGAGGTCCACGAAGTCGGCTCCCGCGAGGACCGCGGCGAGCAGCGTGGTCGCCTTTTCGAGGGACGCCTGGGCATCGTGGACCGTCGCGTCGGACTGTCCGCCGACCGTGCACGGCAGGCCGTAGAGGTGAGCCAGTTGGACCGACGCGATGCTGAGAAGCCCGGCCTCGGGTCCGCCGAGCGCCGCGCTTCCGGTTCGCATATCGAGCGCGCCGCTCACGCTCCCGTAGATGACGGGCGCACTCGGGTTCACCAGATGGGCGATGACTACCCCGCTGAGGACCTCCGCGTTCTGCTGCAGGAGCGTTCCGGCGAGGGTCGCCGGAGCCGAGGCCCCCGCGAGGTCGAGGACGGTCACGAAGACCGGCTGGCCCATCGCGGCGTACTCGATCAGGGTCTCCGTCATGGCGCGGTCGTGAATGAGGGGACCGACCGGGTCGCAGTAGCCGGCGACCATAGGATGCTTCCGAAGCTGCTCCTCGCCGCCGGCGAGCACCGCCGCGATCTTGAGACCATTTCGAGCCATCGTGCCGTCGTACGAAGGGCCGACGAAGACCTTCGACGTGTTCTGGACGTCCCGAACCATGCACGCCACCTCAACGTAGCTCGGGGGACCCTCGGATTCACCAAACGAGACGGGAGTGTAGGCGATGTCCACGAGCTCAAGCGCGTCCAGGAGGCGAACAAGCTCGTCCCCGTCCCGCGGGGTCGCTGGCCGGACCTGACCAGTGTCGAAGTCGATGATCCGGTTGCACGCAGACCCCGGACCGAGGCGCGTGCGCCCGCCGTCGCCCACGACGAGGTCGTGCTTGCTTTCCCGGGCGTACCACGTCCACCGTTTCGGAACCGCCGCGACCGCGCGTTTCACGAGATCACTAGGGAGCCGGAACCGGTCGGTCCCGGCGTCGCGCTGGGCTCCGGCGGCCGTCAGAAGGCGTTGCGCCCGTGGCTCGCGGACGAGGACGCCGACCTCTTCGAGCAGGCGCAGCGTGGCCCCATGAATGGACTCGAGCTCATCCCGCGAAAGAACTGTGACCCGGGTCGCTCCCACCCGAACCTCACCGGAGACGGGGAGCGGGGTGTGGAGGAATACCTTTTGGACGGCGGCCCGGGCGGCGGAACCGAGCCGCCGAGAGGTCGTCAGCCGCCGAAAACGGGCTAGACCGGCTCGGCGGAACCGGACTGGCGAAAGGGTGTCTCGTTAGGGGGCGGCCAGGCCCGCAAGTTCCCGGACCCGCCGGCGCACGTCCGGATCGAGCGGAGCGGGGCGGTGGTTCTCCACCAACTGCCGGCCCCGAGCCCGCGCGCGTTCCCGCACCCGCGCGTCCGAGGTCCGACCTTCTTCGTGACCGTCGCGGAGCAACACGCGGGGGTTCCACAACACCTCACGGAAGTGGGCCAACGTGTGCCGTTCCTTCAGGTAGTTGCCCGCAGGTCCGACCCGGCTGAGCATGTCGAGATGGATCGAATCCGCGTCGACCCGGAACGACTCGGCCGTCCTTCGGGCGTACTCGACGAGGTCCGCGTCCAGCACAAGCTGCTCTATGCTGAACGTATTGTCGGTCTCGAGAGCGCCGACGCCGGCGACGAGGTCCGCACCAGCCAGCATCGAAAGCAGCCCCGTCGCCATCTTCTCGGCGCCCGACTGGAACCCGAACGAATCTGCGTCGGTCACGAACCCCGCGACGAGGCATGGGAGGCCGTAATGGCGGGCCATCTCGACCCCCGCGACGTTGAGCAGGCCGGACTCTGGCGCCCCGGCGGCAAAAGCGCCCGTTCGCATATCAATCGGGCCGGAGGCGCTGCTCCACAGCACCGGGGACCCCGGGGCCACCGATTGCGCGACGCACAGCGAGGCGAGATTCTCCGCACTGGCGACCACGAGCGCACTCGCCGGATCGACCGGGCTGCTTCCGCCGAGGAGGACCATGGACACGGGCACGATGGGGACGCCAGCCCGGGCGAACACCATGAGGCCCTCGGTGGCTCCCTCCGCGAGGGTCAGCGGGCTCACCGGACACTGCACGACGGAGAGGAGCGGGCGCTCGCGCAAGGCCTCCGGACCTCCCGCGATAGCGGCGGCCATGGCCACGAGGGTCTCCGCGTCGCCGGCCGAGAGCGCCTCATGCTGGACATGCTTGGTCGTGTGCTCAAAGACGGTGGCGGCCTCAACGAGCCCGTGGGTCTCCTGGGGGGCATCTCCCGCGACGACCATGGGCCACTGAAGCGCGATGGGGTCGAGAGCATCCGCGACGCGTGTGAGATCCGCAAGGTCCCGCGTGCGGCTCGAGCGGCGAGCGCCCGTGTCGAGGTCCAGAACGTTCACCCCGCATCCGTCCGAGGTGACGTTCGTGCGCCCGTTCGGAACCCGCACGTCGTGCCTGCCGTCCCGGGACGCTAGGAGGATCGTCTTCGGCGCGGTGGAGAGGGCCCGTTCGATGATGCCGGGAGGGAGCCGGACCCGGGAGAGGCCTGGCTGGGTCTGGGCCCCTTGCCGTTCGAGGGCCTCTCGCGCGGCGGCGCTATGAACCTCTACGCCCGTACTCTCGAGCAGTTGGCGCGCCGCCGAATCGACCGCAACCCGGTCGGCGGTGGATAGGACCTGAACGGCCGGCGTCCCCACGGTTTGCCCCGGTGTCGCGGAATCGTCGACGGGGTCTTGGCCTTTCGGGTACCGGGTCGCACCCGCCGGGGTTCACCGAGCGGTTCAGCTGCCGGTCCAGCGCGGGGGACGTTTCTCTCGGAACGCTGCGCGGGCTTCGCGGTTGTCGGGACTGTCCCGCAGGGGATTGGCCAGCTCCTGCTCGAGCCGCAGACCTTCAACGAGCGAAAGGGTCAGGCCGCGGCGAACTGCCTCGAGCGCGGCGTGGACGGCACGGGGAGGATACGCGACGATCGTCTCCGCCATCGCTTGGGCTTCGACGCGCAGGCGGGAAGACGGGTACACGTGGTTGACCAGGCCGACCGCGACGGCCCGGGCCGCATCGATCGGTCGGCCAGTGAGGATCATCTCGAGCGCAACGGCGGGCGGCACGGCCCGCGGGAGCCGCTGGGTCCCGCCTTGGCCGGGGATGATCGCCCAACGAACCTCGGGTAGGCCGAACGTCGCGTTCGCGCTCGCGAGGCGGATGTCGCAGGCGAGCGCCAGCTCGAGCCCTCCCCCGAGACAGACGCCGTTGATCGCCGCGATGATGGGCTTCCCGACGTCCAGGTTCCGGGTGATGCCACCGATCCCTGGCTCGCGGTTCCAGACCTCGACGCGCTGCTCGGCCGGTACGTTCTGATAGAACTCTCCCATGCGCTTGAGGTCGACCCCCGCGCAGAACGCTTTCCTTCCGGCCCCGGTGAGCACGGCCACCCGGAGGTCGTCGTCGTCGCGAAAGCGCTTCCATGCGGCGACGAGGTCGGCATGGGACTCGGGGTCGATGGCGTTCATCGCCTCCGGACGGTCGAGCGTGATCCAGACGACGCGCCCATCGGGTTCGAAACGGACGGGCATCGAACGGACACTTCGCCCGGCTTCTTGGACTTAGCGGCGGAGAGTCCCGAATCGATAAACGAGAACGCAGCCTCAGGCCGCCAACATGTCCGCTCGTCCACCTCCGAGGAGCAACCCGCGGCGGCGGCGGGGTCGGGCGGAGCCACGCCCATTCCGCCGCGCGATGGACCGGTAATGTCGACCGGCTACGACCCCATCGCGGTCCTGATGGAAGAACACCAGGTCTTCCTTCGCCGTCTGGCGGAGGTTCGGGACGGTCTCCGGCGACTCTCTCCCGCCGCGCGGGGCCGGATCGGAGTACCGGCCTCGATGGCCACGTTCGCCGATTTTCTTGCGAAGGACGTGGATGGCTTCCACGGTCGCAAGGAAGAGGAGGGGCTCTTCCCGGTCCTCGCCCGTCACGTCGGGAGCGAAGGGGGTCCGGTCGGCGTAATGCTCGAAGAGCACGAGGTCCTGCGCCATCATCAGAAGACGATCGCGACCAACGTCCCTCGCCTCGAGGCTGACCCCGACGCCGAGAGCGCTTGGGCCGCGGTCACGGTCGCGACCGACGCGGTCGACCAGCTCTTGGTCTTTCACATCGAGAAGGAAGATCACGTCCTCTTCCCGATGGCCCGGGAGGTCCTCACCCCCACCGAGATGTCGGAGGTCGCGCAGATCTGCCAGGAGATCGAGGACCGGTTCGGGACCCGCCTTCGGCCGGGCCGACCCGGGCCGAGCGAGACCCCCTGACGCATCGCCCTCGGCTCGGGCGGAGCCGAAGTGCGGACCGGCCCGGAGGACCGGAAGACCCCTGACCGGTACGGGATAACGCGCTTCATCCACGGGCCTTCTCCCGGGCTCGAAGACGGTGCGATGCCGAAAGCACGCCCGAAGCGGGCCGTTTCCAAGGGGGAGACCGACGTTCTCGCCCCGATGGCCTCAGAGGAGGCCGACTTCCACGACCTCCAGTACGCGAAGCGCGACGGGGTCGCTCGGATCACGCTCAATCGACCCGAGGTGTACAACGCCTACGCCACGGGCACGTTGAGGGAGCTCTCGCGGGCGGTCGAAGACGCGTCGGTCGACGATTCCGTTGGGGTGATCGTACTCACGGGTACGGGGTCCGCGGCGTTCTGCACCGGCGGAGACGTCCGCGAATACGCCGAACGCTACACGCAGCGCCCCCGGGACTACTGGAAGTACATGGGCCTGTTTCAGGGGGCTGTCGAAGCCCTGCTGCGGTGCGGGAAGCCGACGATCGCGCGGCTCAACGGAATCACGGTGGGCGGCGGTAACGAGCTCCATCTCGCGTGCGACCTATCGGTGGCCGCGTCCCACGTGTATCTCGGGCAGGTCGGCGTAGGGGTCGGCTCGGTGGCGTGCGGTGGCGCCACGCAGTGGCTCCCGCTCGCGGTCGGGGACCGCCGGGCACGGACCATGCTGCTGCTCAACGAAAGGATTCCGGCTCGCAAGGCTCTCGAGTGGGGGCTCGTCAGCCACGTCGCCCCGTCGGTGCGCCGGGGAACCCAGCTGATCGAAGAGCCGAACCCGGAACAGGTCCGCCTCGCCCAAGAGGGGTCGCGGGACTATCGGATCGACCTCGCGCCGCTCGACGCCGCGGTCGACGAGCTCAGCCGACGCCTCCTCGGAATGTTCCCGGAATGCCTCCGCTACACGAAGCAGCAGGTCAACTTCTGGAAGGAGCTCGGGTGGCACAGCACGATCGGCCACGGCCGGGAATGGCTCGCGCTCCACTTCGCCAATCGGGAACCCCACGAGGGAATGACGGCGTTCGTGGAGAAACGCGCCCCCGACGTCGCGGGACTTCGGCGTCGCCTTGCCGAGGGGAAGGGCGGAGAGTTTCTCTACGGCCGTCCGTCGCGGCGCTGCGCCCAGTGCGGCGCGAAGGGACTGCCCGAAGACTTCGCGTTCTGCGGCCGGTGCGGCTCGCCGGTCGATTCACTCCGCGCGCCGGAGGAGTAAGGCCGTGCCGGAAGTCGTTTCGGCACCGGGCGCGCCCACCGGGGTCTCGCCCTCCTTCCTTCGCGATGCCCGGAGTCTCCAGCGCAAGCTCGTGGAGGAATACTACGGCCAGCTCGCGTCGACCGAAACGCCGCGTCGACCGGTCGCCTACCTGTTGGTCGGAGGAAACCTCACCGAGATCCTCCGCTCGTTCGGCTACGACGTCGTCTTTCCCGAGATCGTGGCCCTCAACTGCGCGATCAAGCACCAGTCGCTCGACAACATCCTGCATGCCGAGTCGATGGGCTACGGGCTCGACGTCTGCGGCTACGTGAAGAACGACCTCGGGCTCCAGGACCTCGGCGGGAAAACGTCGTTCGGCCAGATCCCGCGCCCTGACCTGCTCGTATGCAGTTTTTCCGGCTGCTATGTCTACGTGAAGTGGTGGGAGGCGCTTGCGGAATCGTACGGCGCTCCGCTGTTCATGTTCGACGTGCCGTACAATCGGGAGGAGGCTCCCCGCAAGGAGGACATCGACTACTTGGTGAGCCAGCTCTGGGAGCTCGTCCACCTCCTCGAGCAGCGGACCGGGCGCACGTTCGACATGGACGCGCTGAAACGGGTCCTGGCCGATTCCCGTCGGGCCGAGGACGGGTGGGTCGAGTTCCTCCGAGCGGGCCGCATGCGCCCGTCCCCGATCGAGGCCTACTTCGAGTCGATCTTCTACATGTTCCCCATCAATGTGCTCCGGGGGACTCCCGAGGCCGCGGACTTCTACGACGTGGTGAACGCCGAGATCCGGGAGCGCGTGCGGGATGGAAACTATCCCCTCCCGGAGGAGAAGTTCCGCGTCCTGGTCGAGGGGGTGCCACCCTACACGAACTACCGGACGTTCTGGGACTTCTTCCGGAAGTGGGGCGCCGTATCCGTCGTCGCTACGTACCCGAAAGTGGGGGGGCTCTTCGACCGCGGCTTCCGACACGACCCGTCCCGCCCGTTCGAAAGCATCGCGGAGTACAGCCTCGGCGCCTACGTGAACCAGTCCTGGCCGCTCCGGCGGAAGATCATCGCCGACTACGTGAAGGAATACGAGGTGGACGCGGCGATCATCCACGGGATCAAGTCCTGCCGTTCGTTCACAGCCGGCCAGGGCGACTTGAGGGATTGGCTGATCCACGACCAGGGGTTGCCGACCCTCTACATCGAGTCCGACCACCAGGACCCTCGCTACTTCGCGCCCGCACAGATCAAGAACCGTATGGACGCCTTCTTCGAGTCCCTCGAGCAGCGGCGGGCCGTGGCAGCCGCCGCGGGAGGAGCGACGGCATGAGCGTCGTCGTCGCAGGGGTCGACATCGGGTCCACGACGGCGAAGTGCGTCGTGCTGGGCGAGGATGCCCGGGTCCTTGGGAAGTCGCTGAACGTGGTCGGCGTCGATATCGTGAAGGACGCCGAGCGCGCTCTCGAGGCGGCGCTCGCCGACGCGCACCTCTCGCGGTCCGAGGTCTCGTTCATCACCGGGACGGGGTACGGCCGGTACAAGGTCTACTTCGGCCAGCTCATCGTCACCGAGATCTCCTGCCACGCGCGGGGCGCCAGCTTCCTCTTTCCCGGCACGCGCCTCGTCGTGGACATCGGCGGCCAGGACACGAAGGCGATCCGGATCAACGAGAAGGGCGAGGTCGTGGATTTCGCGATGAACGACAAGTGCGCGGCCGGGACGGGACGGTTCCTGGATGTATGCGCGAACGCGCTCGGCTACGATGTGGGGCAGATCGGCCCGCTTTCCCTGCAGGCCCGGCGGGCGGTGAAGATCACGAGCACCTGCACGGTCTTCGCGGAGTCCGAGGTCACGTCGTACGTGTCGCGCGGCAAGGACCCCAAGGACATCCTCGCCGGGTTGCACGCCAGCATCGCGAACCGCACGCTCTCCCTGATGCAGCGGGTCGGGGTCGAGCCCGAGATCACCTTCACGGGTGGCGTCTCCCAGAACGAAGGCATGGTCCAGGCCCTCCACCGTCGGCTGGGCG
>Ga0187812_1000594_pt1 | contig 12745 bp, 12 predicted proteins | sample NC_S_2_FD_130582 | JGI IMG/M metagenome (GOLD analysis project Ga0187812, IMG submission 130582) | Wetland sediment microbial communities from Neuse River Estuary, North Carolina, USA - ASW-S_2 | ecosystem: Environmental > Aquatic > Freshwater > Wetlands > Sediment | place: USA: North Carolina... | reverse complement strand
TGCTCCCAGCCCTCAACCTTTTGAAAGGTGTGCGCATCTAAGCCCCTGAGTTGTCCCGCCCGGGACGCCGGTGTTGTACGCCCTGCGCATCCCGCGCGCATTCCGCATCGGGAGGCAAAAATAGTGAAGCCGGACCGTCCTCTGATCTTCAGCGTACTTTTCCTGGCCGCTGGGCTTGGCCTCATCCTCGGCTACTGCCAGGGCAGCACGAACTTTGCTGCCGCTTACCCGTTTTCAGGCACCATGCTCCACGTGGATTTGACCGAGGTGGGGCCGGGCGTGCTGGGCGGGCTCGCATTCACCGCCATTGGCGCGTTGTTGCTGGCTTGGTCGTTTATTGCGGCCATCGTGAACCAGATCGGATTGCTCGCAGCCTCGGATTCGCCGACGGAGCGGCTGCTTGATTGACGCAAATTCGATGGCGGCTTCCTGAGGCGTGGCCCCTCATCCATTTTCCGTGTCACCTCCGAGCGCCTGCCCCCGCGCTGCAATCTCCCCCGCCTATCTGAAAATAAATGCGTTTTACGCAACAAGTACATCTCGTTCTTATGCTGCGTCAAGTTCCTGACCATGGTCATGTGACCATGGTCAGGAGTATACTGGCAATAGAAAGGGGACCCTCGATGCGCACCATCCCTGCCGGCGAGTTCAAGGCCAAATGCCTGAAGATCATGGACGAAGTGGCAGCCACGGGCGAGCCGGTGCTGGTGACAAAGCGCGGTAAGCCGGTGGTAAGCGTTCGCGTCCCTGAAGTGTCGCAATCGAAGCGCAAATCGATCTTTGGACGGCTTCGTCACGCAGGGATCGTTCGCGGCGACATTGTTTCGCCAGAGTTCACGGACGAAGAGTGGGACCGGATGCACGAAGAGCGGTGGCGCGATTTCGATAAGGGCTCGTCTGAATGATCCTGCTCGACACGCACTGTGCGCTTTGGGTGGAAATGGCTCCGGAGCGGCTTTCGCAGCGCGCCCGCGTGCGCCTTGAGGCCGCGGAAGCATCGGGCGAGGCGATGGCCATCTCGTGCATGTCATTGTGGGAGATCGCGTTCAAGCACATCTCAGGTGAATTGGACCTGAATATGACTTGCACTGAATTCCTCGCGGAGCTGGAGGCGGACTTTGTGGTTCTGCCCGTGGACCGCGAAGTAGCGCTGCGCGCCGCCGGGTTTCCCCGTGAGTTCCCGCGCGACCCGATGGACCGGCTGATCGCCGGCACTGCGTTGGCGCACAATCTCACTTTGATTACCGCAGACAAAAGGATTCACGACTCCGGCGCGTGCACCCTGCTTTGGTAGTTACCGCAGGCTGTCGCGCACTTCCGTCCTTACCAGATAAAGAAAGAACACCAGGTTGAGCAGACCCTGCACCAGCAGCGGGATGGCGTGCTCCATCGAGAACCGGTAGACGAAGACGGCGGTCATGAGCGTGACCGCCCCGAGCGCCAGAGCCCAGGCCCAGCGGAAGAGCATCAGCAAGCCGAGACCGGCAGCGATGAAAAACACCGGGAAAGCGAGATAGACACGCGGGAAGTGGTGCGTGGCCACTCCGAGGATCACGGTACCGGCCAGAATCACCATGTAAAGCGCGATGGCGATCAGGCCTGGCAGCCGCACCAGCACGCTGGCGGTGGCGCGGCGGTCCTGCGGAGAGCCCGGCTGCGCGGCTCCTTCGCTGCGCTCTCGATTTGGTTCGTCAGTTTTGGACTCATCGGTCATAGCGTGTGCAGGTAGGCCAGCAGATCCTGGAGCTGGTCGTCCGATATGGGCGTTGCGGGCATCATTCCGTAGCCGTGCAGGATGCGGTCGGTAAGCCGCTCGTCGGTAGGCGGCGCGCCGCTGGGCATGGACTTGACCTTGGTGAGCGCCTGCAAGCCCGGGCCGTGGAGGCCGCGCGTGGTGGTGGGATAGTGGCAGCGCGCGCATTTGGCCTGGTAGACCGCCGCGCCGCGGGCCTCCTGCGGCGAAAACTCCGAGGCCGGCTTGGAGGGCGGCAGTGGCTTGCATCCGGCGAGAAAGAGGCTGAGACCAGCCGCGGCGGCGAGCAGGACTCCGGATGCAGAAGAGGGATGAAAACGCATTTGGCTCAATGATACTAGGCCGGCTGCTGTGTATCTGATAGATTGGCTCTGGCTTGAGAGCGGCCCCGGATCGGGCGGCGAGCGGAAGCCGAAGCGATGAAACAATTGGATGGTGGAATCATCGCATGCATCGGCAATACGCCGTTGCTTGCGCTGCGGCACATCGTGCCGGCAAATGGCGGCCGTGTGCTGCTCAAAGTGGAGAGCCAGAATCCCACCGGCAGCATGAAGGACCGCATGGCGCTGGCCATGATCGCAGCGGCCGAGACGGATGGGCGGCTGGCGCCGGGGGGCCCGGTGGTGGAGTACACCGGCGGCAGCACCGGAGTCTCGCTCGCGTTTGTGTGCGCGGTCAAGCGGCATCCGTTGCACATTGTAAGCTCCGACGCTTTTGCGCGCGAGAAGCTCGACCACATGCGGATCCTGGGAGCCAAGCTGCAAATCGTTCCCAGCCAAGGCGGAGGGATGACGGAGAAACTCACGCGCGACATGATTGAGGCTGCGCGCGTGGTGGCCGGGGAAACCGGCGCTTACTGGACCGACCAGATGAAGAACATCGACCAGCTCGCTGCGTATCACGCGATGGCCGAGGAGATCTGGCAGCAGACGGAGGGCGCGATCGACGGCTTTGTGCAGAGCGTGGGAACCGCGGCGTCGCTGATCGGGATTGGCGAAAGATTGCGCGTGCGCAACGCAAGCATCGCGCTGGTTGCGGTGGAGCCGGCAGAGTCGGCCGTGCTCTCTGGCGGACCGCCGGGAGCACACAAGATCGATGGCATTGGAGCGGGCTTTGTTGTTCCGCTGTGGCGCGCCAGCGTTGCCGATGCGATCGAACGGGTTTCAACCGGGGAGGCGATGGAGATGGCCCTCCGCCTGGCGCGCGAGGAAGGTCTCTTTGCAGGAGTTTCAACCGGCGCAAACGTAATAGCCGCTTTGCGGCTCGCCGAACAACTGGGGCGCGGCGCAACCGTGGTAACCGTTCTCTGCGACACGGGGATGAAATACCTGCACACTTACGCCGCAAAGCTGGGGGAGGCGCCACCTGCGCGCACTTGAGCCTTACTCTGCCGCGGCGATCGCTTCCACAATCTGATCCACGGCATGCGCTTCGGCTTCGCTCCCCGGGCGGCGGCCGTTCACCAGGATTGAAAACGCAATGGTCTGGCCGCTGGCCGCTGTCAGGTAGCCGGTAAGGGCCGTAGACTCGTTGAGCGTGCCGGTCTTGGCCCACATCTTGCCGGCCAGGGGCGTGTCGCGGAAACGATTGGTCAGCGTCCCATCCACGCCGGCAACGGGGAAGGTGGAGCGCCACTCCTCACCCCAGGGCTGATGCGCGGCATAATCCAGCAGCCTGGTAAAGACGCGCGGGGCGACGCGGTCGTCGGGGCTCATGCCCGAGCCGTCGTAGAGAAAGAAGTCATTGTCGCTCGCACCGGCATCGACGAGGAATTCGCGGACCACGCGCGTGCCCTGCTCAAGGCTGCCGCCGGTGCCCTCCAGCTTGCCCAGCAGGCGCAGCAGCAGCTCGGCATGCAGGTTCTGGCTGGTTTTGTTCGTCAATGTGATGTCCTCGACCATGGGCACGGAGATATGGGCGGCCAGCACACGGCGGCCGTTGGCGGCGGCGGCAACGGTGCCGAGCGCCACGCGCGAAAGTTGCAGCGGCATCGCGCGCTCGCCGGCAAAGTTGCCGCTGCCTTCGAACTCCAGATGGCGTGATTCGGCGTCGCCGTTGACGATGACGCCGCGGCCGAGGAGGGCTTTTTTGAAGGCGGTCGCGGTGAACTCCGCGGGGTCGGCGACGGACATCTCCACGCGCAGGCCGGCGGGCGGCACGGTGCCCCACGCGCGCACCAGCATGGAGCCGGGGTCGCGCTCGATGCCGGGCTGGGCGGGCAAATTCGGCGGCGCCAGCGTGGTGCGGTTGTCGAGCGTGAAGTAGTCGGTGTCGGGCTTCCAGGTTGCAGCCGTGGCGCCAGCGCCGGCGGGATCGGGCGCGATGGTGAGCTCAACGGAGTTGTCGTTGAAGGTGAGGGCGGAGATGGGCGCGCCGTAGCTCCATTGCAGGTCGTCCCATCCCCAGCCTTCGCCATAAGGCTCGTTGACAAAGTAGCTATCGTCGCCGATCACGTCGCCGGTGACGGTGCGGACGCCGGCTTCTTCCACCTGCTCGGCCAGATTGTCGAGCGTGGACATGGCGGTAGGCGGCGCGGCGGGCGCAGCTTGCCCGGCGGGATTGGCCGCAGCGGCGCCGGGCTCCTGGTAGGGATAGACGCGGCCGCTCATGGTCGGATCGCCCACGCCAAGCAAAATGAGGTCGCCGTTCAAAGTGCCACCCGCGTCCACGTCGCCATCGGCCACCACGAAGGTAGTCCAGGTGAGCGTGTCCACGGGGAGCAGTGCGAAGGCCGCGGCGGTGGTGGTGAGCTTGACGTTTGAGGCGGGAGTGAACATCTTGTCGTCATTGAGGCCGTAGAGCGAGCGGCCGTCGAGCGTGGTCACGCTGATGCCGAACTGCGCAGGGCTAACCGCGGGCGCCGAGACGATGGCCTGGATGCGCTCGGCCAGTGCGCCCTGGGCTGGCGTTGTGCGCTGCGATTCGCGGCCGCGATGCTGCGCGGCCGCCGGGAAAGCCGCGGCAACAGCTGCGAGCGTTGCCGCCGTAATCCACCCGAGAATCCTCATCCCCGAGAGTGTAGCAGGAAGGCGATGCGCGGCGGGGTACCATCAATATCGGATGGCAGGCACGACGAGCACGACGAAGTGGCAGCTACGCACGCGCAGTCTGGAGCTGGGAGCGCGCACGCTGGTGATGGGCGTGGTGAACCTGACGCCCGACTCCTTCAGCGACGGCGGTGCTTTTTCTGGACTTGAAGCCGCCGTGGCATATGCGCTGCGCTTGATTCAGGAAGGCGCCGACATTCTGGACCTGGGCGCGGAGAGCACGCGGCCGGGCTCACGCGCTGGCGGCGCCGATGCGGCTGTAAACGCGGCAGAAGAAAACGCACGCCTGCTGCCGGTGCTGGAGCGGATTCTGAAGGCGCGGGCGGATGCTGTCGTTTCCGTCGATACCTACAAACCGGAGACGGCGCGCGCCGCGCTGGCCGCCGGCGCGGAGATCGTAAACGACGTGAGCGGATTGACGTGGGATCCGAAGCTGGCGGGGATCTGCGCGGAGTTCGGTGCGGGCATGGTACTGACGCACACCCGCGGCCGGCCGGAGGAGTGGCGCACGCAGCCGCAGCTTGCGCCCGACGCGCTGCTGGCCATGGTCCGCGAAGGGCTGGGGGCGAGCCTGAGTGCTGCGACCGCCGCGGGAGTTCCGCCCCATGCAGTGGTGCTCGACCCCGGCTACGGATTCGGCAAGCGATTCGACGAGAACTACGCGCTGCTGGCGCGGCAGGCGGAGCTGCTGGCGCTGGGCCGGCCGCTGCTGGCCGGGCTGAGCCGCAAATCCTTCCTCGGGCACACGCTCGCTCCGCTCTTCGGCGGCGAGGCGGCGCCAGTGGCGGCCCGGGAGAATGCCAGTTTCGCGGCGATGACGGCGGCCATCCTGAACGGCGCATCGATTGTTCGCGTGCACAACGTGCGGCCGGCAGTCGAAGCCGCCCGCATCGCCGACGCCATCCGCACTGCTTCGAGCGGTCCCGCGATCCCCAGCTAATTCGGAATCACCAGCAGCGTAATCGACTGCCCCGGGAACGTGCCCGCGACGGTGCTGGTGGTGCTTCCGCCTGTCGGCGCGGTAATGGGCAATGCCGGCTGGCTCACAATCTGGTTGAGATTGGCATTGCCGTACTGGAATACCAGCGCGGTGGTTGCGCTCCCTGCGTAACGATCGAGAGCGATGGTGGAAGTCAGCGCGCCATAGGTCTTGTTGATTACGACGATGGTGATCGCGCTGTCGGAGGCCCGCACCGCGCCGTACACGGCCAGCGATCCCTGGTCGGCGCTCGTCGATGCCAGCGCGGTATCGCCGAACATCGAATTGTGACCGTCGTAATTGCGGTACATCTCGAAGGCCATCAGGCCCGGAAGCTGCGTTGTGGGATCGGGCGGTCCCCACAGCGTGGCAAGATCGAGCCCGTACTTGCCGAATATGCCCAGAATGTCGGCCTGCGCCACGGCCCCATTAATGTTCTCCTGCCCGCCCCAGTTGTACTCGGTAAACGCGATCTTCGTCCCCGGATAATCGTCGGCCACCCACTTCTGCGCCATGGGAATCAACTGCGGCGCCTGTAATGGTACGTTGCAGTTGCTGGTGTAATTCGAGTCGGTCGAGTAATTCGGCTGCGGATAGTTGGGATCGGTATACGTGGGATCCCATAAGACGCGCGTAGAATTCAGGCGCACCTTTTGCTCCTCGGTGTCTCCAACCGTCGTCAGTCCCACGCCGCTGCCGTTATAGGTGCCCGCAAAATAGGTGTGCAGGTCGAGGTAATCGAGCAGCCGCGCGCCATAAGTAGCCGATGCGCTTTTGAACTGCTGCAGGTAATATTCGACGAACGGAACTCCGCCGTGAGCCTGGCGATCCGTGGGGCCGCTCCACGGCTCAAAGCACGGTCCGGAACTCCACCCGTTCTCAATATCCTTCTTCGAGTAAAAATAGTTCCACCAGTAATCCACCACTGGCCCGCTCACTGCCGCCGTCGCATCGGCATTCTTGATCGCCTTGGCCGTCGCGATGCCGTTGTTCGTCACCTCGTCGTAGGTCGAAGGCGAAGGGTGCACGTCGCGATGCACCGCGTCCCACCAGGCCGGCTCGTTGTCCAGGTCGTAGATGGCCACGCCGCCGTTGGCAGCGGTGCCGAACTTGCTCACCAGGTACGCCACCCAGTTGCCCGTCCACGAAGGGCCCACCTGCTCGCTGGTCTGCGTCGGGTCGTTGCCGGTGATGTTGCACCCGCTGCTGTTGGTGCACCCATTCGCGCCCTGCGGATACAGGCCGTCGCCGCAACTCGGCCTATATGGATCGAAGGCCACCTGGTTCGGGTAGGCCGACGAGGGAAAGCTGCACACGGTGCCGTTCTTCGCCACCCAGCCGAGCACCGGGACCGTCCCCATCGTCTTCGCACCCACTGTGGCATCGCTTTCCACCTGCGCATTGAAACCGCCGGTGTTCTGCTGGCCGGTCGCCTGCGTATAGTTCTCGAAGTACCAGTCGCTGGCCGAGCTTGAAACGTCGAGCACATAGTTGTAGCGCGAAGTGGCGTCGCCACCCCAGCGGTCTACCGGCAGATTGATCGCCTTGGCGACGGAAGTTTTCATCGAGTAAGCGTTCATGCCGTAGATGTACGGGCTGATGGCATGTGTCCGGTTACCGGCATCCACGGTCAGAGCCGGGCCCGCCGTCGTTGCCGGCGGATTCAGGCTGACGGTCGCACTTCCGCTCTTGGTTGCGTCCTGCGTGCTGGTCGCAGTAATCGTCACCGACGCGGGCGCCGGATACGGCGTCGTATAGAGCCCGCTGCTCGTCAATATGCCGGGGCTCAGGCTGCCGCAGGCCGGGCAGCTCAGCGACCACGTCACCGATTTGCTGAACGTGCCTGTTCCGTTCACCGTCGCCGTGAACTGCTGCTGCACGCCGATGGTGACTACGTTCGGCGAAATGACGATGGAGGTAATGCCATTCGCGTTGTAAGTAGCGGTCACCGCCGTGTTCGCGTTCACGGTCACATCGCAATCGCTGGGCGATGGCGTCGAAGTGCAGCCACTCCATGAAACGAACGTATACGAACTCACATTGATCGGGGCGCTCACCATCACCGAAGTTCCGGCATTGTAGGTTCGCGTGAAGGGCGTGGTTCCGTAGCCGGCGCCATTGTTGTCCGAGGGTGTCACCGTCATGCCGATGCCGCTCGATGGAGCCACCGAGTTGACGGTCAGAACGTACGTCTGAGGGACCGTGACCGTCACGTTCGCGCTTCCGGTTGCCGCGCTATACGCAGCCGAACTGGCGCTGTCGGGTTGGTACTGTGCCGTCAGCGTGTCCGCTCCCGCGGCCAAAGTGCCTGCGGGGATAGTGATCGAAGCGGAGCCATTGGCCAGCGCGACGGCAGAAGAAGCGTAGTTGCCGCTGCTCAATGTGACCGAACCAGTCGGCGTGAGATTACCGCTGCCGCCGCTGACAGCGATCGCCACCAGCAGCGATTGGGTTGTCGTAATGCTGGTTGCCGAGGGACTGACGGTAACCGCAGGCGCGATCGGGGGCGGAGCGGCGACGGAGACGGACGCGCTGCCCGTGGCACTGTAGTAGGCCGCTGCCCCGGCGGCATCCGGCGTGTACTTTGCGCTCAGCACATCCGTGCCAATGGGCAACTGGCCCGCGGCAATTGTGATGGAAGCGCTTGCGTTGCTGAGCGGCGTGGCCGGCGATGCATAGCTGCCGCTGCTCAGTGTCACGCTGCCGGTGGGCGCTGGCTGGCCCGCGCCTCCCGATACGGCGATGGTGACCGTCAGCGCCTGTGCGGTGGTAATGCTTGTGGATGCCGGCGTGACGATCACAGATGGGGTCGACAGAGCCGTCTGCCCGCCGCCCCCGCTGTTCACAGTGCCCGAACCGCACGCAGCAAGCGAGACGCACAGTGCAATGGTGGCTGACCCGGCAACAAGGTGCGATCTGTTCATTTTCCGTCCCGGAATGCCTGGCAGCACCCTTTCGACGAGCCGGTCTCGGGCGGCGAAGCCAGGCACAATACTCTGAGGCCCACCATCTTACATCCGGACGGCCGTGCGTGCAAAAACGATTTATTTCGACGAATCGGCCAGCAATGGGAATGTCTCCTCAGGAATAGCGCAAGGAGCGCTTCTCGTGCGCTTCTCGTGGAAGCACGCATCCGCCATAACCGCGCTTCTACACTAAGAGGAGCGCATGACTGAAGTTCAAGCAAGTATCGACACGATTGTGGCCATCTCCACGCCCCCCGGCCGCGGCGGCATCGGCATAGTGCGCCTCAGCGGTCCGGACGCGGCTTCAATCGGCGCGCAGCTTGTAAGCCTTCGCCAGCCGATGGAGCCTGGGCGCGCACGGCTCGCCGATGTCCTCGATGCTTCGGGCGATGAGGCCGCGCGCATCGACGAAGCGGTGGTCACGTTCTTCGCCGCGCCGCACTCGTATACCGGCGAAGACGTGGTGGAGATTGCGGCGCACGGGGCGCCGGTGGTACTCGATCTGCTGCTGCGGCGCGCCATCGATCTCGGCGCGCGGCTCGCCGAGCCAGGCGAGTTTACCCAGCGCGCATTCCTCTCCGGGCGGCTGGACCTGACGCAGGCCGAGGCGGTGCGCGACCTGATCGAGGCGCAAACGCTGACCCAGGCGCGGCAGGCCGCGAGCCAGATGGGCGGCGCGCTCAGTCGCCGTGTGGCTCCAGCCAAGCAGTCGCTCGTGGAGCTGATCGCGCTGCTTGAGGCGGGCATCGACTTTGCCGAAGATGACATCGACGTGACGCCGCAGGCGGAGATTGCGCGGCGCATCGACGAGCTGAGGCCGCCGCTGGCCGCGCTCGAAGCATCCTTCGCACGCGGGCGGATTGTGCACGACGGGCTGACGCTCGCCATCGTGGGCCGGCCCAATGCGGGTAAGAGCTCGTTGTTCAACCGGCTGGTCGAACGCGATCGCGCCATCGTGACCGCGACGCCGGGCACCACGCGCGACCTGGTCACCGAACGCATCTCGGTGGAGGGCATTCCCATCGAACTGGTGGATACCGCCGGGCTGCGCGAAGGACTTGAGGAAGTCGAGCAGATTGGGATTGCACGCAGCCGCGAGGCGCTGGCCGATGCGGCGCTGGTTCTTATTGTGCTGGACGCCACGCAGGCGTTGAACGAGGAAGAGCATCGGCTGCTGACCGCCGTGGAGGGCCGGCCGGCGCTGGTAGCGGCGAATAAGGCCGATCTGCTGAAGCCGGCAGCCGCAGCACAGAACGGATTGCCTGCCTCATTCACCAGTGAGCCTGCCCTCAAACGGCTCTCCGCACTCGCTACCTCCGCGCTGACCGGCGAAGGGATTGCCGAGCTGCGCGAGCGAATTGTGGCTCTGGCTACCGGAGGCGCGGCGGCGGAGCCGGGCATGCTGAGCAACCTGCGCCAGCATCGGGCCATCACCTCCGCGCTGGGTGCGCTGGCCGATGCCGCACGCGCCAATGCAACGGGCATTCCCCACGAAATGATCCTGCTCGATCTCTATCGTGCCCTGTGGGCGCTCGACTCGCTCACCGGCCAGACCACTTCCGACGACATTCTGAACCTCATCTTTTCGACCTTCTGCATCGGAAAATAGCATAGGGCCTTCGGGGTGCTCAGAAGGTCTAGAGCTTCCCGGAATGGAAAATAGAAACCGCGAGAATTCCCTTGCAAATTTGGGATTATTTGTCTTAGGATGTCTACCGGCGACTTAAAAAATCTCGACAAGGGCACCAGAATACTTTGAGTCGCATGTGAGTCGCGAGACGGCTAAAACGGCAAAAACCCTCCCCGCGACTCACGGAAAGGCCAAAATGCCGCTCACAGACGCGAAAATCAAGGGATTGAAACCGAGGGCCGCTCGCTACCTGGAGAGCGACGGCAAGGGGTTGTCGCTGGACGTGTTGCCCAGCGGAAAGATGACTTGGATGTTCCGGTACCGTGTCCACGGGAAGCAGGAGCGGGTGACGCTGGGGATGTATCCAGACCTGAGCCTGAAGGCCGCACGGGAGAAGCGCGACAAGCTGGCGACGGAAGCAGCGAAAGGCAAATCTCCAGCCGCAGAAAAGAGACTGGCGCGGGCAGGGCTCAGCAGCAATACCACCGTCCGGGGCTTTGGGGAGGTGTACTACAAAGAACAGGTGGTGCCGGTCTGGAAAGATCCGAAACACATTCGGCGTTATCTGGACAAAGAGATTTTCCCCGCTCTAGGCGAGAAGGCCATGAAGGATGTGAACACCCTGGACGTACAATCGCTGGTTTACCGCAAGCGGGATCACGGGCAGGTCCAAGCAGCGATTCAGCTTCGCGGCGTCGTCAAGCGGATGTTCGACTATGCGATCGAAAGGCGGTTAGTGACTATCAACCCGGCCGCAATGGTCGCACGTCGCTACATCGGCAAGGCCCGCGCCCGGTCGCGCGTCCTCACGCCGGCGGAGATTCGCCTATATCTCCGCACCATCTACGCATCGAACATGCGGCGCCAATTCAAACTGGCGCTGCACATTCTTTTGCTAACTCTTCTCAGGAAATCTTCGCTGCTGCTGGCGCGCTGGGAAGAGATCGATTTTGACTCCGGCGAGTGGATCATACCGGCGACGCACATGAAGGGGAAGAAGGGGGAAGAGCATGAACACGTTGTCTACCTGTCGACGCAGGTTGCGGAGATTTTCCGAGATTTGAAGGCGCTTGCTGGAGAGTCCGAGTTGGTTCTGCCAGGTCGGGGAAGCCTCGTGAGACCATTTGCCAAGAACGCACTGAATAAGGCACTTGAAGGGCTGACGTTCGACATGGCCCCAGTCACCATTCACGATCTGCGGAGAACCGCCGCAACGCAGTTGACTGAGCACGGCTTCAACAAAGACGTAATCGAAAAGGCTCTCGCCCATGAAGCTGAGGGAATTCGCCGCGTGTACATTCGTGCTGAGTACGCGGACCAACGCCGGAAGATGCTCCAGTGGTGGGGCGATTACGTGGATGGGATTGTGAACGAATCCAAGGTGATCGTAGGCCACTTCGGCGGTGGAGCGGCGTAGACGTACCGAGTAAAAAATAAGCATTGACAGCAAGAGAGCATCTCGCCAAGATGCTCTCAGTATTGTGCTGCTCTCGGGTTCCCAGCCCCCGGCCTAGCGGCCGGAACAAGCATGGACCAGGCGAGCAGCCCACCCAACTACAGCGCGCAACGTGCCCCTGGCCATCAGGCCAGAACCGCAACAGCTCGCCAGCCGGGTACGGCTTTAGCCGTACTGATGGAGAGCCCATGCCCGCCAAGAGTACACCCACCGATCCGATCTCCTTTATGCGTATGCGCGCTGTCGTGGCCCGCACGGGACTGCCCCGCGCAAGTATCTACGCCAAGATGCTTACCGGCGAATTCCCGCGTCCGGTGAATCTCGGCGGGCGCTGCGTGGCCTGGACAAACCACGACATCGAGGCGTGGATGCTTAGCCGTGTGGCCGCATCTCGCCGTAGTGTCCCCGCGCGCCCAGCAACGCCCGCAGAAGGCGCAGCCGCGTAATCACCACCCGAGCAACATGCCCCGCCACCTCGGCGAACAAGCAATGGCTCCAGATAGTAGTTGGCCCGCGTTAGAGCGCGGGCCGGAGAGGAGTCTTTGTGGAGTCTTGTTACCCCGATTATGCCGCGCCTTGTACTGCGGACGCAAGCGCGGCGCGCAACTTATCACCCGCCGACTTGGCCATGTTTGGTGCGCTCGGCATCGGCCCGGCGCTGCTCACCGATGCGCGCATTCGGCGCGTAACGGACGCGCAAGCGCGCACCGATTATGGCATCGTTGGCCCGCCGGCAACGGATATGAGTGGGATCGTGTTTCCTTATTTTTGTCCGGTCGATGGGCACCGCACTACGGCACGGCTGCGCCGGGACCACCCGGAGATGGTCGACCGCAAGCTCCGCAACAAATACGTCTGCGCGTGGGGCGATAGCCGGCATCTCTACTTCCCGCCAGGCGCCGCGGCCAAACTCA
>Ga0187812_1000592_pt1 | contig 12757 bp, 11 predicted proteins | sample NC_S_2_FD_130582 | JGI IMG/M metagenome (GOLD analysis project Ga0187812, IMG submission 130582) | Wetland sediment microbial communities from Neuse River Estuary, North Carolina, USA - ASW-S_2 | ecosystem: Environmental > Aquatic > Freshwater > Wetlands > Sediment | place: USA: North Carolina... | reverse complement strand
TTTTCGGCAACGGCCTGGACATGGCCCGCGACGCGTTCCTCGGCCTCAGCGGTTTCAGCCTGCTGCTCGCGCTGTTCGCGCTCAAGCCGCTCGTCACCGCCGCGTGCCTGGGCAGCGGGGCATCGGGCGGCCTGTTCACCCCGACGCTCAGCACCGGCGCGGTTCTCGGCGGCGCACTCGGCATCGCCTGGAACCTGGCCTGGCCGGGCTCGCCGTCCGGCGCGTTCGCCATGGTCTGCGCGGCCGCCATGATCGGCGCGGCCATGCAGGCTCCGCTATCCGGCCTCGCCCTGGTGCTTGAGCTCACCCACAGCGGGTTCGGGCTGATGGTCCCCATGATGGCGGCGACCGCGATCGCCACGCTCGTCGCCTTCCACGTCGACGGCTACTCCATCTACTCCGCCCGGCTGCCGGCGTACACCGAAAGCAGCGCGCCCGCCGGGCCAGCGGCGGATAGCCGGACGGACCACCGGCGCTAGGTGGCCGCGGCGGACACCGCTCCGGCGCGGTGGCGCAGGAACCGCCGGGTGCGGCCCGCGCGGCCCGCCCACCATCGGCTCGCTTCGTCGCCGGCGCCGCGGCCGGAATGCCGTTGCTGCCACCGGCCTGCTTCCGCGGTGAGCCAGTCGAGGGTGGCGGCGGCATCCTGCTCGAGCATGGCACCGAGGGTGAACCGGCGCTCGCCGATGCGGTGCCCCACGGCGGCATGGCAGGCACCGAGAGCCAGCCGGTGCCGGGTAAGGATCATGCCGCTGCGGGCCGGCGTCGTGACGACAGCGGCGAGTTCGCCCGCACTCGCGCCGGCCTGGGGCAGCGGCGGCGCTTCCCTGAGCGCGAGCGGCAGCCGCGGGGAGGCTGGCTGCCTGCGGAACTCCGCGTCGAGGACGCACCGCGCCAGTCGCGCCCACCCGGCCAGCGAAGGGACCGGCAGGTCCGTCACGGCCTCGAGGTAAGCCGGCAGCCAGGACCACAGGTGCTCCCAGAACAGGCTGGCCTGTGCCCGGGCCAGGGCGGCTGCCGTGGCCGGCCGGCGGGCATCCAGCGCGGCTTCGCCGAGCCTTGCGTAGAGGCTGAGCAGGGCCGACAGGTGGTCCGGCTCCGCGGGCAGGCCGGTCCCGATAGCGCGCCAGAATCCGGCCACGCGGTCGGCCCCCTCTCCGCCCAGGGCGCCATCGGGGCCAAGGTAGACCGACGCGTAGGGCGGCAGGTTCAGCACGAACACGTCGGTGTGCCCGGCGTCGCTGACCTGGTCAAGGCCGAGGGCCGGGACGACGGCACGGGCGGCGGCGGGAGCGTCGGCGACGGCGCCAAGCGCCCGGATCAGCTCCCAGCGTCCGGCCGTCACGCCGGCCTCCGTCATGGGCTGCTCTCCGCGCCGCCGGCCACGGCACCCGGGATGCGGAAGGCGCCGGCCGTCGGCTTGAGCGGGCGCATGAGCCACTTCGGCCGCCGCGTACCGTCGGGAGAGACGCTGCCCGCGGGCCGCGTCATCGCCAGCCATTCGCGGTAGACCTCGCGGGCCCGGGCGGTGTCGACGGCGATGTCCCCGTGCGCGTCGCCGGGCTGGGCCGGACGGACCCGAACGGCCTGGTGCCAGCAGTGCATGCCGGAGATCGGATCCGGGTGCACGGGAAAGGTCAGGTTCTGGTGGACGCCGGTGTCGGACCACCAGATCCGCGCGGTATCCGGGTCGGCGGACTGGTAGGGCCTGACGTGCTCCCTCGCGCGCATGGCCCAGCCGTCCTCGTGCCGGGCCAGGTCCACGGTGGCCATCATGCCGCCCGCGCTCACCTGGGCGTGATCGTCCAGGCGCCAGCGGCCCATGTGGTGAGAGCAGGCCACGACCCCGGGCCTGATGCCCTCGGTAATCCACGCTTTCGCGACGAAGTAGCCGATTTCGGTTTCCACCCGCACCAGGTCTCCAGTCCGCGCTATCCGCAGCCGGGCGGCGTCGGCGGGATGGATCCACACCGGGTTGGTGTGGGAGAGTTCGTCCAGCCACTTGCTGTTCGCGGACCGGGTGTGGACCTGGGTGGGCAGCCGGAACGTGGACAGCAGGACCAGCTGCCCCGGCTCCAGGTTGGCGGGGTGCACGTGGCTGCGGATGTAACCGGGCAGCGCATGCTCGGGCCAGCCCCACGCGGCCAGCGTGGACGACCAGAACTCCAGCCGCCCGGACGGGGTCGGGAACCCGCGGCGGATGACGCCGTCGATCATGACGCCGACCGGCCGCCGCCCGGCGCTGTCCGGCTCCGGCGCGCCCATCGGGGCGATGTTCAGGGCTGGCGGCGGCGCGGCGGCCGAGTACGCTCTGCCGAGCGGGGTGATGCGCACGCCGGCGAGCTCGGCCTCCGGAACCTCCTGCTCATGCACGCCACCCTGGCCGCGGGTGATCTCGAAGGCACCGTAGCGGCGCATGTACTCCAGCGGGGACAGGCCATCGCGCCCGGCGCGCTCGGGCAGGCCCGGGACGGAGTTGGCGAACATCCAGCCGTAGTACTCGTCAACGGTGAGCTTGTCCCCCGGCCGCTCCCGCGACTCGTAGTACTGGCGCACCCCGAGCGACCCGTCGGGGTCGATCCGCCAGGACAGCTCGATCCAGAACTCGTTCTCCTCCCACACCTCGCCCGGGTTGACCTGGCGCGTGTCGGTGATCTTCGCGCCGCGCCGCTCGCTGGCGGCGCGCAGCACCGGCTGGCGGAAACCGACCCACTGGCCGTCGTACTGCTCGTAGGAGTGGGTGTCGTGCCGTTCGGAGGCGTGTCCCATCGGCAGCACGTAGTCGGCGAAGTAGGCGGACTCGTTCCAGGTCGGGGTGAGGGCGACGAAGCAGCCGACCTTGTCCTCGTCGGTGAGGACCTCCATCCATGACAGCCCGTCGGGGTTGGTCCAGACGGGGTTGTAGACCCGGGTGAAGTAGGTGTCGAGCCTGCCGCGGCCGTCCTTGAGGAAGTGCGGCAGCAGGAAACTCAGTTCGTTCTGGGCTAGCGGGTACTCCAGCGGCCAGGACAGCTCCTGCCATACGCCGGGGTGCGGCGGCACGTGGATGGGACGGGGCACGAACTTGTTCCATGCGTTGGGGAACGTGCCGCCCTCGGTACCGACGGCGCCGAGCAGCGCGGCGATCAGGAACAGGGTGCGCGACACCTGCCAGCCGCCGAGGTTCCCCGCGGCGGCGGATCGCCAGGAGTGGCAGGAGAACCGGCTGCCGGCGTGCGTTACCACATCGGCGACCTCCGCGATCACCGCCTCGTCCACCCCTGATTCGGCCGCCGCGAACTCGAACGTGAACCCGGCGTACAGCCCGGCAAGCACCCGCTGGAAAGCGTCGAAGGTGCCCGGCAGGTCCGGGTGGCACTCGGCCATGTACTCCTGCCAGTTCCACCATCTCCGGACGAACCCGGCGTCATACCGGCCGGACCGGATCAGGTGGCCGGCGATCGCGAGGTTGATCGCGGCCTCGCTGCCTGGCTGCGGGGAGAGCCAGTAGTCCGCATGGGTGGCGGTGTTGGACAGCCGGGTGTCAAGCACGATGACCTTGGCACCGTTCGCCCGTGCTTCGGTGATGCGCTGCGCGTGCGGGTTGAAGTAGTGGCCGGCCTCCAGATGCGAGCTGATCAGGTAAATGACCTTGGCGTTGGCGTGGTCGGGGCTGGGCCGGTCGATGCCCATCCAGAACTGGAAGCCGGCCCGGCCGCCAGACGAGCACACGTTGGTGTGCGAGTTGTGGCCGTCCACTCCCCAGCTCGCCAGCACCCGCTCGGTGAACCCGTCTTCGCCCGGGCGGCCGATGTGGACCATGATCTCGTTTTGCCGGCCGGAGGTGATCGCGGCGCGGATCCGTGCCGCGAGCGCGTCGAGGGCGGCGTCCCAGGTGATCCGCTCCCACCTGCCCTCGCCGCGCGCGCCCGCGCGGCGCAGCGGGTACAGGATGCGGTCCGGGTCCGTGACCTGGTTGATGGTCGCCGGCCCCTTGGCGCAGTTGCGGCCGCGGGAACCGGGATGCTCGGGGTTTCCCTCGAACTTGCGGACCTGCCCGGTGTCGCGGTCCACGTAGGCGAGCAGCCCGCAGGCCGACTCGCAGTTGAAGCACGTGGTCGGCACGAGCATGTAGTGCCGTTCCTCCCGTGCTGGCCAGGCGCGGGAGGAAAGCTCGACCCAGTCGTCCCACCGCTCTTTCGGCGGGAAGGCGGCCAGGTGCACCCGGCTAGCCCCCGGGTAGAAGGTCTCGCCCCTGGCCTCGGCGTCGGCGCGGGCCGCGGACACCCGGGCGCCCAGCGCCTCCAGCGCGCCCGGCCCCTCCATGCCGTTGCCGGCGGGGACTGATGGCGGACCAGACATCGAGTGGCCTCCTAAGCGAGCGGGACCGACTGCCCGGCCTGCACGTAGGCGTGCTCGTGCGCGAGCAGGCCGAGCAGCGCGAACGGGACGGCGGCGACGCCTATCCACGGCGCGGCGACAGCCACGGCGGCCGCGGCCAGGCCCGGCCAGAAGAACCGTGCGTACCGGCCGCTGGTCATCGCGTGCGCGGCCAGGCGGGCATGCTCGGTCGGATGCGTCACCGTCACCTCGCCGAGTACCAGCAGCACGTGGGTGGCCGCAGCCGCCGCGAGCAGCACCTCCGCGCCGGTCACCGCCGCCTGCGGGCTGAGCCAGTCCGCGAACGGGAGGATGGCCGCGGCGCCGGCCAGCGTCGCCTGGACCGCCAGGTGCGGCGCCAGCAGCGGGCTCTGCCACAAGTCCCGCGCTTTCGCCTGCGCGAACAGGTAGGCGGTGTAGCACGCGACGGCCAGCGCCAGCGGCAGCGCGAAGGCCGCGGCCACCTGGCGGACGGCCACCACGCCTGCCAGCGACCCGATCAGGTACAGCGCGACGACCCCGCCGTATCCGCCGATGATGAACGAGCCCCGGACGAGCCAGCTCCGCCACTGGTGCCGCGTGAAGATCAGGTAGCACCGCCACGGGTGACGCAGGTCCCAGATCAGCAGGATCCCGGTCAGGCTGAGGAACGCCAGCGCGATCCCGGGAGCCGCCCACCGGGCAGCGTCGTTCCCCCAGGACATCCGCCCGGCCAGGATGAGGATCAGCGGCACCAGCAGGCCGCCTGCCGCCAGGCCCTTGGTCCAGGTGTACAGGCTCACCCGCCATCCCCACGGCGCGTGATGGCCGATATCGTACGAGAGCAGCGCCTCCGCGCTGGAATCAGGCCGTCCCGGGTGCCCGCCTGCGACGTGGCCCGGGTCGCGCTCGCCGCCCTGGGTCGCCCACGCGTACAGCCCGCCGTCCGGCTGCCGCGCCGCCAGCGGGTCGAGGGTCGCCTGAGTCGCGCCTTTGTAAAACAGCCCTGGCCTGGTCCCCTTCTCCGGCCGCCGCACGGCGACCGGCTCCCGGTTGATGACCTCAGCTACCTGGGACGACGGGTCGTTGAGGTCGCCGACCAGGATCGCCTGCGTGGGACAGACGGTGACGCAGGCCGGCTCCAGCCCTACGTCCAGCCGGTGCGCGCAGAGGTTGCACTTCTCCGCCGAGTTGTCCTCGGGGTTGATGAAGATCGCGTCATAGGGGCACGCGGCAATGCAGGCTTTGCAGCCGATGCACGCTTCCTTGTCGAAATCGACGATCCCGTCGTTCCGCCGGTACATCGCCCGCGTCGGGCAGGCGGACACGCAGGGCGCGTCGGCGCACTGGTTGCACCGGGTGACCTGGAACGCCCGCCGTACCCGCGGGAACGTCCCGGTCTCCACCGACTTGACGTAGGTCCGTGTCACGCCGAGCGGGACCTCGTTCTCGCTCTTGCACGCGGTGGTGCAGGCGTGGCAGCCGATGCAGCGGTCCTGGTCCAGTACCTTGACCCAGCGCTGCGGCTGATCATCGGGCACAGGCACCCCTGAACGCTACGGGGCCGCCCGGCCGGCCAGCTAGCCCCGATCTCGCTATGAGCTCATAAGGGTAGCTTATGAGCAGCGAGGTTAAGCGGCCCCTGGACGCGGGCCACTAGCGGCAGATCACCTTAAGCCCGGCCGACGGAATGATCACGACCGTGCCCGAGCCGTGCGGGGCCGTCGTGGGAATGATCGTGACCGGCGTGTCCAGCTGCCGGGGGGCGCCAGTCGCACCAGCAGGCGCAGGGCACCGCAGCTGGATCTGACTCGGCGCGCCGGCAACCGGAATTGGCGCGATTCCCGTCGGCGAGGCCGCGGCACCGGACTGCCCCGACGGGGTGGTCGCCTTCCCGGCGTGCAGGGTTCCCGCCGCGTAACCCGCGGCGAGGCCGGCGAGCAGTCCCGCGAGGCCGAAGATAATGCCCGCCGCCGGCGGCCGCCGCCAGCGGAAAGCCAGCCGCCACCGGGCCGGCGGCCGGTCGCCGCCCTGCTCCAGAATGTCCGGACCCGCGGGCTCGCCACTCCACGGCGGGTAATCCCGGCTGCTCACGTTGTCATGGTAAGCCGGGACGCGAGATCCGGCATGCTTGTCGTCCCTTGTCATCCCTCGGCGCCTTGACACCCTAGGCCGGTTATTACAGAATGCGCACGAGTAGTAGCAATACGTTCCGGGGGGGACAAAATGCATTTCGTCGTACTGGGCACCCACTCTGCTGAGGTGTGCCCCACCAGCAACGCCAAGACGAAGGCACTGCTGCTGGAAGTGGCCCCGCAGATATCCAATCTCGCGCAGAAACACGGAGTGAGCATCGTGGCGGGGCCTTTCGCCAACCGTGAGCATGTGCTCGTCGTGATCGTGGAGACCGACAGCGCCGAGGCCCTCGATAGCTTCGTGACCGACAGCCGGCTCTCACAGTGGAATCAGGTGCGCATCCTGCCTTCGGTTCCCATGCAGCAGGCTATGCAGGAGCTGCAGGAGACAGCCTCGCTGTTCTGAGGTTCGCCCGCTCGCACCGAACCGGCCGTGCTAGTCACGGCCGGTTCGGTCGCCGTCTGGATTCCGCTTGATGCCCATGGTTTCCGTCTCGTTCCGGCACGCGACTGGCACGATGTCCAGTCCGCCGCCGGGAGTGGTGTCCAGCCACCCCACGGGAGCGGTCTCCCATTACGTACACGCGTATGAAGATCAGCACGATCAGCAGAACGACGACGACCACAAACACCCATGCGTAGGGCAAGTAACGGGGCCCATGGACGAGGATCGCGACACCGGTCAGCATTCCGTTGCTCCTACCGAGATGTCTCCGGTTTCCGCCTCGTTACCGGCTTCCTCGGGCGTACATGCGTATGAGGATCACCGCGAATAGCAGAATCATCCCGACCGGGACGATCAGGATGTCGAAGGGACTGTTGAGCAGGTCACCAAACTTCATGCGTTGATGTTCGCATACTCCCCCGTCTACCTGCACTCAACGGCGGAACGTCAGCGGGCACGCGAAGGGCACGAAACCGCCGCTCGTCTGCCGAACCTGCTAAATGACCTGCGCCCCGACCGCGACTCGAACGCGGGACCTACCGCTTAGGAGAAGTCCGGTCGCGGCAGGGAGCGATCATGCCAGCCTGGATAGTCAGCCCGCTCTACCTGCATTAATTACTTTTGGGTCCTGGCTATGTTACCTCAGCGGCCATACCGCAGTGTGCCGGAAAGTGACGCTTTGTCCGCGGGTTTTCCGTGGGGACCAGCGCCCGGCAGCCGGACTTGTGGGGAAGCTGTGGGAAAAGAATGCCTGCCGCCCAAGGCGGCATCGCGGCGCGCGATGACTAGCCACATGACGCCAATGATGATCATCGCGGCTGCGGCGGTAAGCCCATGGCCACGATCCGTGCGCCGTCCGAGCGGAAGCTCGACGCCGGGTGGGCGGCTGCGCCCGGGGTGCGCGTGCGCCAGGCGGTGCCCGCTGACATGGGGGCCGTCCGCGAGCTGGCCGCGCTGACGGGGGTGACCATTGAGGACGTGTTGGTCGATTCGGTTGCCTCCGGGGCCGCCGGGCTGGCGCTGCGAGCGGGGCTGAGCAGTGGCCAGGAAGGCTTCAATCGGCACATGGCAGAGCAGTTCATCGCCCACCGAGACGATCCGCTGCAGGCCTACCTGTGCGCTGCGCTGGTGCTGGTGGCCGATCACCGGGAGCTCGGGGTGATCGGCACCGTGGTGGCCTACCCGCCGCCCAACATCACCCAGCTTCACCTGGACGGCACCCGTCGCAACATCACCGACCCGCGCGAGCGGAACATGCTGATGATGGCCGGCGCGGTCGGGCTGGCCAAGGTCAAGGCGCTCGCGGTGGCGGAGCCCGCGCGGGGCCGCGTCGGCGGCTCGCTTCTCCTACGGTGCAGGCAGGTCTTCTTCGCCTGCGGGTACGTCATCCTGTACGGGCAGATGCCGCCCACGCCCGGCCTGGACGCTTTCTACCGACGCAACAGCTTCGAGGTGCTCGACTTCGGAGAAGGGCTGGACCTGTGGCCGGTCTTCGAGATCCATTCCCGCGTCGACACCGACACGGGCGAGCGGTTCTTCATCCGCTACCGCCCCCAGTCCTGAAGCGGCCCGGAGCCAGGGAAACCGAACGCCCGGGCCCCTCGCGGCCGTCACCGGAGGGAACCGCTGTCACACAGAGAGACATTCACCTATCGCCGATTTTTGATCGCCTCCGCGCTCTTGGAGACGTCGTTATTCTGCGTGCCCGCGAACCGGCGGTGAGGCTATCTTCGAGCTTGAGTGCGGCCTCCGCCGCCTCCAGGCGGCGACTGGACCGGAAAATGCAGAGGCCGTCACCTTCGCGCCCTGCCAACGTGGCCGTCGCTACTGCCAAGGAGCCAACAACAATGTCCTCCATCGCGGGAGAGTTCGTTACCGAGACGTTCGGCTATGACGGTGGCCGTCAGGTCACGGTGTACGTCCCGCCAGGTCCGCCCGAGGCAGTCGTGTTCGCGGGTGACGGTCAGCTGATCTCGCAGTGGGGCGGGGCCCTCGAGGCGGCCGGCGTGCCGTCCACGATGATCGTCGGCGTACACCGGCTGGCCGATGAGATGCTGCGGCTCCACGAGTACTCACCGGGCTTCGACCCGGAACGGTTCGCGGCACACGAGAAGTTCTTCGTCGGCGACGTCCGCCGATGGGTGCGGTCGCGCATCGGCGTCGCGCTACCCCCCGAGCGCACCGCGGTGTTCGGCGTATCGGCAGGTGGCGAGCTTGCGCTGGCCATCGCCCTTCGGCACCCGGACATCTACAGTGTGGTCTTCTGCGCGTCAGCCGGCGCGGGTTACCGACCGCCTGCCGTGATGTCGGCCTCGCTTCCGCGCGCATACCTCGTCGCCGGCACATTGGAGCCGTTTTTCCTTGAGAACGCGACCCGGTGGGCGGACGCATTGCGCGCTGCCGGTGCGGACGTCGTAATGACTGAGCGGGCCGGATCGCATGGCGATGCGTTCTGGCGCGAGGAGTTCCCGCTGATGGTGGCGTGGGCGTTTGGACGGTAATCGGCGGTCACGGTCCGGGCCGATCAGACAATGGCCACGAGTCGAAGGCATGCGGCGGACGGCATCCGCTCGCCCTTGCCGCGGCCCGTCCAAGTCACCACGCTCGCGCCGCAGTTCGGCTAGCCCACCCAACCCAAGGCTCGTGGCTCGGCTGCTGAACCGAGAGCGGACGCCGAAGGCCGAATCGGTGCTGGAGGACCGGCAGGTACAAGTGTCGTGCACGGCGTCCATATCGGCCATTCCAGCGCACATCCCACCTCCGCAGAGAAGGTGTAACTGGCCCAGGGGTCGCCGTATCTAAAGGATGTGCGTGCTCCCTGCCGCGTCCTTAACAGCTTCCCAGATTGCATCGTGGACTGCCCGGGTAGTGCGCCGGGGCCGACCGTATTTGGTGAGGTGGTACGCATAGCCGGGGGAGTCGTCCGGGATCCGCCCAGATGGCGTGTCCTCGTATGCGCAGACGAGCTCCTGGCCGGCGAACCGGCTGGGCCGGTCACCGCGGATCCTGATGCTATCGCCGGTCGCATACGGACCACTAGGCAGGATGGCCTCAGGCCTGTCGGGATACCAGTCGCCGTCTTTGTCGCGGAAGGCGAAGATCAGGCCCGGCACGAGGCCCGTGCGGCGGCTGTGCTCAACGTGCCCTTGGACCGTGCCGCGCGCGATAGCCAGCGCGGCGCTTATCTGCCCGTAGCTCATGTCCGACTCCTTGAGCCTCTCGATCGCGCGCCGATAGATCGCGGCGGCCTCCTCGCTGCCCTGCGCAAGATCACGCTGGATCCGAGCCGCGTTCTCCGCGCACTTCACCAGGTCCGGCTCGTCAGCCGTCTGACCAAGTGCCTGGCGCAGTGCTGCATACCAAGTGCTGGAAACTGCCATAACCAGGAGTGTAAGAGGGGGGCATGCAAATCGCAAGGGGGGAGCTTACAATCGAACCGCTTCCGGAGCCGGAGCCTCGGTGTTCGGGATTCCGAGATCCAACGGATCGACGGGTTAGCGAGTGTCAGCCGCGCCGATCACCCAGTTCGGATGCCGCATCGCGTCCTCCGTAGCCGACCTCCGCGCGTCCGGAACGGCGGCTCGTGCGCTTGAGCATCATAAGCTCGGCCCAGGCAGAGGCTGAAAGGTGGATGCCGTGGTCAGCGCTCGTAGTGGTACCGGCAGGCTGCTATCCGGATCTCGTCTTCGACGATCTTGTAGACGAGACGATGCTCGTCGGTGATGCGGCGTGACCAGTAGCCCTGGAAGCCGTGCTTGAGTGGCTCGGGCTTGCCGATTCCCTCGTTGCCGTTGCGCTGGATGTCGGTGACCAGGGCGTTGATGCGCTTGAGGATCTTACGGTCCTGGGCCTGCCACCAGACATAGTCCGCCCAGGCGGACTCGTCCCAGACGAGCTTCACTCCAGCAGGTCCCGCTGGGTACCGCCGCCGTGCTCCAGCCGGTCGATCGATGCCAGCAGACGGCGTGCGTTCTCGGGGCTGCGGAGCAGGTAGGCCGATTCCTTGAGGGACTCGTACTCAGACAGCGCAACGATCACTACGGGCTCGTGCCCGGCGCGGGTGATGACAACTTCCTCATGGTCGTCAACGACGGCGTCGAGGGTCTCGGCATAGTGAGCACGAGACTCTGAGTAAGTCAGCGTCTTCATCCGCTGCCTCCTTCCACCAGCCTGCATCTACGTACAAAAAATTGTACGTCAGTGCCGCCCTGCGGGCAAGCGGCACGGTCGCCGCGATACGTCGCGCGACGCTGGCCAGGCGAGTGCCTCTGCGGGTCGTACTGCGGCAGCCTGACTGCTCTCCGCCGTCTGTCCCGCCTGCGACCCCGGGCACCCGCGTTTCCCTATCTTGTTGTGAGCGCTGGACCTGTTCTGGCACCAGGGAGTCTTCGGGAGCCAGCATGGCTCTTTGCCCCCGCGCAGCCTCGCATCCGGTTCACTGTGCGTAATAGCCGCGCCCATCAGCCACCCAGGCGCTCCCGCGCGGATCGCCGACTCGGCGTGCAAGGCGAGACGGCATCCGCAGGTACACCGCACGCGCGGATCGTCCGATTCGGCGTTTGAAGTGCCTTCTTGCCACGCACAAGTGTTGCCGTTGGTCCATTGACTTACCTGTTGCCTCTTGCATTCCCTGTGTCTGGCCGTGATGAAGCAGTGACGAGCTTCCTCCCTTCCGCGCTAGACGCGACGGGGCAAGAGGTTGCGTGTGGCGGCGTGTACCACGACAGCGAGCACGGCACATCCCGTGAGCTTTAGTTCTTTTTCCGCCAGGGATACATGTACCTGGAGCCTGGGATGGATGCAGGGCGCGAGCGCGCAACGGCAGGCAGCATCCAATCCGATCTCGGGAGCACATGCATTCATACCCGCGCTTGCCGGACAGCTCGCAGCCTCCATACACTCATATCAGGTATCAAAAAGCACCGCGCGTAGATACCCCCTGAGAAGGGGTTCCGAAGGGGGCCGGATGTCGGTCCTGAGTCGCCTCGCCCGCCCTGTGGTGAGGAAGCAGGCGGTAAAAGCCGGTAATAAGCTCGCCGATTTCGTTGCGGCCGAGGGCGAGGAGCGGAGAAAGATAGTTCGCCGGACCGCTCAGATACTTTCTTCTAGCACTTGCCTTGCAATCAATATAATGGAGCTGGTATTGGCCGGCGATGGCAGTGGCATGATCGATACGCTAGTTGACACGCTATACAACATCGATCCGGCTGACGTTGCAGATGGATTGTCCCCGGGCGGGGACTTCGTAAAGGCCGTCGAGTCCGTGCACAGGGTGATCGACGCAGCCGATTTGGTGATTGACCCGCCCAAAACCTGGAAGGACGCAGGCCGGGCAGCGGATTCCTCCACCGTAACGACTCGCCTTGGTGATGGGCGGCTCGCCGCATCTGTGCAGGAAAATGTAAAGGATCATGTGCGAAAGCCCAGGAAGAAGCATAAGAAGACGAAATGCCACTCCCACCAGCCAGGGGAAGAACCAAGGCTTGCCGAGCAGATTCTCAGGGAGGAGCGGATCAGACGTAAGAAGCGTAAGAAAAAATACAAGAAGGCTGCAAAGCATAGGCCCATCCGGCGAGAGGTATATCTGGGGAACGTTCGCCGACTAGCCAGAAGTCGCAAGAAGCGTAAGAAGGCTAAGTCCTGATCCGCCGGTCAACCGCGGTAGGACGTTTCCAGCTTGATGGCTACGCGAAGAGTTTGGCGAGGTGAGAGGGGTGTCCTGGATGCCTAGGCAAACTTAGACATGCTGGTCACTCATGATCGGGCCATTCCCAGAACGAGCCGTTCTGCGTTGCTTCGCGGATGGTGGTCGAGATTCCTGCTGCCATGCATATCGGCG
>Ga0187812_1000591_pt1 | contig 12763 bp, 13 predicted proteins | sample NC_S_2_FD_130582 | JGI IMG/M metagenome (GOLD analysis project Ga0187812, IMG submission 130582) | Wetland sediment microbial communities from Neuse River Estuary, North Carolina, USA - ASW-S_2 | ecosystem: Environmental > Aquatic > Freshwater > Wetlands > Sediment | place: USA: North Carolina... | reverse complement strand
CGACTTCCCGGTCCCGGCCGGCCGCGAGGAGGAGTGGCGGTTCACCCCGCTGCGCCGGCTCCGCGGCCTGCATTCGGACGCGGTCCTCGGTTCCGGCGGCGTGACGGTGACCGTCGACGCCGCTCCCGAAGTAGAGGTTTCCGAACGTACGCTCCCGGCTGCGGAAGGCACGTTCCTCCCGACGGACCGGGTCAGCGCCCGGGCGTACGCCGCCGCGGCCAAGGCGACGGTCATCACCGTCCCGAAGGAAGCCGTGGCGAGCCGCCCCACCCACGTTCGCGTCACGGGCACCGGGACATCACCCACCGCGGGCCACCTGATCATCGACGTGCAGCCGTACGGCCGCGCCGTCGTGGTCATCGACCAGCGGGGGTCGGCCACCTACGCCGACAACGTTGAGCTCAACGTCGCCGACGGCGGCGACCTCACCGTGGTCAGCCTCGCGGACTGGGACGACGACACCGTCCAGGTCTCCCACCACGTCGCCACCCTCGGCCGCGACGCGCACCTCGCCCACTTCGCGGTCACCCTCGGCGGCTCCCTGGTCCGGCTGTCGCCGACCGTCAGGTACGCGGGCCCGGGCGGCGACGCCGAGCTGTACGGCATCGCCTTCGCCGACGCTGGGCAGCACCTGGAGCACCGGCTGTTCATCGACCACGACACCCCGAACTGCCGCAGCCGCGTCCGGTACAAGGGCGCGCTGCGCGGCGACGGGGCGCACACCGTGTGGATCGGCGACGTGCTGATCAGGCCCGAGGCGACCGGCACCGACACCTACGAGTACAACAGGAACCTGGTGCTCACCGACGGGGCGCACGCCGACTCGGTGCCGAACCTGGAGATCCTGACCGGCGAGGTGGTCGGCGCCGGGCACGCCAGCGCCAGCGGTCGGCTCGAGGACGAGCACCTGTTCTACCTGCAGGCCCGCGGCATCCCGTTCGAGGAGGCGCGCCGCCTGGTGATCCGCGGGTTCTTCGCCGAGCTGACCGGCAAGATCGGCGTGCCGGAGGTCGAAGACCGGATCACGCGGGCCATCGAAAGGGAGCTGTCGTGAGCGGGCCAGAGTCAGCCGCGTACGTTCGGGCGTGCGCTCTTTCTGACCTTGCTGATGGCGAGCCTCTTGCTGTCGAGCTGGCCGGCGAGCCGGTCGCGATCGTCCGCACCGAGGGCCAGGTGTTCGCGATCCGCGACGTGTGCTCGCATGCCGAGGTCCCGCTGTCGGAGGGCGAGGTCGATGGTTGCACGATCGAGTGCTGGCTGCACGGGTCCCGGTTCGACCTGCGCACCGGCAAGCCGACCGGCATGCCCGCGACCGAGCCGGTGCCCGTCTACCCAGTCACCATCGAGGGCGACGACGTCCTCGTCGCCATAGAGGAGTCATAGTGTCCACCCTGGAGATCCGTGACCTCCACGTGTCCGTCGCGGAGAACGATGGGAGCCTGCGGGAGATCCTGCGCGGCGTCAACCTCACCGTGAGGGACGGTGAGACGCACGCCATCATGGGACCGAACGGCTCCGGCAAGTCCACCCTCGCCTACGCGATCGCCGGGCATCCGAAGTACCACGTCACCTCCGGGTCCGTCACCCTCGACGGCGAGGACGTGCTCGCGATGAGTGTGGACGCCCGCGCCCGCGCCGGGCTGTTCCTGGCCATGCAGTACCCGGTCGAGGTGCCAGGCGTGTCGGTGTCGAACTTCCTGCGCACGGCGGTCACCGCGACCCGCGGCGAGGCCCCGAAGCTGCGTGACTTCATGAAGGAGCTGCGCGGCGCGATGGGCGACCTCGCCATCGACCCGAAGTTCGCCGAGCGGTCGCTGAACGAGGGCTTCTCCGGCGGCGAAAAGAAGCGGCACGAGATCCTCCAGCTCGAACTGCTCGACCCGAAGATCGCGATCCTCGACGAGACCGACTCCGGCCTCGACGTGGACGCGCTGAAGATCGTCGCGGACGGGATCAACAGGTTCGGCGCCAAGCCGGGCCACGGCGTGCTGCTGATCACCCACTACCAGCGGATCCTCCGCTACGTGCGGCCGGACTTCGTGCACGTCTTCGTGGCCGGCCGGATCGTCGAAGAGGGCGGCCCCGAGCTGGCCGGGGTGCTGGAGAACGAGGGCTACGAGCGGTTCATCGCGGCGGCGGGGGCGACAGCATCATGACCATGACATCGCCGCTCGACGTCGAGGCGATCCGCAAGGATTTCCCGGCGCTGAGCCGGCTGGTCCGCAACGACCGGCCGCTGATCTACCTGGACTCCGGCGCGACGTCGCAGAAGCCCATTCAGGTTCTCGACGCCGAGCGCGAGTTTTACGAGCGGCACAACGGCGCCGCCCACCGCGGCGCGCACCTGCTGAGCGAGGAAGGCACCGAGATCTACGAGGGCGCGCGGGCGAAGGTCGCCACCTTCATCGGCGCGGACGACCGCGAGGTCGTGTTCACCAAGAGCGCGACCGAGTCGATCAACCTGGTCGCCCACGCGCTCACCTCCTCGATCGGGCCCGGCGACGAGATCGTCATCAGCGAGTCGGAGCACCACGCCAACCTCGTCCCCTGGCAGCAGCTCGCGCTTCGCACCGGAGCCACCCTGCGCTGGTTCACGGTGCTGCCCGACGGGCGGCTCGACGTGGACCCGTCGCTGATCACCCAGCGCACGAAGATCGTCGCGGTGACCGGGCAGTCCAACGTCACCGGCGTGATGCCGCCGGTCGTGGAGATCACCCGGCTGGCGCACGAGGCAGGCGCGCTTGTGCTCGTCGACGGCGCGCAGCTGGTGCCGCACCACCCGGTCGACGTGAAGGCTCTGGACGTGGACTTCCTGGCGTTCTCCGGGCACAAGATGCTCGGCCCGCTGGGGCTCGGCGTCCTGTACGGCAAGTACGCCAGGCTCGAGGCGCTGCCGCCGTTCCTGTCCGGCGGCGACATGATCGAGGTGGTGCGGATGGAAGGCTCCACCTTCCAGCCGCCGCCCGCCCGGTTCGAGACCGGCGTGCCGCCGGCGGCGCAGGCCGCCGGCCTCACCGCCGCCGTGGACTACCTGACCCGGCTCGGCATGGACAACGTCGCCGCGCACGAGGAATCGCTGACGGCGCACGCGATCGACGCGCTCCTGGACATCAAGGGGGTGCGAATCCTCGGGCCCACCACGACGAAGGACCGCGGCGGCGCCGTGGCGTTCGAGGTGGACGGGATACACCCGCACGACGTCGGCCAGGTCCTCGACGACCTCGGCATAGCGGTGCGCACTGGGCATCACTGCGCGTGGCCGCTGCACCGGGCGCTCGGCGTCCAGTCCTCGGCCCGGGCCACCTTCTACGTGTACAACACGCACGAGGAAGTGGACGCCCTGGTGGAAGGAATCCGGTATGCGCAGCGTTTCTTTGGAGCGTTATGCAGCTTGAGTCCATGTACCAGGAGATCATCCTGGACCATTACCGGAACCCGCACCACAAGGGCCTGCGGGAGCCGTACGACGCTGAGGTGTACCACGTCAACCCGACGTGCGGTGACGAGGTACGGCTCCGCGTCGCCCTCAAGGACGTCGGCGGCGAGCAGGTGATCGAGGACGTCTCCTTCGACTCCCTCGGCTGCTCGATCAGCCAGGCCAGCGCCTCGGTGATGACCGACCTCGTGATCGGCAAGCCGGTCGGCGAGGCGATGAAGATCGGTGACGCGTTCCTCGAGCTCATGCAGTCCAAGGGACAGGCCGAGCCGGACGAGGACCTGCTCGAGGACGCGGTGGCGTTCGCGGGCGTGTCGAAGTACCCGGCCCGGATCAAGTGCGCCCTGCTCGGCTGGATGGCGTGGAAGGACGCGACCGCCCGCGCTCTGGGAGAACACAATGGCTGACGCTGAAGAGACCCTGGCTCAGGAAACCCTGTCTGAGGAAGCACTGTCTCAGGAGGTCGAGGACGTCCTCGAGGCGCTGCGCGACGTCGTCGACCCCGAGCTTGGCATCAACGTCGTCGACCTCGGCCTCGTCTACGGCGTCGACGTCGACGCCGAGAAGGTGGCCACCGTCGACATGACGCTGACCAGCGCCGCGTGCCCGCTCACCGACGTGATCGAGGAGCAGGCCCGCGAGGCCCTGGACGGCGTGGTGACCGACTTCCGGATCAACTGGGTCTGGATGCCGCCGTGGGGCCCGGAGAACATCACGGAAGACGGCCGCGAGCAACTCCGCGCCCTCGGCTTCAACATCTAGCACCGCCGCCCCGTCCGCCTCGCGGCCTCCAGGGCCGCTTACCCGGCAAGCGCATCCCACTTTGTACCCTCGGCGTCACCTTGTACCCCAGCCGACCAGAATCGCGGCCGAAACGGCCGCAAAAGTGGTCGCGCCAGGTACAAAGTCAACGCAAGAGACACCTGTGACGAACGGGAAGGCTAGCCAGTGGGGCCGGTGTTAGTCGCGGGTGTAGAAGGGGCGGGTGTTTCGGGCCACCCAGTCGTCTACCAGGTCCGGCTCTGATTCGCCCGGGAACGTGACGTCGATCGGGAACGGGGCCTGCTGCGGGACGGCGGCGACGGCGCGCTCGATGACGCCGAGGACCGCCTCGTGGGCTGGTTCGCTCGCCGGGTCGTCGAGGGCGACCGAGATGACCAGGCCCTCGCCCTGGCCGGGCACCGACAGCCAGGCGCGCGACGCCTGCCGCACCGCCGGGAGAGCGTGCAGCCGGCCGCTGACCTCGCGGAGCAGTTCCTCCGGTTCCGCTGGCGGGTCGCCGACCCGAACCGGCTCGCGGGAATCTTGGGCCCGGGCGCCCGGCTGCGCGGCGGACCGCGCCGCGGCCAGATATCGGACGCCTTCGGGGTAGATGGGCACGCTGGCCTCGGCGCCCGGGTTGATGGCCATGCCAAGGTCGGCCGGCAGGTGCCGGGCGAGCTCGACGGCCGGCACCACGATGTGCGGCACGACCCGGGAGTCGCCCGCCCGCTGCCAGCGCTTGTAGCGGAGGTTCGACGGATCCGCCCAGAGGGCGAGGCGCTGGACCGACGTGAAGCACGGCACGAAGTCGGCGCCCAGGTAGACGACCGTCGGCAGCGCCACGGCGGAACCGTCGGTGACCGGCCGGCCGCCAGGGAGCGGTACCCAGAGCCGGGCCCGGGTGAGTTCCTCGAGAAGGTCGTCCACCCGGTCGGGATCCTTGACCGCGGCGGCGAGCACCTGCTCCACGTACTCGCAGGAGGAGTACGCTCCGTCAGGTGCCTCCCGGGTCCCGCCCCACGCGACGGCGCCGGGCCGGACGAACGTGCCGCCGTGCGCCATCGCTTGCGGCGGCACCGCGCCGACGGGATCGATCGGGTGCATGGTGTCTTCCTCGTTGGGTCGTGGCGGCTTGGAATATGCGCTACGGCTCGCTGTACGGATAGTAAACACGAATAGGCAGCGCGTAGTGAAGAACAGCGCAACCGGCGCACCGAGGTGGGTGGACGTCGCCCCGGAGCGGTTCCCCAGCTGGATCGCCTCGTTCGCCGGCAGGCACGGGGCATCCGCCCAGGAGCAGTCACTCATTGTCGCCGTGACCGGCGACACTGTGATTTTCACCGCACCGGACGGCGCAGTGGCCGAATGTCACCCGCCGTTCCCGCCCATGGCTGATAACAGCAAGAAGCGGGCGGCGCCGCCGCCCGCGCCCGGTCCGGCGGGGGAGGCTGGCGGCGCGGGGGAGGCCAGCGACGCCGCGAACGCGGATCACGTGGCCCGGGTCATCGCCGCGCATGCGCGGACACCGCGGACGGTCGGGGTGCTCCTGGTGCGGCTCGGCGGGTACGCGGTCGGGGTGTTCACCGGCTACCCGCCGGCGCTGGCCGACGCCAAGACCGGGTCGCGCCTGGTGCACGGGCGCAGCGCGGCCGGCGGGTGGTCGCAGCACCGGTTCGCCCGGCGGCGCGAGAAGCAGGCGAGCGAGGCGTTGCAGGCGGCCGCCACCGCGGCGGTGGACGTGTTCGGGCGGTGGCAAGGGCTGATAACAGCAAGAAGCGGGGACGCCAAGGTCGCGGCGGGAGCTCAGCTCGACGCGGTCGTGCTCGGCGGGGACAAGCGGGCGATGGCGGAGTTGCGGCAGGACCCGCGGCTCGCGCCCTACCTGGCGATCGCGACGGACCGGTTTCTCACCGTCCCCGATCCCAAGCGGGCGGTGCTCGAGGACGCACCGCGGCTGTTTCTCGCCGTGAAGATAAGGCTTACGGAGCCGACACCCTGATCAGGTAGCCTGAAGTATCGTGATCGTCGCCAGTGGCATAGAGTTGCGCGCCGGTGCACGGCTGCTGCTGGCTGACGCCTCGTTCCAGGTCGCCGAGGGCGACAGGATCGGACTGGTGGGCCGCAACGGCGCCGGGAAGACCACCCTCGCCAAGGTGCTCTCCGGCAACGCGCAGCCGGCCGCCGGCACGGTACGGCGCAGCGGCACCGTCGGCTACCTGCCGCAGGACCCGCGCACCGGGGACCTTGACGTGCTCGCGCTCGACCGGGTGCTGTCCGCGCGCGGCCTCGACGAGCTGCGCGAGCAGATGCGCAAGGCCGAGGCGCAGATGTCCGACTCCGACCCGGGCACGGCCGACAAGGCCATCCGCCGCTACGGCCACCTCAGCGACCGGCTCGCCGTGCTCGGCGGGTACGCCGCGGAGGCGCAGGCGGCCAGCCTCGCCGCCAGCCTCGGGCTGGCCGACCGGGTCCTGCACCAGCCGCTGCGCACCCTCTCCGGAGGACAGCGCAGAAGAATAGAGCTGGCACGGATCCTGTTCAGCGATGCGCAGACGCTGCTCCTCGACGAGCCGACCAACCACCTGGACGCCGACTCGATCCTGTGGCTGCGCGACCACCTCAAGAACTACCGGGGCGGCCTGATCGTCATCAGCCACGACACCAGCCTCATCGAGCAGGTCGTGAACAAGGTCTTCCACCTCGACGCCAACAGGTCCGTGCTGGACATCTACAACGTCGGCTGGACGGCCTACCTCGCCCAGCGCGAGGCCGACGAGCGGCGCCGCCGCAGGGAGCGGACCAACGCCGAGCGGCAGGCGACCGCCTTGCAGACGCAGGCGGACAAGATGCGCGCCAAGGCGACCAAGGCCAGGGCGGCGCAGAGCATGCAGCGCCGCGCGGACCGGCTGCTCGCCGGCGTCGAGGCCGAGCGGCAAACCGACCGGGTGGCCAGGCTCCGCTTCCCGACCCCCGCGCCGTGCGGCAAGACCCCGCTGACCGCGGAGGGCCTGTCGAAGTCCTACGGCTCGCTCGAGGTGTTCACCGACGTCGACCTGGCCGTCGACCGGGGGAGCCGGGTCGTCGTCCTCGGCCTGAACGGGGCCGGCAAGACCACGCTGCTGCGGCTGCTCGCCGGAGTGGAAAAGCCGGACACCGGGAAAGTCACTGACGGACATGGCCTGCGGCTCGGCTATTACGCGCAGGAGCACGAAACTCTCGATACCGAGCGCACCGTCATCGAGAACATGCGGACCGCCGCGCCGGAACTCACCGATACCGAGCAGCGGAAGGTTCTCGGCTCATTCCTGTTCTCCGGCGATGACGTCGATAAACCGGTGGGCGTCCTTTCCGGCGGCGAGAAGACGCGGCTCGCGCTCGCGCTTCTCGTCGTGTCCGGGGCGAACGTGCTGCTACTCGACGAGCCGACGAACAACCTCGACCCGGCAAGCAGGGAAGAGATCCTGGCCGCCCTCACCGCTTATCAAGGCGCGATTGTTCTTGTTACCCACGATGAGGGAGCGGTGGACGCGCTTTCCCCGGAACGGGTAATCGTGCTGCCCGAGGGAACGGAAGACGCGTGGAGCGACGATTTCACGGAACTCGTCGCACTAGCCTGACCAAGCGGGTAGTCAACTACGCCCCGATAGGTGATCATTGCGATGGGGGTGAGTAACGCACTGAGTGCTCCACCTTACGGGAGGTTAACGTGGCCGAGACCCTGAAGAAGGGGACCCGGGTGACCGGTGCGGACCGCAATAAGCTGGCGACCGACCTCAAGAAGCGCTATGACTCCGGCGAATCCATCCGGGCGCTGGCGGGCGCGACGGGGCGGTCCTACGGCTTCGTCCACCGCATCCTGACCGAGACCGGCGTAACCTTGCGCGGGCGCGGCGGCGCCACCCGCGGCAAGGCGATGGCCAGCTCGTAGGAGTTCGCCCCCGGCTTATTCAGTACGGGAACGGGATCACGCCACAGTAAGTTTGAAGGACTATGGCGATGATCCACGGTCCCGGGTTCGGGATGGCGCGCGGGTTCAGGATGGACCCGAACGTCACCAAGCAGAAGATCAAAAAGGGAACCGTCCGGCGCATCGCGCGGTACGCGCGCCCCTACCGCCTCCCGCTCTCGATCTTCCTGTTCGCGACGGCGGTCGACGCCTGCATCACGGTGGTCAACCCGCTGCTGCTGCGCGCACTCATCGACCGCGGCATCATCGGCCGCGACGAGTACGTCGTCATCGTGATCGCCCTCATCGCCGTGGGGGTCGCGCTCTTCGACGCGTTCCTCGGCGTGGTGAACCGCTGGTTCTCCTCCCGGCTCGGTGAGGGGCTGATCTACGACCTGCGCACCCAGGTCTTCGACCACGTGCAGCGGCAGCCGATCGCGTTCTTCACCCGGGCCCAGACCGGCAGCCTGGTCAGCCGGCTGGACGGGGACGTGGTCGGCGCGCAGTCGGCGATCGTGGGCACGCTGTCCAGCGTCGTGTCCAACGTGCTGTCGGTGATCGTCATCCTGGTCACCATGTTCTACCTGTCCTGGGTGGTCAGCCTCATCGCGCTCGCGCTGATCCCGCTGTTCCTGATCCCGGTGCGGCTCGTCGGGCGCAGGCTCCAGCGATTGAGCCGGGAGGCCATGCAGCTCAACGCCGAGATGGGCTCGACGATGACCGAGCGGTTCAACGTGGCCGGCGCGATGCTGGCCAAGCTGTTCGGCCGCCCGCGCGAGGAGTCGGCGCTGTTCGCATCCAAGGCCGCCAAGGTCCGCGCGATCGGCGTCAGCAGGGACATGTACGGGTCCGTGATGATGATCGGCATCACGCTTCTCACCGCCCTGTTCACCGCGGTGATATACGGGGCCGGCGGCACGCTGGTGGTGCGGGGGGCGCTCCAGTTCGGCACGCTCGTCGCGCTCGCCCAGCTCATCACCCGCGTCTACGGTCCGATCGGGTCGCTGTCCAACGTCCAGGTCCAGGTGATGACCGCGCTGGTCAGCTTCGACCGGGTCTTCGAGGTGCTCGACCTCGAGCCGCTGATCAAGGAAAAGCCGGACGCGGTGCGGCTGCCGCGGCGGCTGCCCGGCACCGACGAGGCGCCGGACATCCGCTTCGACCACGTGTCGTTCCGGTACCCGACCGCCAACGAGGTGTCGCTCGCGTCGTTGGAGTCGATCGCGCTGAAGACGCCGGAGCGGACGGACGCGGCCGCGGGCGTGCTGCACGACGTCTCGTTCACCGCCCCCGCCGGGCAGCTGACCGCGCTCGTCGGCCCGTCCGGCGCGGGCAAGACGACGATCACCGCGCTGGTTTCCCGGATGTACGACCCGAACGACGGCGCCGTCCTCATCGGCGGCCATGACCTGCGCGACGTCACGCTGGACTCGCTGCACGACGTGGTGGGCGTGGTCACGCAGGACGCGCACCTGTTCCACGACACGATCCGCGCCAACCTGCTCTACGCCAGGCCGTCCGCCACCGAGGCCGAGCTCATCGACGCCTGCCAGGCGGCCCAGATCTGGGACCTGATCTCGGTGCTGCCCGACGGCCTCGACACGATCGTGGGCGACCGCGGCTACCGGCTGTCCGGCGGCGAGAAGCAGCGGGTCGCGCTGGCACGGCTGCTGCTGAAGGCCCCGTCGATCGTGGTGCTCGACGAGGCCACCGCGCACCTGGACTCGGAGTCGGAAGCCGCGGTCCAGCAGGCCCTCACGCTGGCGCTGCAAGGCCGCACGTCGCTGGTCATCGCACACCGGCTGTCCACCGTGCTCAACGCGGACCAGATCCTGGTCATCGAGGCCGGCCAGGTCATCGAGCGCGGCACGCACGAGGACCTGCTGGCGGCCGACGGCCTGTACGCCGAGCTCTACCACACCCAGTTCAAGAGCCAGGAAGTCTATTCCGAACGTACGCAGCCGACTCTGTAACGCTCAGCTGTATCCGAGCCGCCGCAGTTCCTCGCCCGCGACCTTCTCGACCTCCGCCACCTGGCTCATCGTGAGCACCCGGCGCCAGGCGCCGCCCTCGCCCTGTTTCCGCCGGTGCTCCCGCGTGACCGGCGCGGCGATCGTCACCCCGGTGAAGTTCGTCAGGGCGATGGCCGTGCCGCCCGGGTTCCGCGCCATGTCCTCGTAGCGCAGGGTCTTCAGCTGCTCGTCCGGCATGGTCTTGCGCAGCCGCGCGGCCAGCCTGACCGCCCCCCGCCAGCGCATCGCGCACTTGCCCGCGCTGGACAGCTCCGGCCAGGTGAGCCGGCCGGTCTCGTCCTCCACGCCGTAGAAGGGGTTGGGGAACTCGGTGTCGATGTTGGCCATGCTGGGCCGGAACCAGGACATCGCGACCGGGTCGGCGAGCATGTCGGCCACCGTGTCCCTGCCATCCCGCACGACCTGGACGATCTGGGCGTCAGGGAACGCGTCCACTAGCGCTTCCGCGCAGTAGGTGAGGTCCGGGCTGGCGTCGCCGAACCTCGTGAGCCCGCGCTGCTCGGCGCACGGCCCGATCTCGCCGTGCCGCAGCCCGGCGGCCGACCGGCACTGCGGGGTGCACTCCAGGCAGCTGGTCGGGTTCACCTGCCAGCCCTGGGCGAAGGCGTCACGCATCACGGCCGCGGCGGCCTCGCCGCGCCCGGTGTGCAGCGACGGGCGCCGGGCGAACGCGTACACGGCCTGCAGCACGGCCTGCTGCCCGATCGTGACGTGGAAGCCCGGGGAGATCTTCAGCGCCCGGCCGACGGCTTCCGCGCCGGAGTGCGGCGCGCCGATCACGAAGACCGGCTGGGTCACCTTGCGGGCGTTGACGATGAGGATATGACGCGACGGCATGTGGGGTCTTTCTGTCTCCCCAGTACCGTACTCGGTGCGGTGGCCGCGTACGCTATCTCTGTGCGAGTACTACCCCGTGTCGTCGTCCCGCTGCCCGTGGTTGGGCTTATCGCGGCGAGCGTGGCTTGCCTACTCGGGGTCACGGGGTGCGCACAGTTCAACAAGTCCCTCGGCCAGCAGCAGGCGTTCGTCACGTTCAAGGACAGCACGCCGGTGGCCACCCGCCTTCAGGTGCGCACGGCCTGCGCGAAGGTCCCCGGGGTGTCCGCCATCCCGCTCCCGAAGGGCGTGCCGCTGACAACGGCGCTCGACCAGGTCGAGTATTCGGTGACGGGCGCGTCCAACGCGGACCTCGCCCGGCTCCAGGAGTGCCTGACCAAGTTCCCGTCGGTCCAGGGCCTCGACTTCCAGGACGCCACCGACGACACCTGACGACTGACGCCGGCCCGGCGCCGCTGTTACACCTGCCCGTGACCGTTACAACGGTTTCCGTATCTTTTCCTACTTTTCCGATAGGGTGTATAGTTCCGGCTATCCTACTTAACCGATAGAGAATGGGAACATATGCATAGGATCGTGGCTGGCGTGGCGGCCGTAGCAGCCGGCGCCCTTCTCGTCGCGGGCTGCTCGTCGGGCAGCTCGAGCACCTCGAGCACGTCGCCGGGCGCCACCGGCAGCTCCTCCGCGGCGGACGCGGCGCCGGTGACCGTCCGGCTTGGGTTCCTGGCGAACATCACGCACGCCCCCGCGCTGATCGCCCTGAAGAACGGCTACTTCAGCCAGGCGCTCGGTTCCGCGGGCACGGTCAAGGCGACCGAGTACAGCAGCGGCACGCAGGAGACCACGGCGATCCTGGCCGGCCAGCTCGACGCCGCCTACGTCGGCCCCAACCCGGCGATCAACGCCTGGCAGAAGTCGAACGGCACCGCCATCAAGATCGTTTCGGGTGCCGCGACCGGCGGCGCGTCGATCGTGGTGAAGCCGGGCATCACCGGGGCGGCGCAGCTGAAGGGCCAGTCGCTGGCCACGCCATCGCTCGGCAACACCCAGGACGTGGCGCTGCGGTACTGGCTGAAGCAGAACGGGCTGACGACCAGCGCGACCGGCGGCGGTGACGTCGCCATCAAGCCGACCACCCCGAACTCGGCGGCCGTACTCGAGTTCCAGTCCGGGCAGATCGCGGGCGCGTCCGAGCCCGCGCCGTATGACATCGAGATGGTGAAAGACGGCGGCAAGGTGCTGCTGTCCGAGCCGGGCGTCACGACCGTGCTGATGGTCACGCAGTCGTTCCTGTCCGCGCACCCCGCCATCGTCGCCGACCTGCTGAAGGCGAACATCCAGGCGATCAACTACATCAAGACCGACCCGGCGGCGGCCGAGGCCGCGGCCAACGCGGAATACGCCGCCTACTCCGGCAAGGCGCTGAAGTCCAGCCTGGTGAGCGCGTCGTTCAAGGAGATCACCTTCACCGTCGACCCGGACGCGTCGTCGCTGACCACCGACGCGCAGCAGGCCGTCAGCGTCGGGCTGCTCAAGCCGGTCAACCTGAGCGGGATCTTCGATCTCGGCCCGCTCAACCAGATACTCACCGCCGACGATCAGCCGACGGTGAGCGGGTAGCGTCATGAGCGCGACGGCGGTGACGGAGGCGCCGGCGGCGGTCACGCTGGCCGGCGTCTCCAAGGTGTACGGGCAGGGCGGCGCCGCCGTCCGCGCCCTCGAGCAGGTGAGCCTGGCGGCGGCGCCGGG
>Ga0187812_1000590_pt1 | contig 12772 bp, 20 predicted proteins | sample NC_S_2_FD_130582 | JGI IMG/M metagenome (GOLD analysis project Ga0187812, IMG submission 130582) | Wetland sediment microbial communities from Neuse River Estuary, North Carolina, USA - ASW-S_2 | ecosystem: Environmental > Aquatic > Freshwater > Wetlands > Sediment | place: USA: North Carolina... | reverse complement strand
GTCGCCAAGAGGATGAGAAACGGGAGAAAGGCGAAGGCAGCCGCGGGCGGGTACGCCGGATTCGGGTCGCCTGCCTTCGGCCAGCACTCCGTTGACGGCGAGCTCGTCACCGACGAACGGGAAACGGCCATCATTTCCCGGATCCGGGAACTCCGCGGCGCAGGGATGGGATACAAGGCGATCGCCGAACGGCTCAACGCCGAAGGGCTCACGAGCAAGCGAGGCGGGACCTGGCATCCGCAAACCGTCGCGCGCGTCCTGGGGCGCCTCAGCGCGTAACCGTAGTAGTTTTTTCCCCAATCCCGTCGGTGGCCCCCAACACCGACGGGATTGTTTTTTGCCCCTAGGCGCCTTCCCCGCGCGACCGGACGCAACCCTGCCGCACTCCATCGGATCCGGGGTGTCAGTCGTCGGGGTCGCCGGTGACGGGGTGGCCGGTTCTAAACCAGGCTCGGCGGTTGGCGTCGGTGATCTCGTCGAGGCGGTCGGTGACGCTCTGGCCGTTCAGTTGGGCGTTGAGGAACAGGACGGACTCGGCGATGGCGGCGAGGTGGTAGGCGACGCCTTCGGATGGGGACCCGTCCCAGGGCCATAGCGCGTTGAATGCCTCCTGGTCGCATTCGGCGATGGCGCGGATGATCGCGAGTGCGGTGAGGCGGTCGGCGGCGTCTGCGGCTGCGTCGGCGCCGACGATCACGCGGACTTGTCCCTGTCGTCGTCCACGATCTCAGCGTCGATCACATCATCGTCGGCCGAGGAGGTGGCCACGATCTGAGCGTGGTACTGGCGGTTGGCGATGTAGGCATGGATGGCGGCTGCACCTCCTGCCGCGACGGCAGGGGGGACGACAAGACCGGTGCCGAGGGCAGCGCGGTGGCGGGCGATGTCGGCGACCGCCAGGGCCATGGCCTGATCTTCGGGGATCGTGGGCCGGGTGCCGAGGTCCATGCCGAACATCTGCCGGTACTGTGCCTCGATCTGGAGCTGGGTCTTGATGGCCTGGACGATGACGCTGGCGTTGATCACGGGCTTGCCGTCGCTGCCGATCACCACGCGCCCAATAGCCGAATGCATCTCGGGAGGATGCCGGACCAGCTTCTCGAGTTCGGCCCACCGGGAGCGCAGACGTTCGGCGACCAGCTGGCGCTGCGTCTCTTCGGGGGAGCGGGGGGTGGCGGCCTTGGCGATCTGGCTTACGCGGGCCCGGCTGATGCCGTGCTCGCGGGCGATGGCCTCATGGGTCTGGCCGAGGCGGGCCGCTGCGGCGATCCTGGCGTCCCGGTCGGCGTTGGGTCCTGGCACACTTCTCCGTGAGGTTAGCGCTGGCGCTGATAGCAGCAGGGTAGCGCCGGGATGGCAGGTTTACCGTAAGGCCGGGCCGTCCGGCTCTCCCCGGCCGGGGGTCAGGTGGTGCGGGTGCGCTGCAGGACGCGGCGGGTGGCGTCGAGCACGGCGTCGCGCACCACCGGGTCAGGGTCGCCGGCGAGGTGGACCAGGGTGGCGCGGATCTCGACTTCGGTGAGGGACACGACGTCGATCGCGGTCAGCCTCGTTTCCGTGAGGTCGGGCGCGGCGGCGCGCTTCCGCCGCATGTCGTCCAGGCGGCGCGGTTCGGCGGGTCCCATCATTCCTCCCGGTGCCCGTTGAGCGGGCCGACCAGTTGTGCCACTTTAGGCCGGCTGATCCCGTAGGCGGCGGCGAGACGGCGCTGTGAGGGCGTCTCGCCGAGGCAGTCGCGGGTGTGGAGGTACTGCTGCACCACGTCCTGCTCGGGCGTCCCGGCCACCGTGTGAGGGCACTGGCTGGACTCTGGCAAATTTCCATAGTCCAGTGGCTCGGGCTGGTCCGGTGCTGGCAAATTTCCATAGCCGGATAGCGTGTCCGAAGGCTCACTGCCAGCCACCCCCGTGCCACCCGTGCCACCCCGGCTTACCTGCCGTTTCATCCACCGTTCCAAGACGAGCGATGCCACCGTGAAACTGACGGCTGGCCACGCGGCCACGGTGGCAGCGAGCGGCCCCCAGGGCAGGCCCGATTCGACGTTGGCGAACACGGTTCCGGCCACCCCGCAAGCCACCGCGAGCCACCCCAGCCAGTACCCGCACAGCACGACCACGCTCCCGGCCACGATGAGCATGTCGACGGACAGCGGCAGGAGGCGGGCGGCGGCTAGCGTCTGGTGCTGGCCGAGCGCGAGGGCCTCGATGTGCCCGTAGGAGACCACCCCGGCGATGACGGCCACCGCGGCGGCGGGCACGGCGGCGGCTAGCGTCTGACGGTCCCAGGTCACGGCTCCTCCTCACTTTCCGTATGGATACGACCTGTCACAGGTACCTGTCACAACCGATGACAACCGATGACAGGCTCTTGGGCGTTCCGGTCGTATCTGTCGCCGGCTACAGCCGTCGGCCCAGGAAAACAGCGTTTCGCGCAACGACCTGTGACAACCGGCTACAAAGTCACTCTCCGTGACTGATTTCAAAGTGGGTCCGGGGACCACCTTGAACCTACCGAACAGACGTACGAACACGCTCCGTAGCTGCGGGGGCTGGTCGAAAGCCGGGTGCAAATACAGGTCCCACCTGCGGGGCTTTCCACCTCCATTAAGTTCTGGGGCCCCAAATCGCTCACGCACGGTGACCTCGCAGCCTGCGCAGCACGCGGCGCCAGAATCCACCGCTCACGTGTTCGATCACGCTCCGTTCATAATGGGGAATTTCACCATTAAGACGTGCGGCGCGCTGGCGGGCGCGGGCGGCGTGCGCGGCGCGGGACGCGGCGAGGCGGACGGCCTCCAGCTTGCGCTGCTCGTTCGCCTCGTGCGTCTCCCACACCAGATTCACCAGCGAGTTGTGGTCGGGCACGTCGTCAACGTGGCTGGCTTCCAGACCGGGGGGGCGGCCGTCGCCGGCGATGTTCCCCGCGGCGTCACGGTGGGGCCGGTGGGCTTTCAGGACGTTGGCGTGGACGCTGAACGTCTGCTTCCGGCCGCCGCAGCACAGCGTCACGAGCTGATAGTAGGGGGGGCCGTCTACGGGGCGGTTGGAGGCGCGCTGGGCGAGGATCTTCCCGGCCGCCGAGCGGTGCCGCCCTCCGACGTTGGAGACCTCGTGGGGCCAGCCGGGGAGCGGCGCCCATAGCTCACGGGGGCCGTAGGGCTCACCGTCCGGCCACCCATCGGCCCGTGGAAAATTTTCACGGGCGGTGACGGATACGACCCCGGACAGATGGGACAGCCCCGCGAGCATTTCCGCAGGTGGGCGTGTCCCATCTGTCCGTGTCCCATCCCGCTGGGCAGCCCCATGGCACGCTTGCGCGTCGAGGTGGGACATCTGGGACATTGTTACTCTCCGTTCACCGTCGCGGCGACTGCCTTCGGGCCGCCGGGAAGGCAGGCGGCATCCTCGCGGATGGCCTGCAGGCCGGCCTCGATCCGGTCCATGCGCTCGTTGATGCCGGCCAGCTCATCGGCGAGCAGATGCGCCTCGGCCGGGGTCACGGGTTCGTCTCCCCGGTCCAGGCGCCACCCCAGCCGGTCCAGGCTTGCAGGCCGGTCACGTGCTTGATGAGGGCCTCGAACATGTCCCCATGCGGTTGTTCCAGCGACCCGCCGGCCTTGACCTCAAGGCCTTCCCATATGTCGTAGAGGGCGGCGATGAGGATCTCGAACGCCTCGTAGTCGAGCTGCAGGGAGTATTCGCACGTGACCTTGCTGAGGCTCCGCGGGTAGGGGCACTTCCCCTTCGGCGCGACCAGCGGTATGGGCGGTTCGGCGGGGATGCGGATTGTCCAGCCGAGGCCGTCGCTGCCGTCGAGCGTGAAGAACATGTGCCCGTTCCCGTCGGCCGCGCGGAGTGTAGTTTCGGGCATTGGGTTCAGCCTCCTAGCAGGGCTGGACAAAGTCCCCCGGCCTGCGGGCTGCATCCGCGGCCGGGGGGCGCCTACCATAGTGAGTCGATTGTAAGCTAATCATTGCAATCGGCAACAGGGTAGGAAGATGAACAGGTACGTCACGACCGGCGTGGCTGCCCGTGAGATAGGCGTCTCCGCGGCCACGCTCACGCGATGGGCGGCGGCCGGCACGGTCACCCCGGCCGAGCGGACAGCCGGCGGCCACTACAGGTGGGACCTGCCCGTGCTGCGCGCCCAGGTCCGCAGGCTGCATCCCCCGCCCGGCGGCCGGCCGCTCGCCGAGGACATCGCGTCGGTGATCCACGACGCCAACCGGCGGCTGCAGATCATCCAGGGCGACCCGCAGCCGTCCCCGTTGTGGGATGAGGCCCCGGAGCGCCAGGTCCAGGGTGCTATCGAGTCCGCCGGGCGCGCGCTGGCCGACCCGGGACTGACCCCCGAGCAGAATCACCAGGGGTGGATGGACGATCTGCTCGCGGCCGGGTGGACCTACGGGCCGGTGAAGGACGAGCAGGCGAGGACTCACCCCCTGCTGGTGCCGTTCGCCGACCTGCCCGAGGAGGCGCAGCAGAAGGACCGGCTGTTCGTCGCGATCGTCCGGGCGCTCGCGCCCCGCGGGACATGAGCCCGGTAAGGGCGCGCCGGTCAGGGGCCGGTGATGCCGTCGAGGAGGGCGAGCATCTCGGCGAGGTGCCATTCGAGGACGCCGATGCGGTAGGCCAGCTCCGCGGGGTCGTTCCCGTGGCTGGCGGCGAGGGCCTGCCGTGCGCGGCCGATCCTGCCGGCCTGGTCCTGCCTGAGTTCCATATCGGCTCCCTCATCGGGAGTCCCGGTCGAGGATACTCGGGGCGGTAGTTCCCTGGCGACCTGCATAAATGCAGGTCAGGCGCGTAGTTCTCTCCTGAATACTGCGCGAGTACCTCGACTAGGGCTCTGTCTTCTCTTGTGGCTCTGACCTGCGGATACAGGCCGTTTCCCGGTCAAGGATGGCACGCGCGTAGTTCTTCTGTCAAGATACCGGTATGCGAGCAGACGAGGCGCGGGCGCTGGCCGGATCGTGGATCACGTCCATGGAGGCCGAGCGCAAATCCCCGCACACGATCAGGACGTACACGGCCGGCCTGAACGCCTACATCGCCTGGTGCGGGCGCGAGGGCCTGGCCGTCGACCTCGACCCGCGGCCCGTCGAGAAGTTCATGGCCGCGCTGTTCGAGGGCGGCGCCGAGGCGGCCACGGTGCTGTCCCGGCAGCGGGGCGTCCGCCGGTTCTCCGCGTGGCTGGCCGACGAGGCCGGCGGCCCCGACCCGCTCGGGCGGATGAAGCCGCCGAAGCTGGACGAGAAGATCCCGCCGTGGGTGCCGCCTGACCACCTGGCCGCGCTGCTCGCCACCTGCAAGACACGCGGTTTCCACGACCTGCGGGACCGGGCCATCATCAACCTGATGGCCGATTCGATGGTCCGCGCCGCCGAGCTGCTGGACCTGAAGAAGGGGGACGTCAATATCCGCCAGCGCACCGCGGTGGTGGAGCGCGGCAAGGGCGGCAAGGGGCGCGTCACGGCATTCTCCGCGGAGACCGCGCGGGACCTCGACAGGTACCTGCGGGCCAGGGCCCCGCACCGGCTCGCCGGCGAGGCGTGGCTGTGGCTGCCCGTCAAGCGCACCAGCGAGAAGCGGCTGACCTATGGGGGCCTGTACACCTCGCTGCGGCGGCGGGCGCTGGCCGCGGACCCGCCGTTCCGGCTGCACCCGCACATGCTGCGCAGCACGGGCGCGATCGGGTTCCGCCGCAAGGGGGGACAGGTGACATCGCTGATGGCGCTCGGCGGCTGGTCGGACATCTCCATGGTGCAGCGGTACATCCGCGCCGCGGAGAACGAGCTGGCGGTCGAGGAGGCGCGCCGGCTGTTCGACGGCGAGGCATAGGCCAGAAAATATTCTGGCTTCGCGTGTTTTCCGGCAATTCCCGGCAAAGGCGCAAGGCGTGTTACAGGTAAAGGCGCAGGTCGTATCCTCTTGCCTTATCCGCTACCCATCCGCTATCCGCTATCCGATACCGCTATCATAGCGGATCTTCGCAGGTCAGGGGCCATGCGCGAGTTGACCGTCCCCCGGCGCGTGTGCCATTCTTAGCAACGCAAGACCACAGCAGCATAGTCATAAAAGCGGGTGCCAGCGGTTTCTCAGGCCAAGCTGGCACCCGCCAACCCCTCTCGCAGAAGGATTGGTGTGACAGTATGCCACACACAACTACGCGCGTCCCAGGCCTGCCCATGACCCGCTCGGAACGCGGGCAGGCCGGCATCCTCGAGCGGCTCCTCACCGAGGACCCGCAGGAGATGACCGCCGCCGCCCTCGCCAGCGACAAGCACGTCAGCAAGATCGAGGGGTGGGCCCGCAAGGCGCAGGAGATCAACCCGAAGCTCACCGACAAGCAGGCCGAGCGGGTCGGCGAGATGATGCGGACCCAGCACTTCAAGCGCATGGGCCGCCTGTCCGCGCAGGCCCGCAAGCTCGCAAAGCAGGCCCAGGCCGAGCTCGGCCGCGCCCCCGAGGAAGGCGCCGCATGACCGCGGCGCAGCGGACCCGGGCGGGGGTGGTGTGTGGGACGACCTAACGACGACGACGACCCCGGGGCCGTCCAACCCCAGGGCCGTCCAAGCGCTCAAGCAGCCACCACAGCTACCACGCCGTCAGTGGTCAGTGTAAGCGACGGGGCTGTCAACGGCTACGGGGACGCGGGCCTGCTTGCCCTCAGCGATGAACGGGACCTCCATCTGCGCCGTCTCCTCGCCGCCGAGGCCGGCGCGTACGAGCGCGGCTACCGCGAGGGCCGGGCCGATGGCGAGGCAGCCGGGTACATCCGGGCCGTCGAGCAGTTCAAGCGCGCGCAGCATGAGGCCGTGGAGGATCTGCAGCTGCACCTGACCCGCTGGGATGGCCTCCGGGAGCGCTTCGGTGACCCGCGGCCCGGCGACTTCCCCGGGAGGCAGGTGAAGGCGGCATGATCGGCAACGACCCTGAGGTGTGCCGCGGCTGCGGCGGCAAGGCCGCTGACGGCATCTGCCAGGGCTGCGGGAAAAAGCCCTGCAAGTGCCGGCCCATCAGCCCGGACGGCCGCGACTGGAAGGAACTTGAGCGCGCCAAGCCTGCCAGGAAGGCCGCGAGGCGGCCTAGGGCCGGCGCATCGGCAACCGATTCCAACATTTCTGGCACACCCCCCGCCGAGGCGGCCCCGGACGTTCCGCCGATGACGATTGCGCAGGTAGAGGACGTATACGCCAAGTGGCTGCACGACGGGGACAAGGTGACCACCAGGGTGGTCCATGCCGTGTACGTGGCCAACATGGTGCTCGCCGGCGACCCGGTGTGGATGATCCTGGTCGGCGGCTCCGGCCATGGCAAGACCGAACGGCTCGCGCCGCTGGCCAGCATGCCGTCGGTGGTGCTCTCCTCTGCCCTCACCGGCGAGGCGGCCCTGCTCTCGGCCACCCCGCGCAAGGACCGCGCAGAGCACGCGCACGGCGGCCTGCTCCGCCGCATCGGCCCCAGGGGAATGCTTATCCTCAAGGACTTCACGTCAGTCCTCGAAATGGACCGCACGGCCCGGGGCCAGGTCCTCGCCGCCCTGCGCGAGGTGTACGACGGCCGGTGGGACCGCCACGTCGGCACTGAAGGCGGCCAGACGCTCACCTGGCAGGGCAAGTGCGGGTTCCTGGCCGGCTGCACCACGTCGATCGACAGGGCGCACTCGGTGATGAACGACATGGGCCCCCGGTCGCTGCTGGTGCGGCTCCCGGCACCGAAACTCGACAAGATCGCCGCATCCGCGCTCGACCACATGGGCAAGGAAGACGACATGCGCGCAGCCCTGGCCAGGGCTACCGCCGGGCTGCTCACCCACCCTCCCGGGCAGCCGCACGACGTCACCAGGCAGGCCCGCGCCGGCCTCATCGGCCTGGCGAACCTGGTCTCCCAGGCACGCTCGCCGGTTCACCGCGACTGGAAAGGCGAGATAGAGCTCATCGGCGACGCCGAGGCACCCACCCGGATCATCAAGCAGCTCGGCCAGATGTGGAAGGCCTGCGGCGTCCTCGGCCTTGACCTCGAGGGCTCGTGGGAAGTGGTCCGCCGCTGCGCGCTCGACTCCATTCCCAAGCTCCGCGGCGCCGTCATCCGCTACCTGGCGGAGACCGCCGGGCCGTCCGATACGACCGCCGTCTCGATAGCCGTGGTCCACCCCACCCGGACCGTCCGCCGGGCACTCGAGGACCTGGCCGCGCATGGTGTCGTGGACCGCATATCCGCAGGCAGAGGCCGCGCCGACAGCTGGGAGCTTAGCGGCCTCGCACGCGGCTGGAGCGACACCGCGGGGACCTTGCCAGAAATGTTGGAATCGGCTTCCTGCACCGTCTGCGGCGAACCGCTCGCCCAGGAGTTCATCGACGCCGGGTTCACCGACCACGGAGAGGACACCGCGGCATAGACCACCCGCCTGGAGAGGCCAGGCGGGCAGCAGTAAGGAGATTGTCCCATGATCAAGATCCAACCCCTCCAGAACGGCACCTCCCTGGTCACGATCAGGCTCGACGCGACCCGCACCGACATCGCCGAATGGGCCGAAACCGAGCTCACCGTCCGCGTCGTCAAAGTCCCCGCCGACAGCCGCGGAGGCAGCCGCGAGGTAGAACTCACGTTCCGGCAGGACGGCGCGAAACGCGCACCGGAGTACAGGATCTACGCCGAGAGGTGGGGCAGCGAGGAACTGACCGAACTCGCCCGCACCTTCGCGTGGCTCGCACACGAACGCCTCGTCTGCGACGTGGAAGGCGAAGACGAGACCGTCGAGCCCGCACAGGAGGCATCACGATGACCGACACCATCACCATCGACGCCGGCGCCGTCGACGTCGGCTATCACCTGATGGCCGTTCAGGATTGGGGCGGCAGTCAAGAGTGGTGGCGCGACTGGCACACCCATCTGTCCCGTGCCGGCGCCGAGGCCGTCGCTCGGGACATGGTGGACGCCGACGGCCTACGCGAAGTCGGCACCCCCGAAGCATGGGACGACGCCGAAGCCAAGTACAGCGCCAAGTACGGCGAGCACTGGCACGACCTGATGTCCACCAACGTGTGCCCCGGCTGGGAGGCCATCTTTGTCATGCCGTGCCCGGATACCTGCCAGGGAGACTACTGCGGCGAACTCGGCACCCCGTTCTGGACGCCGGCGCGCTCGGCGCCGCGGCGGCACCTGCACCTCGCCTAGACCACCCGCCCGGGTACCGCAAGCACCCGGGCGGGCCTCGAATCCGCAACCTGACCAACCAGGAGGCAGACCCAATGGATAAGGTAACCCGCACACAGAGCACCCGGCCGGACACGGGGGGAACGGTGGAGGTCAGCACGGGCGAGTTCCGCGCCCTCAGAGACGAGGTGGCCGAGCTCGCCGCGCGGCTCGAGCAGTACCACCGCGAGGCGTGCGTCATCCGGATGCTGGAAGACGCCATCTGCCACCCGATGACGACCGCATCCCGCCGCGCGCAGGAGCGGCCCCGGCCCCGGCACCTGCAGGCAGTCAGAGACGACGCCAGCTGACCGGGCACCTCAGACGAGAACGCCCCCCACTGGCAGTCCCGGGAGGCGTCTCGCTACCCGCAGGCTCTTGCAACCACGGGCGCCTATTCAGTTGTCCCGCGGCGCCGACATTACCGCAGCATGTCCTTGAGCCGCGGGACCTCCATGTAGGGGCGCTCGGGCACCGGCCGGGGCGCGGCCGGATAGCGGAGATCATCGACATGAGTCTTCGTCTTCTGCAGCGCGAGGTTGGCCATCTCGGCGTGAACCTGGGCCATAACCTCAGCGCCGGACGGCACCGGGGCGGGGCTGTCTGCGGCGCTGGCCATGGCCCTGGCAGCTGAGATGGCACCTCGTGACGCCTGAGGGGGCTCATGGCCCGACCGGACGCAAAGCTCCCTCAGGAACTCAACAGCCGCCGGCCACTCATCATGGTCAGTGCGGAAATCCCACAGCACCGGGGCGAGGCGTCCCGCTCTGAGCCGCCACACCTGGTAAGCGCCGGTCTGCTGCCCGGCGGGACCGTACTGGTCGGCTGCAATCGCCCACAGAAGCCCCTCGAATGCCGCCTCGATAACCTCGCAGCTGGTCCGGGCCAGGTCGCGAGGCACACGCAACTCGGAGACCTGGCCGAGGGCGAAGTCAAGTTTCTTCACCAGGTCGCTGCGTTCCCGCTCGTACTCGGCGAGCATCGCGCGGGCCCGGACGCGGGCGCGGCGGTCGTCCCCGTCAGCGCAAGCGCTCAGGTCGGCCATTTCCCGGTCACAGTCCGCTAGCTCATCCTCCAGCGCCTTGACTGCCTGCTCTGGCCCGGCAAGAGCGTCCTCAGCGGCCGTCAGCCGGGCCCTGGCCTTGTCTCGCGACTCACGGAGGACAGGACCCTGATCAGTGAGGTCGTGCGCGATCAGCCCGCGGACAGCCCGGTCGTAGGCGGCCAGAGCGTCAAGGGCCTGCCGTAGCAGGTCTTCACGGCTGGCGAGCTCGCGAACCTCGGCCTCAACCCCGCCGATGATTGCAGTCGTCATTGCGGCCCGGCTATCGCATCCCTGGCAACCTGCCGCAGCATCTCCATGGCCGCGTGACCTCCGAGCCTCGCGCCCTTGACCGCGGCCGGGGCGGCGTGGCTCTGCGGGTCGGTGAGGGGATGGCCGGGAGTCGGCGGGGTAGCCGAGTCACGCGCGATGTGATCCATCCGGCGGGCCGCCGGGTTCGCCGCGGGCAGCAGGGCTTCAGGCGCCGGGGACGCCGCGCCCCGCAGGTCAAGGAACGACACGCCGACCTGACCCGCTACATGCGTTATCGACCTGTCGCCGTACTGGTTGTCACCCTCGGCGGTCCGCGTCGCGAACCACGGCGCCGGGCGCGTCGAACCCTGCTGCAAGTCCGGGTGATGCGCCGCAATCTCCGCGTTACGGCCCTGGCCGACACCATGATCACCCACCGCCGGGCTCGCGTGGCCTGCGCTCAGCGGTTCCGACACGCGATCGCGGTTGTAATCCCGGCCAGGATGGGGATTGCCCATGGTCGACTTCTCCGACGATTCCAGCGGGTTCTTCACACCCAGCTCCTTCGCTCTCCGGGCAATCAGCCGCCTGGCGCCTTCCACGTCACCGTGGCCGGTGCGGGCCAGCGTCGCGGCGTTCTGCAGGTCCTCTTCGTCGGCGATGGGATAGGACACGTGGCCGTCCGGGTTGACGAGCGCCTTGCCTTCACGTGCTAGGCGCTTCCGCTCGGCCTGGCTGTAGTCCCGTTTCACCGTCTCCGGCTTCGCCATGCGCCGGGCCGCGGGCTTCGCCGGGGCAGCCTGGCCGGTGTCGTCAGCATCGGACGGGAACAGCGCGGCAAGCGCGGCGACCGCCTGCGGGTCCGGCGGGTGGTTCATGCTGATGTAAAACCGCGCGCTGCGGCGGCGCTTCTTACGCGCCTTCTCCACGTCCGGTTCGCTCACACGGCTCCCGTCAGAATCCGGGCCTGGCCCCACTTGGCCGAGGCAGTAGCCACAGTCGAACTGCCAACATGGTCGTACAAGCTCGCCGTGGTGGTGGTGATGACCGTCGTAGAGGTCGTGCTGGCGACGGTAAGAACTTCCTGACCCGAGACGGCCGAACCCACCAGCATCAGCGTCCCGGCCGGGAACGAGGCGTTGCTGGCGACAGTGAACGACGTGCTGCCCGCGGCCGAGGCAGAAGCGCTCAGCGTCGTCGTGACCGTCCCTGCCGCATAACCCGCACTCAGGTACGTAGCCGCCGTCACCGGGTTGTAATACAGCCGGCTACCGGGAGGGATCGCCAGAGGGTAAGCACCCGGGGCCAGCAGCGCAGGCAGCGGGCCCGCGAACAGCGGCGTACCGCCGATGTTGGTGATCTTCAGGGTGGAGGTCATACCCGCGGGCGGACTGAAAACGAACGTCGCGCCAGTCGCGTTAACCGGGAAATCGGCCACACAACTCCTATTCGCTCTCGGGATGCCACAGGGGCGGCGGTACCGGGGCCACGCCGTCGACCTGACTGCTGCCGTTCATCTTCGGCGCCGCCTGCCTGGGCACCAGGCCGACGCGATCGTCTTCGGGGTCGAACCGGCGCCAGCCGCGGCCGGCGATCTCGGTCACGCCCGGAACCGGGTGAGCCCCGGCCAGCCCGGAAACCTGCCGGGTCATCGCGGCGAGCCGTTCCGCCATCCGGTCCATCGACTTCCCGTAACTCCGGACCGCCTTCTCCAGCTCGGCGACAACGACGGCGGCCGGGTACACCGTCCGGGTCAGCTGCTCGCGGGTGCCCGCCGACTTGGTGATCATCGGCTGCCCGGCCAGGATCGCGTCCACCATCCGGGCAGCGATCCTGTCAACCCTGGCCACGGCTCTCCAGCGCCTTCCGGGCCATCTCCCGCATGGCCGGGTTGCACGACTCCAGCCACACCGCCGCGCCCTCGGCCAGATTTGCCTCAGCGGCCTTCATGCCCCGCCGTCCGGCCTTGGTGAGCGTCCCGTCCGGCCTCAGCACCTTGGTCTTCTGCGCCTTCCTGGCCTTGGTGACCATCTTCTCGGCCTGGACCAGGCGCTTGTCAATCGCCTCGTTGACCGTGGCCCGGTCCCGGTCCTCAGCCTCAACGTCGGCAACAATCAGCCTCGCCATAGCAGGCTGCTCAGCTGCGAAATCGCCCCACAACCGCATGCAGTCCTTGTTCCGGAAGCGCTTCGCCAGCACGTACGTGTCCCGCTGGCGGCTGAAATCCGCCCGCGCCAGCGGCGAGCGGGGCGGCGGCGGCATCCCGTCACCCTTCACGATGTAG
>Ga0187812_1000589_pt1 | contig 12793 bp, 15 predicted proteins | sample NC_S_2_FD_130582 | JGI IMG/M metagenome (GOLD analysis project Ga0187812, IMG submission 130582) | Wetland sediment microbial communities from Neuse River Estuary, North Carolina, USA - ASW-S_2 | ecosystem: Environmental > Aquatic > Freshwater > Wetlands > Sediment | place: USA: North Carolina... | reverse complement strand
GTGGTCATCCTCGTCTCGTTGTTCCTCCTGATGCGCCGACGCCGACCTCGGGCCGCTCGTGGTCCATCGGCAGCTCCCGCTCCTACTCCCCTGCAGCCTTGGGAGGAAGGACCCTCGACCCCGGCTCTGACCACCGCCCCAGGCTACGTCGAAACAGGTGGGTCGGTCGCCGTTCCGGGGGGAGGAAGTGGAACGGCGCCGGCGACCGCAGCGCCGTCGGACACCGAACCGGTGCCCGACATCGACGCCCTCTTGCTGCAGCTCGACAAGATCAGCGTCGACATCATGAAGCGGCCGCCTCCGAAGGATGCAACGAGCAAGGACGACAAAGGGGCCGCCGAGGAAGAGGGGAAACCGGAGTAGCGCCCGCCGACGGGTCTGAGGGGGCCTCCTCGTGGGCCTAGCCCGCGCCGAGGCCGTTTCCCGGCTTCCCCGACGAGGCGGGTGCAACTGAGCTTGCGTCCAGCCTGCGTGGAACCATACAGGATTCGTGGGGGGCTCAACCTAACCGATGCGGGCCCCACAGGATTGGCAGAAACTGCTAGTAGCGAGGGCCGGTCGGCCGCAGGCAGGGCAGAATTTCCAGCCGGGGCGCAATGGTGGCGCGCCCCACCCCGGTGGAGGTTGGGCCGCTTCGCGTTCCGCGTCCCCGAGCTTGGCGTAAGCGACGATGTAGAGGATCCCGGAGATGAGACCGAGCGTCAGGAGCGAGAGGATCCCGAATACCAGGGTCGCGGTTCGAGCGCCGGCGTAGTCGCCGTTCCTCGTCGGGCTATAGGAAAACAGGTAGACGAGTATCACCCAAACAACTCCGATCCCACCCAGCCCTAGAACGAAGAGCCCGATGAACGGGAAAATGACCAGAAAAAGGCCAATTGAGAGAAAAATGGCGACCTCAATCGCCTGCAGGATGAGTCCGATGAGGATGAGAGTCGAGGCAGTTTCGCCGGATGGGGTCCGGGCCGGTCCCTGCATCAGTGCAGGGGAACCGCCTCCCCCCTATTTACTGCCCGCTCGCCCGGCTAAGCCGGGCAACTATCCGTGAGCGCGACGCAGCAACAGCGGCGGGCGCATCCGGCCTCTCATCAAGCCATGTGCGAAGTAGGTGCAAGTGAGCTTGTACGCAGAAGACTCGGGCGTGTGCCCTGTCTTCTCTTCTCCATCAGGTATGATGCCATCCCAACGGGGAGGCCTCCGCCGACGCCACGCGCCGGTCGAGGATCGGTTCAGTACGTCTCGAGAGTGAGACCAGCGATCCGAGCGAAATCCCGGTCCCGGGTCAGGAGAGGCACGTGATGGTGTCTTGCCGTCGCCGCAATCAGTAGGTCGATTGTCCCAACCGCCTCCCCCCGGCGAGTGCAGTCTCCTCCCATTCGCGCAGCGTCCACCGAGATCGACTCAGTGACGTCCAGCACTTCCAGTTCGGAGACAAACTCGAGGGCTTGCGTGAGCCGCTTGCCACCTTGGTGAAACGCACCCACAAGGAACTCGGTGAGCGCCGGAGCAGGTATCGCGAGTCGTTCTCCGGTTTTCGACAATTCCTCCGCCTTACGCACCGCGTCTCGCGAGCCCTTGACGAGGTCGATGCAGAAGGTCGAATCGAGGCACTTCACTGGCTAGCCCCACGACCGTCGAATCTTCTCGGCTCGACGCCGGTCGGCCTCGTGAAGGTCCGAGTAGGTCTGGTCGAGCATCTTGCGCTCCTTCTCCGACAAATCGCTCCAGACCCCTGCGAACGAGGAGATCGGGCGCCGGGGGCGAGCGAGACGCTTGACGGCGTCGCTGAAGCTCTCCTCCGCCCTTTTCTGGCGTTTCAGCAGTTCGTATGCCTCGGTGTCGAGAGCAACCGTCTTGGATGCCATTGTCCTACATTGACTACATGTAGGGATGATATATATTGCCCTGCCGACTCGTGGATGTGCCGTGGAAACTGGAGGGGTCACGCCTCCCGTCCGACGGAGCAAGGTGTGACTAAGCTCGCCCCCACACGAAGCATCGCGAGGGGCAGATTCCATCCCCGCAGGAAATGCGCAGGATACTCCGGTGAGAGAGGCGCCCCGAATCCTCCCGTCCTGCGATCGACTCCTTTCCGAGCGTAACAGATATTGGTTGAGTCGGATACGGAGTCACCCCCTGAGGGCCGGGAACGGGATACCTCATGGTTCGGAATCAAGGTCGAGTCACTCGCTTTGTCGTGATGGCGGTGCTCCAAGCGGCTCGTGCCGAATCTCTGGGTTTGTCGCACGATTCGGCCCTTTCGTGGGGGCTGAATCGGGCCATCTTCTATGCCGCCGCGAAGCGGGGATTCCAACAGTCCTCGGGGAAGACGGGGGAACCGAGCAAGCCGGCCGAAGCGCCCTCTCCTGAAGTGTATCGTCTGGGCGACGACGAGGCGTACCGGGACCCCACTACACCGGGGCTCCTGTTCACGATCGGTGGAGACGTTCAGACGGTCGAGAGATTCGAGCGACAGGTAGCCTCGCGCTTCGGAACAAAGGAGAACTTCCGGAACGCTTGGAACGAGGCGACTCAGATCATCGAGGAGTTCGATCGGGCCACGCTAGCGTCGCCGCAGGCGTTCTACGGGGAAGTGTACAAGCCGAGACGGGACGAGCTGTCGGATTCGTGGACCCAGAAGTACTCCCCCGAGCCGAAGAAGAGCAAGGCGAAGAAACCCGCGACGGTGACATAGTGGATTCTCCCGATTGGCCGGTGGGTGCGATGGTCCCGCACCTACCCACGGGTCGCCAATCCACTGCACAGAAATCGTAAATCTCACTGCGGAGTGGGGAGCCGAGCCGACTTGACAGAATCCGTCGACCGCTTCCGGCAACTCTTCCGTGTCGGGTGGGGAGACCTCGACGGCAACCATCACATGGCCAACCGGGCTTTCTTGGACCGTGCGGCGGATACCCGAGTGCTCTTCTTCGCCCAGAACGGCTTCTCCGTGTCTCGATTCGCCACCGAGCGCATCGGACCCGTGATCGTCCGCGACGAGCTGGTCTATCGCAAGGAACTGAGACTCATGGACGAGTTCACGGTCGACCTGGAACTCTTGGGGCTCTCATCGGATGGTACTCGAATCGCCATGAGCAACACGTTTCGCATTGGAAATGACGAACTCGTGGCCACGGTCCGGTCCGAGGGCTTGTGGTTTGACCTCGACAAGCGGCGGCCCCGGCCACCCCCGCCGGAGCTCGATGCGGTTCAACGCAAGATGCCTAGGGGCGAAGGGTTCAAGGAGCTTCCTTCCCGGGGATCGTCCAAGTCGTCCTGAACTCGGCGTCCAGAAGGTGCAATGATACTTGCACTTCTTCGAGACCCGGCCCGAAGAAGGGTGGGTGCAATGCCCCGTGCACCCATGAGTCTCAGCGCGCGCCCTGATCTCGGTCCGTCGTCGGGTGCGCCGGGGCAGCGAACGCGCATCACCCGCCAAGACGGGCAGAGGCCACGCCGATGGCGTGCCGACGGTGTGGCGCCGTGATGGTCAACAAGCCCGTAGGGAACGAGAGTGAGGTAACCCTCCTTCCACTCCGTGTGTCTAGCTCATATGCTCCCGCGTGGCCCCTTCGGCATGAAACAGATTCACGTCTGGCCGAACCACATCCGAATCCCGCACATTGACCTCGTCCTGCCTCGCGCTCGGGAGGAGCCACTCTCCCACACTCTGAGAACGCTCACCCGCCTCGGGTTCGACACGCGGGCCGAGAACGTAGAAGTTTACGAAGGGGTGCTCGCCAACTGATTCCGCCTTCGAGGGAGCTTCCCCTCGGAGAGCGCAGCCTTCCCCGGTGCGCACGGCCCGCTACTCTCGACGTGCAAGTGGGCTTACACCCACCTCTGAAGAACGGGATTGGGCTGGTCAAGCTTCAGCGCAATCGCTTGAACGGCCTCCAGGAACTTCTGGGAGAACCTCGGGCACTCCCACGCATTCTCGTGAAAGGGACCGGCCGAGATCCCGCTCTCGGCTCTCGGTATGTCGGCGCATCCCCAAGGGCAGTCGAACATGATGCGCACGATCCTCCCTCAGGATGGTCGGGGGACGAACACGACGTGCGGGGGACCGACCTGAAGGTCGCGGGTCACAACGTAACTCGGGAATGAGGGGCGAATGCCGCGGATGATGAGCCCCACCTCCTCTCGATGGAGCTCGAACTCGGTGTCCGCCATTCTGCGAACTCCCGCCGCGCACCGAAGCCCCGGGCCGAGCAGACCGATCCCCAGGTTTCCGATGGCGCGTACTCGCTTGATCCCGTAGAAGAACATCTGCATCGCCTTGTCCACTCCGAGGAGCGTTTCAAAGACCTCGAAGGCGGTGATCTCGAGGAACGTCTTCTTGCGACCCCCCTGGACCACCCGCTCCGCCGCCTCCATCTTCGCGATGGCCGCTTTCCGTTCCTTCGGAGAGATTCGTTGGCGGTCGGGGAGCGATCCCTGGCTGTTCAGGCTCACGACGTATGGGGGGCCTTCGTCCTCGCCGATGTAATCGATGATCCGGACCCGGCTATCGAACCGACGACGGGTCACGTAGCGGGTCATCCGCGCCCGGAAGTCGTGCGGGGAGTCGCGGGACGGGAGTATAGCGATGATTCCCCGGGACTGATAGAGGATGTTCAGGTACGTCGGGAACAGCAGGAGGTCGAGGTCGTCCAACCCAACGGTCTCGTCCATTCCGAAGAGCGCGAAGCTGCCTCGACGAAAGCCTCCCCCAAGCAACCGGTCGTAGTCGGCGATGCCGGTCGAGTAGCGACCCTCGGGGTCGACGATAGGTTCCCAACCGCTCGGTTTCGGGGCGGCCTTCTTTGGGGCACGCATGACCAAAGGATGGTCCAATGGGGTTCTTAGAATGATGCCCGGAAATTGGAAATTCTCTGACGGTAGAACCAGCTTGTCTTTCGGTACGCGCTGCCCGGAATCCGGAACTCCGGCCGCATTTCCCGGGCCCGTGGATTGGGATACCGGTTTTTGGGTTCCCGGAGCCTCGTCGTAGTTGCGACAGTTCGCCCAGGATTGAGATGCCTCCGGGCCCGTATGCCGCGCAGGAGGGGCAGCTGGGATCGCCCGCAGCCATGGGAAGCGTCGATTGGCGTTGCGAAGGGTCTAAGAAGGCCGCGCCATCTGAAGCGAAGAACCGAAGATGCCGTGGAAGTACACGGAAGAGTACTACCGAGAGTACACTAGAACCACCTGGAACGAGAGTGCGGAAGCATATCTCGACTTCATGAGAAACCTCGAGCCGTTCCGGGCGGTCCTCGTTTCACGACTGCGGGCACGCGAAGGGGAGGCCGTCTTGGACCTCGGCACCGGACCGGGAGAGCCCGCCTTCACAATCGCCGGCCAAGTCGGGGATCGTGGCCGTGTGGTCGGCGTGGACCTCTCCGAGAAGATGATCTCAATTGCTCAGCGAATCGCCGTCGCCCAGTCGGTCTCCAACGCTGAGTTTCGGGTGATGGACTGCTCGGCGCTAGAATTCGATGGGGCCGTCTTCGACGCGGTCACCAGCAGCTTCGGATTCCAGATCTTCCCCGACCCCGAGAAGGCAGCGCGCGAGGCGTTTCGCGTGCTCCGCCCCGGTGGGCGATTAGCCGTCTCCGTCTGGAGCACCGGCGACAAGGTCCCCTTCCTGCACGCCTTTGTGGGTCCTATGCTGAAGCACGCTGAACCGGACGAAACAGGGTACATTCCCACGCCCTACGAGCTGGGCGCGCCCGGTGAGATGGTCAGCTTCCTGGAGAACGCGGGATTCGGGGGCGCCCGGGAGGAGCGTGTCAGTCACATGATGCAATTCGAGAACGAAGACCGCTATCTGGAATCGCTTCTGAAGGCGACACCCTTGGGACACTCGCTTTCCGAAGAGTCACCCGAGGTTCAGGCCGAAGTGCTACGCGACACGCGTCTCAATCTGCAACAGTGGAAGAGTAACGGGCGCCTCGCCCTTCCCGGGGAGTGCGTTTTCGTAACGGCAATCAAGTCCGGCTGAGGGATTCGCGCTCAACTCAAAGGGCAAGGTCGACCCCGCGCAAGCGCATCTCCTTCTTTCGACCAAGTGTGATGGTGAAAGCACCCACCTCAGCGTCGATTGAGTTCGCAAACGGACGATCTCTCCCTCTCCTCAGCTGTAAGCGCGAAATCGCCCAAAAACGAGGGATTTATCTAATGGGACCATACCCGAGAAATGGAATCCCATGGCGGTCGATCAGCAGAAGCTGAACCAGTTCGTCGGCAAGTTCGTTGGTGACCTCGGTGCCGCCATTCGGGGGCCTTCGATCCTGATCGGCGAGCAGCTGGGACTTTACAAGGCTCTCGCGGCCGGCGGTCCGATGAGCGCCGAGGGACTCGCCGAAAAGACGGACATTCCAGAGCGCTACGCCCGCGAGTGGCTCGCGAGCCAAGCGGCCTCGGGTTACGTCGAGTATGATGCCGGGACCAAGCGGTATTGGATGACCCCCGAGCAAGCGTTTGCCCTCACCGTCGAGGACAATCCGGTCTACATCCCCGGAGTTTACTACACGGTCGCGTCCGTCTACAAGGATCAACGGAAGATCGCGGAAGCTATCAAATCGGGCAAGGGGCTCGGGTGGCACGAGCACCACAACGACCTGTTCATCGGCACCAAGAAGTTCTTTCGGCCTGGGTATCTCGCGAACCTCGTGAGTTCCTGGCTCCCGAGTCTACAGGGCGTCGTGCCGAAGCTCGAAGCGGGTGCCCGTGTCGCCGACGTCGGATGTGGCTTGGGAGCGTCGACGATCATCATGGCCAAGGCGTTTCCGAAATCCAAGTTCATCGGCTTCGATTACCATCTCGAATCCATTGAATGGGCCCAGAACGACGCGGTGACAGAGAAGGTGACCCCCAACACCGATTTCGAGGTCGCCACCGCGAAGAATTTCCGGGGCCCGGAGTACGACCTCGTGACGTTCTTTGACTGCCTCCACGATATGGGAGACCCCGTCGGTGCTGCGAAGCACACTCTGGAGAGGCTCAAGCCGGACGGGACGATGATGGTCGTGGAACCGTTCGCCAAGGAGCGCGTTGAAGAGAACCTGAATCCCGTGGGCCGCGTCTTTTACAACGCTTCCCTGTTAGTATGTGTCCCCGCGTCTCTATCGCAAGAGGTCGGGAAAGGACTGGGCGCGCAGGCCAGTGACGCGAGCCTCAACGAAGTGTTCCACGAGGCCGGTTTCACCCGAGTCCGGAAGCCAATCGAAACACCGTTCAACCGGGTGTTCGAAGCACGGCCTTGACATCCCCCGCACCCGGGGCGGTGACGGGGGTTGAGCGTCGCTCCTAGGTGAACGGAGCGGTGGGAGACCTCCACCGATTCCGAGTCGTGATGTTGCCGGTGGCCGCGTCGACGCGGGCCAGCACTCCGGCGGAGCGACCCCAGAAACTGACTTCCAAGGAATACCAAAACACGTCGAAGTGATCGGGCAGCGAACGCACCTCGGCAAAATGATGGGTCTCGCCGAGCATCCAACTCACCGAGAGTGCGACAGGATAGCTGCGAGCCATGGCCGCCTGCTCGCTTTTCGTGGTGGGTTCGACCGGCGGCTGGAGCGGCATCTCCACCGATCGTGGGGGCGTGACGAACCCTCGCAGAAGATGGTAGCGCGCAGTCCGCAGCCGAAGTTGTTCGGGCGTCCGATCCTCCCCGAAGAATACGAAGACGAACGGGTTCCCCTGCGGGATCACCGAGGAGAAACCCTCACGACGCTGGACCACTCCCGCTCTCCACCGGCCGAGGATTCGGACGGCGAAATAGAACAGGGCAGCCCCAAGAAAGACCCACGTGGAGTCGGACCACACCGCGATGGGGACCCGTCCTCGCTCGTAGATCAGGGTCACGTACGCGATGACCGTGAACGCCATCGACCCCACATTCACAATCCGGTCGACATCAAAGTGATACTCAACCGGAGAGAAGGGTGCGAAGATCGGGACCGACCAATGGTCGAGGGAGTCCAGAAACACGTGGGACAGGCCGCCGATTTCCAAGGCGGCGAAATATTCGAGGAGAGAACCCTGTCCAAACGCGGGTCCAAAGCTCCAGGCCATTGCCGGGGGAATCACGAAGCAACCGACCACCGCGATGACCGTAACCCCGAAGATCGAGTGGGACACGCCTCGGTGGCGAAGCAGAGGAAATCGTCGGGACAGGGGGAACAGGGCGATATCCAAGTCGGGGAGAGCGCCGGCGATCGCGGCGGCTACAACGTACGGGAGGCCGGCGGGGCCCCAAACACCGAACCCGAGCAGGTACCCAAGGAGAATGTGGCTGAAGGGGTCCATCTGGAGTCTTCGCCTGCCTCGGCCCCGACAATCCGTCGGTCTTCATGAAGCGGCGCGTTTGAAAAGAACCGTGGATAGTCACGATTGAGGGCTACTGAGCCCGTTTTCGGCTTCTCCGGTAGGGTGTCTTGCCTTACGGGAGGAAGCGCATTGTCCAGGTGACGAAGGGGGAGTGACACTTAGCGTGGCCGAGGTTGAAGCTACCTCGAGATGCGGCTAGGTCCGCGCCCACGTCCAATTAGGTGCGGGGCCGGCCCGACTCGACGCCCAGGTGCCGAAGGAGACGGAGATACTCGGACCTCCGCACCCAGGGGACTTCGAGGTACTCTCGGAGGTAGCGGTCGGGCACCCCTAATCGGCGGGCCTCGGCTACGGAGAACGCGTACGCCTCGACCTCGGTGGGTCGATCGACGTAGGGGATTCTCCGGCCCGGCCAGATTTGCCGACCTTGCTTTCGCTGAAGGATGTGAAGGAATTCGTGGATGACGTCGAGGTAGACATCGATTCGCGGACTGTTGGCGAGGTGAGAGCGTCCGACTACGATCACGTCGTCCCGGCTCTCGACCATCCGGAATCCCCCCGCGCGGACTTCCGGAGGGGTTCTCGGCGGAGCCACGTACATCCACCCCGGACCATCGAACACATGGGCCCAAGTCCCCTTGGCGACCTTCAACGTCGCCGTGTCGTCTCCGGGATATTTTCGAAAGGGGACGGTCTCCTCGAGGCCCGCGAAGACCTCTAGCAGCGGGTACCGGCCAGGGGGCGTGGCTCTGACGGGGCGAAACCCACGGGGTACTGGATACAACTCGCCGGCGCTCCCGGCGGGAATCTCCGGCAGGACAACTCGGCGCCGCGGCGGCCGGGGCATGGTCGGGCGGTCCGCCGGGGGTTATAGCGATTTGTGTGCGCAAATGTAATTGCACCTAAGGCGGAGAACCGACCGCCCCGGTGATCACATCGAGCACGTGAGGAAGTTCGGAGAGCGTGTGAATCACTAGGCAATCCACGGGAGTGGGGTCGTTGTGGCGGTTCAGCCACACCGCTTGAATCCCGCTCTTCTGGGCGCCTTCGACGTCGATTCGGAGAGAATCCCCCACGTGCAGTGCGTCGTGGGGGGAGCAATGGGCTCTCTCGAGAGCCTTCGAGAAGACCTCCGGGGCCGGTTTTTCGGCGCCCACCTCCTGGGAGTAGGTGACAGTCTCGAGAAGCTTGTTCAATCCATGGAACTCCAGAATCTTCAGGAGGCCATCGTGGTGGTTGGACACCAACCCAAGGTGGTAGTCCCGGGACCGAAGGTTCTCGAGTACCTCGAGCGTTTCTGGGAACAGCCGCACTTTCGAGGGGTCTTCGAACACCGCCTGGACGCCCTCTAGGATCTCCTCTCGATGGGCCGGAATGCGCAACCGGTCCATCACTGCTCGGTCGTAGAGTTGCCAGTATTCCCGAGTCCGGCCGACGTATTGGTAGATCCGGGGTCCTAGTTCCTCGTTAGTCGCCTCAATGGCATGCTGGACCAACGTGGACGAGAGATGAAGATCGAACTCTCTCGACACATCTAACCACACCCTCCATGGACGTTCGACGGCCGCAGGAACCTCTGCCAAGGTTCCTCCGAAATCGAAGAAGATCGTGCTCAGTACCATTCTGATGACGCGGCTTGACTCAGTACACCTCCAAGTAGGTTGCGAGACTCTTGTCGATGCGATTGTGGTGCATCCGATTCCCCCAAGGGGAGCCATTAGAGAAGCCTCTTCAAAGGAAATCGGCGGGGCGGCGCCGAATTCACCCTCGGCGCCGGGCAAAGAACCGGTTTCGGGCGGCGCTTCGGCGCTGGCAACGGTGGTTGCAGCCCCAAACACGACGGAAGAGAACTGCGGCGAAATCTCAAACTGTTTAGTTCACTTCGACCTGTCCAGAGCCGTCAGAAAGGAGGGCGGAAACTACGGCGACGCTGGATGAGATTGCGTTTTACCGTCGGCAGAGTGTTTTCACCTCTCCTGGTGCGGGCGTCCGTTTTTACCGCGACCTCCCCGACGACGTTCCGGGCCTGTGTCGGGTTGTTCAAGGGCTTATCCTTCACTATCGCAGCAAAGAGGTCAAGCAGGCATCGATTCCTCACCGACGCCTTGCGGAAGTCAACACACGATATGTCGACGCGATGATCTCCCGCCTCAAGGAACTCGACGATAGACCGCTTGTGCGTCCGCGAGCAACCTCGGACCGACTTCTCGGTTGTTGTCGAGATTTCGCGGTCCTGTTTACCTCAATGGCTAGGTATCGAAAGATTCCCGCCCGCGTCCGTGTTGGATTTGCGAACTACTTCGCAGACTACCCGCCCTCATTGTGGATCGACCACACGATCGCCGAATACTGGTCACCGCGAGAACGCCGCTGGCGGCTCGTCGACCCGGAACAATCTCCGGCGCTGGTGTCTGCGAACCACATCGCGTTCGACCCCACCGACGTCCCCCGTGATCGATTCTTGGTAGGGGGGCAGGCCTGGCAACTGTGTCGCAATGGAGCAACCGACCCGGACAAGTTTGGGGTAGAAGCGAAAGGTCAACCGCGTGGATTGTGGTTCGTTCGGTCCCGGCTTCTCCTGGACAATGCGGGACTGAATCGCCAAGAGGTCCTTCTTTGGGACGCGTGGTCGGCAGCCGGACCAACTGCCAGAATCGGCCGGGCCGGCATGGAGCAGCTGGACCAAAGGGCCGCTGTCTCGAAGGCGAATCCTCCTCCCTTCAACAAAGCCCGGGCGTTGTACCGTTCTCGCCGGTGGAAGGTACCTCGGGGGGTCGTTGTGTATAGCCCGGTGAGTAGACCCTACCGTGAGACGCTGCGAATTCCGGTCTGAGACGCACCCCAAATCAAATCGGTGCAACTGTGGTTGCACCCACAATCCCGGAATCAGCAGAGCGAGACCGTCACAAGTTTAACTGACGACAGGACCGCAATCAGCGCACGGTGTGTTCCACGAGAGACGCTCGGGAACCAGACAATAGATCACCGCGCTGGCGAGAGCAGCTTTCCTGACCGGATGACGTAGAGAACGTTCTCCGGAGCCAGCGCCTCGATGTCCGCGACAGGGTTCCCTTTGACGATTACCGCGTCCGCCCGGAAGCCCTCCTTCAACATGCCGCTGTTCTCCAGGCCCAGGCACTCAGCCGCTCTGGAGGTGGCAGCGATCAGAGCCTCCCGGTTCCCCAGGAACTTCGCTTCAGCCACGATCTCTTCGTAGTTCCTGCCATGAGGTCGGGCCGCGTCCCCGACGATGTCCGACCCCATCACCACCTTCACCCCGTGTGCTTTCGCGATCACCATGTCCTCGGAGAGGTGGCGCTTCACCATCTCGTTGTACCGGTTCTCGTAGGCAGGGTTGCTGTAGGTCACCAGGGTCGGAACGTAGTAGATCCCTTTCTTCGCCATCGCACTGGCTATCCTCGACGTGAGGCCCAGCCCGTGCTCGATGGAGTCCACTCCAGCGCCGACGACGCTACTGAGCGCCTCCTCCCCGTAAGCGTGGGCCGCCACCTTGAGGTCCAGACGCCTTGCCTCGTCGACGATGGCATCGATCTCTTCCTTCGTGAAATTGGGTTTGATCCCCCCTCCTCGTGAGAACGCACCCGAGGCGTAGAACTTCACCACCTTCCCGCCGTCTCTTGCCACCTTCCTGACCGCTTTTCGGCACTCCCAGGGGCCGTCGCAAAAGTGGGTGTAGGACGCAAGCTCCTGCGCCAGCTCGAGGGGGAAGGCCGGAGGGTCGTCGTCCTCCCCGGTCTGGGCAAGCGCCCGTGAGCAGGAGACGACTTCAGGGCCCTCTATGGAACCCTCGGCGACCGCCTGGGCGAGGTGCACTCCCCCCTTGGTCCCAAGCTCCCTGACGGCGGTGAACCCGGAGTAGAGGAGCCGGCGCAGGTCCCCAGCCCCTCGGAGCACGGCGAGTGTGTCGGGGACCGACGCCCAGGCCGTTACCCCTTCGCCCTTGGCGGAGTAGAAGTGGACGTGGGCGTCAATGAGCCCGGGAAGTATGGTAGCGTCTTCGAGCTCGAGCTTCTTGGCCCCTCTCGGCTCTTCCACCTCTCCTCTCTCACCAAAGCCTTGGATGACCCCCCTGTCGGTGTCGATGCTCACGACCGCAGACCTGTGGAAGTTCCTACCGTCGAAGGCGGCGCCCCTGAATATCAGAACGGGCATCTGTCTCGCCGGTCATCAGCAAGCCCCGGTTCGTATTTGTCTATGGGCCAGAACTGACCAGTGCGAGCGACTCGACGCCCTCGAGTCCCAAATCACCGTACGAGATAGGAATTGGAGGCTGCCAGCCTCTAGTATGTGGATGCATGCAATGGTGGTAGCACCGAATCTCTCCCGAGATAGGCGAGGGCTCGCTCGACAGGAGACTCGCCCGGGCGGAGATTATGTGTCGGGAGAACATGCTCGGTGCGAGGAACATGCCGCCCAACACGGAGTCGAACAAGTCGGTAGTCCGCCGATTCGTCGAGGAGCT
>Ga0187812_1000588_pt1 | contig 12802 bp, 10 predicted proteins | sample NC_S_2_FD_130582 | JGI IMG/M metagenome (GOLD analysis project Ga0187812, IMG submission 130582) | Wetland sediment microbial communities from Neuse River Estuary, North Carolina, USA - ASW-S_2 | ecosystem: Environmental > Aquatic > Freshwater > Wetlands > Sediment | place: USA: North Carolina... | reverse complement strand
GTCGAGGTCGACATCCTGCCCATCGCCGACGACAACGACGAGACCGCGCGCCTCGTTCTTGCAGGTCAGAGAAATTCTTCACTCCTCCTATGACCTGTTCAGCTCAACCGTCATCGCGTTCTCTCAGGCAAGGGCCAGCTTGCCTGAGAGAACGCCGACGGTAGGCGGGAGGCACCTGCTCAGCCCCGGGTTCCGCTCCATGGCCTTCGGCTCGGCGGGCGCGGGTGCTTCCGCTGCGTCGAAGTAGTCCACTTCATCGGCCGGTGCGGCAGACCTGCGGCGCAGGCCGGGCAGGGCGGCCACCAGGCCGAGGGCCGCGACGCCAGTGATCAGGTACAGCGCCGGCCGGTACGCGGACAGCACCGCGGCGGGTGAGGTGAGCGTGTTGGCGCCGCCCGCCTCCACGACCGCGGTGACCACGGCCAGAACTATCGCACCGCCGACTTGGAACGAGGTCTGGAACAGGCTCGCCGCCAGGCCCTGCTGGTGGTCTCGTACCCCGGACGTCGCGGAAACGGTCAGCGCGGAGAACCCGAACCCGAACGCCATGCCGAGCAGCAGCACAGTCGGCAGCATCACCGCCGGGTAGTCCGGCCGCACGCCCGCCCGCAGGAACAGTGCGTACGCTGCGACGAGTGATACGAAGGCCGTCGCGACGAGCCCCTCCGCGCCGAACCGGCCGAGCAGCCCAGCGGTGCGCAGTGACAGCACCGCCACGATCACGCCGGCCGGCAGGAAGGCCAGGGCTGTCCCGATGGCCGACCAGTGCGACAGGGACTGCAGGTACTGCGTCATCAGGAACTGGAACGACACATAACTGCCGAAGAGCGTGATCGCCCCCACCTGCGCCCGCCGCAGCGGAGCCGACCGGAAGATGCCGAACGGGACGAGCGGATCGGAGCTGCGCGTCTCGATAACAGCGAACAGGGCGGCCAGCACGGCGACGCCGGCGAACGAGCCGATGGTCCGCGCCGAGCCCCACCCGGCCTGCTGGGCGTTCACGACTGTGTAGACCAGCAGCAGCATCGCCGCGGTGATGACCGTGGCGCCGGGCAGGTCGAACCGCCTCCCGGCCCGGCCAGTGCCCCGGGCGGCGGCCCCGCCGCGCGGGATGAGCGTGACGGCACCAAGCAGAACCAGCGCCGCCGCCGGCGCGGACACCAGCAGCGTCAACCGCCAGCTCACCTGGGTGAGCAGGCCGGACAGCACAAGGCCGAGAGAGAACCCGCTCGCGCCAAACACTGTGTACACGCTGAAGGCGCGGTTGCGCAGCGGGCCTTCCGGGAACGTCGTGGTGAGCAGCGACAAGCTGGCCGGGGCGGTGAACGCCGCGGCCATGCCCTTGATGATGCGGGCCGCGACAAGCAGGCCAGGACTCGAGACGATGCCGCCGAGCAGGGATACGACGGCGAACACCGCGACCGCGGCGACGAACACGCGGCGGCGGCCGAGCAGGTCAGCGGCCCGCCCACCGAGCAGAAGCAGGCCGCCGTAGCCGAGCGTGTAGCCGCTTACGATCCACTGAAGTGACGACGTGCTCATGTGCAGCGCGGTCCGGATAGACGGCAGCGCCACTCCGACCATCGACACGTCGAGGCCGTCGAGCAGCAGCGCACCGCCGAGGACGAGAAGGATCCCCCACAGTTGCGGGGTCCAGGTGGTTTCCGTTGTGGTGGCCAGCTGCGCCCGCTGGCCGTGGAGAGAAGCCATAATCCACACTATATGCATGTACGTACACTTAATGCAAGTGCAATTAATGCACTTGCAATGATCATGCAGACACACTAAGATGCGGGCATGCCAGCGAAGACGGCCACCCAGGCCCGGCCCGCATCGCCGCCGGACAGCGAGGCGGTCATCGGGCCGCCGAGCCGCGACCAAGCGGTGAAGGCGGCCTGGCGCGCGCTCATCTCCGCCAAGGTCGCGTCGTGGAACGCCCTGGAGCGGGAGCTCAGCGAGCGGCACGGGCTAGGCGTGAGCGACTTCGAGGTGCTCGACCACCTGGCAAGCAAGCCCGATCACTCCTACAGGTCGCAGAGCCTCGCCGACGCGGTGCACCTCAGTCAAAGCGCCCTGTCCCGCCTCACGGACCGCCTGGAAAGGCACGGTCTGGTAGAGCGGTCCAACTGCGACATGGACCGTCGCGGTATTTTCGTCGTCCTCACGGCCAAGGGCGAGGATAAACACCGCCAGGCGCTGCGCACGTACTGCGACGTGCTGGCCCGCACCCTGCCACCCGAGCTCATCAACCGCTTCGAATAAGCGCCGGCCGGCACCGGCGGGGAAGCGGAGCGGGGAACAGACGCCACCGCTCGTTCGGGAAATCTCTCCAGTTAACGAGATCTTCATGCCGTGACGTTGACGCGCACACAAAAGTGGTCCAAGATCAGGCAACAACGGTCATAAACAGCAAACCAGCCGAGGAGAGGCCCGACGTGCTGCCGACCCAGCGACGCCAGGAGATCCTCGCCGAGGTGCGGAAGTCCACCGCCGTCTCCGCGGAGGAACTCGCGCTGCGGTTCGGCGTGTCGGTCGAGACCATCAGGCGGGACTTGCGGAATCTCCGCGATCGCGGGCTCCTCGAGCGGGTCTACGGCGGGGCACTGTCCGTCCAGTCGACCGAGGGCACCTTCACCGCGCGCAGCGCGAAGCACCAAGAGCGCAAGAAGGCCATCGCACGGCTGGCCGCCACCCTGGTCAGTCCCGATGACACGATCGCCATCGACGTTGGCACCACCGCGCTCGAGGTGGCCAGGGCGCTGCCGGGCGACTTCCGCGGCCGGGTGCTCACCAACTCCGTCCCGGTCGCGATGGAGCTGTCCGGCAACGAGGCGATCGAGTTGCTGCTCTCCGGCGGCCAGGTCAGGAACGGCGACGCCGCCTGTTTCGGCAGGCGCGCCGACGACTTCTTCGAGGAGTTCTACGCCGACAAAGCGTTCCTCGGCTCGGGCGGCGTACACGCCGACGCTGGCCTCACCGACTACCACCCGCACGAGGCGGCGACCCGGCGCGTGATCATCGCACACGCCGGCGCCAGCTACGTGCTCGCCGACTCAAGCAAGCTCGGCACCGTCGCCGTCTGCCGGGTCTGCCCGCTCTCCCAGATCACCGCCGTCCTCACCGACTCCGACGATCCGCAAGCCAGCAAAGAGGCCGTTGACGCTCTCGCCGCCGCTGGCTGCACCGTGCTGCAAGCCCCCTAGGCCCCGAGACCAAGATACGGACACCAGCCATGGACCAGATGAGCATCCACCAACCAGAAGACGAGGAACTGCACCAGTTCGGCTACCGCCAGCAGTTCACCCGGACGCTCCGCCACTTCGAGTCGTTCGCGGTCGCCTTCTCTTTCATCTCGATCACCACGGGCATCTTCACCACCTACGCTTTCGCGCTCTCCGTTGGCGGCACCCGCTCGATATGGACGTGGCTGATCGTCGTCGCCGGCCAGGCCCTCGTCGCCCTGGTCTACGGCGCGCTGTCCAGCCGGGTCCCGCTGTCCGGCTACTCCTACCAGTGGGCCTCGCGCCTCACGAGCCCGCTGCTCGGCTGGTGGTACGGCTGGATGTCGTTCGCCTTCCTCACGATCGTGACGGTCTCGGTGGACTACGGGCTCGTTCAGGTCGCGTTCCAGCCGCTGATCGGCGAGACCTACACCGCCACGAGCGCGGCCCTGGAGACCCTCGTTGTGCTCGCCCTGCAGGCCGCGCTCATCATCATCTCCACCCACGTCACCACCCGGGTGAACAATGCCGCCGTCGCCACCGAGATCATCGGCATCGCCGGGCTGACCGTGCTGCTGCTGATCGTCGCCGCCGTGCGGTCCATCGGCCACTGGTCGAACCTGACCGCGACCGGTTCCGTCCCGCCGCACACCTACTACACCTGGCTTGGCCCGTTCATGCTCGCCACCCTGCTGGGGGCATACACCATCGTGGGCTTCGAGTCGGCATCCAACCTGGCTGAGGAGACGCACGAGCCGCACAAGGTCGTGCCCAAGGCGATGATCCGCGCCGTGCTGCTGTCGGGGATCGTCGGGTTCCTGTTCCTGCTGATCCTCGCCTACGCCACTACCAAGGGCGCCTACGCGAGCGCTGCCCCGGTGGCCTATATCGTGAACAACGTGCTCGGCGGCGTGGTACAGAAGATCTTCCTGATCTTCGTGTGCGTCTCCATCTTCGCCTGCGGCATGGTCATCATGGTCACCAACGGCCGGCTGATCTACGCCATGGCCCGTGACCGGCGGCTGCCCGGCCACCAGTTCCTCAACCGGGTGCCGCGGGCCACCGGAGGCCCGTCCTGGGCCACCGTCCTCGCCGCCGTGCTCGGCGGGATCATCGTGCTCGTGCTGCTCTCCAGCACCACGGCGCTGGCCACACTGTTCACCGCCTCGACGATCATGCCCGCCCTGCTCTACGCCGGCACCGTCCTGCTCTACGTGTTCACCAAGCACAAGGGCCCGCGCACGTTCGGCTTCTGGGAGTGGCCCATCATCGCGGGCGCGGTCATCTGGCTGGCCTACGAGCTGATCGTCCTTATCGGCCCCGGCATCTTCCGGGACGCGCAGTACTACGTCCTCGGCTCGCTCGGCCTCGGCCTGGTGTTCTACGTGGTGCAGCTGCTGACCGAGCCGCGCGCGATGCGGACCGCACCGGAGCTTGAGCCGGGAGCCGAGTGAACGTTCTCGCCATCGACCAGGGCACCTCGGCGACGAAGGCGCTGCTCGTCGGCCCGGGCAACGAGGTGCTCGGCAGCGCCGAGGTCCCGGTCGCCGCCGATCCCGTCGACGGCGACGGCGTGGAGGCGGACCCGGAGGAGCTGTGGCGCTCGGTCGAGGCGGCGGGCACGCTCGCCCTCGGCGAGGCCCGCGCCCCGGCGCACGCGGTGGCGCTCGCCAACCAGGGCGAGACCGTGCTCGCCTGGGACCCGGCGACAGGCAAGCCGCTCAGCAGGGCGATCGTGTGGCAGGACCGCCGCTCGGCGCAGGTCTGCGCCGGACTCGGCGCGGACACGGCGAACGAGCTGCGGGCGATCACTGGCCTGCCGCTCGACCCGTACTTCGCCGCGCCGAAGATGACCTGGCTGCGCGAGCACGTCACGCGGGAGGGCGTCGTCACCACGACCGACACCTGGCTGCTGCGCCGGCTCGGTGCCGGGTACGTGACCGACGCCGCCACCGCGTCCCGCACGATGCTGCTCGACCTTGACGCGGGGACCTGGTCGGCGCCGGCCTGCGCGGCGTTCGGCATCGCACCGGAGACGCTGCCTGTCGTCGCGGACTGCGACGCGGTCGCCGGCGAGACGACCGTGTTCGGCGGCCGTCCGCTGCCCGTCGCCGGCATCGCCGTCGACCAGCAGGCGGCGCTGTTCGGCCAGGGCTGCCTGACCAAGGGCGACGCCAAGTGCACCTACGGCACCGGCGCGTTCCTGCTGGTCACCACCGGAATGACCGCGACCAGGTCCACCGCGGGCCTGTCTGCGTCGGTGGCGTGGCGGCTAGCAGGCGCGGCCGCCTACTGCCTGGATGGGCAGGTCTACACGGCAGGCTCGGCGCTGCGCTGGCTCACGCGCCTGGGGATCCTCGGCGACCCCGCCGACCTGGACGCGGTCGCCGGCACTGTGCCCAACGCCGGCGGCGTGGTGTTCGTGCCGGCGCTGGCCGGCCTCGGCGCGCCGCACTGGGCGCCGGACGCCCGCGGCGTCCTGACCGGCCTCCAGCTGTCCACCGAGCGCGGCCACGTCGCCCGAGCGGTCGCCGAGGGCATCGCCGCGTCCGTCGCGCTGCTGGCTCAGGCGGTGGCCGACGACATGGCGGCGCCGGTCACCGCGCTGCGCGTCGACGGCGGCCTCACCCGCTCCCGGCTGCTGCTCCAGGCACAGGCCGACCTGCTGCAGGCCCCCGTGCTCGTCTCCCGCACCCCGCACGCGACCGCACTCGGCGTCGCCGCCCTGGCTCGCATCGCCCTGGGACAGACGGATACTGAAGTGACTGCTGAGGTAGAAGCGACTGTGCAGCCATCAATCAGTAAAGACCAAGCTTCCGAACGTACGCGTGCTTTCACCACCGCCCTCCAAGCCGCTCTGGCATGAGTGCCGACCCGGGTAGCTGGGATGTGGCGATCATCGGCGCCGGCGTCGTCGGCACCGCGATCGCCCGGGCCCTGGCGACGTTCGACCTGCGCTGCGTGCTCCTCGACGCCGCGGATGACGTGGGCGCCGGCACATCCAAGGCGAACACCGCGATCCTGCACACGGGGTTCGACGCCAAGCCGGGCTCGCTGGAAAGCCGCCTGCTGACCCGCGGCAGCGGGCTGCTGCGCTCCTACGCGGAGGCGGCCGGGATCGCGGTGGAGCGCACCGGCGCGGTGCTCGTCGCCTGGACCGCGGAACAGGCCGCGGCCCTGGAATCCATCGCCGGCAACGCGCGCTCCAACGGCTATCAGGCGGTGTGCGAGCTGTCCGCGGCCGGCATATACGAGCGCGAGCCCGCACTCGGCCCCGGCGCGCTCGCCGGGCTCGCCATCCCGGACGAGTCGGTGATCGACCCGTGGACGGTGCCCCTCGCCTTCGCCACCGAGGCGGTGCGTGCAGGGGTCACGCTGCGCCTCGGGGCGCGGGTGACGGGCTTGCCGGCTTCCGCCGGGCCTGGGTTCGAGCTGGCGACGACGCGCGGCCCGGTCCGCTGCGGCTGGGCGGTGAACGCGGCCGGACTGCACAGCGACGAGGTAGACCGGATGTTCGGCGGCGAGGGGTTCACGATCAGGCCGCGCAAGGGCGAGCTGATCGTCTATGACAAGCTGGCGCGCCCCCTGGTCAGCTCGATCCTGCTGCCCGTGCCCACCGCCCGCACCAAGGGGGTGCTCGTCGCGCCCACGGTCTTCGGCAACGTGCTGCTCGGCCCGACCGCGGAAGACGTGCCCGACCGCGGCGACGTGTCAACGACGGCGGCCGGATTGTCCGCGCTGGTCGCGGCGGGCGAGCGGATCGTGCCCGGCCTGGCGGGCGAGGAGGTCACCGCGACCTACGCCGGCCTGCGCGCCGCCACGGAACACACCGACTACCAGATCGCCGCCTTCGGCCGCTACGTCCGCGTCGCCGGCATCCGCTCGACAGGCCTGTCCGCGTCGCTGGGCATCGCCGAGCACGTGCTCGACCTGCTAGCCGACGCCGACCTGCCGCTCCGCCCGCGCGACGCGGCACGGGTCACGCCAGTCCCGGCTTCCGCGCCCGCCTCCATCCCCGCGCCTGCCCGCAACGGGCCGGCGTGTATGCGGGGGCGTGACCACGAGCGGCTGGCCAGCGCGCCACCTATGCCCTACCTCGGTGAATCCGGGCCGCGGCCGTATCAGGATCCGGACCGGATCGCCGCCGATCCCGCGTACGGCGAGATCGTCTGCCACTGCGAGCGGGTGACGCGCGGGGAGATACGCGATGCCCTGGCCAGCGACATCCCGCCGGGGAGCCTGGAGGGCCTGCGCCGCAGGACTCGCGCGATGAACGGCCGCTGCCAGAGCTTCTACTGCGCCGCGCGGGTAACTCAGATGTTCTTGGCCGGGGTGCGCACATCGTGATCCGGGTCGCGGACGTGGACGTTCTGGTGGTCGGCGCCGGCCCGGCCGGCTTGACCGCCGCCGCGGAGCTGCGGCGGCTGGGAGTCGAGCGCGTCCTCGTGGCCGAACGGGAAGCCGAGCCTGGCGGCGTGCCGCGGCACAGCCGGCATACCGGGTACGGGCTCCGCGACCTGCACCGGATCATGGCCGGACCGGCGTACGCGCGGGCCCTCACGCGAGCGGCGCTCCGCGCCGGCGCCGAGGTTCGTGCCGGGTGCACCGTGACCGGCTTGCGCGCAGGCGGCGACCGGGCGCCGCTGGGCGACGGTAGCCGGCCCGACGCCGGCCTGTCCGCGGTCCTGACGAGCGCGCGTGGCGTGGAAACCGTGCACCCGTCGGCGGTGCTGCTCGCGACCGGCTGCCGGGAACGGCCGCGGGCCGCGCGGCTGGTCCCGGGTGACCGGCCGGCCGGGATCATGACCACGGGTGAGCTCCAGCAGCGGGTCTACCTGGCCGGCGAGCGGCTGTCCGGGCGGGCGCTCGTCGTCGGCGCGGAGCACGTCGGCTTCTCCGCGGCGATGACGCTCGCGCACGCGGGGGCGCGGGTGATCGCGCTGGTCACCGAGCATGAGCGGCACCAGAGCTACGCGGCGTTCCGGGCAGCGGCCGCGCTGCGCTGGCGCACCCCGGTCTGGACGTCGGCTGTCGTGCGCCGAGTCGACGGTCACGGCGGCCGGCTCGCGGGCGCGGAGATCACCGATGCGGGAGGCGGGAACACACGGTACGTTCCGTGTGAACTGATCGTCTTTACCGGGGACTGGATCCCTGATCATGTCCTGGCGCGGGCCGCGGGGCTGGCGATTGACCCCGGGACCAGGGGACCGGCCGTCGACACCGCGCTCGCCACCTCGGCCGACGGCGTATTCGCCGCGGGGAACCTGGTGCACGCCGCGGAGACCGCCGACATCGCCGCCCTGTCCGGTCGGCACGCCGCCCGGCAGATCGCGGCGTACCTGCGCGGGCACCGCGGCACCGCTGCCCGGGTGGCGGTCGAGGCCACCTCCCCGCTGCTGTGGATCTCGCCGAACGCCGTCACGGCGGGCCTGCCGCCGCCGCTCGGCCGCTTTACGCTCCGCACCGCAGCGTTCCGGCGCCCGGCCAGCCTTGAGGTCCGCCAGGACGGCCGCCTCCTGGTCCGCTCGCGCCCGCGGCGCCTGATCCCCGGCCGCCCCGTGCACCTCGCCGGGTCCTGGCTCGCCGCGGTCGACCCCGCCGGCGGCCCGGTCCGCGTCGCTGTATCGTCCTAGATCGTCCTAGCGGCGTACCGGGGTGGCCATCGCCCGCTACGTCCAGGCACTCGGCGGGCGGGTCGCGCCGGGGTTCCGGCGCGGCATGCCCGCGGAGGCGGAGCCGTCGTTAGACGCCTTCGGCGACTGTGAACAGGCTGAGCTTGGGCGGAGCAGCCAGGATCGAGCCCAGCTCCGAGGCACCCTCGGCGCTGGCCCGCCACGCACGGTAGGCCCGGTCATGCTCGATCGATTCCCACCTCTCATACAGCACCACGTGGGCCGGGTCATCGCTGTCAACCAGGACCGTGACATCCAGGCAGCCCGGGAACGCGCGGGTGCTGGTGAGCGTTGCGTGGATCACCTTGTGCGCGGTTTCCAGCGAATCGGCCTTGAGCTGCAGATCGAGAATTGCGGTTATCGCCACGGCTGCTCCTTGTGACACGGTGCTCAACGGACACAACCCTCCCGCACCGCGGCACCCGGGTTAATGTGCCAGGTCTCAGTAAAACGCCGCCGCCGTAGTCACCTGACGACAGCCGTCGCCTGGCGTGATCACTCCAGCCGGCCGGCGAATTCCCTGAGCAGCCCGAGCAGCTGCTCTGGCCAGGGGGCGAGCTCCGGCCTTCCCAGCCGAGCGGCCAGCATGGCCGCGTGCTCATCGCTGTGTTCCATGGTGGCGACCGGGAGCGCGGCCAGTGCCCACGGCCCGGCCAGCTCGACGGCGCTGACCTGGGCATGACCGGTGCGGCGGGTGATGGCGTCGCGGCTCATCCACTCCAGCGCCGGGGCCGGCAGCGGCGGCGCGCCGTGATCGGCCAGCAGCCGGAGGCCGCCAAGCAGCCCGGTGCCGGGCGGCCGGGTGCCGTTCCCCGCCCCATCCAGGTGCTCTCTGACGTCCTGCCTGGTGATCGCATACCAGGGATAGCTGTGCCGCAGGCCGAGGGCGGCGATGTGGAACCGCCCGGAGACAGTCCCGGGCAGGGCGTCTGCCCGGGAACCGTAGTCGGTGTCCAGGTGGACGTCGCAGACGACCGCCGGACGGCCATCCCAGTCCCCGGCCAGCTCCCCGCCGATTGTGTGGCGGTGGCCGGCATGCACTATGCGGGAGGGCAAGGCTTCCGCCTGGCTGCTACCGGACGGCACCGGGGCCAGCCCTAGTCGTTCCGCGCGCCCGGCCGGCGGAGCCCCGCTCACCGGCACCGCGGACCCGCGCTTCACCGCAGCCGCGAACTCGCCGAAGAAACCGCGCCGCCGGGCCGGACGTGGCTGCGCCGCATCATCCACCAGGAGTCCCTTCGCAGACCTGCGATCGCCATAAGCATACGGGCCAGAACCGCCGTCCCGGTGTCAGGCCTTCAGCGGCGGGAGCAGGCGCAGCGCGGCCGGCGCGCCGGCGGGGACGGCTGGATTGCGCGGCGTAACCGGCGCCACCTGCTGGTACGAGGCGCCCGGGGCGGGCCGTGGGTCGGCATCGCCGCGGTTCGGCCACATCGCCATGGCGCGCTCGGCTTGGGCGGTGATCGTGAGCGCCGGGTTCACGCCGAGATTGGCTGAGACCGCCGAGCCGTCGACGATGTGCAGTCCCTGGTACCCGTAGACGCGGTGATAGGGGTCGATCACTCCGGTGGCGGCCGAGTCGCCGATCGTGCAGCCGCCGAGGAAATGCGCGGTCATCGGGATGTTGAACAAGTCCGTCCAGGTGCCGAACGCGGTCCCGCCGATCTCCTCGGCCAGCAGGCGCGCGGCACGGTGGGCCCTGGGGATCCAGACCGGGTTCGGCTCACCATGGCCGCGCCCGGATCGCATGCCCCAGCCGAGCCGCCCGCGCTTGGCCCGTACCGTGATCGAGTTGTCGCGGCTTTGCATGACCAGCGCGATGATCGTCCGCTCCGACCAGTGCCGCAGGTTGATAACCTTGCCGGCTTCCAGCGGGTGGGCAGCGACCCGGCGGAGGAATTTCGCCCATCGCGGTGTCTGCCCGTCACCGTCGACCAGCAGCGTGCGCAGCGAGCCCATTTCATTGCAGCCGCGGCCATACCGGACCGGCTCGATATGGGTGTCTTCGTCCGGGAAGAATGACGAGGTGATCGCCACGCCGCGGGTGTAATCGTCACCCTTGCGCCGCGCGCGCTCCGCGCCAAGGATGGCCTCGGAGTTCGTGCGGGTCAGCACGCCGAGCCGGCCGGACAGCCTTGGCAGGGCACCGGTCGCCTTCATCTTGTGCAGCAGCTTTTGGGTACCCCAGGTGCCGGCGGCGAATACGACCTGCCCGGCCGTAAGCACGCGCCGCTGACGGCGCGGGCTGCCGGTGCGCTTGACCTCGACCGTGAACCCCCCGTCCGGGCCGGGGCGCACGGCGGTCACCATCGTCATTGGCATGATCCGCGCGCCGGCCCGCTCGGCGAGGTAGAGGTAGTTCTCGGTCAGCATGTTCTTCGCGCCGTTGCGGCAGCCGGTCATGCACGCACCGCACTCGGTGCAGGCGGCCCGCTGCGGCCCGGCACCACCGAAGAAGGGGTCCGGAGCCCGCGTCCCCGGGCTATCGCCGAAATAGACCCCGACCCTGCTCAGATGGAACGTCTCACCGCACCCCATCCGGTCGGCGACCTTCTTCATCGCCAGGTCCGCCGAGGTCGTTGTCGGGTTGGGCACCACCCCGAGCATCCGCTCCGCCTGGTCATAAAACGGCGCGAGCTCGCTGCGCCAGTCCGTGATGCCGCCCCACTGCGGATCGTCATAGAACGGCTCCGCGGGCCGGTACAGCGTGTTCGCGTAGTTGAGCGAACCGCCGCCAACTCCGGCCCCTGCCAGGATCAGCACCCGCGAGTCCTTCTCACCGCGCAGCAGATGAATGCGCTGGATCCCGGTCATGCCGAACTGCGGGGCCCACATGTACTTGAAGATTCGCCACGACGTCTTCGGCAAGCTGCTGTGACGCTGCCCAGGGACCGCATCGGCTGGATCGTCGAACCGGCGGCCAGCCTCCAGCACCCCGACCCGGTACCCCTTCTCCGTCAGCCGCAGCGCCGCGACACTTCCGCCGAAACCTGACCCGATCACCAGAACGTCGTAATCGAGACCGCTCATCGCATCATCAGCTCCCCGAGACCACGACCAGGCTCCAGCGGCACCCGTGAGAGCCGTCGTCCCACGTCGAAGCCTAGAACCCCGGGCCGCCGAATGCTACCCCTCAGTAACTTTCGGCCACCGGAGCGCCGCGCCGCGGCCGGCAATTACCTGCCGCGCTGCAGGCGGCGTCCGCCGCCGGAGGTCGAGTCGCTGGTGCCTCCCGAGACACACGTGATGAAGGCGGCTATTTCATCGGTCGGGCTTCCCTGCCGACTCTGTCTCTACCACCAGTCGCGCCGATGGAGTATGCGCCTCGCGCAGAACGTCCAGCTCTGGCTTACGCTCTCGGCGCGTTGCGCTCGTGCGCTCTCATCGCGGCACGAGAGAATGTTTCCGCGGAAACGGCTTGTGAAGCCGTGCACAAGACGCTTCCGCGGAAACGTCTTGGACGTAGCTGCTAGCGCCATAACGATCGGGTCGACCCCGTGTCTGCATGAGAGTACGTGGCTGGGAGTATGTCAGTCTGTGCCATGGGCGTTCCCGGCTTTGCCGTCCAGCCTGTCGACGACGGTAATTCCGAGTCGGCCGTCCGGTTCCTCATCGAGTGGGTCAGTGACGGCGAGGCCGAGGCGCGCAGGTATCTGGCCGATCACGCGGAACCTGAGGGCGCAAACCCTATCGCCACGGACGGAGGTCATCGGGTACGTCGCGATCATTTCATCAACCGGGCCGGCGCTCGTCGGCATCGCTGCTTCGCCGGGTGGCAACGACAAGCTCTCGCCCCGGCGCTGGCGGTGTGCATGGTACGGCCAACGCCCTAGTGCCGATGCTGGACCACGGAACCGAGCTGGTCACCCGCTCAGAGTGATCTTCGTTGCTGGGCGGGCGTTCCTGGCG
>Ga0187812_1000587_pt1 | contig 12803 bp, 8 predicted proteins | sample NC_S_2_FD_130582 | JGI IMG/M metagenome (GOLD analysis project Ga0187812, IMG submission 130582) | Wetland sediment microbial communities from Neuse River Estuary, North Carolina, USA - ASW-S_2 | ecosystem: Environmental > Aquatic > Freshwater > Wetlands > Sediment | place: USA: North Carolina... | reverse complement strand
TATATTTATTTCCTTCCTTTAATTTTTTTGTATAGTGAAGAAGATAATTTTCCAAACGGTCAAACTCTACTCCAAGGTTTTTGCATGCTTCGGCATTTATTTTCCAGATTCCTTTCTCAACGTCTTCTACTGAAATTAAAGTATAAGGGTTCGGGTGCTCTCCCTTATCATTCACCAAAAAGATAGAATGGAAAATTTGCAGCGGACTATGCGTGTCCATAGTCGGAATTATTTCCGTAATAACATCAAGGTTTTTATAAATAAAATTGCAGAAACGTTTCGTGTCTTCAACTGCCGCTGTGCCGCTTCTTCCGCCTACGAATAATTCAAAACCAGGTATGCAAAAGGTATTCTGCATATCAACTGCCAAAATGCAAATCTTCACTTTGTCTTCGGAAGAAGGTTTAATTTTAAATTTCTTTGCCCATGCAAACGCGTCCTTCGCCCGCTGTTCGTAATCAACTTTCCATATTTCACCTGCCTTATTTTCGTTAAAATGATCCGGCAGCGGCAATTCTTTTCTCTGCATTATTTTTTCCTTTGAATAAAAAATTTTTTATCGTTCGCTTAAAAATAACAAAACAGGATTTAATATTTCGGTAACATGCCGGTAACATTTTCTTAACAAGTCATACTTAAATTTGGCGTATCAATTTAAAAAGAATAATAATTGTTTTACCTTGATTCGCTTCTCCGTCAACCGGAAAAGCAATGTAACTATGTTCGCTGATCCGGTTGATATTTATATTTCCCCCACAATACTAACTTTGGCAAATGACTCCTTAAACTCAACTAAAATAATCTGACACGAATTCGTAAAAAGCTTTTGATACTGAATTTTTAGTTAAGCTTCAACTCCCCGTGAGTTACAAAAAATTGCATACATATCTGAAATAATTTATTTTGTAATTATAATTTCTGTTTATCCGCTGCCCGGAATTATTTTTTTGATAGAAATTATTATTCGGGGGATTTAAATTTTAACTATATATATAAGAAAGTTTACTTGATGAAAATACAGACTCGTATTTTACTTACAGCTGCTATTATAATTCTAACAATCAATATTTATTCTCAGAAAATGGATTCAAATAATTTTTTGTTATTAAATAAAAGTTGGTCGGTTCAAACAACTAATAAGATTACCGGCACCGGCGGAATTGTTTCTACAGAAAATTATTCTGCCAAAGGCTGGTACAAGGCGGAAGTGCCGTCAACTATTATGGGAACATTAGTTAAAGATAAAATTTATAAAGATTTTTTTGTCGGCGACAATCTTAAAAAAATCCCGGCAGAACAATTTAAAAATGCCTGGTGGTACAGAACGGAATTTTCCATTCCGCAAAATCATAAAGGACAGTTTGCTAAATTATTGTTTGAAGGAATAAATTATCGCGCGGACATCTGGCTTAACGGCAAGCTTATTGCAGATAGTGGCAGCGTTGCCGGAGTTTACCGAATGTTCGAGTTTGATATTACCGGTATCATCAATCAGAACGGGAAAAATGTTCTTGCGGTTGAAGTGTTTCCGCCTAAGATAGGAGAGCCTACAATCGGGTTCGTTGATTGGAACCCGTCATCGCCGGATAAAGATATGGGCATCTGGCGACCGGTAAAATTAATATTTAGCGGCGATGTTTCGATAAATTATCCTTTTGTTCAAAGCAAATTAGATTTGGAAACTTTGAAACAAGCTAAACTCACAGTTTCCGCTGAAGTACGGAATAACTTAAATAAAAAAGTTTCTGGAGAATTAACCGGAGAAATCGGCAAAATAAGTTTCGCAAAAAAAATCATTCTTGAACCGGGAGAAAAAAGCTTAGTTACCTTCACGCCTGAAGATTTTAAGCAGCTAATAATTAAGAATCCTAAATTGTGGTGGACATATAACCTCGGCAAACCTTTTCTTTATAATCTGGAATTAAGATTTAAGATAGATGGAAAAATTTCAGATCAATGTGAAACAAAATTCGGAATTAGAGAAGTCTCGGACTATATAAGTTCGGAAGGCTATCGCGGCTACAAATTAAACGGTAGGAAGATACAAATACTTGGAGGAGGCTGGGTAGATAATTTATTTCTGAATAATAATCACGCGAACGTTGAAACGCAGATTGATTATGTAAAGCAAATGGGACTAAATACAATTCGTCTTGAAGGCTTTTGGGGAACAAGCAGCGATCTTTATAATATATGCGATGAAAAAGGAATACTGATGATGGTCGGCTGGAGCTGCCAGTGGGAATGGGAAGATTATATAGGCAAACCTGCCGATGACTACGGCGCCATAAAAACAGAGAATGATATTAGCCTTATTTCAAAGTCATTTGAAGATCAAATCAAATGGTTAAGAAATCATCCCGCCATATTTTTGTGGCTGTACGGCAGCGATAAAATTCCGAGACCGGAGCTTGAAGAGAAATATCAAGCTATACTTCGCAAAGATGATCCTACTAGACCTTTTTTAGCCTCAGCCGCAGACCATGTTAGTTCTGTAACAGGTAAAACTGATGTTAAAATGCGCGGACCTTACGATTACGTTCCGCCTATTTATTGGTGGATTGATAAAAGCAACGGCGGCGCGTTCGGCTTTAACACTGAAATCGGTCCTGGTGTTGAGGTTCCTCCTGTTGAAAGTATAAAAAAGATGATTCCTCAAAATCATCTCTGGCCCATTGATAGCGTCTGGAACTTCCATTGCGGTAAAAATACTTTTGGAAATCTGAATACTTATAATGAAGCGATGAATAACCGTTTAGGAACTCCGGCAAATCTGGAAGATTATTGCACCAAAGCCCAATACCTCAACTATGAAAATACACGCGCTATGTTTGAAGCTAACGAAGCGAATAAAAATAAAGCAACAGGTGTAATTCATTGGATGCTTAATTCCGCCTGGCCGAAACTTTGGTGGCAATTGTATGATTATTATTTGTTGCCTGCCGGCGCATTTTATGGTACTAAAAAAGCGTGCGAGCCTGTACATATTATTTATGATTACGCTGATAGGGGAATTATAGCGGTTAACAATACCCTTGAGCAACACAGTAATATTACCGCCATAATTAAGGTGCTTAATTTTGATCTGACGGAAAAATACTATAAGAATATTTCAATTGATTTATCGCCTGACAAATCAACCGAAATTATAAAATTACCCTCGCAGGGGGATTTAAGTAAAACGTACTTTGTTGATCTAAAATTAAATTGCGGTAAAAAAATAGTAAGCTCAAATTTTTATTGCCTATCAACTAAACCTGATGTACTTGACACTGCAAAGACAACCTGGATATCAACACCAACAAAAGAGTACGGCGATTTAACTGATCTAAACAAGCTAAAGAAAGTTCATTTAACTGTTAAACAAAAGTTCAACGTTGTAAACGATAAAGAATATATCGAAACCGAGGTGGCGAACAATACAAAAAACTTAGCTTTCCAAATAGTTCTTTCAATCAATAAAGGTGAAAACGGAGAATCTGTATTGCCTATTTTTTGGGATGATAATTATTTTTCCCTGCTTCCCGGTGAAAAAAGAAATATAAAAGGATATTTTTATAAAAAAGATTTGAACGGTCATAAACCTTATCTTAAAGTATCCGGTTCAAATATTAACTAATACCATTTGATTTACTTAAGAACTTAGCATGGAAGCCAAATGGTAAAAGTAGAACCGGCTGATGGTTTGCTTTCGAGAGTTATTTTGCCGTTCATAGATTCTATCATTCTTTTTGCCAGCGTTAACCCGAGTCCGGCGCCTTCATAATTACGCGAATAACCTTCGCTTGCCTGCCTGAAGGGGATATAAATTAATTCATGGTCTTTTTCTTTTATTCCAATACCTGTATCAATTACTTTAATGTTCGCCCAAAGCTGTCCCTCTTTTTCAAGCTTGCTAACTTTAACGGATACTGAGCCTTCTTTAGTAAATTTAATTGCGTTATCTAATAAATTATTCAAAGCGTTTGTCAACACGTCCTGATCGTATAATGCGTTAACATCTTGTTCGGCGTCCAATACAAACTCAATATTTTTTTCTTTCGCCGCGGTTTCAAAGTTGTGAGTTATTGACCTGATTTCCTCTGATATATTGTGGACTTTCAATCTTAACGAAATTCCGTCGGATTCAAATTTCGAAAGTGCTAAAACACTGTTAAGCGTATTTAACAACCTGTTACCCGAAACCAAAATATTTTTTAGCATTTCACTTTGTTCTGTATCTACCGCGTCTTCCATTAGTATTTGTGCAAAACCCTGTATGCCGATTAAAGGAGTCCGAAATTCATGCTGCATGTTCGCGAGAATAATTGTTTTCAGCTTATCTGATTCTTCGGCTTTTTGTTTTGCGCTTAATAATTCGAACTCAGCTTTTTTCTTATCGCTTATATCTTCTTGCACGACTAAGAAGTGAGTAATATTCCCTGATAAATTTTCAACCGGTGAGATGATTGAAGAAACCCATACCAAGCTGCCATCTTTCTTTTTGTTTCTATATTCACCGTACCACGTATCGCCCTTTGCAAAAGCTTTCAAGAATAAACTGCTCTCTTCGTCTGAAATATTTTCCGACTCCAGCACTCGCGGGCTTTTACCGATTATTTCATCAAAGCCGTAGCCTGTTATTTCTGTAAACTTAGGATTAACATATTCAATGAAGCCGTGTATGTTTGTAATTATTATTGATACCGGGCTTTGCTGAACCGCCCAGTATAATTTTATTTTTTCTTCCTCCGCTTTTATTCGCTTCGTTATTTGATTCTGAAGCTCTTCATTAGTCAGCGAAAGTTGTATAGTCCTTTCTTCTACGCGCTGCTCAAGCTTGTAATGCGCTTCCTGCAATGCTTCCTCCATTTTTTTCCTTTCGGTAATATCAAGGAAAGTTATAATAAAAAAAGTATCACCGCCTAATTGTATTTCAGCAGTCGTTTTTATTATCGGCGAAATAGTTCCGTCTTTTCTTTTTAAGAAGGCTTCCTGGTTTGTGAAAAATTTATTTGCAGCCTTTGATATGAATAAAGCTTCGCGCTGTAAACCTATAATCTCCTCTTTGCCATAGCCTGATAACTCCAGAGCAGCATTATTGGCATCCGCAATTTCGGTTGTTGTTTTGTCAATCATGATAATCCCCGCCTGCACCGAATCAAGAATTGATTTTAATTCCCTTGTGCTTTGTACAATATCATTCGTTTTTGCGGAAATTCTCTGTTCTTCATTTTCCTTAACATTCTTTGCATCTTTTATAAGCTTGATATTATGCATTAGTATTGCGTAATAATTTGAATACAACTTTATCAAACCTAAGCTGTCATCATTTGCTTTTATAGTTTCTTTGAGAGTGATTATTACTAAGCCTAATATCCCGGTTTGGATTAGTAACGGAATAATTAAAAAATGTTTGGAAGATGGTTCGTCTTCTAAATCCCAAATTGTAATTTCGGACTTGCTTAAAGATTGTGCAATACCTCCGCTTTCTATAAGCTGCCTAAACCATTTCGCAAATTTTTCCCTATCCTCTTCCGGTGTGCATGAATAAAGCTTGAAATCAAAATCATCCGGGCTCATCAAATAGAGAGCAGCGGAATTACATCCTTCAATTTTTCTATACGCTTCAAGCCCGGCTAAAAATATTTCTTCTTCAGTTTTATTCTGCAATAAAAACGGTTCTACTTCGCTTATTGCATCAAAAAAGCTTATTTCAATATTTTGTATTCCATTTAACACAATAGTTATAACTCTTTTCTATTCTATCAGCATTAGTCTTACGGTTTGATTAAAATCTTCAATCAATTTATCTCTTACTGAGGGGAAAAATCCTCCGGGTAGTTTGATGATTTCCCAAACTTTAAAATTCGGCTGGGGTATCAAATTGTCGCCGGCATTTCCTAATTCCAATGCCCTCGCTAATATATCCGCAATATGCACCGAAGCAATAAGTTTATTTTGTTCGTCTCCTTTAACTCCGGCATGATGATAAAGAATTGCATCGTTAAAACTTGGCGGAAGTTTCCATTTTTCTGCAAGCAATTGTCCTGCGCGGCAATGGTCAATTCCTAATACTTCTGTCTCAGCTTCTTTAATGCTGCAATTATTGCCTTCGACAAACTTGAGTACTTTTTCATAATCTCCCGAAATGAATTCAAAGAAAAGCAATTTGCCGATATCATGGATGATTCCCGCAAGGAAATAATTCTCCAGGTTTTTTTCACCGACGGAACTTCCTATTATTCTTGTAGCGATTCCAACTCCGATGGAATGAGCCCACAAATCAACAGGCCTGAAATTTAATATAGCTTTATTCTTGCTGAAGAAAGAGACTATTGAAAGTGCAAAGATGATATTTTTTATTTCACTGAAACCGAGATATAAAATTGCCTGTGATATTGTATCGATCCTTCCTCTGAACCCGTAAAAAGGAGAATTCGCAACTTTTAATATTTTGAACGACGATACTTGATCCATTGATATTATTTTGGATAATTTTTCGGGAGTTGCTAACGGGTCGGATACAGCTTCCGAAATTGAGCTGTATATTGTTGGCAGCGTTTGCAGATTATTAATGTTATGAATTATATTTTCGATTGAGTTCATGGAATTATATTCTGTCTCTAATTTGTGTTCCTCTTTTTCAGAAGTTCTGTTAAGGCTAAGTTATATAATTCTTCTTCATTATTGTTTCTGAAATTCCAGTTGATACGCTTCTTTAATATTTCTTTTACGCTGGAAATTGTTTCTTCATCGTACTGTACTTCATAGTTTTCTTCTTCGTCTTTTATATAAAAGCTTTGAATGCCCCAGGTCAACAAAATAGTTTTATGCCTTTCTTCAAGCTTTGTCCCTTCCGGAATTAACAATTGTCCGTATTTATTTTTTATAGGGCTGGCTAATTCCATTCCTACTTTAAAATCAATTAGCTCAAGCATTTTTGGCATATTAAAATAAAGTCATTTATAAGAAAACATTACTTAAATGGTAATAAAAAGCATGTATACCGGGCTTCAATATATATTCGAATAATTCAGATAAAAGTTAATACCAATAAAGATGTTTCTAAAACATGTTTGTTGAAGGGCATATAGCATTATTTGATGTATTGCTTTATAACTTAAAGCGACAAAAATTTGTAATGCTATCTTCTGAAAATAAACTTATATCTCTTAACAATAAGTTCGTCCGCAATAAATACCAATTTAGTTATAAATCGGCAGAGCAGATTTGTAAAGTTTAACTTTAAATATTTATTACGATAATTAGATATGGTACTAATTTCTACTTTGCAAAATTCAATAAAAGAAATTAACATATTCTTAATTCGTTTTGTAATCAAATAAAGGATAAGAAAATATTAATCAATTCTTAAAGGACTGAGGAATGCGATGAATAATAATTCTAATACTATCGAATCATACCTAAAGGAATTAAAAAATGGGCAGCACCATTTTGAAAATATATTTGAGTCACTTGCAAGAATGCTGTTCAACAATTCCGAATTTATAAAGCCGGTTATAGTAAACGGCAAGAATACTTATGACTTCATGCAATTCCGTACGGGGAAAAAACACATAATAGGTTTATTCGATGTTATTAATAAATTTGTTGCGTTCATAAAAGATGCAGCTGAAAACGGCGAGAGCAAGGAAATGGCTTTTGTCCTTGTTGGAGAGCCCGGCAACGGTAAAACATTCTTTGTGGATTATCTTTCTTCCATGTATCGCAAGTTTGTTTCTTCACCGGAAAATAATAAATATACTTTCCGCTTTAAGCTTCCTAATGAATTGGAAGGCTACGGCAATATAAGACAAATAGAATCTCAAACTTATGAAGACCCGATGGTTTTGATGATGAACTTTTACAAAGATGAACAGGATAATAAAGAGCTTCTTTCTAAATACGGGTTTGATAATAATGAGATTGATAACTTCTATAGAAATTACCGCCCGCTTGGCGCGGACACAGAATTTATCTTTAATGATTTAAAAGCTTTTTATGAAAACGACGTAGAAAAAATTAAAGAACATATTGATATTGTAAAAGTTCCGATTAGTGAAACGCAGGGAACTATAACCGGTAAATATCCCGCCAAAGATAAACTGACAAGCAGCGGTGTTGACCTTGTCGGCGAAGAAAGCATTCAAAGACTTTTACACATTACAAACACAAATAATCCTTACCGCTTTGATCTTAGGCGCGGTGCGTTAGCGCGTGTGGGCGGAGGCGGAATTCACTTCGCCGATGAAATATTTAAAAATAAAACCGACTTGCTGAAAATTTATCTCGGCGTAGTACAGAACCGTGTGATTGAAATTGATGCTTTCAAGTGGCCTATCGATACCTTTATTATCGCTACAAGCAATAATGCCGATGTTCAGAACTTTCGCGCTAACGATGAAGAAAAACCTATACTGGATAGATGTAAGTTTTGCTACGTTGCTCATAATACAAATTACAAGCTGCAGGAAGACCTTACTCATTATGCTTTAGGCGAAGGAGATAAAACAACATTTATGGGAGAAAAGCTCCACATTGATCCCAATCTCTCTTATACTTTATCAGTTATTGTTACTCTTAGCAGGCTGCCCCGTTCTGATGATAAGCTTACGCCGATTGAAATGATGAAACTTGCCGCTGGTGAAGTCGCTGGTGAGAAGAGTGTGAAAACGCTTGCTGAAATTGTTGACCAGCTTGAACATGAGTCCGATACGACAAAAAGGTTCGGTCAGAAAGGATTGGGGCAGCGTGACCTTGCGCGAGTGATAAATACCCAGCGCAGCTATTCGGAAACTAACGAAGGCAAATGCATGTTTACTCTAAATGTCTTTAAAGCTGCCGAAGAAGTGATCCTTGATTATATACAGGATAATGCCGAGCGGGCAAAATATTTTGAAGACCTGAATATTGCTAAAGATCTTTATAGAAAAAGAATCCGTACTGAAATGTTTAACGCGTTTATGGATGAACCTGCCGCGATTAAAAAAGATGTACTTATGTATGTAAATATGATTGTAGGAATGGGGCGCTCCGATATTGGTCCCGATAAAATTATTACCTACCGTGATCCTCAAACAAATAAAATGCAGCCGATAAAGATAGACGAGCGTTTTGTTAATGCTGTTGAAAATGAGCTGGAAATGAAAACTCATGAGCAGAAAGAATCTTTCAGAGGGCAGATAAGAAAAATATATGCCCAGCGGCTTCAGACTGACAAGAACTATGATTTTATGGATAATGTTGATCTTGTAAAATCCGTAACGGATACGAGACTTAATTCCGACATTGCTTCCGCGGGCGGGTTAGTAGGCGCTTTAGCCAACCGCACCAATGAAGATAATGAGAAGCTGTATAATAGGATTGTTACGACAATGAAGAACAAGTTAAATTACTGTACAACATGCGCGCAAAAGACTATTGAATTTTTTTGTACGCAAGACCATCAAACTTGAAATTGTTTATATCTTAAATGAAAAGTAAAAAATTTTTAGATAGTGAAGATAAAAGGAATAAGAAAAAGGAAGAGATGATCCGGTCGGAATCATCTAAGAAGCATTTTGAAATTTCCGAATGCCCCAATTTCTGCGGACCTCAAAAAGGCTTCCTCAATTTCTACGATTATAGGGATACAGAATATCTTATAAATTATACCGCCGAAGGAACTTCTCTCAGCCGGCTTTTTACACTTGACAAATTGTTGGAACGTGATAAGCTGCGTGAGAAGGACGGGTTCCCAAGGAAAATTAAATTAGGAAAACTTGTTAAGCCGTCTAAGAACGGCAAAGACAGAACTATAATTATTCCCACAACAAGCGAAGAAAAATTTTATCACTGGAACGGTCACCCTACTGGAGATGAAGGTCCTTCTACCGGAGGAAGCGGAGAGGAAAAAGAAGGCGAAGTAATCGGCGAAGAGTTGCTGCGTGAAGAAGAAGGTGAAGGTCAGGGCGCCGGTCAAGGGAAGGGCGGCGAACACGGCGAAGGCGCCGAAGCTTATGAAATCGGACGCATACTTACCGAGCAGTTTGAGCTTCCCAATATCAAGGATAAAGGAAGGAAAACTTCGCTTACGAAATTTACCTACGAACTAACCGATAAGATGAGAGGCAACGGGCAGATACTGGACAAGAAATCTACCCTCAAGCAGGTTATTAAAACAAATCTTGCATTGGGAAATATTTCAAAGGATGAACCTATTGACTCGACAAAAATTATTTTATCGCCCGAGGATAGAATTTATCATATACTTTCCCGTGAAAGAGATTTTGAATCTCAGGCTATTGTTTTTTTTGTACGCGACTATTCCGGTTCCATGCAGGGCAAGCCTACGGAAGTTATAGTCTCGCAGCATATATACATACACAGCTGGCTGGTTTATCAATACAAACGCCAGGTCGAAAGCAGATTCATAGTGCATGATACCGAAGCGCAGGAAGTTCCCGATTTCTATGCGTACTTTAACAAATCTGTCGCCGGCGGAACAGATGTCGCTTCCGCGTACAGATTGGTAAATAAAATTGTCGAGGAAGAACATCTGGTGCGTGATTATAATATTTATGTTTTTCATGGCACAGACGGCGATGACTGGGACGATGAGGAATCGGAAGTTGTTGAAGAGCTGGAGAAAATTTTGAAATACGCGAGCAGGGTCGGCATTACAATAGCGAAGAATAATTATTCGATGCGGAGCAAAACAGTTGTAGAAAATTACATTAACGAATCTAAGCTGCTCGAAAAATATCCGGATGTTCTTCACATTGATATTTTTAATGCGGAAGAAGCTACCGAAGACAGGATAATGCAAAGCATAAAAGAATTAATCAGCTAAAACAAAATGGAATTAATCGATCAGCATACTAAAAAAATCATGGAGGGATGCAAAGAGCGCGCTGCCGACGCCGGTTTACGCTTTGATAAAGAATCTTTAGAATACATGGTAACAAATACGGACCTGCTGGAACTTTCTCCCAAAAATATGATACCAACTCTTTATGACTACTGGTTCCAGGATATCGAAGTGCTTCATGGCAAAGGCGAATATGAGTATTACCCGAATAACCCGTATGAAACTGTCATCAATACAAGACCCGCGATTTCATTTTACAATAATGAAAATCCCGATTGGATGAACGTGATGATTTTTTACCATGTTATCGCTCATATAGATTTTTTCCAGAACAATAAGTTTTTCGAGCAGACGTGGGACTATGACTTTAAAGAAAAAGCGCTTACTGAAAAAAGAATTATATCTAAGCTGCGGTCGCAGAAAGGACGGGTTGTAGATTACTTAATTGAATTTACCCGCAGCGTTGATAATCTCGTCGGCTATTTTAATGAGCTGAATGAAAAAGAGGAGACTGAATTTTTTAAGCTTCCGGAAGAGATAGACTTTTATTTTAATCATTTCATCCAGAATAAGCCGGCAATGGAAATGCAATTTTATCTTAAAGAGATTGAACGCTACAATCAAATTGAAAATTCGGACTATAAGTCTAAAGAGGAAATCTTCTTTGCCGAAATTATGGAAAAGAATCCTGAATTTGAAGAGATGTTTAATAAGCATAAAAAAGAGCGGCAGCAAAAAAACAAGCATGATTTGATTCAATTCATTCTTGAGGAAAGCGATTTCATTAATAAAGAAGAAAACATTTGGATGAAAACTGTGGTTGGTATAATTCGCGATACCGCAATTTATTTTTCACCGCAGATAAGAACTAAAATTATGAATGAAGGCTGGGCAAGCTACTGGCATGAAAAGCTCTTTCTGCAAGATGACCGCATTCGCGGCAATGAAGTTGCCTTCGCAAAAGTGAACGCTCGTGTGACTTCTTTATCCAAGGTTGGATTAAATCCATATGCTATCGGCTGGCGTTTGTTCATGCACGTTGAAGATATGGCTGATAAAGGGAAATATTCAGACGATTACAGAAGGTTAAACAGCATTAATTCGAGAGAAGAATATAATTCAAAGGCTGGCAATGGACTTGATTTCATTTTCAAAGTACGCGAGAATTATTGCGACCAGACTTTTCTCAATTCATTCATTGACCAGGACTTTTTAGATAAATATAAATTAATGGTAATCGGACAAAGGATTAATCCGTCAAAAAATCGTAAAGAATATTATGTGAAAAGCAAAAAGATGAGAGATTATAAAAACATGATTATCGATTCTCTTTATCATCCTCCATACATAGAATTCTCTAAGAAAGATGACGGCACGCTTTATCTTAATCACAAGTTTGAAGAAAAAGAATTGTACAGGGATTATATTGCTAATACAATGATCGGGCTGGAATATTTGTGGGGCGGCGAAGTCCACTTGGAAACGATGGAACTCGATTGGGAAAAAATGAACATCGCGATGGATAGTAAAAGCCCCGATGACTTATCAACTATAAAACCTGTTTTCAGAAAAGTTATGTACACTGTAAAAAACAAGGAAGTAAAAAAAGAAGTACTTTAAAAGATAATTTTTATTATGACGTCAAGAATAAACAGCTCGAAGGATATAATAACATTACTCGATGGAAAATTAAAGAAACGCGAGAAAGGAGCTATAATTCCTTTCAGCGAGTATTTAACAAACACTCATAATGATCCGCTTCATTATTTTAGAAATGTTTTCCAGCTTTTCAGCAATATGCTTTACCACTATATTGATATTGAAGACGAGTATAAGGATGACCCGGAAAATATTAATTATAAAACCGTTGACTGCAGAAGACTGTTTGTTGAAAGCACCGACACGCCTTTCTTTGCCGATCTTCCTCTTGCGAACCGCCTGCTGGGCTTTGCTGATTCATTTAAAGAAGGCG
>Ga0187812_1000586_pt1 | contig 12812 bp, 8 predicted proteins | sample NC_S_2_FD_130582 | JGI IMG/M metagenome (GOLD analysis project Ga0187812, IMG submission 130582) | Wetland sediment microbial communities from Neuse River Estuary, North Carolina, USA - ASW-S_2 | ecosystem: Environmental > Aquatic > Freshwater > Wetlands > Sediment | place: USA: North Carolina... | reverse complement strand
GTGCAGGACCTGGATGGAAACCGCGGACAGCGCGAGGAAGGCGATCGCGCCGGCGGAGATCACCATGACGGGCACGGTGCTGCCGGCCGGGTGGGACCGGACGAGCGTGCCGAGCTGGCCGACGGTGGTCCTGATCCGGTCGGCCATCAGGGCGAGCGCCAGCTGCGCCCGGGGCAGCGGCGGGCAGTAACCCATCCGCGCGGACAGCCGCAGCCTGCGCAGCGCGGCGCGCCGCTCGGCCGCGGTCAGCCCGGGCAGCAGGAAAACAATGGTGTTGCGGCCTTGCGGTACGGCCGCAGCGTGTAATCCGGGCGAAAGCTCATCCGCATCGCGGTAGCGGATCTTAATCACGGCTCAGCCAATTGACGCATGTCATGTGCACTACCTAAGAAAGGACGAAATGGCTAGTGCACGCCCCCCCACTTGAGGCGTTCGCCAGGGGTACTATAGCCGAGCCGCTGGCCGCGTTCAGGCAGACAACACGGCTTGTCCTGCTCTGCAACCATTCCGTGGCCGAACCTGCCCGTGACGACCCGCTCGCCGGGCGGTTAGGCTGCGAGCGTGATATCAGCCCAGGCCGGGCCCGTCTCGGGAACCACGGCTCGCCGTGCGGCGGGTTTCGCCGGGTTCACGTGGCCCTGGGCGCTGCTCCTCTCGGTCGTGGGCGGGATCGCGGTCTTCGTGTCGTTTCCGCCGCTGGACGCCTGGCCGGTGGCCGCGGTCGGGCCCGCGTTGCTGGTCATCGCGCTCACCGGGCGGAGCCTGCGGGGCTCGTTCTGGTGCGGCCTGGTGTTCGGCCTGGCGTTGTTCGTGCCGCTGCTGACGTGGCTGCTCAACGTGGCGTGGTACGCGTGGGCCGCGCTGGCCGGGGCCGAGGCGGTCATCTTCGCCCTGCTCGCGGTGGGCCAGCGGCTGCTGCTGCGGCTGCCGTTCTGGCCGGCGGCGGTCGCGGGGTGGTGGGTGGTCGCCGAGGGGTTCCGGGACCGGTGGCCGTTCGCCTTCCCCTGGGGCCGGCTGGCGATGAGCCAGTCCGTCGCGCCGGACGTCCGCTGGGTCGCCGTCGGCGGGGCGCCGCTGCTGACCTTCCTGGTCGCCCTGGTCGGCGCGCTCGCTGCGCGAGCTGTGCTTGCCCCCGGGGGGGGACCCCCCGGTGACCCCCCACTTGGGGGGACTGCCCGTCCCCCCAAACCCCCCTGGCCCCCCTTCGGGGGGTTTCTCCGCTCACCTGCGCTTCGGGCGGGGGTAGGGGCGGTGGTGACGGCCGGGCTGGTGCTCGCGGGCGGGCTGCTGCCCGTCGACCCGACGGGGGGCGCTCCGACGGCCGTGGTGGCCGCGATCCAGGGCAACGTGCCGCGGGCCAGGAACCTGCCGCAGCTGCTGAACGACACCGAGGTCACGCAGAACCAGGCCGAGGCCACGCTGAAGCTGGCCGCCGAGGTGAAGGCGGGGCGAGCGCCCGAGCCGGACGTGGTGGTCTGGCCGGAGGACGCCGTGGGCCTGGACCCGTTTAAGTACCCCACCGTCTACGACCAGATCCTGAGCACGGTGGACGGCCTCGGCCGGCCGGTCCTGGTCGGCGAGGTGCTGCAGGGCCCGCTGCGCAACGCCGGCCAGCTCTGGGTGCCCGGCCGCGGCCCGACGTCCCCCATCTACGTCAAGCGCCAGCTCGTTCCGTGGGGTGAGTACATTCCGTTCCGTGGCATCACCTCCCGCATCAGCTCCCTGACCTCGCTGGTGCCGGTGGACTTCACCCCCGGAAACCGCCTCGTCGTGTTCGGCGTCGGGCCGGTCAGGCTCGGCGACGTGATCTGCTACGAGGTGGGCTTCGACAACCTCGTGCGGTCCGAGGTCACGGCCGGGGCCAACCTGCTGGCCCTGCAGTCCAACGACGCGGACTTCGAGCTGGACAACCAGCTCGGCGAGACCGAACAGCAGACGGCGATGGCGCGGATCAGGGCCATCGAGAGCGACCGGGCCGTAGTCTACGCCTCGACCACCGGGGAGAGCTCGATCATCGCGCCGGACGGCAGCCTCATCGCCGGCAGCAGCATCTGGCGCCAGGCGGTCCTGGACGCGCGGGTCCCGCTGGTCACCTACCGCACGCTGGCGGACCGGGTCGGCGCGTGGCCGGAGTACGTCATCGTCTTGCTGACCCTGCTCGCCCTGGCGTGGGCAGGCGCGGGAGCCTGGGGCGAGCGGGCCGCGCGGGCCGCCCGCCGGCGGGAAGCGGCCGGCCCGGCGTAACCTCGCGGACGCTTCGTACGTCTCTCATTCGGGGAGCCGCTCCCGAAAGCACCACGTACGATGCGTAGCGGGTACCAGGCACGCAACAGGGGCATCGCGGTTCGGCGACCTGACATTCGGCGCCTTGAGGGAGGCTCACCGTGCGCGGGACAGACCGCAGGCCGGAAGGTTCGGCTTCGCGAGGGCGGCGCTACGTCGGCGCCGTGGCGGCCATGGCTATCGGGCTGCTCGTCGTGGGCTGCAGCAGCGACCCGGGGAGCCAGCCGCCCGCGGGGCAGGCGGGCGGACCGCCGACCGCCTCGGGCAGCGCGAACACGGCCGCGCTCGCGGCGGACCTGAGGATCTCGCCGGCGAACGGGAGCCACGACGCCAAGCCCTCGGACGGGATCACCGTCACCGCCACCCAGGGGAAGGTGACCAACGTCACGGTAAAGACGTCGGGCGACCCGGTGACCGGCACCCTGAGCCCCGGCGGCCAGGCCTGGCACAGCCTGTGGGCGCTCAACACCGGGCGAACCTACACGGTGACGGCCACGGGCACCGTCGACGGGCAGACGGTCACCAACACGAGCACGTTCAGCACGCTGACGCCCTCGGCGACGTTCACGACCGAGATCTACGAGGGGTACCAGCAGACCTACGGCGTCGGCATGCCGATCATGCTGATCTTCAGCCAGCCGATCACCAACCGGGCCGCGGTCGAGCGGTCGCTGGAGCTCACCACCTCCAACCCGGTGATCGGCGCGTGGTACTGGGACGACAACGAGCACCTGGACTTCCGGCCGCGGGACTACTGGCCGGCCAACACCACGGTCAGCTTCTTCGGCCACCTGAACGGGGTCGAGGGCGCCCCCGGCGTCTACGCCGCGGCCGACCTGACCCAGACGTTCACCATCGGCCAGTCGGTGATCGCGGTGGCGAGCACCACCTCGCACAAAACGCAGATCTACATCGGCGGCAAGCTCACCTACGACTGGCCGATCAGCACCGGCCGCCCCTCCTTGCCCACCCCCGACAGCTCCTACCTGTCGGTGCAGAAGAACAACCCGGTGCAGATGATCGGGGGCGGCCCGCCCGGCAGCCCCGGCTACTACAACGAGCTGGTCTACTACGCGGTCCGGTTCACGTTCAGCGGCGACTATTACCACTCCGCGCCGTGGAGCGTCGTCGACCAGGGCACCACGAACGTCAGTCACGGCTGCGTGAACCTCCCGCCCTCCGACGCGGTGACGTATTACAACCTCTCCGTGCCCGGCGACCCCATCACCATCACGGCCAGCACGGCGGCGGGCAAGTGGGACGACGGCTGGACCGAGTGGTTCCTGTCCTGGTCGGCGTACCTGAAGGGCAGCGCGCTCGGCGAGGCGGTGGAGGCGGGCCCGCAGGGCAGCACGTTCGTCAGCCCGTCGTCGCTGCCCCCCGACACCGCCACCGCCCCGCTCGAGACCTCGGAGTCCGGCAACTGGTACGCCAACACCTCGAACATCGCGACCATCGGGAGCACCGGCTAACCTCCGCCCGGACCTAGCCACCGTAGGCTCCGTAGCTTGGGTAGCCGCCGTAGCTTCCGCATCCGCCGTTGCCGTACCAGTTGTTGCCGCCGTAACCGTAGCCGTAGCCGAAGCCGGCCAGGCCGCAGGGATCGTTCTGGTTCCAGGAGTCTCCGGGCGGTACGAACACCCACTGCGGGTCGGGCGAGGGGGGCACGACGGCGGGTGACGACGTCGCCGAGGGCGCCGTCGCAGCCGGGGCCTGCCGGGTGAGGCTGAACGTGGCGGAGACCGCCACCCCCTGCCCGTCCAGGCCGAGGTTCACGGTGTTCCGCAGGCCGAAGCCCGCGCACCCGAGATTGGTGAACGACGCGCTTAGCCGGGCCGCCATGAACGTGAACAGGTTGTTCCCCATGGCCGGGACGGGCGAGGCGGTCGCGGTGAACCGCGCCTGGCTCTCCGCAATGAAGGCGGACTGGAGGTTGAGCATGTTGGCGCAGAAGTTCGCCGGGGTGTCGGCCTGCTGCCCGCCGTCGAGGGACTGGCTGAACGGCTCCTGCGTGCCGCCGCTCACGAGCACCTGGCCGACGCCCATCCGGTACAGATCGGTCTTCCACTGGCTGAGCTGGCCGTTGACCAGCGTCATCGGGTCGTTTTCCGGCACCAGCGCGATGGGCACCCGCTGGTTGGCCGCCGCGGACAGCTCATCGAGCGTCTGCGAGGTACCCTGCTGGCCGCCGTTGGAGATGTCCGGCGCCGTGAACGGGGTGCAGCCGAGCGCGGGCAGGACGAAGCTGTCCAGCACCCGGTTGTCGCTGCCGTTGCTGATCACCATCGACCCCGGGAGGTCGGCGGTGCTGGCCGTGTTGTCCTGGGCCGTCTCGCCGTCGGCGGTGAGCAGGTACTGGGTGGTCACGTTGTCGCTGGGGTCCTGGTCGACGAGGTCGAAGCTGCGCGTGGTCGGGCACGGCTGCCCGGTGACGGGCGAGGTGCCGTTGGCGGGGATCCGCAGCTTGCCCTCGGATATGTCGGCGTCCGCAGCGGCGTAGAAGGCCACGCTGTTGCAGTAGGCGACCTGGCCGAACAGCGAGCCGTCCAGGCCGTCCACGCACTTGGCGTTGGTCAGCGTGTTCGCCAGCGCGCCGACCAGCTCGAGGTTGTTGCCGTTGAACCCGATCATCAGGTTGATCACGGCGCCCTTGGGCAGCTTCGGCACCACCGGGGCGACCGCGGGCGGCCATCCGAGCGTGGTCACCAGCGGCTCGTACACCCACAGCCGGCCGGTGGCCGGGTTCAGGATGGTCGCCTGCACGAAGGCCTGCAGGTTCGGGTTCGACTGCTGGCACCCGGAGGCCGCCGGGCTCTCTCCGTCCGGTCCGGTCAGCAGGTACGGGGACGCCAGCCCCGCCGCGGTCTCCGGGTGCGCGGGCACGACGAGCACGCAGTTCATGTTCGCGTTGGCGGTGCCAGCCGGGGCCGAGGCCGGTGTCGCAGGGGCCGGGGCCCCCGACGTCGCGCCGAGCGGCGAGACGGTGAGCCGGTTAACCGGGTGACCCGATACCGCGATCACCACGCCGAACGCCAGCCCGAGGGCCATCGGGATCGCGAGGGGCACGACGGACTGCGCTACGGGCCGCCTGCGCGGGCGGCGGCGCCGGACATTCCTACTCCCAGTGAGCATGTGGTCCACCTCCGTTACGTCCCTCCCGAATGGCGAGGTTAGACCCGACGTGTCACGGAGTGGGAGAAAGTGCGGAAAGTCTTTTTGTCCATGCTTAGGGCGAATAGTGGGATTTATAGGTAAATCAGAGTTCTTTCTCACTCATTACGTCACAGGTAGCGACCGTCCGAGCACGGATCTAGGATAGGTATGGGTAAGGAAAGACTCACCTTTTGGATACCCTGGTCGGATGCCCGCAGGTTAGGGCACGCCAAAGGGAGGCGGCCCGGGGCCGCCTCCCTTTGAATGCGGACTGCTATCGGGCTGGGAACCTCACATGCCGGTGATGTCCTCATGGTGCCCGCGGCGCTGGCGCGGGAGGAACCACGAACCGGCGTTTCCTCCTAGCCCGGACCAGCCGCCCCAGCTGAACCAGCCGCCCCGGCCCGTCGGCGTCGCCGACGGCGACGGGTCTGGCGTCGCGGTGCTGCCGCCGGCCGGGGTGGATCCCTTCGCCGTCTGCTCGGCCAGGTTGTAGGTAGCCGCGGTGGCCACTCCGTTGCCGTCCACGGTGACAGTGACGGGGACGGTCAGGCCGAAGTTCGCACAACCGAGGACCCCGAACGAGGCGGACAGCCGGGCCGCCAGGAACGTGGCCAGGTTGTTGCCCGTTCCCGGAACCGGGGAGGCGAAGTTCGCGTCCTTGGCCGAGTCGAGCTGGTTATGGGCGGGCGCGGTGTTGACCAGGTTCTGGCAGTAGTCCGCCGCGACCTGAGCGGGATCGACGTTGCCGGCCAGCAGCGGCTGGTCCACCAGCGACCGGTACACGTTGGTCTTGGCGATGCTGTAGGCGTTGCCGACCAGGGTCATCTCGTCGTTCACCGGCACCACCGCGATGGTTCCCGTCTGGTTGACGCTGGCGCTGAGCTCGTTCAGGGCCTGCGAGCCAGAGGTACCGTTCGCGTCGGTCGAGTTGGGCGCGCTGAACGCGGTGCACCCGTTCGCCGGGTCGACGAAGTTCGCGAGCAGCCGGTCGTCGCTGCCGTTGCCGACGGGCGTGGCGCCCGCCATCGACGCCGCGTTCGCCGCGGTGTCCTGGGCGGTCTGGCCGTTCGCGTTGAGCAGGTACGCCGAGATCACGTTGTCGCTCTGGTCCTGGTCGACCAGGGCGAAGTTACGCACGGTCAAGCACGGCTGCCCGTCGCTGGAGGTCCCGATCGCCGGGACCTTCAGGACGCCCTCCGCGATCAGCGCGTTGGCGGCCCGGTAGAAGTTGACGGCGTTGCACGCCGACACCTGCCCGATGACGGACTGGCCGTAGGCATCGACGCAGTGACCCTGGCGCGCACCCTGCCCCTCCAGCACCAGGTTGTTGCCGTTGGAGCCGATGTCGACGATCACCTGCGAGCCCCGCGTGATCGTCGGCGGGACGGGCGCCACCGCCGGAGTGGTGCCCGCCGTCACGACCAGCGGGTCGTAGATCTGGACCGTGCCATCCGGCGCGAGGATCGTGGCCTCGACGAAGGCGCCCTCGTTCGCGGCGTCCTGCATGGTGCAGCCGTCGCCGAGCTGGTAAGGCGTCGCGAGGCCCTGCGCGGTCAGCGGGCGGTTCGGCACGGTCAGGGTGCAGTTCATCGACGTGGCCGCTTGCGCCGCGGTCTGGTTCAGGTTGATGGCGGCGCCGGTGCCGTCGACCGGATTGGTAGCCAGGTCGCCGAGCTGGAAGAAGGCGGTCTGACCGTTGGCGAAGTCCGCGGCCGGGGGTACCACCGCGTTGGTCGTCGCGCTCGCGCACGGAGTCGCCGACGCCGCTGGGCTCGCGGTCGGGGCGGTGGTCGCGGGAGCGCTCGTGGTCGGATCGGTGACCGCGGGAGCGCTCGTGGTCGGGGCCGTGGCCGCGGGAGCGCTCGTGGTCGGATCGGTGACCGCGGGAGCGCTCGTGGTCGGATCGGGGACCGCGGGAGCACTCGCGGCCGGATCGGTCGTCGCGGGAGCGCTCGTGGTCGGATCGGGTGATGCGGCGTCCGCGTACTGAGAGGCCCACCCCTGCCCGCCTTGGGCCGGATCCCATGCGGGAACGGTCGGGTACTGGTAGTTCCACGGGGCAGCGCTCTGGGAGTTCTGGGCGTTCTGCGTCGGAGTGGGCGACACGGGAGCGCTCGTGGTCGGATCGGCCACCGCGGGAGCGCTGGCGTTTGAGCTAGCGCAGGACCCCAGCGCCGACTGGTCGATCGTCGTCGCCCGGCCTCCCGAGACGGCCAGGATAACCCCGAGGGTCAGGCCTAGTGCCATCGGAATGGCGAGGGGTACCGCGATGCGCGCCGCACGACTGTTCCTACCGCGACGGCGCCGCGCGGACCGATGCCCGCTGAGCATTCAATCCACCTCCATGGATGTCCGCTGTGACGCTCCCGGTGCATCAACGTAGACCCGCCATGTTGGCGGAAACGGGAAATCAAGAAGATTTGCGTTTTGTCCGGTTCTAAGGGCCGATCGGCGGCGAAACCTTGGTAATTCATTGCCAAGTTCTAACGTCGCAGGTGACAGCCTGTTGATCAGCCCGAGATTGCCCCGTGATAGGGCCGCATGCGCCGGGGGTCGCGCCGGATCGACCACATCCGGGACGGAACGTAGTTATTACGGCTCTCTCGGTAACCGGTAGTTATTTCCTGGGAGTTACGACCAGGGCTCCGCCCGGAGCCTGCCCGGCAGGTCATGGGCTATCGGCCCGGCTCCGCGGGCCACGGCCGTCATTTACCCGCGGGAGACACTTCGCGACCGGTGCGGTGAGCGATGCGGCGGAACCGGCCTCGGTCTTTGATTTAGCCGCTGGCGTCATATCAGGTGAATTCTCGGTAACCGAATCCGGTATTTTCCGAATCGGCCCTTGAAGCCGCTCGGCTGATGAATCTTTGGCTATTCCCGGAGGGCGATCGAGGTGCGGCGGCGGATCGGACTCGCTCCGGGACGGGCGCGGACGCTGGCCACGAGGGGTGTGTCACGGCTCGGAGTCAGAGTCCGCCGGGCGCGCTGCGCCACGATATGGTAACTCCGCAACCATTCCTGGGGCGTACGCGTCTGTCTGTAGGAGGAGTTGTTACCGGAGCTTGCCTGGTTCGAGAGTTCCGGCCTCTACCGTGGTGCAATTCCGCAATATCGTTAGGGGGACGGCGCCGTGCCGCGATCCGGATGGTTCCGCAGGCAGCAGTCAATGCCGGGCAGCCGCGGAGCCACTGCAGCCAAGCTCACCGCCGGCGGCGCCGCGCTGGTGCTCGTGGCCGGAATCTCGATCGTCGCACTTGACGCGCCGGGGAGCCACGCGGCCCCCGTCCCGTCCGTACAGCCGTCTGACACGTCCAGCCCAGGTCAAGCGGTCGGCGTGTTCCAGGTGGTGTCCATCACCCCGGCGCCGGGAGCGCACGGCGTCAACGGCGCCGCGCCGATCTGGGTGCAATTCTCCGCGCCGCTATCCGCCAGCACCCCGTTGCCGCAGATCTCCCCGAACATCGCGGGTAGCTGGACGGTTCAGGGTGACCTGGCGGTGTTCGTCCCGGCGGGCGGTTTCTTCGAGGACACGAAGGTGACGGTGACGGTCCCCTCCGGGGTTACCTCCGCGGACGGCACCGGGACGCTGAGCGCCCCGGTGAGGGACAGCTTCACCACCGGTTCGTTCAGCACCACGCGGCTGCAGCAGCTCCTGGCTCAGCTGGGCTACCTGCCCCTGACCTGGACGTCGAAATCCCGCACCGTCATCAGCCCCGGCAATGCCCAGGCCCAGATGGCGGCCGCGTACTCACCGCCGGCCGGGACGTTCAGCTGGCAGGGTGATTACCCGTCGAACCTGAGGGACCAGTGGAAGGCCGGCGCGGGCAACATCCTTGACGTCGGCGCGGTCAGGGCCTTCGAGTCGGTGAACGGCCTGACGATGGACGGCATCGCCGGCCGCACGGTCTGGCGCGACCTGCTCGCCGCGGTGGCCAAGGGCAAGCAGAACCCCCACGGCTACACCTACGCCCTAGCCGACCAGAACCTCCCCGAGACCCTGACTGTCTGGCACGACGGCCGCGTCGTGCTGAAGACCCTGGCGAACACCGGTATCTCGGGCCGGTCTACCGTGGACGGCACCTACCCGGTCTACCTCCGGTTCTACTTCACGTACATGAAGGGGACGAACCCGGACGGCACCCCGTACGACGACCCGGTGTACTACGTCTCCTACTTCAACGGAGGCGACGCTGTGCACTACTTCCCGCGCGGCGGTTACGGGTATAACCAGAGCCTGGGGTGCGTGGAACTGCCCTGGCACCAGGCCTCCGAAGCCTACCCGTACCTCACCTACGGCAGCCTCGTCACGGTCATCGGCCCGGTCGGAGCCTAGGCGACACTGTGCTTCAAAAACACGAGGGGCGGTCCTTCCGGACCGCCCCTCAGTTGTTAGACCGTGACGTGTTACAGCGGGTGGACTTCCTCTGCCTGCGGGCCCTTGGGACCACGCCCAGCGGTGTACTCGACGCGCTGGTTTTCCTGCAGCGTGCGGAACCCGTCGATCTTGATGGTGGAGTGGTGGACGAAAACGTCGGCCGAGCCGTCGTCGGGTGCGATAAAACCGTAGCCCTTGTCCGAATTGAACCACTTCACGGTGCCCTGAGGCATGTACTTCTCCTACTGATATGACTTCGGGAGCCCACGGTCGTGTGTCCCGGGTTGCGGCGAGGCAATCCGTACGGACTACCTCGCGGGCCGGCGTTCGGGAAACCAGAACACCCGCGGTCAGAACTTCGCAGGCGCTGTGACACGTGCACGAACTTCGCACAACCAGAGCCATTTAACCACTGTCGGCTACGGTTGTGTTCCCAGCCCACGAAAATAAATGGTCACCGAATGGCCGCGGCCTGCTGGGTGGCGCCTCTGTCCAGTGCGCGCAGGCAGGCCGCGAAACGCGAATCGGGCAGCATGGCCGCGACCCGTTCGGCCTCGTCGGCCGTATCGATGTCGGTGAGCGCGGGCAGGGGCAGGACGCGCAGTCCTCCCTCGACCAGCCGCCGGAGTTGCCGCGCGCCCGTGTCCGGTCGCGACATGGACACCCCGAGCACGAGGGCCGGATCGATCTCGCGCAGGCCGAGCAGCCAGAAGCCACCGTCCTCGGCCATGCCGAAGGTGGCGTCCGCGGCGCCGGACACCAGCGGTTCGGCGGCGGAGGCCAGCAGTTCCGGCGTCACCTGGGGCGTATCCATCCCGATCAGGACCACGGGGGCCGACCACGACGCGCGGGTGTCCGCGAGCGCCCAGGCGATGCGCTCGTCGAGGCCCCCGCCCCGCTGACCGATGACGTCGAAACCGGGCGGCAGCCAGCGGCCGGGCGCGCCCTCGAGGGCAAGCACCCGGCGGGTGACGGTAGCGTCCGCCACGGCCGCGAGGGTATCGGCCAGGGCCGCCTCGGCAAGCGCGGCCGCCTCGGCGGGCGTGAACGGGGGCGTCAGGCGGGTCTTGACCCGGCCCGGCACGGGTTCCTTGGCGATCACGATGACCTGCGCCGCGAGGGCGCCGTCCGGTCCCGCCTCACCAGCCGAGCCGGGCGGACTGATCCTCCCCGTCGAGGGTTCCTGCCGGTGCCTGCCGATGTAGGCGGGGCCGCTCACCGCTGGGCCGCTCACCGCTGGGCCGCTCACCGCTGCGCCGGTCACCAGTGCGCCGGTCACGACTGGGCCGGTCACGACGACACCGTGGCCGTGACGGAGGCGAGCACCCGGCGCATGTCCCTTACGGTCCGCAGCGTGCCGCCGAGCGTGCCGGTGACCTTCGACTTTCCGTTCCGCGGGTAGTACGGCACGTCCGTCTCGATGATCAGCCACCCGGCCTCCGCCGCGCGCACGACCATCTCGAGCGGGTACCCGAAGCGGCGATCGGACATGGGCAGGGCCAGCAGCGCCTCTCGTCTCGCGGCGCGCATCGGGCCAAGATCCCGGATGGGGACGCCGATGCGGCGGCGCAGTTCGGCGGCCAGGACCCTGTTCCCGATCCGGGCGTGCAGCGGCCAGGCGCCCTTGCCCCGGACCGACCGGCGCCCCAGGACGAGATCGGCCTCCCCCGCCACGACCGGCCCGGTCACGGCCGGCAGGTCGCGGGGGTCGAACGACGCGTCGGCGTCCATCACGCAGACGATCTCACTGCGCGCGGCCAGCAGGCCCGCGTGGCACGCGGCGCCGAAACCTCGCTGCGGCACGTGCACGACGCGCGCCCCGTACCCTGCGGCTATCGCGGCGGAGTCATCGGTGGACCCGTTGTCCGCGACGACGGGACGGTAGCCGGGCGGCATGCGGGACAGGACCCAGGGAAGCGCGCCTGCTTCGTTGAGGCAGGGCAGGACGACATCGATGTGCGGGATTTCCATGGCGCCCGACAGTACTGGCGATGCGGGCGCGTTGGGTCCGCAAAGTGGCTGGTACGCCCTTACGAAGCTGTGACGGATGCGGCTGAGGGATCGCGGTGCGCGTTAGGGGTGGTTTGCTGCAATCATGCGCGTTCTGGTTACCGGTGCTGCCGGGTTCATCGGGTCTGTCGCGGCGGAGACCTTGCGGGCGGCAGGCCACGAGGTGCGCGGCCTGGATTCGCTCTCGCCCGCCGTCCACCAGGGCCGGCCGGTGCGTCTGCCCGACGATCTGATCGTCGGTGACGTGCGGGACCCGGCGGCGGTGACCGAGGCGCTGGCCGGGGTCGACGCGGTCTGCCACCAGGCCGCCATGGTCGGTCTCGGCGTGGATCTGTCTGACCTGCCCGTCTACGCGGACGTCAATATCACGGGGACCGCGGTCCTGCTCGAGGCCATGGGCCGGTGCGGCGTACCGGCCCTCGTGCTGGCCTCGTCGATGGTCGTCTACGGCGAGGGGGCCTACGACTGCGCCGCGCACGGCCGGGTGCGGCCGGGGCCCCGTGATCCTGCCGACCTGGACGCGGGGCGGTTCGAACCGCGCTGCCCGCGGTGCGCACAGCCGCTGACCACGGCGACGGTCACCGAGGACGCGCCGCTTGACCCGCGGAACGCCTACGCCACGAGCAAGGTGGCGCAGGAGCACCTGGCGGCGAGTTGGGCGCGGATGACCGGCGGGGCCGCAGTCGGGCTCCGGTACCACAACGTGTACGGCCCCGGGATGCCGCGGGACACCCCCTACTCCGGGGTGGCTGCCATCTTCCGCTCCTGCCTGGAGAACGGCGTCGCGCCGCGGGTGTTCGAGGACGGCGGCCAGCGACGTGATTTCGTCCATGTCCGCGACGTGGCCCGGGCCAACCTGCTCGCCCTCGACGCCGCCGACGAGGCGGTCAGCTGTGCCAGCCCAATCGGCGGGGCGAGCCCGGCCGGCGGCGCCGTAGCCGGCGGCCTGCGGTGCTACAACGTCGCGAGCGGCGAACCGCACACGGTC
>Ga0187812_1000585_pt1 | contig 12814 bp, 13 predicted proteins | sample NC_S_2_FD_130582 | JGI IMG/M metagenome (GOLD analysis project Ga0187812, IMG submission 130582) | Wetland sediment microbial communities from Neuse River Estuary, North Carolina, USA - ASW-S_2 | ecosystem: Environmental > Aquatic > Freshwater > Wetlands > Sediment | place: USA: North Carolina... | reverse complement strand
GCCCGGTGCTCCCGTAGTCTAGTCCGGTCAAGGATAGAGGGCCTTCGAGGCGTCCCGCGGGACGCCAAGGATACCCTCCAACGCGGGTTCAAATCCCGCCGGGAGCATCTTCCGCCTTTCCGGTTCCGCCCGCTCCTGCGGCCCAACAGATTTCGGGGAAGCGTACGCCCGCCGCCGTCGGCATTCCCCGACCGGGGCGTTCCGGAACGTCGATCGCTCAGGGCTTGAGGAGCACCTTGACGATCCCGCCCTCGCGCTTGTCGAACTGCTCGTAGAGCTTCGGTGCCTTCTCGAGTGGCTCCCGATGCGTGATGACGATCGACGGGTCGACCCGCCGGTCCGCGATCGCCTGCATCAGGAGACGATTGTAGTTCTTCACGTTACACTGGCCCATTCGGAAGCCGAGCTCTTTCGTGAACGCCGCGCCCAGCGGGAAGCTGACGCGACCCTCGGGGTCGGCCGGGGTCGGCGCGAAGAGTCCGGGCATTCCGATCACGGCCCCCTTCTTCGCGACCTTCATCAATGTCTCGAGCACGACGAGCGGCTTCGCTTCGACCTTGGGTCCGGGAGCCATCACACCCTTTCCCGTCGCTTCGTAGCCAACCGCCTCGACGCACGCATCGGCTCCCCAGCCGTCGGTGTCGTCCATGACCCGCTTCACCGGGTCCTCCTTGTCGACGTTGATCGGAATCGCGCCGATCTTCTTCGCGAGCTCGAGCCGGGCCGGGACGCGGTCGGTCGCGTACACCCGGGCGGCCCCGCGGAGGAGTGCGCTCATCTGGGCCATGAGGCCGACGGGACCGCACCCGCCGACGACGACGACATGTCCGGGCTTGACCCCGGCGATATCGCACCCGAAGAACCCGGTCGGGAAGATGTCCGCGAGGAGGACCGCCTGGTCGTCCCGCACGTTGTCCGGAATCTTGAGGCACATCGTGTCGGCCCACGGGACGCGAAGATACTCGGCCTGGCCGCCGTCGTAGCCTCCCAGCAGCTTCGCGTACCCGAACGCGGCCCCGGGACCCTTCGGGTTGTAGGGATTCGCATTGTCGCACATCGACCAGAGGCCGGTGTTGCAGAACTGGCAGGCGCCGCAGCTGATGTTGAACGGCACGACGACCCGGTCGCCCTTCTTCACCGCCTGGACCGCCGACCCGACCTCGTCCACGACGCCCACGTTCTCGTGGCCAAGGGTCTGGCCCGGAAGGTCGGGGGCGATGAGCCCGTGGTACAGGTGGAGGTCGGAGCCGCAGATGCACGTTGCCGTGATCTTGAGGACCACGTCGGTCGGCTTCTCGACCTTGGGCTTCGGCTTGTCCTTGATCTCGAGCTTGTACGGTCCCATGTAGACGTTGGCCTTCATCGTACCTCCTCCGGACCCGGTTGACGCCGCGGCCGCCCTAGGCGACCGCCTTCGCGCCCGCGACGGCCACCGCGTGATCGTTCTCGACCGTGCTGCCGCTCACTCCGATCGCGCCGATGACCTCGCCCGATTTCGACTTGATCGGCACGCCTCCGGGGAACGAAATCAGGCCCCCGTTCGAGTGCTCGATCCCGTAGAGCGCACCTCCCGGCTGGGAGAGCTTGCCGATCTCTCCCGTGTTCATGTTGAAGAATCGGGCCGTCCGGGCCTTCTTGATCGAGATGTCAATGCTGCCAATCCAGGCATCGTCCATCCGAAGGAACCCCTTCAGGTTCGCCCCGGCGTCGACGATGGCGATGTCCATCTTCGTGCCGAGTTCCTTCGACTTCTTCATCGCGGCTTCAATCGCGGCCCACGCCTGCATGTCGGTTATGTCCGCCACGGCTACACCTCGCGGACTGACTGAATTGGGCTACTTGAACCGCACGATTTCTCCGAGGGAAAAGTTCGACAGGAGCCGAACCACGAGATAAACCCCGCCGAATTTCTCCCGACGGCCGGACGGCCGTCCGGATGACCTTCGCCCTAGGCGTTGAGCGGGCGCACGAGCACGACCTCTCCTTTCGCGTACGGGCCGTGTTCCTCGTGGAGGGTCAGGAGGCCGTCCGCCCGGGCGAGCGCCGAGAGTCGAAGCTTTCGCGTCCGCTCGAGCGGTCGGACCCACGGACGACCGGTTTCACGATCCACTCGTACCAACAGGATCTCGCGCATTCCTATCCGGTGGGGGACCGTCTCGGCGAGCACCGCGGAGAAGGGTCGTCCGCCGGACCCGATCCGGCCGTATCGCGCGGCGAGAAACGGCTCGACGAGGTTCACGAATCCGGCAAAGGCGGCGACCGGCGGACGAGGCACCCGCAGAACCGTTGGGCAACGATGCAATACGACGTTCGTCCGCATCCCGCCGGAACCACTCTTGGGTTCACGTGGCCGGGAGATGTCGTGAGGTCTGGCTGACAAAGACTTAAGAACGCTCCGACCGGGTCTTTGTTCTCGGGACCCCAATGTCCGAACTGTTCGCGCTTCCGAGTGAACTTCTCACGTTCATCCGGGCGACTCGTCACTTTCGCTTCAACCAACGATATGAAGGAACCTTCATCGCGGGAGTCAAACCGCAGAGTCCGGATTTCGTACTCGCGGAAGGAGACGAACAGTCCCCCTACCGCCTCGCTCGAGTGGTCTAAGGCGGAGTCATGTCGAGCGAGCAGGGCGCAGGTCCGGATGCCCAACCGGGAAGCTCGGCGACCCCCTCGCCCACGGCCGTGGTCATCGCCGAAGATCTGCGGGCGAGATTGCTTCTCCGCGGTCTGCTCTTGATGCACCGGGTCCGGATCGAGGGGGAGGCCGACAGCCCGCGAAAAGGGGTGGACCTCGCCCACGCCGTCAAGCCCAACTTTCTGATCCTCGACCCGAGCGGAGAGGAGACCGCGTATCTTGACGTCATTCCGGAACTTCGGCGCGCCTGTCCGGAGTCCAAGATCCTACTCATTCGCCCCGCCGTTCGAGGGTACTTGCAACCCGTCGAACGGGAACGGCGGCCGGACGCCCTGCTCCGTGAGCCGTTTACCGTTCAGGAGCTCGCGCAGGCCCTCTACTCGGACGGGTTCGAGCAAAAGAGGGCCCGGCCCGTCGACCACGACAGTACAACATAGAACGCTTGCCATCCAGGGTCTAGTGGTGCATGGCGCGTATTCAGACGGACTCGGAAATCGACGCGCGAACCAACCCTCTCGCGGGAACGTTCTCGGTACCGGGCCTCGCGATCGGTATGTTTGCAATGTACCTCAGTCTTATCTGAGGCACGTCGACTCGGGAACCGATGGCGGGCGACCTCCGGGACCACGAATCCGACATACTCGGGCAGCTCAAGCGAATCGGGGCTCGGACATCGTTCGTCGAGGCGTTCGCCCAACGGACCCGAGGCGAGACCGTCTCGGTCGACTCGAAGTCCCAAAGCGTCGCGGGAAATCCGGAGCTCATCGGGGTCGCGTTCCGGGCGTGGGGAGGAACGCGCTGGGTCGAATCGGCCACGGTGGGGATCGAACCGCCGGTCCTCGCGAGCGTCGCCGACGAGCTGCTGAAGCGGCTCGCGAAGAATGAGGTGGTCGGCGACCCGCCCGGTACCTCCCCGACCGCTTCCATCACAGCCGACTCTCCGCAATCGCGCCCGATGCGGGACATGGGGAGCGAACGAGCGCTCGCGTGGGCCACGGAGGTGCACAAGTGGATCGCCGGCGAGCCAAGCATTGGTTTCGGAGTGACGTCTCTCGTGTGGACTGAGGAAGAGCGATACTACCTCAACTCGGCCGGTGCGGACTGCTTCCAGCGCCTTGACCGGGTCCTCGCGAACGTCTTCACCGTCGCCGTCGAGAATGGGCGCTCGGAGTCGTGCTTCGAGAGCATCGGCCGGATCGGTGGACAGGAGGCTCTCGGGGCGATCACGCAGGAGAAAGTGCACACTGTGTGCGGAGTCGCTCGCTCCCTCCTGAAGACGAAGGCGCCCCCGAAGGGGAAGATGACCGTCATCCTCGACCCAGGGCTCACCAGCACCTTCGTGCACGAGTCGTTCGGCCACGGCACCGAGGCGGACCAATTCCTCCGAAATCGTTCGTACTTGCAGCCGCTCCTCGGCAAGACGCTCGGACCCGACTCCCTCACCATGGTCGACGACGGGACGGTCCCGGGAGGATGGGGCACGATGAGGTTCGACGACGAGGGTCATCCGACGCAACGAACCCCGCTCGTGGAGGGGGGTCGGTTCGTCGGGGCCCTGCACGACCGGACCACGGCCGCGGCGTTCGGTACGAAGGCCACCGGCAACACGCGCCGATCCGATTTCTTGAGCCAGCCCTACGTCCGGATGACGAACACGCTCCTCGAGCCTGGCGATTGGAGTTACGAGGAGCTGGTCGAGGAGGCCCGCAACGGGATCGTCCTCGAGCGCTGGATGAGCGGGATCGAGGACCCCCTCGGCGGTCGGATGCAGCTGAAGGCGCGCGCCGGCCACGTCATCGAGAACGGCGAGGTGACCGACCTCGTCTCGTCGTTAGTCCTCTCCGGAAGTGTACTCGAGTTTCTCCGGGACATCCGGGGGATCGGTTCCGCCCAGTACGAGGACAGGAGCCCCGGCGTCTGCGGCAAGGGCCATTCCGACCCCCTCCCGGTCGGGGGCGGCGGCACCTACCTTCTGTCGAGCGCGGTGGTGGGGCCCGCATGATCCGCGCGCCGATGCTCGCCTCGGCGGTGGCGGATTGGGTCGGGTCGCTCGACGTCCCCTGGGACGTCTATGCCGAACGCGCGCGGCGGTTCGAGATTCAGCTCAATGGGAACCGGGTCGAGTTCGTGCGCGGTCCGCTTCGGCTCGAAGGATACGGGGTGAGAATCCTGACGGCGGTCGACGGCCAAACCGGGGTAGGGTTCCAGGCGTCCGCGGATTTCACGCCGCAAGGGACACGGGCCGCGGTCGAGACCGCTCGAGCCGCGGCGAAGTTCAATCGATTCCCTGCTCGTCAGCCCGAACTGCCGGCAACGAACGCCGGGGCGCCGACCTCTCCCAAGATTCTGGACCCCGAACTCTGGTCCGACCCCGCACGGGCCTTGGACGAGGAGGCGGCGGCGCTGCTGGGGTCGATCGACGCCCAACGACTTCCCCCTCCGACCTTCACGACGATCCGTGCCACCCTGATCGAAACGTCGATTGCAAACTCCCGGGGACTCGCGGCGGCGTACGCCCACACCGTCGTCGATCGGGAGGTCGCGGTGAAGTCGGAGGGGGGACCGGAGGGCCGACCCCCCGGCGAGTTCTGGCTGGAGCATCTGGGCCGCCGGATTCGGCTCGAGAACCTGGACGCGCAGGTGCGGGACTGGTACCGGTTCGCGGCGGACGCTCGGCGGGCGATCGCCCCCACGACGGGAGAGACGACGGTCGTCCTTCCGCCGGAGGTTCTCTCCGGCATCCTTCCGCCCGTCCTCGGGTTCCAGTTCAGCGGGTCCGCCCTCCTCCGAGGAATGGCAGTCCCCCGGGACACGATGGTGGGCACCGACACGATGGACGTCACGGACGACGGCGTTCTCGATTGGGCGGTCCGGTCTTCGCCGGTGGACGACGAGGGGTCGGCCCAGCGCGTCCGCCGCGTGGTCTCTCAAGGCCGATCGGAGGAACCCTTCACCGACGTCCTGCACGCGAACGCGGTGGGAACGGCGCCCAGCGGTAACGCCGTCCGGGTCGGGCGGGGATTCTCCGACGAATACTGGCGGAAGTTCACTCGCCGCCCCGTGCCGGGCGCCAGCACCATCATCCTCGCTCCGGGCGACGGGGGGAGCGACGCGGAACTCATCGAACAGGTAGAGGACGGGATTTGGGTGCAACAGTTTGGCTGGGCGAACCCGGACCCGGTCTCGGGAACGTTCGGCGGCGAGGTCCGGATCGGGTACCGGATTCGCCGGGGTAGGCTCGCGGAGCCGGTCCGCGGCGGAACGGTCGGCGGAGCCGTGATCACCCGGGACGGACGGCCCTCGGTGCTCAACGGGGTTCAGGCGGCGGGTTCGGCGGCGACGCTCTACGGGACCCTGAGAAGCCCGACACTCGTGGTCAAGAACCTTACCGTATCCGGGGAAGCGTAGGCTCTCCGCCTCGCGCGAATTGTCGGGGGGCCGTCAGCCCCGCAAGGCAGGGTTGCCTACCCGACGGAGGCGACGGCGTCGACTTCCAGGAGGAAGTCGGGACTTGCTAATCCGCTCACCTCCACGGCCGTGCTGGTTGGAGGATTCTTCGTGTTGACGAACCGATCCCGGACCTCTCGAATCTTGGGAAGGTGGGATACGTCTCGAACGTAGTACGTGAGCTTCACGAGGTCGTCAAACGTGGCCCCCGCAGATTCGAGCGCCCGTCCGAGGTTCCGGAATACCTCCTCGGCCTGGAGGCGGTAGTCGCCCTTCCCGACGAGTTCGCCCCGGGGATTCTTCGCGACCTGGCCCGCGATGAAAACCCACCGTCCGCCGCGGACCTCCGCGACGTGGGAGTAGCCGGTCGGTGGCGCGATCGTCGACGGGTTGTGGATTCTCACGCGAGGGGTCGGCATGCCGCGCCGATGCCGCTAGAGTCCATCACGGTTGGCGTGCGACCCGCTCGCGACTTGGAAGACAACCGGTGAGCCTCTCAGGGCAACCGATTTCTCTGGAGCGGGACCCTCGGGACGTGGGGAGCATGGCATGCCCGAGATGTCGAGATTCGAGAAGCGGTGGGTCAATCGACGGGGCTCGCGTGCCTACCAACGGATGCTTGACCGCATGGAGAACTCCGGGCAGCTTCTGCTCACGAATTCGTCCCAGGTACTGGAGCTCGGGGCGGGAAACGGCGCCTTCTCGATGCTAATTCAGGAGCGGTTCCACCCCGCTCGGGTGTATCTTACCGACTTCGACCCGGAACAGCTCGCGGTGGCCCGGCAAAACCTGGAGGGCCACTTCGGGACGGTCCCTCCATCGATCGTCGTCGAACGAGGTGACGCGACGCACCTCACGTACGGCGACCGTACCTTCGACCTCGTCATCGCGCATCACGTGCTTCACCACTTAGGGTCGATCTCGGGGATCCTTCAGGGCCTCGACGAGATCGCCCGCGTGCTCCGTCCCGGTGGGCGGCTCCTCTACGTCGAGATGTTTCACAAACGGCAGATCCGGGAACACTTGGCCGAGCAGGGATTTACGGTGGTCTTCCGGGAGCGATCCTTTAGGATCCTCGGCACGGCGGATGTGATCATCGCGAAATCACCGGACTCGCCCGCCCCCAAGCGGTAGGACGTTACGGGAGCTCCCCCAGGAGCAGTTCCCACGGCAAGAGCTCGCCCATGCGGAGCACGCCCGACCGCATCCAAGGGTCCCGAGCGAGACGGGCGCGAAGCGTCTCCGCGTCCTCCGCGCGGAGGACGAGCATCGCTCGATGACGGTCGGTGCCGTGGAAGCGTCCTCCGAGGAGGACGACGTGGTCGTCAACCAGGGCGTTCATGAAGTCAGCATGGTCGGTCCAACCTTCCTGCTCCCGCATCGGTCGGGCGGGGTTCCAATTGGGTCCTTGCTCGTTGAACACTACGAAAATGGTCATCGCCTCTCGCCTCGTTCGGTCGCGCCGTCCATCGTCTAGACCATTCCGCGGCGACCCCGGGCCCTTCGGAGCCCCGCCTCGTTCTCCATGCGGTATATCCATGTATAGCACGGAGTCTGGTACGGGAGCTTCAGCTCGTCTCGAAGCTCGGCCCAGGTTGTGCCTTCGGGACGCTCTCGAAGGTACCCTCGAATCGCATCGCGGAACTGGTGGTAGCGCATCTCCGAAGCCCACGACGATTTCGATCGAATAAAGGGAAGCGAGGGGGCATGAAACGCCCCTTTCGTCCCCTTGACCTCAGGTCGGCCGGTCTTCGGACAACTCGGGACCGGGAACCGCTATGAGCTCCAGCCCGGGTCGGGGAATCGGATCGGAGGTCGTCATGGACGAGACCCCCCGGGTCGCGTGGCTGCTGCGGGCGATCGTGATTCTCGTATCGCTCCAGTTCCTGCTCGGCATCTGGGTGAACCTCTTCGGGACGTTCCCCTCCACGAACAACGTCCAGACTGCGGTCATGTACGGGGGAGATCCCGTGCTGAGCCTCCACTACGTGCTCGCGATCATCTTGGTCGTCCTCGCGGCCGTGGTGACCTACCGAGCGTTCCGGCCCGGAGTGCCGATGAGCGTACGGTGGCTCGTCCTGGGGGGTCTACTGTCGGTCTTCTGGGCCGTGGCCGCGGGGGTCGAGCTCATCCTCTCCGGATTTTCGAACAACGGGGATTCGTTCTCGATGGCGTTCGCGTTCATCGTAGCAATGACCTTCTACGGGCTCGCCCAGGCAGCGCTGCTACCTCGCGCGCCGGCGTCCCCCCGGAGCGACGGGGTTCCGTCGGCCCCGAGTTGAGCACGCCGCGTTGGGGCCACTGAACGTTAGTTGTAAGATGTGGGCGCGCGGAGTCCTCGATACCGGAAGGGATCCATGAGCTCGGGCTCCGACGAAGGCCGCCGCCGACGTTCGACCTCCGGCTCCCCCATGGGGTGGCTCGGCCACCGGGTCGTGCGTCACCCTTGGTCGGTTCTCATCGTCTGGATCGCGATCCTCCTCGTCTGCGCCCTGCCGGCCGCGAGCGTGGGGTCGGTCATCAACAACAACTTCAGCAATCCTCTTCCCAGCTCGGACGAGAGCGTCCGCGCGCAGAACGCCTACGGCGCCGCGTTCCCGAACGCGCAATCGGATCCCTCATCCGCCATCGTCCTGCTCGAGTATCCGAACATCCTCGGGCCCGTCGGCAAGAACGCGACGCTCGCCCTCACGGCGGCTCTTTCCCAGGACGGGAAGCTCAAGAACGTCAGCTCGGTCCAATCGCTCTATTCGGCCTATTCCGCTTTCCTCGCGGGCCAGGTCGAGCTTGGGTGGGGGTTCCTAGCACCCGCACTGAGCGGGAACCCTTCCCTGCCCCAGGTCGTCAATCAGACCGCCACCGTGACTTGGGGGACGGTGGCGACCTACCTCTCCAACTGGCAGAGCGTCCGCGCGAACCAGTCCTCGGGCACCCCGCCGTCCGCCGCCAACTGGCCGGCGTACAATGAGACGCAAGCCGAATTCGCCTCCGGCTCGGTGCCAGCGCAGGTGCTGACTGCCTTCTACACGGGTACGAGCGGCTTCAACGCGAGCGTCTTCGGGGGCTGTCTCAACACCACCACCCTCACCTCGTGTGCCGAGAGCGCCGCGGGGAACACGTTGCCGAGCATCCTCCCAACGCTCTTCCCCTCGCCGACGGCCCTTGCGATCGCCGAGGGCGTGCTCGACGGGTTGGCCCTCGGGAACTGGAGTCACGTGAACGCCCAACAGGCGGTCGTGACCTCCATTCTAGGCCCAGAGGTGGGCATCTCGCCGTCCTGGCTCCTCACGATCTGGGAAGCGTTCCCGTCCACCGCTCCTCCGTCCAAGCCCGATGTCATGGCGTGGGTGGGAGCGCAAGTGCAACAGGACCCCGTGGGTCGGTTGCCGCTACCGATCCCGTCCGCCATCTACTCCGGGTTCGTCAACGGGGCCGGTTCGGCGACGCTCATCATCGTCTCGTTCAACGTCGACGACAGCTACCAGGTGAACGGGACGGGAGTCACCTATAGCGACGTCTCCGAGATCACTCAGGTCGTCTCCCAGGTGCTCGGCGAGTCGCCGACGTATGCCCCGATCACTTCGTTCGTGACGGGAGCGGCCCCCCTGGACGGCGCGACCAGCTACCTCGCGACCTCCGCGCTCAGCCTCCTGCTCGCGCTCACGATCGTGGTGTTGCTCGTGATCATGCTGTTCTACTTCCGGTCGCCGTCCGCGCCGGCCCTCGCCTTCGGGATGATCGGGATCGCGCTCGTCGTCAGCATGGCCCTCACCTTCGTGGTCGGGATGCTCGTCACCAAATTCATCTCGGAGATCCAGTCGATCATCCTCGTCTTCCTGATGAGCATCGGGACGGACTACTCGGTGTTCCTGCTCGCGCGCTACCGGGAGGAGCTCGTCAACGGCGCCGACCCTCGGGACGCCGTGGAGACGACCGTCCGCTGGGCCGGCCAGAGCATCGCGACGAGCGGTCTCGCCGTGATGGTCGTCGCGCTGGCCCTCTCGCTCTCGAGCATCAGCTTCCTCACGGAGCTCGGAATCTGCCTCCTCATCGCGGTCGGCTGCGCGCTGATCGTCAACCTGACCGTGCTCCCGTCGATCCTCGTGCTCGTCGGCCCCCGGATCTTCTGGCCGAACTCGGGGGAACGGTTTTCTCGCTATGCCCAGCGACGCACGGCGAACATCCGGTCGCACCGCGACTACATCGCGCGGGCGGGCCGGACCGCGACGCGCCGCCCGATCGCGGTGATCGGTCTAATCCTGGTCCTCTCGGCCCCCGTGGTGATCGTGGCGTTGCAGGTTCCCGTCTCCTACGACATCACGAACATCGGGCTTCCCGCATCGAACCCGGCCCAGCAGGGATTCGTCCATCTTCAGAACGACTTCGGGGTGAGCTACTCGAGCTCGAGCTACGCGCTCGTAACGTTCGGGGCCCCTTTGGTCGCCCCGACCGGTCCGAACGCAACCGAGTTCCGGGACGTGGACGGGCTGGCCAGGGCGATGAACGCCACGCCGGGAGTTGCGGGAGTGTCCACGCTCGTCGGCGCGGGCGGAGCTTCCCTCGGTACCTGGCTCAACCTCACCGCGCTCCCCCCGGCGACCCGAATCTCGCTGAACGAGTCCCTGAGCTCCTACGTTGGGGTTGACGGGAAGACCGTCCTCTTCAACATCGAAACGAACGTGAGCGGGTACTCCGGGCCCGCGATCTCGGTGATCGACGACCTCCAAAAGCGGACCCAGAGCTACGCTTCGGGCCACTCCGAGATCACCCAGCTTTACTTCGGCGGTGCGGCCCCGACGACGCAGGACATCCGGTCGCTCGTGAACCAGGCGACCGAGGAGATGTTGATCGGAGCCGCCATCGGACTGTTCATCCTGATGCTGCTCATCCTCGGCTCGGCGTTCGTTCCGCTCCTCGCGCTCGGGGTGATCGGACTATCGATCCTCTGGAGCTGGGCGGCCGCCTACTTCGTGGTCGGGATCGTCGAGGGGGAGGCGCTGATCTTCCTCCTCCCGCTGATTCTCCTCATCCTCGTGCTCGGCCTCGGCATGGACTACAACGTGCTCTTGCTCACCCGGGTGAAGGAGGAACGCACCCTCGGGAACCGGGGCGTGGACGCGATCAAGGACGCCGTGACCCATGCCGGCGGCGTCATCACGGCGGCGGCCGTCATCCTGGGAGGGGCCTTCCTGCTGCTCGGCTTCACGAGCCCCCTCGGGCTCCTCGCCGCCATCGGCCTCGGGATCGGGTTCGCGGTCCTCCTGCAGGCGTTCGTCGTCCAGCTGTTCTTCACTCCCGCGGTCCTCACCGTCGGGAAGGACGCGATCTGGAAGGGTTGGCGTCGCTCGCGCTGAGCCCACCCGCTACCGCGGCTCGACACGGACTAGACTAGTTCAACGCGAAGGCGTACAGGTTGTCCCCGCCGGCCACGTAGACGCTGTCGGGGCCGGCAGCCGGGGAGATGAAATGGTCGACCGGCCCGAGCGGGAACGTGTAGACCAGCTGGCCGTTCGAGAGGTTGAACCCGAGCAGCGTCTCGTTCGAGATGTTCACCGACCAGACCAGGTTGCCGGTCACGATCGGAGAACCCGAGTCAAAGCCGGTCGCTTGCCAGGCCACCGAAAGGTTGGACGGCCCGACCACGACGTCGTAGAGACCGTCCGTGCACGGGACCAAGACCGAGAAGCCGACATGGGCCGTTCCGCCGTAAGCACCCGCGCAGACGCTCGCGTTCGCAATCCCCCCTCCGATCCCCCCGAGATCCGTCCCGGAGAGCAGGTAGCCGACCCCGGCCTTTCCGATCTGGAAGACGTCCCCGTTCGGGAGCACCGTGGGAGCGACCGATCCGAGGTCGGTGTCGGCCGAGTTGAGCTGGGCCCAGTCGGTGGGCGCGAAGAACCCGAGCTCGGTCAGCGAGGGAGAGAGCTCGATGACGGAGTCGCCGTGGTCGAAGGTCGTCGTCGAGTCCCCGTTCCCGGTCGCCACGTACAGGTTCCCGTTCGAGGCAACCCCAGTTCCGGCGACACCCCAGATCCCACCCTCCCGATGGGTGGGGACCTCGTACGACACGGGCGACCCCGTGCCGGAAACAGGAGCGCCGACGACCCAGCCGTGATACTGCCCGCAGTCGCCATCGAGACCCCCGTACACGACGTAGACGTCGCCGTTCGCGAGCGTGAGCGCGCCGCGTTGCTGCTCGACCGTCGGGTCGGCGCCGGGCGGGTCGACGCCGACCTGGGAGACGACCGAGCCGTTCACGACGTTGAGCCCGAAGAGGACGTGCTGGAAGGAGGAGAGGAACGCCACCGCGTAGAGGACCCCGGTCGCCGCATCAATCACCGGGGTGCCGGTGATGCCGCTCGGCTTGATGTCCCCGCAGGGGAGCGAGGCACCGGGCACCGGCGTTCCGAGGTGGGTGCGCCAAAGCACGCCACCGGTGGTGGCGTTGATGGCGTAGACGGAGTCGTCCTCCGTCGCGACGTACACGGCGTCCCCGCAGACGAGCGGTTCGGCGAAGACCTGGCCGTCAAGATGGACCGGTCCGGTCCACTGGGCGTGGACGGACGTGACGTTGCTCGGCGTCGTTTGGACGCCCGCCCGCACGTTGTTCTGGTGATACGTGGTCCAGTTCCCGGCCGTGGCTCCGTCCGACGGGAGGTCGCAGTGAGCCGACTTGGGGGGACCCGACGGCACCGACGGGGAGGAGGCCGGGACGAGCACAAGATACGAGAG
>Ga0187812_1000584_pt1 | contig 12821 bp, 10 predicted proteins | sample NC_S_2_FD_130582 | JGI IMG/M metagenome (GOLD analysis project Ga0187812, IMG submission 130582) | Wetland sediment microbial communities from Neuse River Estuary, North Carolina, USA - ASW-S_2 | ecosystem: Environmental > Aquatic > Freshwater > Wetlands > Sediment | place: USA: North Carolina... | reverse complement strand
TATCCTGACCTACTACCCGGTTAATGATTCGTTGCACGTTTTGCTTGACACCGCTTTCCGCTCGAGACCTGACCTGACGGCGTTGCAGGATCAGGCAAAGGCTATGGGGGTGAAAATCGTTGAATATCAAAGTGACTATTATCCTACTGTCAACGCGGTGAGTGGATACTCAGCGCTTGGGACCGGAATTCCCGCGGCAAACAATTTCAACGCCGGGATAGTTATCACGTGGCCAATCTTCAACAGCTTTCTTACCCGCGATCAGATTGCAGAGACCAGATTTCGGCAGCACGCGATTCTTCGCGCGATCGAAGATCTTCGCCAGGAGGTAATTTTGCAGGTTCACACTGCCCTTCTCAATTGGCAGGCTTCCCTTCAGCGCATCTCCCGCGCGGAAAAAACCCTTGCTGCTTCGCGCGCCGAACTGGAACTCGCGGAGAAGCGCTACGAAGCAGGCCTGACCAGTATTATTGAACTGGAAGATGCGCAACGCAGCTACACCTATGACGACGCTGCCTACGCCGACGCCCTTTATGGATTCTCGGTTGCCAAGGCCTCGGTTGATAGGGCGACAGGCCGCTCACTAGCGGAATTCTAGCGGCAGTTATACAATTTGGAACGAGGCTTGCACGGAAAGCTATGCTGAAATACAGCAAGATAATGTGTACGTTTGAATTCGATGGAGATTCAACGGCTGCATTGCTTTTGGCGAGCACGTTAGCAAAGGAAACTAACGCCACCCTCTACATACTGCATATTGCCAGAGTGCCTGCGCAGGATATGGATGTTCCACTTCCGTTCGATGCCGATCCGCGCTGGGAGAAGGAAGCCAGAGCCAAGCTCGCAGCAATAGCCGACAACACCGTCAAGGCCGAAGTGAAATATGTTATCGACGTCAGAACGGGAGTGCCTGATATCGACATCGTGCGAGCTGCCCGCGAACTCGCAGTGGACTTGATCGTAATGGTCACACACGGTCGCACCGGACTCGAGCATTTCATTTTGGGCAGCGTCGCTGAGCATGTCATTCGCGAAGCTCCTTGTCCCGTGCTCGTGTTACACCACGCGGCTTCGACGCCGACGCCTGTTTAACGACGGTGTCCACGTGATTTGAGCAGGCTTCGGATTTCCACGGGAGCGAGGTCAGTTTGAGGCAAACCGACGCCAAGCGGATACTAAAGCAGTGGCATTGATTTCCTTGAGGCAATTGCTGGACCACGCGGCCGAGCACGGCTACGGGGTGCCCGCCTTCAACGTAAACGACATGGAGCAGGTCCTGGCGGTCATGCGGGCCGCGCAGAAGAGCGACGCGCCCGTGATCATGCAAGTGAGCCGGGGAGCACGCTCCTGGGCGGGCGATATCATGCTGCGCCACATGTTTGCGGCGGCGATCGAGATGTTCCCGCAGATTCCGGTCTGCATGCACCAGGATCACGGCAACAATATGGCAACGTGCCTGTCGGCGATCCAAAGCGGCTATTCGAGCGTGATGATGGACGGCTCGTTGCGCGAGGATGCCAAGACCCCGTCCTCCTACGAGTACAACGCCACGATCACCGCGAAGGTCGCCGAGATAGCCCACGAGGTCGGTGTCTCCGTCGAGGGTGAACTCGGCATCTTGGGCTCGCTCGAAACCGGGCGGGCGGGCAAGGAGGACGGCGTTGGCGCCGAGGGCACGCTCGATCGTAGCGCGTTGCTTACGGATCCGGAGCAGGCGGTCGACTTCATCCGGCGCACGAAAGTGGATGCGCTGGCGATCGCGATGGGCACTTCGCACGGCGCCTACAAGTTCTCACGCAAACCGGACCGCAAGATCCTGGCGATGAACGTCGTGAGTGAGATCAACCGGCGGCTGCCGACCGTGCACCTGGTGATGCACGGCTCGAGTTCGGTGCCGCAGGACCTGCAGGACATCGTCAACCAGTACGGTGGGAGCATCCCTCAGACCTGGGGCGTGCCGGTCGAGGAGATTGTCGCCGCAATCAAGCACGGCGTGCGCAAGATCAATATCGACACCGATACTCGCCTGGCGATCACTGGGCAGTTGCGCAAGGTCGCGATGGAAAAAAAGGCGGAGTTCGATCCGCGTGCGTTCCTGAAACCGGCGATCGCGGCGATGCAGAAGCTGTGCGCGCAACGCTACGAAGAATTCGGCGCCGCCGGCCAGGCTTCCAAAATCAAGCCGCTGACGCTTGCCGAAATGGCCACCCGTTACCGGTCGGGCAGCCTGGAGCCGCGCGTTGAAGCCGCCGCGTGATTCCAGCGCGAGCAGCAGCCGACGATCAGTGCCTTAAGTCCTTATTCGCGATTCTTTAGTTGCTGACCGGCGCCGAGCCCGTACACCATCGCGGTCTTGGTGGTGCCAAGTTTGATCCATTCCGCGCAATCGAGCTGCACTCTTTTGTAGAACTCCTCGGAGAGCTCGAGGGACTCTTTGCTGACCTCGTCGATGCAATCGAACTTGCACTGAAAGGCGAACTCGCCAGAGAGTGATTTTTCCAGAGCCCGGCTCCGCCAAATCGCGATTGTGGTCTTACCCTTGAAGTGGTGGCCGAAGTGGATCACACCCATGGTATTTTGCACCTCCTCCACCGCTACGTTGTTGACCAGCTCCATTTTGGTTCTCGGTCGTATGTCGATCCGCTTCAAAGTCGGAAATGCGCGGGTGATGTCCTCGACACCGCGCTCGAGCTCAATGTTGGGCGATGTAAGCACGCATCCATGAGAGTAGACGCTGCGCATTCCGCCCAGGCGGTCGCGCTCGAGCAACAGCTCCTCCTTGAACTTTATCTCATCATGTCCACCCAATTGTGGACGCACGTCAACGGCTGCGGCGTCTTTGAGCTCCGGGGTGCGGTATTTGAAGGCCAGCTCGTGGCCGGGACGCGGCCATCCCTCGTCGTAAAAGGTCCGCTTTCGCAGAATGAAGTGGTGGTTGTAGAGGTCAAACTCAGGAGTGTCATAAAAGAGCACTTCCCGAACCTGACTGTGGAATGCATCCTTGTCGACGTCGACTTTAAGACCGAGTTTCTTGAGAGTCTTGGACACTATTTCCCAAAATTCCAGAAACCCATGTTTGCTCGTAAACCGATCTGGCTGCAGGAGAATCTTGTACTCGCGGTAATGAACCACGTCGGCAGGGAGATGCTTGGTTTGGGGGTGCTTGCTTATGTGCTTATCCATGGGGTCAAATTGCACCATATTCCGTTGCTTTTGGCAAAAACGAGGCCCGTGCGCCCGCCGCTCCTGAGCGACTTCGATGCCGGAAGTTGCGACTGGGGCTGCTTGCAAACCGCGTGGCGCTGATGCGAGCCTCGCCTTGGAGGAAATCCTGCGATGGCGAAGACCAGAACTCCGTCACCGATTCCGCTGACCAACGACATTTACGGCGCGTGGAAGTCACTGACGATCGCGGCAGGTATGGAGCTGGACGTGTTCACGCTGATCGCGGGCGGCAAGCGCACCGCCGCCGAAGTCGCAGCGGCAGCCCAAGCGGACACCGGCGCGATGCGCCGCCTGCTGGACACCCTGGTAGCGCTCAAGTATCTCCGCCGCAAGGGTGAGCTGTACTCGCTGGAGCCTATCTCGGCAACCTTCCTGGCGCGCGGGGGCGAGCTTTACTTCGAAGGCGGGGCGCAGTTCGTCAAGGGCGGCGCGATGGCCTTTTCGCAACTGGCAGACGTCGTCCGTTCGGGGCGGCCGCTCGCGCCACCCGGAGCCGAGACGGCGGTCCAGTTTTTCACGATGCTGGTGCGGGTGATATTTCCGATGAGCTACGTGCCGGCCAAGGCGGCGGTAGCGGCGATCGGAGCGGCGAAGGTAAGGAAAATTTCAGCGATCCTGGACGTCGCAGCCGGCTCGGGAGCTTGGTCGCTTCCCTTTGCACAAGCCAACCCTAAGGCGCGCGTGACCGTGGTGGACTTTCCGGCAGTCACCGCCATCACCCGCGAGTACGCCGCGCGCTACGGAGTCGCCGATCGCTACGATTACCTCGAGGGGAATCTTCGAGAGCTCGATTTCGGCCGCGACAAGTACGAGCTCGCGATCTTCGGCCACATCATCCACGGCGAGGGCGCCGAGTGGGGGCAGAAACTGATTTCTAAGACCGCCTCTGCGCTGAAGGACAAGGGTCAGCTTCTAATCGCGGAATTCATCCCGAATGACGAACGGACCGGGCCGGTGATACCGATGCTATTCGGGCTCAACATGCTGCTTCGCGCGACGCCCGGCGCCGACGTTTTCACGATGCGCGAGTACCGTACATGGTTGAAAGAAGCGGGATTCCGCAGCATCAAGACGCTCCCGGCGCCATCTCCATCGCCGCTGATACTTGCGACAAAGTAGACCGCTTCTGAGGAGCGACAGGTCTGCCGAAGATCAAGATTATGGAATGGCGGGCGGTGCAACGCCCGGACTGAGAGAACCTTGAGGCGGTGCTATAGCCTTCACGGTCACCAGATAGGTAACTCTTTCTCCTGTAGTGAGCGTCACGTTGATTTTCCAAGTGCCGGCATCGGCGCCCACCAATTCGATTCTACCCGGGGCATTTTGCATCACGAGCGCATTGGGATTGTCGACTACCTTAATTGCGGGGCTCGCCACACCTTCCTTTATGCCAGTTATGGTGTAGTTCTGGCCCTTATCGATTGTCACTGGAATGATGCGCCGTTTGGCCTCGGGCGGTGCGGCGAGCGCGGATAATCCGTTCAAGGCGATTAGTGCCAGCAACACGATGGCGCTCGCCATTATGCGGCGAGCACTTGCCTTTGCATCAGCCTGTTCGATTATCATTTGTTCCCTCCCCCAATGCCCAAACGAATCGGCGGCGATAGCAGGCCGTACCGACGCTGAAAGACTTTCGCGCGATGACCGGCCCCATTTGGCTAAGCGCCCGGGATAATCAGCGCCTTGACTCCACGGCGCTCGCGCAGGAGGTCGAATGCCTCGAGCCCCTGCGAAATAGAATAACGATGCGTTACCATCGGGCGTAAATCAACGGCGCCGCTGGCGACCATCGCGATCGCGCGCCGCCAGGTTTCAGGCGTCCGGATACGGGAGTTGATAATCGTGACGCCGTGAAAGAAGAGCGAGCGCAACTCCGTAGATTTCAGATCGCGGGCGGGCCATCCCACTTCGATCAGTTGGCCGCCACGGCGGAGCAATTCGCGCGGCGAATCGATTGCTCCCGCGGCGTCAAACACGACGTCGGCGCCGTCGGGCGGCAACATCGCGCGCGCCTGCTCGATCCAGTCGCGATCGCCGGCCGAGACCGTTCGGAATCCCATCGTGCGCGCGAGCGCGAGGCGATCTGCGTCCACCGCCAGCCCGGTCATTACAATGGAGGTGACACCGAGGGCGCGCGCCGCCATCGCGATACTGAGGCCAATGGGTCCGGGACCTTCGACCACCGCACTGTCGCCGGCCTTGAGACACGATTGTTCGACGGCATGAAGACCGGTGCCGAACGGCTCGAGCAGCGCGGCCTGTTCGAGGTCGATCGTGAACGGAACCAGGTGCGCATTTTCAATCGGCGCGACGGTGAATTCGGCGAATGCGCCGGACAGCGTGGTGGGCGAGACACAAAGATGAAAACGACCGGCGCGGCACGGACCACATCGCCCGCAATGGCCGAAGGGATCCAACGCGACTCGATCGCCAACTTTGAAATCGGTGACGTGCGCTCCGACTGCGACGACTTCGCCGGCGGGTTCGTGGCCGAGAACGAACGGCAGCCGCGCGACCATCCTTTCGGCGCCGAGCTCCCAGTCGACAATGTGCAGGTCGGAGCCGCATACGCCGCACGCGCCGACGCGAACGAGCAGCCTGGAATCGCCGGGACTCGGTACCGGGGTGTCGATCACTTCAGCGCCGGGTGCGGGACGGGTCTTGGCGATAGCTTTCAATCGGGTCGGCCTCTGCTTCATTCAATACGACTTCGCATCGACTTGCGTCAAAGAGGAATCAGGGCCGCCAAGCGGGCACAAACTAGGAGTGCTATCATTGGCTGACGAAGCCGACACCGCATGAGGGTTAAGTAGATGTCCGACGATGCCGCTTTGCCTCTGCTGCCGATCCACGTGAAGGATAAGCCAGTTGAGCCTTCATCGAGCGCGGGCAATCGGACACTGCTCGACTTGTTCAACCAATTTGCCGACATTCGCTCCGAGTACCTCGTTTACTACGACGGATACCGGAGCTGGAGCTATCGCTACGACGAGATCGCAGCCGCCAGCCGCGCCTTCGCTCAGCGGCTGCGGCACGAGTCCATCGGCAAAGGCGACAAAATTCTCATCTGGTCCGAGTCTCGTCCCGAATGGATAGCCGCGTTCTGGGGCTGCCTGCTCAACGGAAGCATCGTAGTCCCGATCGACTACCGCTCCTCCGCCGAGGTGATGTGCAACACGCAGCAGGTGGTGCGCGCGCGGCTGGTGTTGATTGGCGATGATGTCCATCCGCCCGCAAGAGCATTGGACGTCCCCTGCTGGCGGCTGTGCGAAGTAGATCTGCATGCAGCCTCGCCCGCTCCCAGTGCAAAGATTTCTCCCGACGATACCGCCGAGTTGGTCTTCACCTCAGGTTCGACCGCGGCTCCCAAGGGCGTGGTGATAACCCATCGCAACCTCGCGGCCGATCTCGAGCCGATTCAGCGCGAGGTAATGAAGTATCGCGGCTATGTGCGCCCGCTGTTTCCGTTGCGCTTCTTGAGCCTGCTTCCGCTGAGCCACATGTTCGGCCAGTTACTGGCGATGTTTTTCCCGCCGATGCTGCCGGGAGTGGTGGTTCTAATGCGCGGCTACAGCCCGCAGGAGGTCGTGCGACAGATTCGCCGCCGCCGCGTCTCCTTCCTAATCTGCGTTCCCAAGATGCTCGAAGTGATGCGGCGATACGTAGTGCGCCGGTTTCCGGAAACTGCCGCGCCCTATTCCGCCAACTCGCATTGGCTGGTGCGATGGTGGCGCTATCGACGCGTGCATCGCACGTTCGGCCTCAAGTTCTGGGGCTTCGTAGTCGGCGGCGCTCCACTGGAACCTTCCCTCGAGGAGTTCTGGTCGCGCCTCGGCTTCCTGGTCGTGCAGGGATACGGTCTGACCGAAACTGCACCGGTCATCAGCTTCAGCCATCCGTTTCACGGGCATCCCATCGGCAGCGCGGGGCAGCCGCTGCCCGGCGTTGAAGTCAAGATTGCTCCGGACGGAGAAATCCTGGTGCGCGGCGAGATGGTCACCCCCGGCTATTTCAAGGCGCCTTCCGAAAGCATGGAAGCGTTCGAGAACGGATGGTTCCACACCGGAGACATCGGCAAACTCGACGCCGGCCATCTGTTCGTCCGCGGACGCAAGAAGGAAATGATCGTTACGCCCGCTGGGCTGAAGATTTTTCCCGAGGACGTCGAACTCGTCATCAACGCGCTTGCGGGAGTGCGCGATTGCGCGGTGGTCGGCAAGGATCGTGTTCACGCCGTGCTGGTGCTCGAACCCGGCGCCGACAAAGAACAGGTGGTCGGTCTCGCCAACGCGCGACTCGAACCGCATCAGAGGATCCGAGCCGCTTCGGTCTGGACTGCCGGTGACCTTCCGCGCACCGAGGAAACCGGCAAACTCCAGCGCAGCGCGATCCAGAAATGGGTCGATGCTGGCGCGCCGGCAGGCGCCGCCAAAGCGCCCGACGAATTGGGCGAAGTGATCGCGAGATATGCGCCCGATCGCGCAATCACCGGCGAGACCACTCTCGATCAGCTTGGGCTAAGCTCGCTTGAGCGGGTCGAATTGCTCGTCGAACTCGAGCATCAGTTCAACACCACCATCGATGAGGCCGCATTCACAGGCGCAAACAAAGTCGCGGATCTCGCGAAGATGCTGCACGCGCCAGCGGCCCTGCCCGAGGAACCGGTCGAACCGGGCACCTGGAACCGCAGCGTGGCCGCACGCGCGATACGGTGGGCCGGGCTGGCCGGATTCGCGATTCCGATGACCCGGCTCTTAATCAAGCTCACGGCCACCGGGCTGAAACACCTGGAATCGATCGAGGCACCGGTGATCTTCGCCGCCAATCATCAGAGCTACCTCGATGCTCCGGCGATCTTCACGGCGCTGCCCGCGCGCTGGCGCTACCGCGTCGCGCCCGCGATGCTCAAGGAATTCTTCGACGCGCATTTCCATCCCGAGCGCTATTCCACATGGCGCCGATTGGTCGCCGGCACTAACTACTTCATCGCGGCGATGTTGTTCAACGGATTCCCGCTTTCGCAGCAGGAGGCGGACACCCGTCAGACGCTGCGTCATATCGGTGAGCTGGTCAGCGACCACTGGTCCATCCTGATTTTCCCCGAAGGCGGGCTTTCGCTGACCGGCGAGATCGGGGCGTTCCAGCCGGGAGCGGCGATGTTGGCAGCGCGCCTGCGCCTGCCGGTGATTCCAGTGCGGCTACGCGGCCTCGACCGCATCCTTCCTCGCGGCGCCTCGATGATCCATCCGGGCGCCGCGTCGGTTGCATTCGGCGCACCGCTCCATCTACAGGGCGAGGACTACACCGCCCTCGCAAGACGAATCGAAGAGGCCGTCCGCGTGCTATGAAAGCAGGCCACCAAACCTGGAACCGTATTCCAATTTCGCACGGCTGCTAAGCCGGTAAACCAACACGCAAGGGAGTCTCCAATGAGCACGCGCAAATGGAATTACACCAAGGGCCTGCATGATCTTGGCGACGGCTGCTATGCGTACCTGCAGCCCGATGGCGGCTGGGGTTGGAGCAACGCGGGGCTGGTCGTCGACGGCGGCGAGTCGATCCTGGTCGACACACTGTTCGATCTGAAGCTCACCCGCGAGATGCTCGACACGATGCGCCGGGCGGAGCCGAACGCCGCCGCCCGCATCGGCAAGCTGGTAAACACGCACTCCAATGGCGACCACTGTTTCGGCAACGAGCTGGTCAACGGCGCCGAGATCATCGCGTCGAAGGCGTGCGCCGAGGAGATGGCTCGTGATGGCGGTGCCGGCCGGCTCGCCGAGATGAAGCGCAACGCGGGCTCGCTCGGAGAGGCCGGAAAATTCTTTGCCGAGATCTTTGCACCATTCGACTTCGAAGGCATCAACGTCGCGATGCCGACGCGGACCTTCGAGCGCCGTTTGGACCTGCGCGTCGGCGGCAAGACCGTCCGTCTCATCGAAGTCGGTCCGGCACACACGCGCGGCGACGTGCTCGCGCAGGCCGTCGAGGATCGCGTCATGTACACGGGCGACATCCTGTTCATCGAGAGCCATCCGATAATATGGGCCGGGCCGGTGCGCAACTGGATCGCGGCATGCCAGCTCATTATCGATTCTAATGTTGACATCATTGTTCCGGGCCACGGGCCGATCACCGACAAGAAAGGCGTCGCTGCACTTAAGGGTTATTTCGAATACATCGAGCGAGAGGCGCGACGCCGCTACGACGCGGGCATGACGGTGTTGGAGGCGGCGCGAGACATCTCGCCAGCGGACTACTCGTCCTGGGGCGATGGCGAACGGATCGTCGTGAACGTCGCATCGCTGTACCGGGAGTTCTCGGCCGGCGAAGTCGCGTCGAATGTCGTCGAGTTGTTCGCAATGATGGCGCAACTCCGGCGCGACCGTCGCAAGTGAGATTTGCCAGGGTGGTCGCGATGGACGAAACAACCCATTCGAAAGCAGCTCCCGTCGATACCGGCCGGGATGCGCGATCCATCCGAATCGTCATCGTCCTTTTGATTGACGGACTTTCGGAAATGATGCTCGATTCAGTCGCGACTCCCAATTTTGCCAGGATTCGGCGCGACGGCGTGTGGACCCATCACCTGGAGCCGGTGTTTCCTTCGATATCCGAGCCGAATTGGGTTTCAGCTTCCACGGGCTGCTGGCCCGGAAATCATGGTGTGGTCAGCGCCCAGTTCATCGATCCTCTCCTGGGGCTGTTCAACCATGACGTCGATGCGGACTGGCTGGCCGGAGGCGAACTGCTGCATCAGGTCGCCGAGCGTCAGGGGGTCAGGACGGCTGCGCTCGGATGGTTCGGGCGATTCTCGAAAAGCCGCGGAGCACTGGCGACCTATGTGTCGCCTGAGCGGAAAGTGCCGTGGCAACTCTCGGAGTATGCCAGCGAGCCGCAACGGACGGATGAGATCATCCACTATCTGGAAATGGCTGAAGATCGGCGGCCACGCCTGATCCTCGGATACTTCGCTCAGCCGGACGAGATAGTTCATAGCGACGGGCTCCATTCGCCCCGCGCGCGCGAGGCGATCATCCGGGCCGACAGCGAAGTGGGCAGGCTGATGGAAGCGATCGAGCGGCTCGCGTACCGGGAGCAGGTCACGTTGTTCGTCATATCGGACCATGGCCATCTCCCAGTCACGCATCTGATCAATGTCAGGCGAATCCTGAGTCGGCATGGTATTCGCGGGCGCGACGTAACCACCGGGACCACGAGTTTCATCTACTTTGATGACAAGTCGCAGGTCGATCGCGCCTACCAGGCGCTCGCCACGCACCGCGAGTTCGACGTACTTCGCCGCGATAGTCCGCCGGATTTCGCGCAGCTCGGGCAGAGCGATCGAGTAGGCGACCTGATTCTTTCGGCGCATCCCGGTTACTACATGGTCGATCCTGATCTTGCGCCCTGGTATCTGAAACCGCTGGCGACGTTCGGCCGCGACATCTATCCGAGTCCCTTTATGGGGGTAGGATTAGTATCGGCTCACGGCTACCCGCCCGACACGCCGGGGGTCCACGGGATTCTCTACGGACGAGGGAGCGGACTCCCGCGCGGCCGTGAGATCAAGGGCGCGCGCATGATCGATGTTCATCCGACTGTGACGCGCTTGCTGGGAATCGAGCCCGGACGCCAGGTCGACGGCGCCGCTCTCGAGTTTTAGACGCCCTCCGGTCCGTTCCGCGGCCTAAGAGACAACACGAGAAAACCAAGCAGAAGTGGTATCGCCACCAGCACGCCATAAGCCTCCGGGGGATGGTGCGCAACGCCTGATCCCTTGGTTATCCATGCCGCGATGGCGGCCAGGCTCCGTTCGATCAAGGCTAGCAGCAAGAACAGCGGCGTCAGCGACCTATAGCGAAGCGCCACCAGGAGTTGGGCAAAGCCGTAGGCAATCTGTGTTGCTCCCATCCACGCGAAGACGCCTACAATAACAGTTCGGTCAGCGCTGAGATCCAGTCCAGCAATGACGCCGGCTCCGCCGTCGGGAAGAAAATAGTGGATGCAGCCCGGGCCGATCGTGAGGACCGCGGTCAAGCCGAGAAAGGCGGCAGACCATGGCGAGCCGCGATATTGCGAGTTCGTGCTTTCGGGGAGCAGTCCCATGATTTTTCCCGGTGCTTGGGTAGGGCACAGGCTCTTAACGCGCCAGGTATCCCCATCGACGATGAGAGGAGCACCGGTTACAAACGACGATTCATCCGAAGCGAGAAAGAGGATTGCGTTGGCGATCTCGGCGGGTTGAGCGTTGCGGCCTATGGGCTCAGCACGAGATGCCTGGCGCCAGAACTCAGCCACTTCAGCCGGCGTCCCTCGTTTGAGAATATTGGTCTCGACGTTGCCGGGACATACGCAGTTGACGCGGATACCGTCGGACGCATAGCGCGTCGCTATGGACTTTGTGAGCTGCAGCGCGCCGGCCTTGGTGACGTTATAGGCAAAGGTGCTGGCCCCGTCCATTTCCTGTCCGACGAACGAAGAAATCGATGCCAGATTCACAATCGTTCCCTTGTTCTGTCTTAGCATGTGCGGAATGACGTGCTTGCAGCACAGAAACATGCTCTTCAGATTGACGTCCATCAGCCGGTCCCACTCCTCGACGGTCATCTCGGTGATGTCCCTGGCGAAATGAATCCCTGCGTTGTTCACCAGAATGTCAACGCGGCCGAAGGCTGAGATCGACTCCTCCGCGAGGCGGCGCGCGATGCCTTCGTCCGCCACGTTTCCCGCCACCGTGCGGGCGCCCGATCCTGCTATCTGCGGCATCAGGGCTTCCAACGCTTGCGTGTCGATATCATTGAGCACGAGCCGCGCCCCTTCGCGAGCAAAGAGAATGGCGGTCGATCGGCCGATTCCGCTGGCGGCGCCGGTCACAATCGCAACTTTGTCCTGAAGCCGCATGGTCTGCCTCCTGGGCGTAATCTAGCGCAGCCGGCCGGCTCTCGTACAATTGCTTCAAACTGAATGACGCGCACGGCGTCGCAATAGGCAGGGCACAGGCAGGGACGCCTGCGCCACTGCGGAGGAGGATAGGAGGATAGGATGAGCGCCCGGCGGCAATCGACGGGCCGGAATCAGGCGGGGATTTCGGCGGCGGTTTGTGCCAGATAAGCCCGGTAGGCAGGGTTGGTCGCGAGCAGGTGCGCATGCGTTCCAGAGGCGGCGATCGTTCCGCCGTGAATGAAGAAGACGCGGTCGCAGGCGGCGAGGGTGTCGGGGCGATGGGCGACGATGATGACGATTCGATCGCGAGCGAGCGCGGTCAGAGTTTTTATGAGATCGGATTCCGAGGCGGGATCGAGCGGCGCGGCCGGTTCGTCCAGCACGATTATTTCCGGGCGTCGAAGCAGGGCGCGCGCGATGGCGATTCGCTGTTTCTGTCCGACCGACAGGCGCGCGCCGCGCCGCCCGAGGATAGTCGAGTATCGGTCGGGGAGCAGATCGATAAACCCGGCCGCACCCGCCATGGCGGCCGCTTCGCGAACCTCGGCCTGCGACGCGCCGATATTTCCGTAGCGGATATTGTCCTCGATCGAAGTCGAGAACAGCGACTCATTCTGAAATACGAATCCGACGCGCGCGCGAATCGAGTC